>ENA-OQMN01000004-OQMN01000004.1-human-gut-metagenome-genome-assembly--contig:-NODE-4-length-138448-cov-10.774098_pt1 | contig 138448 bp, 105 predicted proteins | sample MGYA00242765_ERZ504861 | MGnify/ENA primary metagenome ERZ504861 (study PRJEB26092, sample SAMD00036417) | human gut metagenome | host: Homo sapiens | study: EMG produced TPA metagenomics assembly of... | reverse complement strand
CGTTGAATTCGTAGGACGTCGACGGGGAATCGGGCGTGGCCACGTATACCTCGGCATCGAGCGTCGAGGTAAGCGTCCGGACGAAATCGTGGAACCGCGTTGTACGGGCCATGAACAAGACGTTTTTTACTCGCCGTCAAATCGGGGGTGCGGCGGCGGATGAGCCGCCCATCCTCAGGCGCAAAGCCGAATTTCTGCCAGAACAGCCCTTCGCCCTCGTCGGCGGGCAGGGGCGCGGTGAACACCGTCGAAGCCTCCCGGTCATAACCGCCGAACCGGCGCAATATCTCTTTTAACAGGTAGGAGCCGTAGCCCTTCCGCCGCCACCGGGGCAGGACGGACAGGGCCGTGATGTCCGCGCCTTTTGGGGTGGGGGTGACGCCGCACCGGCCGATGATGTCGGCCTCTTTATAAAGGGCAAAGCCCGTTTGAGTGGCGCTGATTTTCATAGAAACTCCTTAGGACTTTATTTCACACATTCTTCACTGGGGAAACGATTGATTTTCACAATTAGCGGATAGAATAAAACCGTGCCGGAGAGGAGCGAAAAAGCTCTTCCCCCGGCCGAAGTTGTTTTCATAGCCGGAGAGTGCCGAATGGGCGAGGATTTTTGCCGGCAGGCAAGGCGCTTTCCCGAAGCAATCCTAGGCGGATTGCAAGGGAAAGTAACGCAGTATGCGGGCAAAAAGACCGCTCAGACGGTGCGCAACGGTTATGAAAACAACTTCTAATCCCTTAGAAAGGAAGTAATCACGATGGATGAAAACAAATGGGAATATGACTATTCCTCTTCCAATAATCCTGCCGGTGATACCGGCTACCCCAATGTGGGTTCCAGCGGCATGAACACCGCAAACACTGCTTCTGCCTTCAGCGAGAGCACCCAGCCTTCCGGCGGCGCAACGCCGCCCCCCGCAGGCCCGCAGAACACAGCCCCTGCCGCGCCGAAGAAGCCTAAGAAGAATGCAGGCAAGGCGGTAAAGAGCATCGTCGCTCTGGTGCTGGCCGCAGCCATGGGCTTTATGGGCGGCTTTGTGGGCGCACGCTTCGGCGGCAATAACAAGGTCATCATCCAGAAGGTGGAGCGGTCCGACAGCTCTTCGGCAGACTCTGAGAGCGCCGCCGAAGGCACGACTGTTTCCAGCGGCATGACCACCGCACAGGTGGCCAAGACCGTCAGCCCCAGCGTCGTGGTCATCACCACCGAGCAGGTGGTCTACTCCCAGTGGTCCTGGTACGGCCAGAGCCAGGTGGAGAGCGGCGCCGGCAGCGGCGTCATCATCAGCTCGGATGGCTACATCCTCACCTGTGACCATGTCGTGAGCGGCGCGTCCAACATCACCGTCACCATCGGCGACAAGGACTACACCGCCACCGTCGTGGGCGAGGATTCCACCAGCGACATCGCCGTCATCAAGGTCGATGCCGACGGCCTGACCCCCGCCATCGTGGGCGACAGCGACAAGCTGGCCGTGGGCGACAACGTGCTGGCCGTGGGCAACCCGCTGGGTGAGCTGGGCGGCACCGTCACCAGCGGCATCGTCAGCGCCCTGAACCGCAGCGTCTCCATCCAGAGCTCCAGCTCTGTCAACACCATGTCCCTCATTCAGATGGATGCTTCTGTCAGCCCCGGCAACTCCGGCGGCGGCCTGTTCAACATGAACGGCGAGCTGATCGGCATCGTCAACGCAAAGTCTTCCAGCTCTGACGCCGAGGGTCTGGGCTTCGCCATCCCCATCAACGACGCCATCAAGGTGGCGCAGGACCTGCTGGAGAACGGCTACGTCACGGGCCGTCCCTACATGGGCATCACCTATCTGGCTGTCAACGACGCACAGACGGCGGCACAGCTGGGCGTCAACGCCTACGGCATCTACGTCATGGACGTCGTGTCCGGCGGCCCTGCCGATAAGGCGGGCCTCAAGGCCGGCGACCGCATCATCAGCATCGACAACACCGAGGTAGCCCAGAAGACCGACCTTGGCACCCTGATGCAGGAGCACTCTGCCGGTGACACCCTGTCCATCACCGTCGCCCGCGACGGTCAGATGCAGACTGTCAGCCTGACGCTGGGCGAAAAGAACGCCTCCAACAGCGGCAATGGCACCAACGGCGCATCTCGTCAGGAGAAGTCTGCCGAGTCTGCACCTCAGCAGGACCCGCAGGGCTAAATCAGGACATGATCGGGTGGCTCGCCGCGTAAAGCGGCGGGCCGCTTTTTGTTATACCTGGCCGAAAATCGTTGCACTGTATGGCAGCAGTGTCACTTCGCCGCCGCAGACCCGGCTGGGGCCTTTCCAGAGCGCAGACGATACGCCGTCGCTCAGCAATTTCCACTGGCCGTCGGGCAGACGGACCCGTTTTTCTTCTTCCGTGGGATTGTAAAAGACGCAGAGCGCCCGCCATGCCGCGCCGTCGCCGGGTGCGGCGGGCAAAGTCCAGCCCACGAGGGGCTGTTCCAGCGAGAAAAACCGGATGGCCGCCGGGCTGGCCGCGTCCGAGGCGCTCAGGCGGGGGAACTGCGCCCGCAGGCCCAGCAGGCCCCGGTAATAGTCCACCAGTCCGTGGAACTGCGCGGCCCGCTTCCAGTCCAGACGGTTGAGGGAGGGCGAAGAGCGGTAGGTGTTGCCCTGACCTTTTTTGGTGCGGGCGAACTCCTCGCCGGCCTGCAGGAAGGGCATCCCCATGCAGGTGAGATAGATGCCCGCCGCCAGCCGGTTCTGGGCCAGCGCCGCCGAGTCGGCGGCAGTGTACTCGGGACGGGCGTACCGGACGAGCATCAGCTTGTCCCAGAGAGTGAAATTGTCGTGGGCGGACACATAGCTGACGATTTGGGAGGGCGAATGGGCGGGCAGCTTGTCGCTGCGGCACCACGCGGCCACGGCCCCGCCGATGTCCCAGAGGCTGCCCGGTCTGCCCTCGACGTAACCCGGTTCCCGGGCGTCAAAACAGCCGCCCTTGATGACGTCGCGGGTGTTGTCGCAGAAGATGCCGATGCGCTCGGACAGCATGGCGAGGTTCGCCTTGTTGGCCTCGTACCGGTGGAGCTGGCTCCCGCCGCCCTGCCACGGCTCGCCGTACATCAGGATGCTTCTGCCGCCCGGCAGAGCGTCCAGCGCGGCCCGCAGTTCGTTCATGGTGTCCACGTCATAGAGGCCCATGAGGTCGAAGCGGAAGCCGTCGATGTGATATTCCTGCGCCCAGTAGAGCACCGAGTCGATGAGGTATTTCCGGGCCATGGGCCGCTCACTGGCAAACTCGTTGCCGCAGCCGCTGCCGTTGGAGAAACTGCCGTCCGGGTTCTGCCGGAAGAAATAATAAGGCACCGTGCTGTTCAGCGGGTTCTCGCTGCGGTACATATGATTGTACACCACGTCCATGATGACGCCGATGCCCGCCGCGTGGAGAGAAGCTATCATCTCCTTGCACTCCCGCACCCGGACTTCGCCTTTCGCGGGGTCGGTGGAGTAGCTGCCCTCGGGGACGTTGTAGTTGGTGGGGTCGTAGCCCCAGTTGTACTGCCGGGTGAGGGGGCGGCTCTCGTCCACACTGCCGAAGTCGAAGATGGGCATCAGCTGCACATAGCCCACTCCCAGCCGCTTGAGGTAGTCGAGGCAGGTGGGGAAGGTGCCGGCGGAAGAAAGGGTGGTCCCCTTCTGGGTAAAGGCCATGAATTTGCCCCGCCATGCATTCCGGACGCCGCAGGCCGGGTCTTGCGAGAAGTCGCGGACGCTGACCTCCCATACCGTCCGGCGGGAGGCCGGGACGATGACCCGGTGGTCGTGGCTCCAGTCGGGCGGGTCGATGCGGGGCGCGTCTAAAATCATGCTCCGCAGGCCGTTGACGCCCGCCGTCCGGGCGTAGGGGTCGCCCGTCTCGTATGCTGTGCCGTCCACCTCGACGGTAAAGGTATAGTAATGTCCGTGCTGGTCGCCGGGCAGATAGACCGACCAGACGCCCTGCCCGTGCTGTTCCAGCGGCAGGGTCCCCATGCAGGCCCCGCCGTCGCCCCGGCGGTAGAGGTTGACCGATACCTTCTGCGCCGTGGGCGCCCAGAGCCGGAGCCGGGTGCCGGAGGGGTTATATTCCGGCCCCAGAGGGCCGCTGTAGTTTGTCTGCCGTGCAAAGGCGCTGCTCTCGAACAGCGTTTTCCACTCTGCGGGCGTTTTCATTTCGTTCCATTCCCTTCGCATATCAAATCAATATAAAATTAGTGTACCCGCCTGCCCATAGATTTTCAAGACTTTTCTTGCAAAAGGGGGCAAAGTACACTATACTTGGAAAAAACGCAGGACGGAGGCAGGCAGATGGCATACACCGACGATTGGGAGAACTTGATGAACGGAGTGTTCGGCCCGGGAGGAAAACTGCGCTTTGATACGCAGAAAACGCCGCCGGAAAAGCCCGGCCTGCCCGATATGAACGCAGCCCTGCTCGAGCAGCAGAAAAAGCTGGACGAAATGCTGAAAAAACAGAACGCCGAGCTGCGCAGAGACACCACACAGGAGGCGCTGGCCCAGAGCCGGAAGATGCTGGGAGGATATGGAGGCCGACGGCCTGCTGGCCAAAGGCACCACCGAAGTCAGACAGGAGCATCTGGGCAGCTTCGAAGGGCTGGCCGCTGAGGTGAAAAAGCGGTGCTGGGGCAGGACGCCTTCGTGGACGGCGTCGTGCGGGCGATGCGCCGGCCCTTCGTGCTGGGGACGGAGGCCCCCACGGCCCGGAACGTCATCCTGCTCTGCGGTGCGCCCGGCACGGGGCGGCATTTCGCTCTGACGGAGACGGCCCGCTGCATGGCCGCCCGGGGTCTTTTGCGGAGCGATAAGCTGGCCGTCATGGATCTGGCGCTTTTACCCCGACCCGGGGGGCTGAAAAGCTCTTTTTTGCAGGATCTGTACGCCGCCCTCCATGCGCCGGGCGAGATCCTGCTCTTTGAGCACTACGAGAGCTGCTACCCGGGCTTTTTGAGGACGCTGGCAGACCTCGCCGTCAAGGGCAGTGCGCCCCTGTCCAGCCGGTATCTCGTCAACAAGGAGGGCATCCTCGTGGACGCCGGAACGGCGCTTGCCCCCGGGGCGGTGAGCCGCATCACCCCCTGCGGCAAGTACCTCGTCTTCTTCTCCCAGAAGGGCCGGGAGGCGCTGGCTGACAAGTTCGGTGCGGCCTTCGTCTCGGCGCTGGGCGATGTCTGCAAGACCAGCGCCTTTGCGCGGAAAGACCTCGCCGCGCTGGCAGCCCAGCAGCTCAACGCGCTGGCCGCAAAAGTGAAGACCCGCCTCGGCCTGACCCTGTCGGCGGGCGCGGATGTGCGGGGACTATGTGGTGGCACAGTGCAGCCCGAAGCAGGGGGCGCGGGGCTGACCGCCTGCTGCGATAAGATATTCCGCGCTCTGAGCGAATACTGTCTGCAAACAGATGCCACGCTTACCGGAACGATCACACTGACTGCCCGGGAGGACGACCTCGACTTTGCCCTCAACGACGCCGGACCCCAGAAGCTCTTCGACCTGCTGCCCGCCGCCTATACCGGCGCAGTGGAAGAGATCAGGAAAGAGCTGAACGACCTCGTGGGTCTTGCACCAGTGAAGGAATACGTCTTCGGTCTTGCCGATAACATTCAGGTGCAGCAGCGCCGTGCGGCGGCGGGCCTCAAGACCGCCAGCCTCTCGATGCACATGATCTTCACCGGCAACCCCGGCACCGGCAAGACCACCATCGCCCGGCTCGTGGCAAAGTACCTCAAGGCCATCGGCGCCCTCAAGGGCGGGCAGCTGGTGGAGGTGAGCCGGGGAGACCTCGTGGGCCGCTACACCGGCCACACCGCCCCCCTGACCAACAGCGTCATCCAGAGCGCGCTGGGCGGCGTCCTTTTCATCGACGAGGCCTACAGCCTCTACCGGGGCGAGCAGGACAGCTTCGGCCTTGAGGCCATCGACACGCTGGTGAAGGGGATGGAAGACCACCGCGACGAGCTGGTGGTCATCCTTGCGGGCTACACCAAAGAGATGGAGACGTTCCTGACCGCCAACAGCGGCCTTGCCAGCCGCTTCCCGAACAGGATAGAGTTCCCGGACTACACCGCCGATGAGCTGCTGGACATCACGAATGTGCTGGCAAGGGGCAAGGGCTACAGGCTGGCCGGGAGCTGCACGGAACCGCTGCGAGACTACTACGAGCGCTGGCAGGCAGAGGACGCCCGCACGGCGGGCAACGGACGTCTCGCCCGCAACACGCTGGAAAAGGCCATCTTCAACCAGAGCCGCCGCCTCGTGGCAGAGCCTGCGGCGGAGCTGGATGTCATCCTGCCCGGTGATCTGGAGCTCTGATGATAAAAACAAACGCTGGCACGAAATGTAGATGTCCATAAAACAGCATCAGTCCCGGCAGTAATGTCTGCCGGGATTGTTCTTGACGTACATTGAAGCCATATGATATGATTAAACAGACTGATAAACTTGAGTTTATTTGATTAAGGAGAATTGAAAATAATGTTGGAATTAAAAAGATTGTCAGTTGATGATGGCTTAGATATTTACACAATGCTGCAAGAGATCCCTGCTGAAGAAAATGGATTAATTAACAAAGCCAACGGATTAACATTTGATGAGTATAAAGAATGGCTGATTGTAAAACAGAGGGATTCTGAGCAAGAAGGGATTGTAGATGGTTGGAAAGTGCCTTCTACAACTTTTTGGCTATATGCTGATGGTATTCCGGTTGGATTTGGTTCTGTCAGACATTTTTTGACTGAGGCACTGAGAAAAGCAGGAGGAAATATCGGGTACGGAATTGCACCAGCGTTTCGTGGAAAAGGATATGGAAAAGAACTGCTGAGATTATTGCTTAATGAAGCGAAAGAAATGGGAATAGATAAAGTGTTAGTAACCATTCTTTTAGATAACATAGCATCTCAAGCTGTGGCAATAGCAAACGGAGGTGTTGTTACTGAAAGAACTGACGAGAGAGTTTTCATTTGGATTGATACTAAGAAATAAAAGGAAAATCAATTCCAATTTGTCAAACAGTAAGGGCGCACTTCTATACACTATTCGGTGTAGTGCGGTAATGTGCGATTTTGCACCGCATCCAAGCCTCCCGCGTCAGAGGGAGCCATGGATATTCCAGCCCTAACATAAAAAAACGAATCCGACCTTTGATTGCAGCCATAGGTCGGATTCACTTTTTTATGAGTCAACCAGCTAAGGTGCCAGCGTTTGTTTTTTACAGATTTTCCATCCGCAGCAGGTAGTAGAGCACCTCGATAAGGACGTTCGGCGAGAGCAGCGATGCCGCATGGCTGCCCTCGATGAGCCGCTGTTCGCGGTTGGAAGCCGTCATCACATAGTCGGCCAGCTGGGCCAGCGGGCCGTGGCTGTCACAGGTGATGAGCAGCACCGGTACATTCCGCCCTTTGGCGGCAGCGGACACCTCTTCCAGCCTGGCGCTCTGCCCGGAGGCCGAGAGCACGATGAGGATGTCTTTGGGGGTCAGCGTCTGAGCAAAGGCAAGGTTCTTCTCGTGGACTGCGCTGGAAACGCACCGCTTGCCCAGGTGGCTGAACCGGATGGAGGCATCGAAGGCCACCGGCAGGCCGCCGCCCTCAGAGACCACCTCCATGACCTCGCAGCTGCGCAGCAGAGAGAGGATCTGCCGCAGCTGGCGGGTATCAATGGCCTGAATGGTGGCCCGCAGCTCCTCTTCGCGGTTTGCCAGAATGTTCAGAAGTGCCTGATGCAGCTCGTCCTGCCCTTCGTCCCGCATACGCTGGGCTTCCTGCTGCTCCATGGCGTCCCGTGCCAGCGCCAGCTGGAATTTGCGGTAGTTCTCGAACCCCAGTTTGTGGCACAGCCGGGTGATGGTGGCCTCGGACGAACAGCTCAGCCGGGCCAGTTCTGCTGACGTACACATCGACGCCCGCTTTACATCTGCAAGGATGCAGTCCGCAATGCGCCTCTCGGCGCTGTAAAGCTGGATGCCGGAACATAGCAGCGTTACTACGCTTCCGGGGGCTTCGCACATAAGTGATCCCTCCTCGCATTATGCGCAAGACACAATTTATTCTTGAGTTCTACTTGAGATTGTAGCAGTTTGAACGAGAAAATCAATTCAATTTCCCATAAATTTTCAGGGTTGACGGAAATTGACTTTTTCTGTCCGATTTTTGTATCCTGCACGGTTTTGCCGTCAGGAAGCGCAAAAAATGCCCTCGCGGAGTGCGGAGAGGCATCGGGAACCAAATATTCAGCGCAGCTCAGTGCAGAAAGGCGTTTCAGCAGCCTTCCTTCTCAGCCAGCTTGCGGCCCATCAGGACGCCCATGACGGAGGCCATCATCAGGCCGCGGGTCCAGCCGGAAGAGTCGCCGAGGCAGTGCAGGCCCTTGATGTTGGTGTCGAGGTTCGGGTCCATCTTGACCTTGTTGGAGTAGAACTTCAGCTCAGGGCTGTACAGCAGGGTCTCGTTGGCGGCAAAGCCGGGGACGACCATGTCCAGCATCTTGATGAACTCGATGATGTTGGTCATGGCGCGGTAGGGCATGGCGGCGGTGATGTCACCGGCCACGGCGTCCTTCAGGGTGGGCTTGACGTTGGACTGGGCCAGCTCCTTCGCCCAGGTGCGCTTGCCGTCGAGGATGTCGCCGTAGCGCTGCACCATGATGTGGCCTGCGCCCAGCATATTGGTCAGCTCGCCCACCTTCTGGGCGTAGGCGATGGGCTGGTTGAAGGGCTCGGTGAAGTTGTGGGAGACGAGGATGGCGAGGTTGGTGTTCTCGCTCTTCTTCTCCTTGAAGCTGTGGCCATTGACCACGGCCAGGTCGTTGTCATAGTTCTCCTGTGCCACGAAGCCGCCGGGGTTCTGGCAGAAGGTGCGGACCTTGTTCTTCCAGGGCTTCGGGTAGCCGATGAGCTTGGACTCATACAGCACCTTGTTCACCTTTTCCATGACCTCGTTGCGGCACTCGACGCGGACACCGATGTCCACGGTGCCGGGCTTGTGGGCAATATGGTGCTCTGCACAAATTTTCTCAAGCCAGTCTGCGCCGCGGCGGCCGGTGCCGATGACCACGGTGTCGCCGTAGACGGCGCGGGGGCTCCCCGTCGCCCTGACGCAGCAGCACGCCCTTGCACTCCTCGTTTTTCGAGGATGATGTTCTCGCACTCGGTGGAGAAGAGCATCTCCACGCCGTTGTCAGCCAGATAGTTCTGGATGGCGAGATAGAGCTGCTGTGCCTTCTCGGTGCCGAGGTGGCGGATGGGGCAGTCCACCAGCTTCAGACCGGCGTGGATGGCGTTCTTGCGGATCTCCTTGATGTCCTCGCCGGTGTAGATGCCCTCCACATGGGGGTCGGCGCCGAACTCGAGGTAGATCTTGTCGGTGTAGTCGATGAGCTCCTGCGCAAACTCTTCGCCGATGAGGCTGGGCAGGTCGCCGCCGACCTCATAGGAGAGGCTCAGCTTGCCGTCGGAGAAGGCGCCTGCACCGGAGAAGCCGGTGGTGATGGCGCAGGTGGGGCGGCAGTTGACGCAGTGACCGATCTCGGCCTTGGGGCAGTGGCGCTTTTCCACCGGCCTGCCTTTTTCCACCAGCAGGATGTGCTTCTTGCTGCCGCGGCGCAGCAGCTCCACAGCGGTGAAGATGCCGGCAGGGCCGGCACCAACGATGATGAGATCGTACTTTTCCATAACTCTTTTTATCCTTTGTGTTGAATTGATCTTGGGTTTCGTTTTTCAGCAGCAGTTTGCCATGCGGTCAGCGTCCTTGCCCTCTCCGTCTGCTCCCGCTGGTCGCAGCCACCTCTCCCAAAGGGAGAGGCAAAAATCTTCCGGCAGGCCAGAGGCTCTCCCTTTGGGAGAGCTGTCACCGAAGGTGACTGAGAGGGCAAGCCCGCTGACGTTATTTGTTCTCCTGCTCCACCTCGGCGCTCTCATCCACATAGTCGAGCTCCACAGCGGTGGACTCCACATCTGCGTGGGAGACATCCGGGGCGATGACGCCGTCGCCGTTCAGATCCTGGCCGGTAATGGCTTCCAGCATGGACTGGGTCTCCGGATGCAGCTTTATAAAGCGCCGGACGGCCAGCATGGTGTACAGGGCGCTCAGCAGGTTCAGTGCGCCTTCCAGGATGAGGATGAGGCCGATGGCCATCACCAGCGTCTCCATGGTGCCGAAGGGGTCCACCACCATCACGATGCCCAGCACGACGCTGAGCACGGCCAGCAGCAGAAAGATCTTCCAGCTCGGATACCCGCACCGGCGCAGCTCGAGGGCGTTCTGGATGCGGCCCAGACTGTCAAAGATGACGAACAGGCCGAACACGATGGGCAGCACCCGCACCACCACATCGCTGCGGAGGATGAGGAATGCGCCCAGCGCCAGACAGACAAGCCCCGAGATGAGGGTGAGCTGGCTCTGGAACACGCCGCGCTCTACGACAAAATACCGCACCAGCTGCACTGCCGCGCAGGCCAGCACCACGCCGCCCAGCGCATAGCAGACCACGTTGAGGGCCGTGCCAGGCACCATCAGCAGGAAGATGCCCAGCGCCAGATAGAGCAGGCTCATGAGGATAAGGTTCCACTTCAGCTTTTTTGCCATAGAGTTCACGTTCCTTTCAGGTTATACGGCCGCGTCCTGCTTTTCGGAGAGCGGGACGATGACGGTACGGTTGATGCGGGCCATGAAAACGAGGCTCAGCGCAAGGCTGACCACCTCCGCGATGATGAAGGCCCACCAGACCATGTTCACCTCGCCGGTGCGGCTCAGCAGCCATGCAGCGGGGATGAGCACCACCAGCTGACGGCAGATGGAGACGGTCAGGCTGAACACGCCGTTGCCCAGCGCCTGGAACACCGAGCTCAGCACGATGCCGGCACCCGCCAGCAGGAATGGGGGCAGATGATGCGCAGCGCCGGGACGCCGATGGCCAGCATGGCGTCGCCGGCGGCGAAGAGGCCCAGCAGCTTATCCGGCAGGAACTGGAAGATGCAGAAGCCCACCAGCATGATGCACTCGGCATAGAAGACTGCGAGCGGATGGCTTTTTGACCCGCTCCGGCTTCCGTGCGCCGTAGTTGTAGCTGATGATGGGGACCATGCCGTTGTTCATGCCGAAGATGGGCATGAACACGAAGCTCTGCAGCTTGAAGTAGACGCCGAAGACGGCGACAGCCGTGGCCGAGAAGGCCATCAGGATCTGGTTCATGAAGAAGGTCATCACGCTGCCCACGCACTGCATGGCGATGCTGGGCAGGCCGACGGTGTAGATGCGGCCGATGGCCTTGGCGCTGGGCCGGAAGCCCCGGAAGCTGATCTGGATGTCGGGGTTCTTATTGAGGTTGAAGTACAGCGTCATGCCCGCGCCGCAGAACTGGCCGATGACGGTGGCCGCGGCAGCGCCGGTGGTGCCGGACAGGGCCTCGCCGCAGTAGCCGAAGATGAAGATGGGGTCGAGAACGATGTTCACGACAGCGCCCACCAGCTGGCTTATCATGCTCAGATGGGTGCGGCCGGTGGCGGCCAGCAGCTTCTCGCCCATGGTCTGGGTAAAGAGGCCAAGGCTGAGCACGCAGCAGAGCTGCAGATACTGGATGCCCTGCCGGGCGATGTCCATGTCCGAAGTCTGTGCGTAGAAGTAGGGTTTCATGCAGGTGAGGCCGATGACGAGGAAGACGGCGTAGCTGCACAGGGACAGGAAGATGCCGTTCTCGGCGGTCTGATTGGCCCGTTCCTGGTTCTTTTCGCCGAGGCTCTTGGACAGCAGGGCGTTGACGCCCACGCCGGTGCCGACGCCCACGGCGATCATGACGTTCTGCAGAGAGAACGCCAGCGAAACGGCGGTCAGGGCGCTCTCGCTGACGTGGGACACGAAAATCGAGTCCACCACGTTGTAGAGGGCCTGCACCAGCATGGATACCATCATCGGCACGCTGAGCTTGATGAGCAGAGGGTTGATGTCCATGGTACCCATGATGTTTTCCCGCTCACCGGCGGGAGAGGATAAGGGCTGCTTGTTTTCCACGATTTCTCCTTTTGATGTTGATGACTTGGGGATGCAGAGTTCTTCTATGCCGCAAACGTGGGCAGAGCGCAAAAGCACCCCACCCACGCAGCATCATTATTTATTTTCCCCCCTCCGGGGCGGCGGGCATCAGCCCTCCATGGCCTTCTCCTTGGCCTCTGCGGCGGCAAGGATCATTTGCACACAGGCGTCATGGCCCAGTGCGGCGTTGATGGCGAGGTCATAGTTGTGGGCATCGCCCCAGCGGTTCTGGGTGTAGTAGTTGTAGTAGGCGGCACGGTTGCGGTCGGTCTTGTCGATCTCATCCTTGATGCCCTTTTCGTCCTTGGCCTGCAGCATGTTGTTCTCCTTGCCGTAAGCCAGACGCCACTCCTTGGGGGCGTAGACGAAGATGCGCAGCACGTCCTTGCGGTCGCGCAGGACATAGTCGCCGCAGCGGCCCACGATGACGCAGGGGCCTTCGTCGGCCAGCTGCTTGATGATGCGGCTCTGCAGGATGAAGACCTGGTCGCCCAGCGGAAGGTCATTGCCCATCGTATACAGGCTGTACAGCAGGCTGTGGGTGTGCCGCTTCTCGCTGGCGGCCACGGCTTCCTCGGACAGTCCAGAATTCTTGGCGGCCATCGTGATCAGTTCCTTGTCGTAGAGCTTGATGCCCAGTGCGCGCGCCACGTCCTTGGCGATGTAGCGTCCGCCGGTGCAGTACTCACGGCCCAAAGTGATGATCGTCTTTGCCATAATATGTTCCTCCCATGTTGATGATTTATCCCAAAAAGCTCTTGGCTGTGCTGCCTCTCAGGAGACAGAAGGCGCGGTGCTTTGGTTTGCTTCCGATAGCGGAGGCGCAGGCAGGCGCACCTCTGCAAACTGCATGGTGCCGGTATGGTCCACGATGTAAACGCTGCACCGCCCGCCTGCGGCGGTCTGCTCGGGCGGGAAGCGGAAGCCGCCGGTCCGTGTCCGCTCCATCCGCCGGAAGGTGCGGTGGGCTGTGGTGGCGTGGGCTACTCCGTCGTGGGGGCTGCAGGCCGCCCAGCCGGAAAATTCGGCCGGGAGCAGCTGCCGCTGGCCCTTCTGGGCCAGATACCAGCAGTCATCCTCGGCACTGTACACAAAGTCGCAGGAGACCCGCCGGGGGCGGTTGGCCTCGGTGTCCCGGGGCTTGGGGCGGAGAGCGATGGCCCGCCCGGTGAAGCAGCGGGCAAAATCCGTCACCGCCATCGTGCAGTTCACGGCCCCGTCGCTGTCGGCGGTGGGGTCGTTGAGCAGGACATAATCGGCGAGGACCGCGTCGTCGTGGCCGAAGCCCCGCAGACCCATCCAGACCCCGATGGGGTCCCGCTGGCCCCGGATGCGGCGCTCGATGCGCACGGCCACAGAACAGCCGTCGTGTATCTGCTCCCGCAGGTCCTGCAGGTCCATCCACGCCTGCCAGCAGGGAAAACCGCAGCAGCCCGCTGCCGCGGCGGCGAAAGCGCCGTTGCTGGTGCTGCCGGTGGTCTTGTCCTCCATGACGTAGGCCACCTCTTCGGGCAGGATGTCCTCGCCCCAGCGGTTCATCAGGGCCGCCATCACCAGCGGCAGGTCCATGTCCCGGCCAAAGCTGGGGTCATGGGGCCGAGAGGCAGTATTCCGGTAAGTACAGGCGGCGGTTGATGGGGTGGCCGCTCTGCTTATCCCACGCAAGGGGGCGGACCGCCGCCGCCAGCAGCCGGAGCGCCGGGGTGACTTTGTCGTCGTTGGTCGAAAGATTGACCTGAAGCTGGACGCCGGTGCCGCCGCCGGGCAGCGCCACCGTCACGGTGTCGCCCATCAGGAAGATGAGGCCGTCGTCGCTGTGGGTGCTGATGCTGGCCCGGGGGTAATCCGGCGCCCACTTGCCAAAGCTCATCCAGCCCGTCCAGCTGCCGCCTGCGTAGACGCGGCAGCGCACCTCCACCATCGTGTTCTGGGGCGCGTGGGCGTTCCAGCTGACGTTCAGGTTGCAGAAGGCCGGCATGGCGAACTCGGGCGTCGTGTAGCTGCCGTATTGCAGGTACCGCCCGGCCACGCTGTCCAGCACGACGCTGCCGTTGTCCAGCGCCACATTGTCGAGCTGTCCGCGGGAAAATGTCTCCGTGCCCTGCAGCACCAGATTGTTCCGCTGTTCCATTGCACGCATCCCCTTTCCGCGTCGGTGTGTCGTTTATTCCTCGTCGTCGCTGCGCTCCTCGGCCATCTCGGCTTCATACTCGGCGTCGTGGAGCCTGCGGATGTTCTCCTCGATGTGGAACACCCGGTCGAGGTCGCCGTAGACGATCTGGCTGGTGATCTCCACCTGGAACCAGAAGCCGAACACCAGCATGAGCAGCAGGCCCAGCGGCATACAGAGGATGACGAGGCCCCAGAACAGCACCGTCACGAGGGACGCAGCCAGTGCGTGGGGCAGGAAAGCGATCATGCAGTTGACGCTGTTCTTGAGCGTCTGGCCGAAAGGCTGGTCCAGCAGGACCACCTGAGGCCACATGTAGGAGAACAGCATGTGGAAGATGACGAGGTTGAGCACCGTGGCCACCCACATCCCCACGCCGACGTTGGTGCCGTGGTAGAGCAGGTTGAAGCAGAAGTACACGAGGAAGACCTGCACCGTGACCACGACGCAGTAGAGCACGCCCGGCAGGATGCTGGCTTTGAAGTTCTGCTTGAAGGCCTTGCGGTAGGTGGTCCACCAGTAACCGGCCTCGTCGCGCAGAGCGCGCAGGACGGTGTCGTACATGCCCGCCAGCACCGGACCGGCCAGGATGCCGCCCACGGCGGCACTGAGCACCATGACGGGCAGGCTGTTCATCAGAAAGCCGATGTACACCAGACAGATGACGGGCAGAAAGCCCAGACAGGTGAGCAGGTTTGCAAGGAACATCCCGCTCATATCCCGGCCCACCAGCTCGAAGAAGCGGCCCACGCCGGTCTTGCGGGGGGCGTCCTTTTCGACGCCCGGCCCGGACTTGAAATCGTTTGCAGAAGGGAACAGACTCATGTTGTGTGGATATCCTCTCTCGCTGTCCCAAAAGACGGCTTACATTGCACAGCACGGTTTTGGCAGGAAACGCCATTGTGCTGGCTTTCTGATTATAAATATACCCGGATTTTGTGGATTTTGCAAGCCGCAAAGCCCTCCAAATGTAAAAAAAGTATTTCCTCTCCCTTTTTGGGGCGGAGTGTGATACAATAGAAACGGCTTTTTGAGCCAGAAGGAGGTATCGCTCTGTGAGCATTTTCCGCACCATTGCGTTATTCGTTTATCTGTTCGGGTACATGATCGTCCATTACCGTGTGCTGTGCAAAGCCGAGCGTGCGCTGGCCGCAGGCGACACCGAGACGGTGCGCCGGCTGGTAAAAAAGCACATCCCCCATTGGAGCAAAGGCATCCTGAACGTCACCGGCGTCCGGCTCAGCGTCGAGGGACTGGACAACATCCCGAAGGATGGCCCCTGCGTCTTTGTGGCGAACCACCGCAGCTACTATGACATCCCGCTGCTGCTGGCCGGCCTCGATGAGCCCTACGGCATCCTCGCCAAGGAAGAGCTGGGAAAAATTCCTCTGCTCAACCGCTGGATGAAGCTGCTGGGCTGCGTTTTCGTCCAGCGCGACGATGTCCGCGCCTCGGTGCGCGCGTTGAACGACGCCACCGCCATCGTGGAGAGCGGCCGGAGCTTCATCATCTTCCCGGAAGGCACCCGCTACAAGGGCGAAGAGGGCGGCGCCGGTGAGTTCAAGGCCGGTGCCTTCCGCATCGCGGTCAAGACCGGCGCGCCGGTGGTGCCGGTGGCCATCTCCGGCGCACGGGGCCTGTTCGAGGCCCACGGCAACCGGGCCACCCCCGGCACGGTATACGTCCGGGTGCTGCCGCCCATCCGGACGGCAGGCATGAGCCGGGCCGAGCAGAAGCAGCTGCCCGACGCCGTCCGCCAGACCATTCTGGCAGAGCTTTAAGACTTTGGAGGACACTGCCTCATGGCAAGCTACCGTTACGAGCGCGACATCGACCCGAAGGACATTGCCCCCCGCAAGGAAAGACAGTACACCCGCAGGGAGCGCTGGGCCAACTGGTGGGACTATAACCTGAAATGGGGTGGGACGGTGTACGCCGGACGTGGGGCCAAGCAGCACCAGTCCGCGCTGATCGTACGACGTCAGGTCGCGGCTGGTCGCCAGCAGGAACGCCGACCGTTCGGATCCGTCCGCGCTGCCGCCGCGCGCGGTGCGGGTCGCCGCCACGGCGAACCGGCCGGACGCCAGCCGGAACAGGTGAGGATCCTTGAGGCTTTTGAGTTCGATGTCCACGCCGGGCATCGCCGCGCCGTGCGCGACGGCGTCGCTGGCGGCTCGCACCGTCGTGTACGGATCGGTCTTGAATCGTGCCGCCGCGGTGCACGCACGTCGGGATTCGGGCGTCGCCGCGGCGATCGGCACGCCGGCAGCGAAGAAGATGCCGTAGTTTTCGTTAAGCGGCGTCCACGAGCCGTCGAGATGCGACCGCAGCGCCAGGTGCACGCTGAAGGCGATGTCCTCGTTGTTCGCCTCTTCGCGCGACGTGGGGACACGCGTATAGCACAGCAGTGAGTAGGAGTCGGACATTCCTTGTCCCTTTCGGTTCGACAGTTCATTTACGTCGATGTATAGTATACCTCAGTTTACATCGTTGTACAAACGCAGCGCTGCACAACACCACTGTCACACACAGGAGGAACACATGACTCTCACCGGCACCCTACGCAAGGCGTTCGCCACCACACTGGCGGCCGCCATGCTCATCGGCACGCTGGCCGGCTGCTCGTCGAACGCCAACTCGAACGCATCGTCGAACGCCAAGAACTCCAGCGACTCCAGCCAGACCAGCACCACCGAGATCAAGCGCGGCGAATCGCACGATCCATCCATCGTCAAGGCCAACGGCAAGTACTACATCTTCGGGTCGCATCTCGCCTGGCTGAAAAGCGACGACCTCGTCAACTGGACCAGCTTCAAAAACAACCTGAGCACCGACTACGAGAAGATCTTCGCCGACATCTGGACCAACTGGTCGAAGCAGTCCGCCAACCCGGACGTCAAGGGCAACATGTGGGCCCCTGACGTCATCTGGAATGCAACGATGAAAAAGTGGTGCATGTACATGTCGATCAACGGCGCTAACTACCGATCGGCAATCGTGCTGCTCACCGCCGACGACATCGAGGGCGACTGGACTTACGTCGGCCCGGTGACCTACTCCGGCTTCGAAAAGGTCAACGCTTCCAAGACCGACGTCTGGAAGGTGCTCGGCGAAGGCGCCGACCTGACGCGGTACACGTCGCAGACCGACACCGGCATCAACGCGATCGACCCGTGCGTCAAGCAGGGCGACAACGGCGACCTGTGGATGACGTTCGGCTCATGGTTCGGCGGCATGTGGATGTTCAAGCTCGATCCGAAGACCGGCCTGCGCGACTACAGCACCACGTACCAGACGGTCAAGAACCAGTCCGACGCCTACTACGGCATCAAGCTCGGCGGCGGCTTCGGCAACTCCGGCGAAGGCTCGTACCTGCTGCATACCAACGGCCACTGGTATCTGTTCGCATCCTACGGCAACCTGCAGCAGACCGGCGGCTACCAGGTGCGCATGTTCCGCGCCGACAAGATCACCGGTCCGTACATCGATGAAAACGGCAACGCCGCAGTCAGCGAGCGCGCCATCGGCAACAACTGGCAGAGCGAGGTCGGCGTGCGTCTCATGAGCTCGATCCAGTGGAGCGGCAACGACAACTCGCACATCGAAGTCGCGCAGGGCCACAACTCGGCGTTCGTGGACGACGACGGCACCACGTACATCGTGTACCACAGCCGCTTCTCCGACACCGGCGAGATGCACCAGGTACGCGTGCGCGAGCTGCTGCCGACCGACGACGGCTGGCTGGTCGCCGCGCCGTACGAATACACCGGCACCAAGGCCGCCGACACCAAGTACGACGCGAAGAACGTGGCCGGCGACTACGAGTTCGTGATCCACGACCAGAGGACCTCGTTCAAGGGCCCGAAGAAGGTCACCGACAAGCACAGCACCGACTACCGCGGCGTCAACAAGCCGGTGAACATCACGCTGACCGAGGACGGCAAGGCGACCGGCGACAAGACCGGCACGTGGAAGCTCGACAAGTCCGACGGCACCGGCGACATGACCATCACGCTCGACGGGGTGGAGTACCACGGCGCATTCGACAGGCTGCCGCGCGACAAGGACGACCGCAAGGTCGAGATGACGTTCTCCGTCATCGGCGACAACCTCTGCGCCTGGGCCTCGCAGAAGTAGTCCTTTCTCATTGCCGCCCTTCCCTCGCGCCCTCGTCCTCGCCCTTCCCTTTGAACCACCCCATTTCTCTTAACGGACTTACAGCCGATTTCACCGGTGAAATCGGCTGTAAGTCCGTTAAGAGAAAGACATCATGTATCACAAAGAAGCTAACCCATGACCGCAACCACCTCCACGACCGAACCCACGACCGAATCGCCCGCCGATGAACGATTCGTCGAACACCCGCTCGCCCCGGGCCGCATCGCCATCCACGACCCAGCCATCGTCGAGGACAACGGTACGTACTACGTCTTCGGCACCCACCGACGCTGCGCCCGCAGTACCGACCTCGTCCACTGGGAACGCTTCGAGAACAATCTGACGCGCGACCCGGCCTCGCTGCTCGGCGGCATCTGGGAGGCATGGCCGAAGCAGCCGGAGAACCCCGCGCTCGAAGGCAACACGTGGGCGCCGGACGTGATCTGGAACGACGTGATGCGCAAATGGTGCATGTACCTGTCGGTCAACGGTCACGAATTCCGTTCGGTGATCGTGCTGCTCACCGCCGATCGTCTCGACGGCGACTGGACATACGTCGGTCCTGTCGTCTACTCCGGTTTCAACGTTGACAATGTGGGCCGCACCGACGTGCCACGTGTGCTCGGCGACGAGGCCGCGCATGGCGATCTGTCACGGTATGCATCGTTGAAGGATACGCGGATCAACGCGATCGACGCCGCGCCGATCCGCTGCGATCACGGCGAACTGTGGATGAGTTTCGGCTCGTGGTTCGGCGGCATCTGGATGTTCAAGCTCGATCCGAAAACCGGTCTGCGCGACTACAGCGTGCGCTATCCGCTCGTCCACGATTCCGCCGACCCGTACTACGGCGTGAAGGTCGCCGGCGGCTACTGGAACTCCGGCGAAGGCTCGTATTTCGTGCACCGCAACGGCTGGTGGTATCTGTTCATGGCGTATGGCTGGCTCGGCCGCACCGGCGGCTACCAGATCCGTCTGTTCCGTTCGCGCAACCTCGTCGGCCCGTACGTCGACCAGAACGGCAACCCCGCGATTTCCAACGGTGAAATCCCCGACAATCAGACCAAGGACACCGGCATCCGACTCACGTCGTCGGTGAAATGGAGCGGCGGACCGGCCGACGACGATACGGTCGAAGTGTCACAGGGACACAATTCCGTACTCACGCGCGGTTCGGACGGCCGACTGTTTCTCACGTACCATACGCGGTTCATCGACCGCGGCGACGAGGATTACGAGACGCATGTGCGCGAGCTGCTGCCGACCGCGGACGGTTGGCTGACGGCCGCGCCGTACGAGTATCGCGGCTCGGCAGCCGTCCCGCCGACCGCCGCGAACACGTCCGATCCGACCGTCGGCGACGACGATGACGGCTTCGGCGATTACATCGTTGCACCCAGCAGTGCGCCGAACTTGGCCGCCCGGCTATGCCACTGCGTCCGCCCCGTACACGAATCGGATCTCGCACACCCATCGCTGGTGTCCGGCGACTACGAATTCGTACGTCACGATCCGCACGCGTATTTCAACGGCACGCGCAACGCGGACGGCACGTGGCATGGCGTGAATCTGCCCGAGACGATCACGCTGCAGCCGGACGGCCGCGTGACCAGCGGCGGCGTGGTCGACTTCTTCGATACGCCGGACGCGAACCTGCCGCGGTCGACCGACGGCCCCGTGTCGCGAGGATCGTGGCGGATGCTCGGCGCGACGCCGGCCGGCGTGCACTGCTGCGACAGCGACATGGCGATCACGATCGACGGCATGACGTACACCGGCGTGTTCGCCGTACTACCGAGGGAGACCGATGGCCGGGCGACGCTGACGTTCTCCGCGATCGGTGGCAATCAAGCAATCTGGGGCGCCCGCATCGAGGGCTGAAACCCCTTTCTCTGTTCCCTTCCCTCTGACGGACATACAGCCGATTTCCGTATCCGAATCGGCTGTATGTCCGTTGAGAAAGCGAGGGGAACGATATCAGGCTGCACGACGGATCGGCACGTTGATGCTCGGCACGGTTGCAGCCGCAACGGGCTAGAGCTCGACTTCGGGCTTGGTGGGGTCGTCCTTGGTGCGGCGCTTGGCCTCGTCCGGATCCCACGTCACATCGTCGTAGTACCGCTTCCACTCGGCCCCGGCAACCGGCGCGATCGCCGCGACCGTCCTTACTGCGGATTCCGGGGCATAGCCGTCACACGTATTGCGCGCATCACCGAGCGGAATGATTGGGTTAGCCTCGTACGGCAAGCGTGGTGAACGACCAAGCAGGAGCGGTGTATGTACCGTCAGCAAGGTTGACTTCGTGCGAGGTGGGGCAAGTCGGTGATTCCTCTCCCCGAATCCCTGCATACGGATCGTTGCCGGTAAGCACGGTTGCCTCAACTACAGCCTTGGCTGAATCAGGCACATTCAGCGCAGCAAGCACCTGAGCCAAGTCCACGTCTACGGATTCAGGCAGCGCGTTGACAACACGCAAGTAAGTCACGCCAGCCGTCGAATCGCGGGATACGGTGACGGTCCGGCGCGGCTCGTCCGGTGTCTCATGGCCGTCGGCGACCAGCGCGCCGTCGATGTACAGTCGCATCTGCTCGCCGCGATTGCCAATCTCAATGCGCACATCCCACGTAGTTCCGGGGCGTACCGCGTCCATTGAAGTTTCCGTGCCGGCGAGTGCATAACCGGTGCCTTCGCGCACTACTTGCACGCTGAATCCACGGCCAAGCGAAGTACCGTTATAGTTCTTGCCGTTTACGTCGCCGGACGCGATTCGCACGCCCCACATGCCTTCGTAATAGGTGACTTTCGCGCGAATGGTGTATGAATCGGCCGCCAGACCCTCAGGTACCGGAAGAGACACCGGCCCATTGCCTTGGTAGCTCACGTCCGGCAGATCGATATGCGTGCCATCGGCCGTCTCGAGAGAGAAGTCGGCGAAATCGGCGTGGGCGCCGCCATCGATCTTCAGGCTTACGGTATTCGGCAAGTCACGACGCAACGTGGTGGGTCCGTCAAGCGAGACCGGCCAAGCGGTGTCCGCGGTGGTGGTGGCGTACATCTGCTGCACCCAGTAGCTGTACGGGCGGTAGACGTTCTCATTGTCGAAGTAGATGAGGTCCGGATTCCAGCTGGTGTGGCCGTTCTTGGCGAACAGCGGCGCGTAGGACGCCATGTGCACCACGTCGCCGTTCAATTCCATGCGGCCCATGAACGCCGCTTCGGACAAGCCGTTGATGAGCTGGGTGTCCCAGGAGCCGTATTCGCCGAGGTAGACCTTCGGGCCCTTGCGGTCGGTGTGATCGTAGTGGTCGAGGTTGTGAAACCACCAGCTGGAGGACTGGTAGGAATGCTCGTCCACAATCGGAATGCCGGCCTCGCGCGCATACGCCCAACCTTGCTCGTAGTCCTGTCCGCTCGGCGCAGGCCCGACCGTGCCGACCACGGTGATTTCGGGGTGCGCGGCTTTGACGGCGTCGAAAATCTGTTGGAAGCGGTTCTTGAACACGTCGTCGATCAGGTCCTCGTTGCCGATGCCGAGATACTCCAGATTGAACGGCTCGATATGGCCCATTGCGGCGCGCTTGGCGGCCCACTTGTTGGTGGCCGAATCGGCGTTGCAGAAGTCGATGAGGCCCAGCACTTCGTCGATGTAAGCGGGCATGTCTTCCTGAGCCACAGGCACCGGGCCCTGGCTGGTGTTCTGGCAGCTCATGCCGGCCGGCAGCACGGGCAGCGGCTTGGCTCCGATGGTCTCGCACAGGCGAAAGTACTCGTAGAAACCGATACGGAACGACTGGTGGTAGCCCCATACGTTGAAGTTGTGCGGGCGATGCTCCACCGGGCCGATGGTGCGGTCCCAGTGATACATGTTGTTCAGGCCCAGTCCGTGGGTGATGCAGCCGCCCGGGAAGCGCATGAAGCGCGGGTGTAGGTCGGCCAGCGCCTCGACCAGATCCGGGCGGAAATGCTTGAGGTCCTTATAGGTGGTTCGCGGTTCGAGGCTGACGAAGTCAAGGTCGATGGTGCCGGGTTCGGGGAAAATCAGGCGGAGAGCGCCTTGGGTGGCGATGATTTCGGCGTTGGGTTGCGGGGCGGCCTGTGCGCTAGTAATAGTCAGTTCGGCGCGAAGCTGGGTCCATTCGCCGCAAGCATTGGAGGCGGGTGCGGTCACGACAGTGGCAGCGAGCGGCTTGCCATCATCGCCAATCAGTGCGACTTGCACGGGCAGCGCTTTGCCGTGGGCACGGGTCCAGATGGAAAAATCGTAGGTCTCGCCGGCGCGGAACACCATGCCGTCGAAACCGAGGTTTTCCAGAGCGGGAGCTGCGGGGGTACAAGCCGAATCCGTCTGGGATAGGGCCGAATCGGCCCGAGACACAGCAGAGTCAGCAGTCTGCTCGCCACTCACCTTGCCGATTTCGGCAATCGCGTAATGCGGGTTCTCTTCGGCCACCGGCGCGGTCTCCCCCACACCGAATGCGGCGAACGAGCCGGCGGGCACGATCTTGCGCCAAGCGGTGTAGTTGCTCCACTCGGGCTTATCCGCACGGTTGTATTCGAACGCGCCGTTTTGCACGAGTTCGCTGTTGAGCCCGCCATCGCCCGAATAGCTGATGTCTTCGAAGAACACGCCCCACAGGTCCGTGCTGATCTTGCGTACACCAGCTTTGTCCAATGTGGCTACCAGTTTGTCTGCCATCGCCAAACCACTCCCCAGATTTCACCCGCGTGCAGAAGATGCGAGCATCTTCTGCACATCAAATATGTAACGGTACATATTCTAAACTATCTGCCACACTCAGCAACCCCGTGCCGACTTCAGCGCGTTTCGCTCTATTTCAACATTTTCCAGAACGTATTCCAATCACGACTGCATGTTTTTCACACGTACCGTTACATATTTCACAGTGTTTATCGTTACCGATAATGCCATCACGAAACATACCTAAAGCAACATCTCGTCACTCTTCCGGCGCTCCACTGGCCACGCGAATCATCGCGTACTGGGACTCGTAGAGGCGGTAGTACGCGCCCTTGGCGGCGAGCAGCTGCGCGTGCGAGCCGTGCTCGACGATCTGGCCGTGATCGATGTAGAAGATCTCGTCCGCGTTCTCGATCGTCGACAGGCGGTGCGCGATGATGAAGCTCGTGCGCCCCTTGAGCAGATGCTGCAGGCCGGCCTGCAGCGCCTCCTCGGTGCGCGTGTCGATGTTGCTCGTCGCCTCGTCCAGGATCAGGATACGCGGGTCGGCGAGCAGCACGCGCGCGAAGGCGATGAGCTGGCGCTGGCCGGCCGACAGGGTCGATCCGCGCTCCTCCACCACCGTGTCGTACCCGTCGGGCAGTTCCATGATGAACTCGTGCGCGTGCACGGCCTTCGCCGCCGCCTCGATTTCCTCGTCGGTGGCGTCGAGCTTGCCGTAGCGGATGTTCTCGCGCACGTTGCCGGAGAAGATGAAGGTGTCCTGTAGCATCACGCCCATCTGCCGGCGCAGCGATGCGAGCGTCACGTCACGCACGTCGTGGCCGTCGATCGTCACCGAGCCCTCGGACACGTCGTAGAAGCGCGACAGCAGGTTGATGATCGTCGTCTTGCCGGCGCCCGTCGGGCCGACCAGCGCGATCGTGCGCCCCGGTTCGACGTGGAAGTCCACGAGGTTGAGGATGTTACGGCCGTCCTTCTCGTAGCGGAACACCACGTCGTTGAAGTCGACGCGCCCGCGGATCTGCGGCAGGTCCGCCGCGTCGGGCTTGTTGCGGATCTCCGGCGTGACGTCGAGCGTCTCGAAGATGCGCTCGAGGTACGCCGAGCAGGTGATGAGCTGGTTGTAGAAGTTGCCGATGTTGATCACCGGATTCCAGAAGTTGTTCGCGTAGCCGACGAACGCGATGAGCACGCCGGTGGTCACGTTCACGCCCCCGAAGCCCATCACGCCGACGAAGTAGATGAACGAGATGGTCATCACGGAGATGGTCTGCACGCCCGGCCACATGAGGAACTGGATGTGCACGGCGTGCATCCACGCGGAACGCACCTCGCCCTGCTGCTCCTGGAAGGTCCTGAACTGGGCCTGCTCCTGCGCGAAGGTCTGCGTGGTCTTCACGCCGGCGATCGACTCGTGGATGTAGGCGTTCAGGTTGCTCTGCTTGTTGGAGAGCTTCTGGAAGGCGCGCCGCTGGAAGATCTGCAGCACGCGCACCCAGATGATGAGCACCGGGAACAGGATCAAGCTCCACAGGGCCAGCTGCCAGTCGATCACGAACATCACGATCAGCGTGATCACGAAGGTGAACACGTCGGAGATCACGTTGATCAGACCGGAGCTCAGCGTGTCCGAAAGCGTGTTCACATAGTTGACCACGCGGATCAGGATCTTGCCGTGCGGGCGCGAATCGAAGTAGCTGAAGGGCAGCGTCTGGATATGCGTGAAGATATCGCGGCGCATGTCCTTGAGCATGAGCTGGCCGACGCGCGTGATCGCCACCGTGCGGTAGCGCAGCCCGAACTCGTACAGCACGATCAGCGCGGCGAGGATCACAGCGAGGATGCCGAGCTTGCCGAGGTCCTTGTTCGGGATCGCCTCGTCGATCATGATCTTGGTCAGGTACGGCACGGCGACGACGATGCAGCTCATCGAGATGACGACGACGAGAATGCGCGCCACCTGTGCCATATACGGTTTGAGATATTTGCCGACGCGCAGGATGTCCCGGAAGTTGATCTGCTCCTCGAGTTCCTCATCCTCGCGGTATGTATTGCGTTGTGCCATAAGTCCTCTTCTAAAAACCTTGTGCGACGCCGGACTGGAGTCCGAGCTGCTTGTGGTAGATGTCCCAGTAGCGGCCGTGTGCGGCCACGAGTTCGGCGTGGGTGCCGCGTTCGACGATACGTCCGTGCTCGAGCACCAGAATCAGGTCGGAATCCTTGACCGACGAGATGCGGTGGGCGATGGCGACGATGGTCTTGCCGCCGTCCATCTCCTTGAGGTGCTTCTGGATCTCCGCCTCGGTCTCCATATCGACGGCCGAGGTCGTATCGTCCATAATCAGGATCGACGGATTGTCCGCGAGCGCGCGGGCCAGCGACAGGCGCTGCTTCTGTCCGCCGGACAGGCCCACGCCGCGTTCGCCCACGACGGTGTCATAACCCTGCGGCATCGACCTGATGAAATTGTCCGCGCCGGCGATCTGGGCCATTTTCTGGATATATCGGTCGTCGCTATCACCGCTGGCACCAAAACCGATGTTGCCGCCGATGGTGTCGGAGAACAGGAAGGTATCCTGCGCCACGATGCACACCTGCGAGCGCAAGGTGGCCAGCGGCCAGTCGCGTGCGTCGATGCCGTCGATGAGCACATGGCCAACGGTCGGGTCGTAGAAGCGGGAGATGAGGCTGACGAGCGTGGACTTGCCCGCGCCGGTTTCGCCGAGGATGCCGAGCTTGGAGCCGGCGGGCACGGTGAAGTCGAGGTCCTTGAGGATCGGGGTCTCCGGGTCGTCCGGGAAGGCGAAGCTGACGTGGTCGAAGCGGATGTCGCCCTTGATGTGCAGCGGGCAGAACTTGCGTTCGGTGGACTGCTGGGCACCGGATGTTCCGGAAGCCACGGGCGCTCCGGTAGCCCCGGTAGCCTCATCATCGTGCTTGACTTGCTCGACGATCGTGACCGCCTGCTTGACGGCTTCGACCGCGTCGGGCTTCTCCACGATGCGCGGCTGTTCAGTGAGCAGCTTGCGGATTTTGATGCAGCTGGCGTTGAATCGCTGCCAGTCGTTGATCAGCCAGCCGGACTGGCGCACCGGGCCGTCGATCATCCACAGGAAGGAGTTGAAACTCACCAGATTGCCGAGGGTCATGTAGCCCTTGATGACCAGAAAGCCGCCGAGGCCGAGGGTGATGAGCTGCAGCGAGAAGCCGAGGCCGTCCAGCCACGGCATGTACTTGCGCGAGTTGTAGGCCAAGGCCATGTTGCACTGCATGTAATCGTCGTTGTGCTCGTCGAACTTTTCGGTCTCGTACGGTTCGCGCACGAATGCCTTGACCACACGGTTGCCCTCGATGTTCTCTTCGACCATGGAGTTGAGGGAGGCCAGCGAGTTGCGGATGGCGAAGAACAGCGGGTGGGCGTGCGTGGACAGGCCGCGCGTGAGCACAAAAATGAACGGCGTGACGCAGGCCAGGACGAGCGCGAGTCGCCAATCGATGGCGAACATCACGCACAGGGCGCCCACGAACATGACCACGCAGTCGGCAATCTGATAGCTCACCCAACTCAGGCAGTGGCGGATCGCGTCGGTGTCGGAGGTCAGGCGGCTCATGATGTCGCCGGTGCGTGTGTGGTTGAAATACGTGAAGTCGAGCTCGTGCAGCTTCTCGTATTCGTCGGAGACGAGGCGGTAGACCGAGTTCTGGCCGAAACGCTCCATCCACATCTGGTAGCCGTATCGCGCGCCCACGCGGATGATGGTCATGAGGATCATCAGTCCACACAGACGTGGCAGTTCGTCGGCATGTCCGCCGACGATGACGCGGTCCACGATGATACCGGACAGAATCGGAATGGTCAGGGCCATCGTGTTATTTGCGATGAACAGTAGAAGCGCGCCTACCACGCGGGGCAGGTCTGGTTTGCAGTATGGCAGCACCCATTTGAGATTGCTTGCGCTGGTATTGATTCCCGGATCGACGTACATGTGAGGAGATCACCGTTTCTTGGGGATTGTTTGCTTGTGGTATGGTGCGGCATGCTCCTGCGCCGCACGCGGCAATCGCTGCCGCCGCGATTCACGATCAGCCGTGCTTCGCACTGCGCCTGTCATTGGCCGCATGACCGAAGCTCTCCTTCATCGGTCGAAGCACGTTCGACTTTCGCAAACGCGTACTAGTCTAGGCGACCTGCGTCTAATCGCAACGGCCCGCAACTCTGCGTGTTCCCCGCATTAGCAACGATACGCGGCTCTCTAAGCGCAACATTCCCCGGAATGCGTCGCTGCACACCTCCGAACAGGTCCAATTCGCAACGCATTCCCGGGAAAGTGGCGCATGTCATATCACGCTCAAACAACCCAGCATAGTGAGTGGTTCATTCACGTTTTACGTATTGTGCGACGGAATCGGCATCTCCCGCAACACGTGAGATATGCAAAAGTGCCGCACGCTGAATGGTGATCAGCGTGCGGCACTGCGCGAAACGCGTGAAATCCGCAGAACGCACGAAACTCACGAAACAGATAAAACGTACAAAACGCAAGCAAGGCGAAGCAACGAACAGACAGAGACAGACAGACTACAGGTCAGAACGCCAGCGAACGCACGTAGGAACCAACTTGCGGGCGGAACAGCTACCGGGGATTGTTCGTTTGCGATGTTCGCATTCATGGCAGGTTTCTCCATACGATTCGGGCGGTCGGTTCAGGAGGTTGGTTGGCGGAGGCAGGTTCGGTTTCAGCGTCGGTCCAGGGCCACCCAGAGCACGCCGTGCGGCGGAATCGTGCCGGTGATGACGCGGTCGGCACCCACGCCTTCAAGACGCACGTCGGCGGGCTCGCCCGGCGCGTCGGCATACAGATCGGCGAGTGTCCAATCGTCATTGCGGGCGTCAAGCCCCACGATGGATTGGAGCTGGATGTTGCGGCCGATCTCGTATGTGTCGCTGCCGGTCCAGAACAGCGCGGCGTAATGGCCGCCGTGATGCGCGGAACGTGTGCCATCGGCCCAATCGGCTGCGTCGGCGGACCAGACGATGAACTCGCCACGGTAGGTGCTCTCATCCCACCATTTGCCAAAAATCCGTTCGCGCACGGTCTCGCGGTTATTGGTGGAGCCGGCAAGCACCTCACGCAACGCGGGATTCTGCAGCAGCGCGATGGCGTCGCTGTTGCTGGTGGGCAGATCGCCGCCGACCATAAGCGGGCTACGCCCCATGCACCATAGGGCCAGCAGTGTCTTCTGCTCGTCCAGCGTAAGGCGGGATTGGCGGTCGTCGCCGCGTTCGGCGCGCAGGCCTATGTGCCCGAACGGCACCATGTCGGCGTCGGCCCAGTGGCCGGTGGTCTGGAACGGCGCCCAGCGGGCCAGGCGGGCGAACTGCTGGTAGATGTCTTCCCAACGGTCCCACAGATCGTCGGAAATACGCCACATTTGGGCGTTCTCGCGCAGGAAGTCGACGTAGCTCGTCGCCACCCAGCCGCCGGGCGAGAGAGACAGGTCAATCGAACGGCCGTATTTGGCTTCGGCTTTGGCGATGGCGCGATGATAGGCGGCGATTTCGTCGGAGTGGAACGGGGTCTGCATGTCGTCGACCTTGAGGAAGTCGAGGCCCCAGGAGGCGAACAGGTCGAGCTGCGCGTCATACCAGGCCTGCGCGCCCGGGTGGGATTGGTTCAGGCCGTAGTTGTCCGGATTCCACTTGCACACGTGGTCGAGGTCGGCCACGTCCTTGGCGGTGTAGTTGGTGCCGTATACGGGCAGGTTCTTGTCCACAGCGATACGCGGGATGCCGCGCATCATGTGCATGCCAAGCTTCAAGCCCAGTTCGTGGACGGCGGCGGCGAGCGGGCCGAATCCCTTGCCGCCGGCAGCACTCGGGAAACGCACCGGGTCAGGCAGCTGACGGCCGTATTCGTCGAGAATCAGCGGCGCGTTGTCGTTGTAACCATGTGCGCGGGCGGTCGGGTCGTACCAGTCGATGTCGATGACCAACGTATCCCAGCCGGCGTTTTTCAGGTGTTCAGCCATGAACCGCGCGTTGGCCAACAGCTCGTCTTCGGTGAGAGTCGTGCCGTACGAATCCCAGCTGTTCCAGCCCATCGGCGGACGCCATGCCTGAGGAAGGCTCTGCGGAAGATCCGTCATCGTATCCTGCTTTCGTTGATATTCGTATAAGTTGCCATACGGCGGTACGCCAGCTGCAAACCAATCGGCATCGCGCACGTACGGATAGGTGAAGAGTGACGCCACTCCCCCGGAGAGTCCCATCCCAACGTACGACGAACTTCATGGCCTCTTGGCACACCGACGTATGTACCGTTACATATTCTTCCACCGGAACGATATCAAGCAAGCGCATGTTACGCTCGGCGCGTCATCGCCTAAGCGCAGCATTTTCAGCGATTCCGGCGCACAGCCACCATTTGCCAAAACACGATGTTGTGAATACCGTTACAACCATTGGAAGCATTACGGGCATTGTCCAATGCCCATCACAGGCGAAACATGAGGTGACGTTATGCCGAGCGGCAAACCAACATTGCGCGACGTGGCGAAGGCCGCCGGGTTCTCCCCCATGACCGCCTCGAATGCGCTGCACGGCAAACCGGGTGTTAAGGATTCCACTCGCGCCAAAGTGCTGGCAGTGGCCGAAAAGCTCGATTACCGCATCAATCTGACGGCCAGCATGCTGAAGTCCGGCCGCAGCAACATCATCCACATCATCGTCAACGAATTCGATTCGCCGTTCTACTCCAAACTCGTCGAATCGCTCGTCACCGAAACCACCGCGCGCGGGCTGACGCCGTTCGTGGAGCAAACCCGGTACTCTCCGGATGCCGCCAAACACGCGCTGGCCAACAACCCGTTCTCCGGGCAGTTGTTCGACGGCGAGATTATCCACGCTTCGGGCCTGAATGCCGGTGTGCCGCTTTCCGCGATCAACCACGGCCGACCGCTGGTTCTGATTGACGCCTGCGAGGAAACGCCCACGTTCGATACAGTGAATTTCCCGAACGAAGACGGCGCGCGGGCGGCAGTGCAGCATCTCATCGAATGCGGATGCCACCGCATCGCCATTGTCGGCGACGGGTATTCGCCACGAACCGAACTGGCGCACGTGGAAAGTTCCAGCGGTTTGCGTCTACGCGGGGCCAGCGGCGCACTGCTTGACGCCGGGCTGCCGTATGACGAATCGACGAACTTCATTGGTTACGGTAGCGACAGCGGCATCGAAGCCGGTCATGCCATCGCCGAGGCGATGCTCGAGGCTCGTGCGCAATCGGCTGATGACACTGCTGAGTCCCGTTCCCCGGGCACCACGCGGGCAACGGGAAGCACCCCGGCCATCGATGGCATCTTCTGCATTAACGACTATGCCGCATTCGGAGTAATCCGAGGCCTTGCCGACTACGGCATCCGCGTGCCCGACGATGTGAGAGTCATCGGCTTCGACGGCGCCACGGCCGGCTCGTACACCACACCGACGCTGAGCACCGTCCAAGTGGATCTCGATCAGCTCGCCCAATTCGCGCTTGATATGATCACCCGCCGCGTGGAGCAGCGCGACCAGGGCGACGGCAGGTCCGACGAATCCGCTGGCATGCCGGCCACGCGCGCCACCATTGGATACACACTGGTTCCGCGCGAGTCCACTGTCGGTTCGGCAAACAGGTAACGCTGAAACGCCGAAATAGGGCGGCGATTCCCGACTGCCGCGCCCACTGCCCAAGTGCCGTGCAGCGTGACGTGCGAGGTTTCGGCATGCGTCAAACCGTTCCCAGCGCTCCCACGTGGTAGTGGCGCCCATGCGCACTTTTCCTAGGGTTAGGACCATGACCTTCCCTAATCACACGGTGTTGTAGAGGCGGGCGGGGAAAGCGTCGCGGTATTGGCCGGGGGTCAGGCCAGTGCGGCGCTTGAAGACGCGCATGAAGTACTTGGGATCGGCGTAGCCCACTTCTCGCGCAATATCCGCCACGCTGGAAGCGGTAGAACTCAGCAGTTCGCGCGCACGGTCGATGCGATATTCGATGATCTGCTCGGCCACACCCACGCCGAACACGCGCCGGTACATCGCGGTCAGATAGCTGGGTGAATAGTGGAAGCGCGCGGCCACTTTGGCCACGGTGATGTCGTCGAAGGCATTGGCCATAATCCACGAGCGGATGGCCAGCATCGGCGCCAGGCCGGACGAATCGCCAGCGGCACCGGCCGAATCGACATGCATGGCCCATTCCTGTTGCTGCCGGACGCGGTCGGCACTGGTGATGGGCTTGCCGTCGCCCCGGTAGCCGGCAAGCGTACGATGGGCGGCAAAGTCCGCCTTCAGCCGCTCCTGCGCGCTGACCTCCAGCAGCAGGCCGGTGGCGAAGTAATCGCAGTAAGCGTTGGAATACGGGCCGAATCGCGCATAGATGTCGATGAGCTGCCCACACATCACCGCCAGCCGGTCGGGGTCGGGCAGGGTGCGTTCATCGGGCAGCAACAGGCAATGGTCGTCCTGCGGCAGACCCGCGTCATCGGGGAGCATGCGCGCATCCGGCAATTTGAAATGCATCCAGTAGAAGTCCACGTCAGACGTGATGATGTCGGCGCCCGCATGCTCCACATTCGGCGGCAAGAGTGCGATTTGGCCGGCCTCGATATGCAGGGTCTGCTCCCCCACCCGCATCGGCAGGACGCCCCGACGCACGAACATCAGCTCGAAGGTGTCGATGGTGCGCCGCAGATGGCGCCAGCCCGGTCCGGACACAAACTGCCCGACCGAGTAAAAGTCCACCGGCCCTTCGAGCCGACATGTCGTGATGCCCATGGCTACCAGAGTAGCCGAGAGCAAATATCAGCCGCGCAGCCAGACGGTCATTCGTTTTCGCCGCGGTTGGCCCAGGCGAAGTACGGGATGAGCGTGGCGGTGGCGGGCTCGCGCTTGACCGGCGCGTACACGGCGTAGAGCGGCGCGAACGCCGGAACCTCGGCCGCGCCCTCACCCGCGGCGGCCACAGCAGCCGGCAACGGCTCGCGCCAAGCCGGCACCTCAAGCTTCACCATGCGGCGGGTCACGTCTTCCACCTCGCCCTGGCCCTTGTCGTCGATGCCCTTGGCGCCGGCGTGGAAGTCGAACTCCTCGACCTTGGCCGCGCTCGGGTCGGCCAGCAGTGCCTCCACATCCGCGTGCAGCAGGTGCAGGTTGGCGCCGTTGTCTTTTTCCTCGGCGCAGAAGGTGATCGGGCCGCGCACGAACGCCACCTTGCCGGCGTCCTCGCGCACCAGCGGGTTGGCGGCCAGCATACGCACCGGCATCGGGAAGTCGAACGTCACGGTGTCGCCGTCGCGCCACTCACCGGTCAGATACAGGTAGCCGTCGCGAATTTCGCGGGTCACGCGGGAACTATCGGCCCCAGACTCAGACTCGCCCGTGGCCGTAATCGCGGCGGCAGCAGCGGACTCATCGCCCACCCAACCGGGCAGACGGAAGGCCAGCGTAAAGCGAGCAGGAGCCTGAGCCGAGGTGCCAGCAGCATCACCGCCCAAGCGCACGACCGCCTTGCCATCGCCTTGCCACGGCAGGTTCGCCGTAACATCCAGCTCCACAGCCGTACCATTCAACTCAGCTTTGGCCACGCCGCCCATATACAAGTGCGTGAACAGCGTACCGCCATCCTCGGCAACCGTGTAGGCATATTCCTGCACCGACTCAACGATGCGGGCGATGTTCGGCGGGCAGCATGCGCAGCCGAACCACTTCTGACGCACCGGCTTGACGTGGCGCAGGCGGCTGTCTTTATGGCAGGCATACGGATTGACTTCCAGCGGGTTCACGTAGAAGAAGCTCTTGCCGTCCAGCGCCATGCCGGCCAGCGTGGTGTTGTACAGCGCCGACTCCATAACGTCCGCGTACTCGGCCTTTGGCGCGAGCTCGAGCATGCGACGGGCGAAGAACGCCAGCGAAATCGCGGCGCAGGTCTCGGAGTAGGCGGAGTCGTTGGGCAGGTCGTAGTTGTAGGAGAATGCCTCGCCGTCCACCGTGCCGCCGATGCCGCCGGTAACGTACAGTTTCTTATCGACGATATTGCGCCAGAGCCGCTCGGCCGCATCGGCGAGGTCCTGATCGTCGGTCAGTCGGGCCACGTCCGCCAGACCGGAGTAGAAGTAGCCGGCGCGCACGGCATGGCCTACGGCTTCGTCTTGTTCGGTGGCCGGCTTGTTCGCCTGGTGGTAGGCGTACCGGTTGGGGTCCGTGTTGGGTTTGTAGTTGGCGTCGGCGTCGCGCTTTGCGTTCTCGTCTGCCTGAATATCGAAGATGTACGGCTGCCGGCCTCGCTCGGTCACGAAATATTCGGCCAGATCAAGGTACCGCTGTTCGCCGGTGACCTCGTACAGCCTCACCAAAGCCATCTCGGCAATCTCGTGACCGGGGTAACCACGCAGCTGGCCCGGCTTGCGACCGAAGCGCTCGTCTACGTAATCGGCGAAACGGCAGGCGGCCTTGAGCAACTTGTCTTTGCCGGTGCCCTGGTAGTAGGCCACCGCACCTTCAACGAGGTGGCCGAGGCAGTACAGTTCGTGATGGTCACGCAGATTGGTGAACGCGCGATCCATGCCGTTCAGGATGTAGTAGGCGTCCAGATAGCCGTTGTCGAGCTGGGCGGCACACACGATGTCGACAGCTTGGTCGGCGGTCTGTTCCAGTGCGGGGTCCGGGTGATGGGCGAGGGAATAGCCGACTGCCTCCACCCACTTGGAGAAGTCGGTGTCTTGGAACACGAAGCCGTAGAACTTGTCTGGGTCGGGATTGGCCGGGTCTTCGGGGAGCGCCTCAAATCCGCGGAACGTGTACTTCGGCGGCACGAACGCGTTGCCCTGGGTATCCTTGCGCTTGTTTTGCGCGGCAGCGGCCTTGAAGTTGTGCATGCAATAGCTGGGGGCCGCGCCGGGGACGTTATCGTTCAGGGCGTTCCACTGATAGGGAATCACAGCCGTGCGCACGAGTTCCTGCTCGGTGCGCCAGAATGAATCGGTGACGGTGACGTTTTTCAGGGCCAGCGGCTTGCTATGCAGCGAAGTCATGACGTACTCCTTTGGACTATGCGACATTCGTCAACAATATGTATCGGTACATATGATACGTGCGCCCGCGCGAGCAGCAAGGTGGACAAATCGTTGGCGGGGTGGAATCGCCGGCGCATATCCGCCCGTACGATTTCGCCCGGTGAATCGCCCGACGAATACACGGCGACTTATACTACCGACGGACCACAAACGTCGCCTACATGAATGGAAGATCAATCATCATGACAGCAAACGCCAGCGCACGGGCCATCAAACCCGAACTTCTGCGTACGTACACCGAAGACTTCAACAAAGACCGCGCCAACCTGATCGCGGCGGACGCGGCGGTCTCGGCCGGCGTGCTCAAGGCGGCCACCGACTATCGCGGCGTACGTGCGCTGCCGCGCGACTTCTCCATCGAACTCAAGCAGGGTTCGATCACCAATCAGGAGCGTTCCGGCCGTTGCTGGATGTTCGCCTCCCTGAACACGCTGCGTTACGAACTCATGCATCGCTGGAATCTTGAGGATTTCGAGTTCTCCGAGACCTACCTGTTCTTCTGGGACGCGATGGAGAAGTCGAACACTTATCTGGAGAACGTGCTGCGCACGCTCGACGAGGCGACCGATTCGCGTCTGTTCGAGGCCATCAATGAGTCGCCTGCAGACGATGGTGGCTGGTGGCAGATGTTCGCCGCACTGGTGAACAAGTACGGCCTAGTGCCCAAGAGCGCCTATCCGGAGTCTGAGAACTCCCGTAATTCCGACGATTTCAAGCAGTACCTCAACTCCAAGCTGCGCGAGTTCGCGGCCGAGCTGCGCCGCCGTTCGGTTGCGGGGGCGTCTGAGGACGAGCTGCGTGCGTTGAAGGACGAGTACATGGGCACCGTGTACCGCATCTGCGCCGTGGCGCTCGGCGAACCGCCGGAGAAGTTCGACTTCTTCGCGCGCCCCAAGGATGATGATGAGGATAAGAAGGGCGAGGCTCGCAAGTGCAAGGCCGAGGCCGACGCAGACGGCAAGGCCGAATCCTGCAAGTGCGGCGAATCCTGCAAGTGCGAGGGCAAATCCGACGCCAAGGCCTGCAAGTGCGATAAGGACAAGTCCGACAAGCCGAAAACCGGCAAGGACGAGCGCCCGCAGATTCGCGAGATCGGCATCACCCCGCTTGAGTTCTACAAGAAGTACGTGCCGGTGGACGTCAACGATTTCGTGACGCTGGCCAACGCCCCGCTCAAGAACCGCCCGTTCAACCAGCGCTACCGCATCCGCTTCAGCGCGAACGTGGCCGAGGCTGGCGATATGGAATTCGTCAACGTGCCGCTGGACGTGTTCAAGAAGGCCGCGCTTGACCAGCTCACCGCCGGCCACCCGATCTGGTTCGCCTGCGACTGCACGCAGTTCGCCCTGCGCAAGGACGGTTTCTTCGACCAGTCCGTGGTGCGCGTCGACCAGCTGTTCGGCACCGAATTCACCGGCGACAAGGCCCACGGCCTCGAATACGGCGACAGCCCGAGCAACCACGCTATGACCTTCACCGGCGTGAACCTCGACGAGGACGGCAAGCCGAACCGCTGGAAGGTGGAGAACAGCTGGGGCAAGGACGCCGGCAAGGACGGCTACTACGTCATGTCCGACGCCTGGTTCGACCGCTACGTTACCGAGCTCATCATCCGCAAGGAATACCTCGACGACGCCACCCGCGCCCTGCTCACCACCGAACCAGTCGAGCTCGATCCCTGGCAGCCCCTCACCCGTCGCTGCCGCTGACATATTCCGCCCATTGGCCGCGGCTGAAGTGCTCCTATGTTTTGCCGACTTCTCACAGAGTGAGCAAAACATAGGAGCACTTTAGTTATCCACAGAGTTATCCACATCCTCAGCAAGCTAGAACCACATACCCCGTTTTTCATGGCGAACAAGCGACCGCTACGCTACGGTGGCGTTATGAACAGCGGATTTCCCACCCCGCCACCCGGCGTATTCGACGATGAACCACCCGGCTGGACCAACAATGCCGCGGCACCGAGTGCTGCGTCCACGCACGCCGTCAAGCCCGAGCCATACTCACCACCGCGTATGGCAACCCCCACTGCGCCCGCTATGAGCGAAACCCTCACCCAACGTAAGCGGGAAATGCTTAAACGATGCACGGACGCCGCGCAACAGCTCGGAAAGCCGGTGCTCTTCGGCATGACCACATCGCTGATACTGCAATCCGTGCCGCTTCCCAAGGATTGCGATCTCAATGCCACCGAGCTCCATACCGTCTCCGACTCGCATCGCACCCGGATACGCGCCGTCGTTCCGCCAACAACACCGCACATCTGGAAACCGCTAAGCGCCGCGCACAATGCACGTATCAACAAGCATGTGCACGCGCTGAATCTGGTACATACTTGGGCGCAGCTCGCCGCTCACATGTCATTGGAATCATTGGTCATACTTGGCGACGCAACCCTTACGGCAATAGCGCGCAAGCCGAGCCTATCGGGCGGCCGCACCGCCGACGAAATTTATCAGGACTTTGTGCGGCAGGTCAGCGAACTTCCGAAATTCAACGCGAAAGCCACATGCATGATCGCACTTGAATTTATTGCACCGCGCGTGGATTCTCCGATGGAATCAGAGACCCGTATCACAACCACGCAATACGGGCTTCCACGAGCCGTGACAAATTACACAGTGCCCGGCGCGACGTTCAGCAATGGTGAGCCGATAACACTCGATCTCGCTTGGCCCGAATTCCGCGTCGCCATCGAATATGACGGCGATCATCATCGCACAGACAAGGCCCAGTGGCGGCGAGACAACGACAAGCGCGAACTGTTACGGCATCATCATTGGATCGTCCTCATCGCCACCGCCGCGAATATGGTTGATGAACCGTCTCAAGCCGAACTCGCCTACCGAGCCGGGCGACAGCTGGCGTTGCGAGGCGCCATATTCGATTTCACCTTGACAGCGACGCCGCTCAATGAACTTGCCCGGCGGAAACGACGGAAATCCACCGGGGCGCACTGAGCTGACATCGATACGATTGCGCGCGCTTGCTGCAACGCATATGCCATTCATCGCACCCCATTTGGTCGCGTGGCCCCGACCGCATGGCACTGTTGTGTGTCACACGCCATGTTACGTCCGGCGAATCCGCACATCATCTGCGTTGCGTACTGCCATATTATGCGGTTCGCGATATACGTCACGGTGTCCGATGTCCTGGTAACGACGTCAATCGATTTATGTGTGTACCGGGCCAGATTTTGTTGTCCCGGTTCTCCATTTCGCCTCTTTTTGAGCAACCGGGACAGAAACACCCTCGAAAAATCGCCAATTCGGCCCTACCGCACAATATCCGCCATCACACATCGGCGGAATTCCGGGCTTCTGGATTTGCATACATTGAGCGCTCACGGGATGGTCTGTCCCGGTTCCCAAAAGGAGGCCAAAATCACGAACCGGGACAACGAAATCTGGCCCGGTTCGCACGTCAATCGGTTGCCGTCACCACCGGGACACCGACTGCGCATAGATAAGATGCTTCAATGCTTAACAGGCATGCGACCATACCGCGATAGCAACGTTTCGCTGGAAGTAGAGGAATCAAGCAGCACCCCCCAAACCGGAAGCAATGCTCCGAATCACCGCGCCCCGTGCTTGGTGTGGCGGATCACGGCTTCGAGCGGCGTGGATGTAGCTGGACAGCAGCGTAACTTGCGTTGCATGATGCGGCCCAAAACGAAGAAACCCGGCGGAGGGGGCCGCCGGGTGAGAGAGAAGAGAGAAGAAGGGTTCAGTTATGGGGTTCGGAAGAACCTCGCCACCGGTATGAACTTCATTCCGTTGACATCTTCTATATAACCGTCTCTTTCTTGGGGATTCGATGTGCTTGTCTGAGAAAAGGCTTGGCAAACTGTGACGGGTTTGTAACGCCGCCCGACAACCGGCCTCGCATTGTCGGGGCTAGGCCGCACATACGGCAACGGGCCACCCCGCAACACTTCATGTGCGAGGTGGCCCGTCAGCTACGAGCTAGCAATGCCGAATCACTCGGCGGCGAGCTTGGCCTTCTCGGCGGCCAGACGTTCGGCTTCGGCGGCACGGCGAGCAGCCAACGCTTCATCGAAGCGAGCCAGCTCCTCTTCCACGGCCTCGGTCGGAATCTTGGCGAAGATCGGTGCGGGCTTAGGCACCATGGCGCCGACCTCGATTGCCTCGCTCTTCCACGGGTGCACGTTCACACCGAGCTCGTAATCGCCGGTGATGATCGGGTACGTGAAGCCGGGCTTGTCGAGATCCTCGACTTCCTTGAGCTCAGGCAGCGGCGAGAAGGTGCCGGTGCCGCCGAGCGCCTCCCACACCTTCTGTGCGGAGTGCGGCAGGAACGGCGCGAGCAGGTGGTTCGCGTCAGACACGGCCTGAGCGGCCACGTGCAGCACGGTGCCGAGACGAGCCTGGTCGTCCTTAATCTTCCACGGTTCGGTGGCGGAAATGTACTTGTTGATGTCGCCGACCACACGCATCGCCTCGGACAGGGCGTGCTTCTGGTGGTGGGTTTCGATGGAGGAGCCGACCACGTCGAACGCGGCGGAAGCCTCTTCCAGAAGGCCACGGTCTTCGTTGGTCATCGAATCCTCGTCCAGCGGCGGAATCTCGCCGAAGTTCTTGTTGATGAGGTTGGCCACGCGGTTCACCAGGTTGCCCCACGAGGAGGCGAGCTCCTCGTTGTTGTGGCGCACGAACTCGGCCCACGTGAAGTCGGAATCCGAGGATTCGGGGCCGGCCACGGAAATGTAGTAGCGCACGGCATCCACGGGGTAGCGGGCGAGGATGTCCTTGACGTAGATCACGATGCCGCGGGAGGAGCTGAACTTCTTGCCTTCCATGGTCATGAACTCGCTGGCCACCACCTGCTCAGGCAGGTTGAGCGGACCCATCGGGCCGGTTTCGCCGCCCTTGGAGCCCTTGCCGTTGTACGCCAGCATTTCGGACGGCCAGATCTGGGAGTGGAAGGTGATGTTGTCCTTTCCCATGAAGTAGTAGGCCGGGCAGCTCGGGTCGTTCCACCATTCGCGCCACTTCTCCGGGTCGCCCTGGCGTCGGGCCCATTCGATGGAAGCCGACAGGTAGCCGATCACGGCGTCGAACCACACGTACAGCTTCTTGTTCGGGTTGTCAATCCAGTCCTTCACCGGCACCGGGATACCCCAGTCGATGTCACGGGTGATGGCGCGCGGCTTAACTTCCTTGAACAGGCCGAGCGAGAAGTTGATGACGTTGGTACGCCAGCCCTTGCGGGTCTCCAGCCACGCCTTGTTGGCTTCGGCGAGCGCCGGCAGGTCGAGGAAGTAGTGCTCGGTCTGCTCGAAGCGCGGGGTTTCGCCGTTAATCTTGGAGACGGGGTTGATGAGCTCGTCCGGGTCGAGCTCGTTGCCGCAGGCGTCGCACTGGTCGCCACGCGCACCTTCGGCATGGCAAATCGGGCACTCGCCCTCGATGTAGCGGTCGGGCAGGGTACGGCCGGTGGACGGGCTAATCGCCACCTGCTGGGTGCCCTTGTAGATGTAGCCGTTCTCCAAGCACTGCTTGAACATCTCCTGCACCACGTGCTCGTGGTTACCGGTGGTGGTGCGGGTGAACAGGTCGTAGCTCAGGCCGAGGTCGCACAGATCCTTGGCGATCACGCGGTTGTAACGGTTGGCCAGTTCCTGGGCAGTGAGACCTTCCTTCTCCGCCTCGACGAGAATCGGGGTGCCGTGCTCGTCGGTGCCGGACACCATGAGCACATCATTGCCCTTCATGCGCTCGTAGCGCGCGTAGACGTCGGAGGGCACACCAAATCCCGCGACGTGGCCGATATGACGGGGGCCGTTTGCATACGGCCAAGCAACATTCACCAAAACATGACTCATAAGGCTTGATTATCCGGCGCGGCGGGGACACGCCCGGATAGCTGCCGCGCCGCCATCCTCATCCCACTCACCTATCCACCCGCAACTTCCCCACATACTTATCTGTACACCTCTTGCGCGCTTATCCACATACGCATTCGCACACGTATCCGCGCACCCATCCGTACGCACGCCCACGCACATCCGCACACACTTCCGCCTGCCAATATCCACCGAGTTATCCACATCATTTGCGTACCTAGTAAAGTTATGCACTTATCCACCGTTTTCGCCTATCCGGTGGCGCGCAAGCCGCATTTCTGCATATTGTTCGGTCATGGATATCACAGCAGGTCCGATGACGGACATCACAACAGTCGCCTCGCCGGCAACCGCGCAACCTGCGGTGCCGCCGATACTGTTTACCAAGGATCTGCCGGGACCGCTCAGCCTTAACCGTCTGGCCGCCTTCGGCACGTTACATAAGCTCGACGATTCCGCCGGCTACTGGATCGAGCATTCGGGCACACTGTATGGTCGCGCGAAAATCGTCGCGGAGGTCGCCCCGTTTGGCACTGTGGTGTGTTCGATGACCGCCGCTTGGGTATGGCTGGGAGGCCCCGACTTTCCGAGTACCATAGACGTGATTTCCACATCGCACTTCCGCTCGGCATCCGTCAGCCGCCGTATCCGCGTATTCAAAAGATTGACGTTGCCGGAGCAAATCATCAAGCTCGGCGGGCTGCCTGTCACCACGCCAGCCCGTACGGCTTGCGACCTGGTGATGAGTCCTGAAGACATCCCCGATCCTTCCACCGTCAACGCACTGGTGTGCCAGCTGATGTCCGCGTACCAGTTTCGGCCAAACGACTGTCTGCAAATCGTCAAGGAGCATCGGCATCACAAGTACGCCGGACGCGCACGCATGTTTTTTGAATCGGTGCAGCAGGAGATGGACGAACCGGCTTTGGAGCAATGCGCATGACGAGGGGGTTCATTGTCAGAGGCCATCGCAGAGGCCGCCATGCCGCTCACCGTTTACGGCATTTGCGGCAGGCGCAACGGTTGCCTCGCCACGCGGCGGCGGCACACTCATCCGAATCCGCATCGCGCGCAATCTCGGATATGACCGCGCCGCCTGAACCGCCCATCAGACTTACGCCCGCGGTGGCATGTTCGCCCGATACGGATGTTGCCGTGCTCTGGCACATCGCATATCACGTGCCCGAACTGCGTAAATGGCTGGTTGCCAATCCCAAAGCCGACGCACCTTTGCTGGAATTGGTCTCGCAGCGTGGTGGGCCCGGGGTCCGGCAGGCGTTGGAAATATTGTTCGAGTCGATGGAAACGTAACGGGGAGATAATCGCCGGCTGCTGCGCTATCCCTTGATTTTCAGCACAGCCGCATACACCTGCTTGCGATTGGCCAACGATCCGTCAGCCAGTGGATGCTCCTGCACCACTTGCGCGATGGCGTCCTTGATACGCAGGCCGTCCTCCAAAGCACGGTCGATGGAGAGCACGGCCATGTCATCCACGCTCAACGTGCTGGGCGCGGCCGCTTCGGCCTCCTCGTTGGACGCGCCGCCGATGACCAGCACTATCTCGCCACGGGGCGGATCATCAATCACACTTTGGTGAATCTCGTCAATCGGGCCGCGACGAATCTGCTCATAATCCTTGGTGAGTTCGCGGCACAGGGCCATCGGGCGATTCGGGCCGAACGCGTCCAGCAGATCGTCCATCGAATCGGCAATGCGATGAGGCGTCTCGTAGAACACGATGGTGCGGCGTTCGGGCAACAGCGTGCGCAGATACTGCACGCGCTCGGAATGCTTTCGCGGTAGGAAGCCTTCGTAGCAGAAGCGGTCGGTGGGCAGGCCGGAGAGGGCGAGCGCGTCGAGCACAGCGGAGGGGCCGGGCGCGCAGGTGACGGGCAGACCGCGTTCAATGGCACGGCGCACGATGGCCAAGCCGGGGTCGTTGATGGTGGGCATGCCGGCATCGGACACGACGAGCACGGTGGCGCCGGTTTCGACCTGGTCGAGCAGGCCGTCGGCCTTGTCGCGCTCGTTGTGGTCGTGATAGGCGATGACGCGACCGTTCACATAGACGCCGAGGCGACGGGCGAGATCGTAGAGGCGGCGCGTGTCTTCGGCGGCCACGATATCGGCCCGTTCCAAGAGGGCCACCAGACGGGCTGAAGCGTCGCCGACATTGCCGATCGGGGTGGCGGCGAGCACCACGGTGCCGGCGGGGATGGTCACGGCCGATTCGCGGGATTGGGCGACGGCGGATTCGCCGGCATGAACTTCATCATTGCGTTCAGGCACTTGCGTCACGCTACCGTCAGCGTCATACTGCTCATTCAACTCATCTGCGCTTGTCATACTCCCAGTATTGCCCATGCCACAGAGCAATCCACGACAATCCATGGCGAAATCGAGGCATTCTCCCTTTGCAGGGGCTGATTTCACATGTTCCGGAGGTCTACTTCCGTTTCAAGGGGCTCCTCATCCGGTGAAGCACCAGTACAAACGGCTTTGACGCAACGCTATTCCGCCATTTTGGCGGCGTATCTACTTGACCATCAGCCCCTCGAAACGCAAGTAGACCTCCGGCAAACCCCAAATCAGCCCCTTGAAACGCGAGATGGCAGAATTTCAACGAAAACAAAATGAAAAGACCCTCTACGGTGGAATGAATGCAGAGGGTCTCGTGGAGCTGACGGTAGTCGAAACCGCGACCTCTTCGATGCGAACGAAGCGCTCTACCAACTGAGCTACAGCCCCTTGGATGTTACTTTGCTCCGCAAAGCAACTCGCAACAATATAGTACGGAGTGCGGTCAAACGCAATTTGACGCCGAAGTGTCGCACGCGTGTCGACACGGTAACGTTTCGGTGTCGCAGACGGGGCAAGTCACCCACACCGCTCCGCATGGATACCGCGGCGGCACCCGGCAACGTCATCACGTCTCCAGCACGCCCAACACCTTCTTCTCGTTGTAGAACGCGAACACGATGCCGCCCAAGCCGCACAGCACGGCCGCGCACACGGCGGCGATGCGGTAGCCCGCGCCGGACGCCATGCCGATGGTGGAGACGCCGGTGAACAGCAGCATGGCCACGGACTGGCCCATCTTCATCGCAAAGGTGCGGGCCGCGTAGAACATGCCCTGACGGTCCTGGCCGGTGGTCTTGGAACTGGCGTCGGCGATATTCGCCACGATGGCCTGCGGCAGGATGCCGAACGCGGCCATCGGAATCGCGCCGACCACCGAGAGCACCAAACCCTGGGCCATCGCCGGAATGAAGCCGAGCACGGCCGAACCAAGGGCGCCGGCAAATGCGAACGCACAGGTGAAGATCACGAAGGCAACCAGCAGCAGCCTCTTCTTGCCGACCTTATTGGCCAGAATATTGACCGGCAGATAGAACAGCACAGAGACGCCGGTCATGAGCACGAAGTAGATGGTCGTGGTGGTTTCCGGCAGCTTGAGCAGGCTGGTCACGAAGAACGGCAGACCGGTCTGGAAGGTGGTGATGGCCACCCAGTAGACCACGTCAGAACACACGAACTTGCGGAATTCGCCGTCGCCGAACGTCTGCTTCAGGGATTCGATGGCCGATTCGGAGGTGGGCTGGGAGTTGACGTAGTCCTTCTCGCGGATGGCCAGCGGCGGCACCAGCATGCACACGAACGCCACGGCGGCCATGATGGTGAAGGTCACGCGGATGGCGGTGATGCGGCCCATCATCGGCACGAACGCGCCCCAAATCACCGGCGCCACGTACGCGATGGCCGTGCCGGCCACCCAAGTGAAGGAGATGGCGGTGGAGATGGTGAGTTGCTGCTTGGAGTCGTGGCCGAGTTCGGCGATGAGCGCGTTGTACGGCGTGCAGTAGAACGTGAGGGCGATGTAGTAGCCGATCACGGTGACGAACAGGAACGCCGCGTTCACCCAGCTGGTGCCGTTGATCGGGCTCCAGAACACGAGCACGGTGACCACCGCGAGCGGCAGGGCGGCAAATTTCAGGAACGGCATACGTCGTCCGGATTTGGCGTCGCAACGGTCGGAGAGGGACGCCACGGCCGGGTCCACGAAGGCGTCGAAGAATCGGGCGAAGGCGGTGATGCCGCCCACCACGGTCACGATGCCGAGCACAACCAGGCCTTGCGGCACGAACACGGTCTGGCCTTGGGAGATGGCCTCCTGGTCGGGCTGATAGAAATACACGAGCCAGTTGGAGATAATGCCGGAAAGCAGTGCCCAGCCGAACTGGCCGACCGCAAACGCCCACACTTTGGCGATGGGGAGATCTTTGATGGCTGACTTCGCCGGTGCAACTTGCGCACCCGTTACACTTGCTGTAGTCGTATTGCCCATTCTCACAACCTCCGAATCAACATTGACACAGTGTCAAAATCCAGTATACACCGGCACACCATGCGTTCTACGATAGTGGGCATGACAAGTCTGACCGAGCAACTGCCATACGTATACGCTTTTCCTGATGCGTTGGGGACCGGATTACTGGTGCACACCGAGAGCGTATTGGACGATGAGATACGCGATCGTATTGGCTCGTTCATCCATGAATATGAGGTTGTATTATCTCGATTCCGCGATGATTCCATCGTCGGCCGGATGCGCACGGCCGCACATGGCGGCACGTTCGATTTTCCCGACTGGGCATCGGGTCTGTTTGGCCTGTACGACCGCCTGCTTGCGGCAACCGATGGGGCGATCGACCCGTGCGTGGGCGAGGATTTGATTCGGCTTGGCTACGACGAGTCGTATTCGTTTGCGGCTACGCCCGATGCCGCCGAACATGCAGGCGCGATCCACGGACGAGCCGTTTGGTCAGCCGACGTTGAGCGGCACGGCACCACACTTATCACCCACAGCCCAGTCGCGCTCGATTTCGGTGCGTGCGGTAAGGGGTATTTGGTGGATTTGCTTGCGGGGATGTTGGGTGATGGCGCGGGCCACCCTCAACCCATTCAATACGTCATCGACGCCGGGGGTGATTTGCTAGTGCACACGGACGAACCAATCACCATCGCCCTTGAAGATCCTGCCGATCCGGCCAACGCCGTAGGTGCGGTCGAAATCAGCCAAGGTGCATTCTGCGCGAGCTCCCCCAGCCGCCGCCACTGGTCTGACGCCGCAGGTCACCAACTTCACCATCTGCTCAACGCCATCGACGGACTACCGGTTGACGATGTAGCCGCCACATGGGTGGCCGTCACGCCGCCATCGAGCACCATAACCACGAAGACATCGACGCATGGCAGCAATGCCTCGACAACGGCAAACCGCGATACCGACGATTCGTCGAACACCGTTGCAGCACACGTCCCTGTCACACTGGCCGACGGACTCGCCACAGCCCTGTTCACTACCTCGGCCGCCCAGTTACGCGCTCACTTCGATTTCGAATGCGCCATCCTCAACGCCAATCGTGCCGCCGCACAATCCCCCAATTTTCCGGGCGGTTTTTTCACACATTAATGTACGAAATCATCAGTATCACATCCAGTGGAGCATTCCCTCGGGTGGACCGATGGGTTGCTCCCCTCAGTCAGCTACGCTGACAGCTCCCCTCGGAGAGGGGAGCCGAGTATAGCTAATCCGCTAATCCGCTAACGCAGGAAACAATCCGTCAGTCAGCGAGCGCGAACTGGCTGTTGTAGAGGTCGGCGTAAAAACCGCCCGCCGCCAGCAGTTCGTCGTGCGTGCCGCGCTCGATCACGTCGCCGTGGTTCATGACGAGGATCATGTCGGCGTCGCGAATCGTGGAGAGGCGATGCGCGATCACAAAGCTCGTACGGCCCACGGTCAGCGCATCCATGGCCTTCTGAATCAGCTCTTCAGTACGGGTATCGACCGAGGAGGTGGCCTCGTCGAGAATCAGAATCGGCGCGTCCTGCACCATCGCGCGGGCGATGGTCAGCAGCTGCTTCTGGCCCTGGGAGAGCGACGACTTGTCATCGAGCACGGTGTCATAGCCGTCCGGCAGCGAGCGGATGAAGTGGTCGAGGCCCACGGCCTTGCACGCATCCTCGATTTGCTTGTTGGTCACGCCAGGCTTGGAGTAGGCGATGTTCTCGCGCACAGTGCCACGGAACACCCACGTATCCTGCAGCACCATGGAGAACTGGTCGTGCACGTTCCAGCGCGGCACGGACTTGGTGTCCACGCCGTCAATCGAAATCGAACCGCTGGAAATCTCGTAGAAGCGCATCAGCAGGTTGACCATGGTGGTCTTGCCGGCACCGGTCGGGCCGACGATGGCGACCTTCTGACCGGCCGAGACTGAAGCGGAGAAGTCGTTGATAATCGGCTTGCCCGGCTCGTAGCCGAACTGCACGTGGCTGAATTCCACGTCGCCCTTCACTTCGTGGCCGTTGGTCCCAAGCAAAGCGGACTTGTCGGATTCGTCCTCCATCTCCGGCTCTTCAAGGAAACCGAACACGCGCTCGGCGGCGGCCGCGCAGCGCTGCAGGTTCTGGAAGGCCTGCGCAAACTGCGAAAGCGGCTGAGTGAACAGGCGGACATACATCATGAACGCCACGATCACGCCGAACTCGATCTGCCCGTCGAGCGCGAGCGCCGCGCCCACCACGCACACCACCACGTAGCCGAAGTTGCCCACGAAATTCATGAGCGGCATCATCAGGCCGGAGAGGAACTGCGACTTCCAGCCGGACTCGTAGAGGTCCGAGTTGTACTTCTCGAAGCGGCGGATCGAATCGGCCTCGCCGTTGTATGCCTTGACGATGAGGTGACCGGCGTACATCTCCTCCACGTGGCCGTTGACGTCACCCAGCGCCATCTGCTGCCGGGCGAAGTACTTCTGGGAGGACTTCATGATGGCCATCATGATGATCAGGCCGATGAGGCTGGCACCGATGGCGCACAGGGTCATGATCACGTTGTTGTAGAACATCATCACCAGCGCGCCCACGAACAGCGTCACCGAGGTAATCAGCGAGCCGAGCGACTGGCCCAGCGTCTGGCCGATGGCGTCCACATCGTTGGTTATGCGCGACAGCACGTCGCCGTAGCTAACCTTGTCGAAGTATTTGAGCGGCAGTTTGTTGATTTTGACCGAGATGGACTCGCGCAGTCGCTGGGCGGTGCGCTGGGTGACGTTGGCCATCATCCAGCTTTGCACGTAGCCGAGCACGGCGTAGCCCACGTACAGGGCCACCAAAGTCCAGGCGATGTGGCCCACCGTGCCGAAATCTACCGAGTTCATCACCGGTCTGCCGTTAACGATGGCGGGCAGACCTTTGACGATCTCGTTGGTCATGTCCTTGAGCTTGTCCGGGCCGACGATCTGGCAGACGGTGCCGGCCGCGCCCAGGATGAGCGCGATGATGATGACGGGAAGATAGTTGCGGCAGTAGTTCACGAGTTTGCCCATGACTTTGCCGAAATCATGGGGCTCTTCGACGGCACGCCTGCCGCCCATTGGTCCTCTTGGCATTTGTTTTACTCCTTAAAAGTCCGTATTGACCTCCCTCTGATGAAGGAGGTGGCGCGAAGCGCCGGAGGGAGAGAAGCCGTACGCGACTACCCCTCAGTCAGCTGTGCTGTTTTATTCGCTCGCTTATCAGCTCGTCTTCGCCTGGGAACAGCCCACTGGGCTGTTCCCTTTACGGCTCAGCCCCTGACATGGGGAGCTACCGCTGCCGCCCCCCTACGCCGTAAGCTCCGACTGGCTGAGCTGGGATTCGGCGATCTGGCGGTATACGTCGCAGTTGTCGAGCAGTTCCTTGTGCGTGCCCTGACCCACGACCTTGCCGTCGTCGAGCACGACGATGCGGTCGGCGTTCATGATGGTGCCGATGCGCTGGGCCACGATGAGCTTGGTGGAATCCTTGGCCTCGCGGGCGAGCGCGTCGCGCACTTCGCGGTCGGTCTTGAAGTCGAGCGCGGAGAACGAGTCGTCGAAAATCAGGATTTCCGGGTGACGGTACACCGCGCGCGCAATCGACAGGCGCTGCTTCTGGCCGCCGGACACATTCGATCCGCCTTGGGCGATCGCGGCGGAATACCCGCCGTCCATGCGCGCCACGAACTCGCTGGCCTGCGCCACGTCGGCGGCGGCCCTGACGCGATTCAGCTGCTCGGCCGGTATATCGGCACCTTCCGCGGCCTCGCCAGCGGCGATCAACGCGGCCTCGCGCTTGCGCCCGGCCGGGGTGGAGGTATCGGCCATCTCGACCTCCGCCGGGTCGCCCGGCTGATCGCCGTAGCTCACGTTGGAGGCCACGGTGCCCCTGAACAGCACGGACTGCTGCGGCACGTAGCCGATCTTGTCGCGCAGGGCCTTCAGGTCGTAGTCGCGCACGTCCACGCCGTCGACCAACACCTGGCCTTGGCTGGTGTCATAGAAGCGCGGCACGAGATTGATAAGAGACGACTTGCCGGAGCCGGTGGAGCCGATGAACGCCACCGTCTGGCCCTGCTCGGCGGTGAAGTTGATGCCTTCCAGCATCGCCTCGCGCGAATCCGGGTAGGTGAAGCTGACGTTGCGGAATTCCACGGTGCCCCTCTGGCCGGTTTTGGCCACGTCGGCGGCGGTTTTGGTGCCGTTCTCGACGATTGGCTCAGTGTCGAGCACCTCCATGATGCGCTGCGCGGACACGTCGGCGCGCGGCCAGAGCACGAACACCATGCTCATGAGCAGGAAGCTCATGATGACCTGCACGGAGTAGTTGGAGAACACGACCATGTTGGAGAACACGGTGAGCTTGTCCTTGAGCCCGGCGGCGTCGATGAGGTAAGCGCCGATCCAGTAGACGGCGAGCATCAGGCCGTTCAGGACGGTGTTCATCAACGGCATCATGAACGCCATGACGCGGTTGGTGAACAGCTGGGTCTCGGTGAGGTCCTTGTTGGCCTTGGTGAATTTGGCTTCCTGGTAGTCCTCGGCATTGTAGGCGCGCACCACGCGCAGGCCGGTGAGGTTCTCGCGGGCCACGAGGTTGATGTTGTCGGTCAGGGTCTGCATGACCTTGAACTTCGGCATGACCATGGCCATCATGACGGTGATGGACACCAGCAGGACCGCCACGGCGATGCCGGTGGCGAGCGTCCATTCGAAGCCTTCGCCGGCGATCTTGCACACGGCCCATACGGCCATGATCGGCGACTTGACGATGAGCTGCAGGCCCATGGTGATGAACATCTGCACCTGCGTGACGTCGTTGGTGGAACGGGTGATGAGGCTGGCGGTGGAGAACTTGCTCATCTCGGCTGGGCCGAAGGACTCGACCTTGCGGAATTCGAGCGAGCGCAGACGCTGGGTGAACGAGGCGGCCACGCGCGCAGCGATGTAGCCGGTGATGATGGCACACGCCACGGATCCGAGCGAGATGAGCAGCATCTTGCCGCCCGCGATCCAGATGTCCTTCATGTCGCTGCCCGGCGTCTCGACCAGCGTGGTGATGTCTGACATATAGTCGGGCAGTTTCAGGTCGAAGTAGACCTGCCCGACGATGGTCACCAGGGCGATGAGCATCTGACCGATCTCCGCTTTGGAGAGGTATTTCATGATGCGAAACATTGGTTTCCCCTTGTGTTGGTTGGGTTGGTTATTGGTTATTGGCGATTGGTTCTTAAGTTGGCTGGGTTATCGGTGATTATCGGTTCACGATGTCTTAATAGTTTCCATTGTTTGATTACTTACACTGTGAGATATTACGCGCACTTCTGCATGTTCGCTGTGAGCGTCCTCAATTAGCCTTGCCGATTAGTTCTCCGCGCGCTTAGCTGCCATGTGTTCAGCCACGCGCTTGTCCCGCTCCACGAATGCCTCACGCACTTGTTCAGCCGTCGGCCGAGGCCGCCCCGGATGGCAAATCGACATATATATGGTGAACTCAGACACCAGGTCAACGAATTCGCGCGTGCGCCGCTCCCCCATTTGCGAGAAAATCCAGCAAATTGCGGAACGCATTTCCTCTATCATCCGATGAGACTGCTCGCGCCCGGAATCAGTGAGATTCACGCGAATAATGCGCCGATCCTTGGAATCAATGTCACGCGTGACCCAGCCTTTCTTCTCCAGAGACGACAGCACAGTGGAGATGCGGCCGGAACTGGCCTGCAGCGCCGATGCCAATTGCGATGGCGTTTGCGTCCCCTTCATGGACAGCTCCCGGAGCACGAACTGCTCACCATGGGCTCCACGAGTGAATTCCCTCTGCATTGTCGAACGATTGCCCCACACGCTGGCATACAGTTCACTAACTGCTTCCTGCTCAAATCCCATAAGAGCACCATCCATTCCCATTCGCCACACGGCAGAGCGCCGCAAACACCCCAAGAATATCTCACACCGTAAACAATTCATTACTAGAAACTATTTTTGGAACGCATAATGCACACACTCCACGCTCTTTGATATTCTGAAAGCCGCATAGATATTCACTTCGGGGCGTCGTCTAAGAATATTTGCTGGGCCAACGGTAGCGACGTTGGCATTGTGCTCCATGAGGTATCTGGTCGAAAAGGCGGACGAAGACAGACCAGTTGGGCGGAGCGCGCCCATACCTCAAAACCATTGCAATTATTCGCTTTGACCATTTTCGTGGAGTCACGAAAATGGTCATGAAAAACATAAGGACACACCCATGAACCGCGACGAAATCACACGCAAAACCAGCGAACTCAGCACTCCCGATACGCCTGCTATCTCATTGCTCAAAACGGTGATCCAAAGAAAGAAGAAGTGGCACTTCTCCAGAGCTATTTTGCCGTTCAGACTCGCAAAACGGAAATCATTGAGCAACGCATGGGAGAAATCAGCCGGCTCGCCGGCCGAGAGGCCCTTGCCACTGCAGAGAAGAAACTCTATCCGTATACCCAAATCACACACAATAAAACCGCACAAGAGCACATGTACACGCCCAACCACGCCGCAGAACGCCGGCAAGGATGTGATACAGGCCACAGAAAGCGTTGTGCCGCCTAGGCAATGCAACAATTGTCCGCTATGCTCTGAAGGCAGATGGCGGCACGGATGCCATCCCAAAGAGGGGGTATGACCATGATTCGGGGTATGAACCTATGCAGCATCGCCGGCTGCACGCACGAAGCAGAAGAAGCGGGCATGTGCAACATGCATTTCACATCGGCGCTGGTTCACGGAGCGCTGCACTACACTGCGGGCGGACGTCCGTCGCACTGCTGAGCGCAACAACAAAGCAAAACAACCAGTAACGCTCAACGGCTTCCACATGTTCATTCTCTAATTGCATGTACTTGCAGACACAATGGCCGGTCTGAGCCAACTGCCCTCGCATGGAGCAGCTGGCTCAGACCGGCCATTATTGTTGCTTTGTACTGTTTGCACTGTATTGCGCCTGCATTGCGCAAGCTCGGGCGCACTCGGGTGCACTCGCTGAGTGGCGTGAATCGCAGATTGCTCAATAGCAACGCAATCCACGCTACTCAGCAGTTGCCATGGTTATGCGCGGCGTTTGCGGATGACGAGCAAGGCACCAGCCGCAGCTGCCAGCGCCACAACCACGACCGCAATGGCAGCCACGGCAGCACCCGTATTCGAAAGGGGCGCAGCGCCATTAGCAGCCGGCTTATTCGTGGCAGTGTTACCGGGCTTAGCAGTGTTGCCAGGATTGTTGGTATCGCCGGGCTTCTGCTCTCCAGGGCCGGGAGTGACCTCCGTGGCCGTGACCGTGACTTCGAACGTCGCGTTCACGCCACGATAAGAGACGGTGATGGTCCTCGTGCCTGCGGTGGCAGAATCAAAGCCAGTGAACTTCAGATCACCATCAGTTGGATCAATCAGCTTGCGCAGCGTTTCAGTATCGCCGACTTTGTAAATGGCGGATACCTTCACATCGGCAGCGTTGAACTTATCGCCTACCTGATAGGAATCCTTGGTCACTTCCACAGCAAGCTCAGCCAACTGAGGCAGTTCGCCGAATGTCACTGTGTAGGTTTTCGCCGTGCCATCCTCAGCAGTTACAGTCACCGTGGCCACGCCGTTGTTCTCGGCCGAAGCCTGCTCCACTTGCACCGTAGCCTTTGCGTCAGCAGCAGTCGCCTCCACCGTCGGGTAGGAAGCAGCATCTCCAGCCAGCGCACCGGCATATTTAGTGGTATCCGCGGAGAATCCGTCAACCGTCTTGCCATCCACAGTCAGATCAGCAAGATTGGCGTTACTAGACGGCTGCGGCTCTGGTGTCGCTTCACCTTCGGCGATGCGTACTTCAGCGATCTTGGCATAGTCATTGCCATCGGCGTAGGTGAAGTTGAGGCGAATGCCCTTGGTGGCGGGCAGAGCGCTCACATCGGCTTCCGTCACGGCTCCAGCAGCACCATTCACAGTGACTGCCGGCAGCGTGGCATCAGTCCACGTGGCGCTGTCTTCAGCTAGGTACGATACAGTGAAGCTCTTCGGAGCGGCCTCGCCCTTGGCCTTATCCACCGCAACGCTGAGCTTGCCCAGCTGATATGCCTTATCGAAGGTGTAGCTGAGCCACGGCGAGGTGTCGCCGGTGCCCCAGTTCGACCAGTTGGTGCTCAGGTTGTTGTCGCAAGTCAGGTCGGCCGTAGAAGCGGAGGCCCAGCTACTGGCCGGCTCATACTTCGAGGCCGCAGCGGACGAGCAGAACAACCGGGCAAGGTTGCTTTCCACAGTCACGGTGAACGTGGCGGTTACTGAAGAATCAGCGACAAGACGCACCGTCACGGTTTGCTCGCCCAATTTGGTGGTGTCGAAGCCTTCCAGCGTGTATTCGCTTGGCTCCAGCACACGCGTTTTGCCATTGGTGAGCGTGGCGGTAACCGTCACGTCCCGAAGCGCGAGCATCTGCCCCTTGGCGATAGTGGCTTCAGGGTCCTTAGCCGCGATGGACTCCACAGCAGCAGTCTGCGAACCGAACGCAGTGCCGTTGAAGGCCACGGTGAATGCGCCGGCATTGCTGTTCGACGTGGCGAAGACACCGGCATCGAGCCCGGTTGCGTCCGCACCGGTCAGCGTTACCGTAGCGACATCCTGCCATTCATCGTTCGCGGAAGCACGCCAGTAGCCTTTCAGGGTATCGGTTGCGGCGCGCTCCAGCTTGAGTTGCACTTGGTCGCCGAAGCCGGCACCAACATGCGATGTTTCCTTATCGATGTAGCCATCGGCATTGGAATCGTACTGCATGTAAATGCCGCTTGGGCTGGCAAGTAACGTGGCATATCCCTTGCCGCCGTTAGCGTCAGCAAGACCGTTACGAACCACCAGGCCGGCACGCGGATCGCCATTACCGCCCAAGTCGAGCGGCTTGACCGTGGTTTCCAACGTTTCGTTCACGTCCAGAGCATCAGGCTGGTACACCGCGCTGCCCTCGTTGCGATCCGTCCAGACACCACGATTGGCGTTGTCCGTAACGGTGAAGTCATAGGTACCGCCGGATGCGGCGACCTGGCACGCGCTGCCGCCCTTCCAATGGGCTTCCTTCCAACTTCCGGAAATCGGGTTGGAGCAGGAAACGTCGATGGTTCTGCGGAATGTGCGGCCCGGGTTGAAGTTGCTGCTCTCGGCAAGAGTGCCCGTAATGGTGTAGGTTCCCGGCACATTGAATGCGTAGGTGCTGCCGGCAGCCTTGGTCGACTTGCTGACTGCCGTACCGCCTTCCACATTCCATGTCACCTTGGTAGCAATGGTATCGTCGCCTTCCTTGACGTTGACGGTGTCCGGCAGAGTAACGGTTCCGCCCGTGTTCACGGTCTTCGGGAGATCATCGCCGGTTTCCACAGTCCAGTTGACCAGCTTGCCCTTGGCGCTACCATGGTTGTCCCAATAGTTCAGATCCCAGCCGTCGGGCTCGCCTTCTTGAGCAGGATTATGCATTTCGATGGTGCCGTTCTCACCGATGGTCAGCGGCAGCCAAACATAGGTGGAATCGGCTTTACCGGAATCCCAACGGTCACCAAGGTAGATGAAGTGACCTTTCTCCTGGTCTACTGCGAGCACACTAGCCGACTGCGAACCGAATGTGGTGCCGCGGGTATCGCCCACAGACAACAGACCATCCGCGCCTTCCGGCATGTTGTTGTACCACGTGTTCTCGTTGGCATCGTCCTTTTCCACGCCACGGGTCCAGCTTCCCAGCATGGAGTCGGCGGTGTAGTAGGTCTGCTTGTTCGGGTCCCAGCCGGTTGCACCAGATGCGATGATGTTGTAACGCCCGTCATATTGGAATACGGCAGGAGCTTCCAGCGAACCATTTTGTTTGACGATTTGGAAATCTTCGCCACGCACCGGGGCATCCGTAGTAGCGTCTGCAAGAATGTATGGGTACTGCCCGTCAGCAGAGTACTGCTTTTGTCCCTCGGACTGGTCCACATTCGTGGTCTTGACTACATTGGTGTAATCATCGTTGAGCTTGGCGATGTACAGCGTGGCATTGGCTTCGGAAGAATACAGTACATAGGCACTGTCGTCCTTCGGGTCCACGAACACAGTCATATCGCGGCTGTCACCGTTCTCACCCCAGCTGGGGTTACCTGCGGCTTCTTTCCAATTGTTCTGGTTAGGCAAACGATAGGCACCCACCATAGTGAACGGGCCCGCCGGATTGTCGGAAACAGCCACGCCCGCAAGTGCACGTGCATAGTTGGAACCGCCCGGCGTGGTGCTTCCATCGGAATGCCACCACAGCACGTATTGCTTGTTCTTCTTGTTGTAGATGATCTTCGGACGCTCGAAAATGCCCTGTACGGAATCAACCGCGCCATCACCATCCTGATCGGGGTTGGTGTTGAGGTACGGGAAGATTGCGTCGGCCTTGGCAGCGTCCACACTGCCGTCGGACTTGGTCAGGTTGTAGGCCTTGTCGAAGTAGGCGTAATCGGCATTGCTCTTATCCGTCAACTGAGATTTGCTGGTCACCGCACGCAGCGCCACACCAAGATCGGTCCAGTTGTATAGATCTGTCGACATATAAGCATGAACACCGGGGCTGTTGTCGTAACCGTTAGAACGGTCTTCGCCATACCAGTAGTAGGCGTCGCCAACCTTGACCACTTGGCCACCGTGCGCTTGGATGTGTGTGCCGCCATTATCATTGGCGTTCTTGGCATACCAATATGGCTGGAAGTAATCGCTAGCGTTCTTGCCCGGATCGGCTGTGGGCTGGAACTTGGTGTATGTCGGCACTTGGCCGATGGTAGGCAGGTAATCCACACCTGCCGCACTGGCACTTGCAGCGGCCAGCCCGCATGACAATAGCGTTGCCGCGGCGGTAATTGCCGCGATAAGAGCGCCCTTGCCCTTATTGTTTATCTTCATTGATTTGGTTCCTTGATTGATGATAACGGTTTTTTGAACAAACAGTTATGTCGCTATCCGCGAAGCCAGAAAAGGTTCGACAAATCAATATACCGATACTGAAAATTCAGTATTCAACTTGTCGGACCAATTATGGTCAAAGAGCGGAGGAACCGGCCGGCAATAGTCAATATTGCCGGCTTGTTCCTTCACCCATTACTGCGCGAGGGTACTATGCACGCTTGCGCAGCATGAACAGTGCACCCGCGGCAGCGGCCAGCAGAGCGACAGCGCCAGCGATGGCGGCAACACTGGAACCGGTGTTGGCCACCGTGTTCTTGTTGCCGTTGCCGGTGGCACCGGGCTTGTTGGTGTTGCCGGGCTTCTGTTCTTCAGGGCCAGGGGCGACTGCGTTGGCCTTGACCGTGACGTTGAAGGTCGCGGTCACACCACGGTAGGAGACGGTAATCGCCTTCTTGCCTGCGGTGGTGGAGTCGAACGAGCCAATCGCAAGCTGCGGGTCGTCAAGAGCGACCGGCACTTCCTTGGTCTTATCGCCACTCTGGTAGACGGCAGTAACCTTCAGACCGGCGGTATCGAGCTTGTCGCCGATGGCGTACTCGGTCTTCGTGGGGCCGGTCACCTTGAGCGAAGCCAAAGTGAAGGCGTTGAAGGTCACCGTGTAGGTCTTCGTCTCAGACTCGTCGGCTGAGGTCACCGTAATGGCGGCCTTGCCGCCAAGCTTGCCGTTCTCAACCGCGTCGCCAGTCACCTTGACGGCGGCGGCATTGTCGGCGGCGAAGGCCTGCAGCACCGGGTTTGCCTCAGCACCGAACGGAAGATCAACCGTGTAGTCGGTCTTGGACGGGTCGAAGCCTTCAACGGTTTCGCCGTCAAGACGCAGGTCGCCCAGCGTGGCATCGGATGCTGGCTGCGGGGTGAGTACCGTGCTGTCTTGTGCGAACACCTGGATCTCAGCCACGTTGATGTACACCTTGGTGTCCTGCAATGTGTTAGTCAGGCGGATGGCCTTGGCCTTTACCGGGGTGCCGAGCACGAAGTCAACGGTCGGGGTGTCGGCGGCGGTGATGCCGTCGGAGCCAGAGCCGGCATCGCCGGCCTGTATCTTCCAGCCATCCTTGGTACCGACTCCATGCCATTCGCCAGCCTCATCCTGGTATTCCAGCGTCTGGCTCTTCGGCCAAGACGCACGACCATCGTAGTAGAAGAAGGTCTTCACTTCGGTGATGGTCTGAGCTTCGTCGAAGGTGAACGTGGCGACCGGGTCCACCGTCGAGGCGGTGGAAGCCCAAGTGGACCAACCCTTTGACGTAGTGTCACCATCGATGGCCTTGGAAGCGGAGGCACCCTCCTGGAAGTTCACCGAGAAGTTCGTGCCAGAGGCCGCGGCGATGTTCTTCGCAGCACCCTGAACCGGCGTCACGAATGCCTGAATTTCGGTGGCGTTCATGTAGTCGTTGTTCACGGTGTTCACAATGCGCACCTTCGTGGCATTCACTGTGCCCTTATCGGCCTTGAACGTCACCGTCTGGCCTGCGGCAGGCTTAACATCGCTACCGAGTTGCATCCACGTCTCGCCATCAGTGGCGTACTCGGCCTTGGCGGAAGCCGGAGCCTTGTCACCATACGTGATGGTCACGCTGCTAAGCTCACACTCAGAGCCGAAGTCAATCGTGGCGGTCGGGCTGGCGGAATAGTCACCAGCAGAATTCCACGTCACCCAGGCTTCAGCTGACGTGTCACCATCGGTGAGCTTCTTCCACTGATCGCCCTTGCTGTATTCCGTCTGCTGGTTGGTCACGGTCAGGTTGGAAGCAGTGTCGGCCACATTCTCAGGCGTGGCGGCGGTGACATAGATCGCGCCCTTCAGTGCAATCGTGGTCGCGTCGTCCAGCTGGTAAGTACCGGTCACGGCAATGTTGTCGCCAGCCTTGGCATCGGCGAGCTTGGTATCAAGCCCATCGAAGTTCCACGTAACCTTAGCCGCATCGCCCTCGAATGCAGGCGATGCCTTGACGTGTAGGTACACCGGCGCAGCCTCAAGCGCGGCCTTCGCCTCGCTCGCACTGGTGCCGGCCAGCACTGTAGCCGATACCGGATCGGAAACGGTGAGCGCGCCAACGTAGACCGTAGCGGTGACGTTGAACTCGTTGCCGTACACATCGGTGGCGGTAGCGGTGGCTTCGTAGGTGCCTTCCTTGGCCACATCGACCTTGGAAGTATCCCAGTTGGCAACCGTGGCCTTGCCTTCGCCCCAGGTGTAGTAGAGCGTGACTTCGACCGGAAGCACGGCCTTCTCGTTAACGGCGGTCTGCACGTTCACGGTCTTCTGGCTGGTCGGCGTTACATTGCGCAGAGTCCATGTCTGGTTGGCGGACGGCGAAGTGCCGCTCGGTGACTGCCACAAGCCAACCTTCGTGCCGACTGTGGTACCAGAGTTATCCACATCGAGGTTCGTCTTAGTCGCGGCATTGAGCAGCTGGTAGGTCGAACCATCGGAAGTGTTGAGAATCCACTTGGCAGCCGGGTCGGACTTAGCGGCCTCAACCGTTTCGTTGGAAAGCGCGTTCGTGCCATCCTTGGACACCAGCACCTTGCCTTCGGCGTTAGTAATCACATAAGCCTTGAGATCAGGGCGCTCGGAGTCGGCGGGCTGCTCGATCTGGGTAAAGGTCCAAGTCTGCTTCTTGGCGTTCTCGGCATCGGAAGCGACGTTGGCCAGGGACAGCGCGGAATCACCAGAAGTGGTATCAGCCACGGCCTTGCCGGACTGCTTACCAACGAGCTGGTAAGTGTCGCCGGTCTCGACGGCAGCATCCTTAGCGTAGCCGGTCACGCCAGTGAGCTGGATGGAGGCGATAGAACGGGCGGGCACAGTGACCGTAGCGGTCTTGGCAGCCTTGTCAATCACCACAGAGCCTTCAGCTTGCTTGACGTTGCTGGTCTTGGCGAAGACTTCCGGAGTGGCGGAATCGACACCCGCGTTCTTGTCTTCGGCAGAGGTTTCGGTGGTCAGATAGAGCTCACCGTAAGCGTTGTCGGCAATCTCGCCGTACTTCGACAGGTCGATGACGAAGGTCTGGTCAGAGGTGCCGGAGTTGCGGTGGATGACGGTCTGCGTCTTGCCATCGGCGGAGGTGGCAGTCATGTTGTTGTCTTCATCGTTGTTGGCGATGACCTTGTCGCCCGCGTGGATGAAGTGGGTGATGGCCTTGACGCCGTTGTACTTGGCGTTGGCAATAACCGTGCACGGTTCAAGTCCATCGGCGGTACCGCCGTTGTTGTTCACGCGACGCTCGGAGTAGAGCTTGCCGTCCTTACCGGCCACGGTGCAGTCGAAGTCGATGAGCACGGTGCCCCAGTTGGTGTTCTCACCGGCCGGATTCACATTCGAGCCCATCTGCATGTTGTAGAGGTCCTCGACCACCTGCCAGAAGGTGAAGTCCTTGGACTGCAGGCGGGTGACGTTGGAGCTGATCTTGCTCATCATGCCCAGCGCGTTGTCGAAACCGTACGGGTTGTAGGAGCCAGACTGCCAGGAGCCGTCCACCTCGCTCATCGACAGCTTCTTGCCGTCTGCCTGAGCGATATCGCGCGACTGCATCTGGTTGCTGTCGGAGTAGGCGTGAACGTTGTACTGGCCGATAAGGTCCTTGATCGCCTGCGGGTACTGGTTGTACGACTTGACGAAGTCGGCGGAGTTCGTGGCATCGGTGGCTGCAATGATGGTGTCATCATTGTCCTTGAGCGCCTCAGCGAGTGCGGTAATCGTCTGCTGCTGCTGGGCGTTGCTGACATGCATACCCTCCTGCGGCTTCTTCAGCGCGTTGGAGTATGGGGTGACGGACCTATCTTTGTCGGAGTAGTACTTATCCCAGTAGTTGTTAATGAGCTTGGTGTTGTCATCGCTCTCATCGGTGTACTTCGAAGCCATGTCGCCCGGAGTGCCCCAGTAACTGGTCTCGGACTCGTTGAACGGCTCGACCGTGTCAACGTTTGCGCCAAGGCTTTCGAGGTGCTCGACGTTCTTGGCCATGTACTAAGCGAATTTCTCAGGGTTTGCAAGATTATTGCTACCAGAGTTGTATCCACCAGTGGCGTAACCGCTGTTGGTCAGGAACCACGGAGCGGAGTTGGCGAAGGCCTCTACATCGGTGATGTCGGGGTTATCGCCGGTGGCACCGCGCTCAATCCACCAGTCTTGGGCGGCGGACTTGGAGAAGTCATACTGGTTGTCGTCAGTCGGGTCGAATGCCGCAGCCAGCTTGTCTTTGTCGGCCTGCTTGGTGGTTACGCCATTGCCATACGTGCCGGAGCCGGTGGCGTCATCTTTCCACGTGCCAGGCACGGCAGCGCCTTGGCGCATGAATGGGTAGCCGTAGGCAACATCGGAGGCATTGCCGCCGCCCACGTTGTAGCGGGCCATGTTCAGGTCCAGTCCTTCATCACCGAAGATGGACTGGTAGAACTGTTCGCGCAGCTGTTTGCCGTATTCCACAGCCTTAGCCTTGGAAGCGTCATCGCCGAGATTGGTGGTGATGGCCGATTCCTCGCCGAGGCTGCCGGTGGCGTTGGCGAACCAAGCCAGCGAGGTGCCCCAGCCATCGAAACTGTTGGCATACCACGGGTTCGGGGTCACGGTAATGGCATCGTTATCAGCCGCATACGCAGTGCCGGCAACCGCAAACGCCCCTCCTCCCACTAGTGTTGCCGCCGCAACCATTGCAGCAAGCGATTTGCTCAGTACCTTCATTGGTCTCCTTAGTGTTCCTGCTATCCGCCTTATACCGGAAAAATCGGCCTTTGCTTCACTGAGCCGGCCTCTTTGCCTGATACATGACCTACGTCGACTCCTTCTTTCGGCGCAGCCAAAATGTTTACGCAAACATTTTGATATGAGCGATTTTATCACAAAACCGTCACCCAGCAAACAACTTCAGAGACCACAAACGACGCACAAAGTCATGAGCCATTCGAATTGCGCTGGCCCAATCGCTACGAATCATATTTGCCGTAGCCCTTAAGTGAATCCCACTGCATCGAGATATCGCGCCCGCTATCCCTTAGAAATGCAGTTCGCTGATGAACAGCCCCATATAGGCATCCCGTGGATAGGCCGTTGTGTAGCCGTAGGCAACATAGGGCCGTGTGACTGTCACGGTACCGTCCTCGGCCTTGTTCTCTTTTGTGTGCTGCGGGTTGCCGTAGTGCCCGGCGTCATTCAGTTCATCGCGGTAAAAGCGCATGTGCAGGTAGCCGTTCAGCGCATTGGCCTGATCCGCTGTCAGCAGTGGTGTGCCGTCTGTCTTTGTCAGCATCGGCACACAGTCCTTGTCGATCAGCTCAATGTGGTTGGGGTAGACGCTGAATTCCAATGCCGTGCCCTCGCTGTAGTCGTCACCCTTGGACGCAAAAACGCTGTCCAAATCATTAAGGTCCGTTGCGCCGTCGGTGAAGCGGATATAGCCGTTCGCCTCGAGCACCTCGCCGCGGATCGTCTCAATGAGCGCATCGGCCAGATTTTGCGCGCGGGTCTGCTGCTGGATGTCCATGTACGCCTGTGCGCTGGGCTGTATCAGCGTGACCGCCGCCAGCGTAAAGATCGCCAGCAGCACCATGCAGACGATCAGCTCCACCAGCGTTGTGCCGTTCTGGTTTTTCAAACGCTGCTTCATGGGTTGGTCGTCCCTTCTGCCGTGCTCTTGCTGTAGCGGTAAAACTTGTGCTGTTCCGTCGTTTCTTGGCCGTTTTCCGTAACTTTTGCGCTTGTCTCCACGCTGTCCAGCTCGACGCCTTTCACCGTAAATTCACCGTAATCGCCAAAGGAGAAATCCAGCCCATCCCGCTCCTTCACCCAGTGGGGGTCCGCGTTATTGGCCGGGTACAGCCCGGCGCAGAAGGCATAGGCTGTCTCCCGCAGCGACTCGGCCTTTTGGGACATAGCGCGGGCGTACCGCAGCGAAACGACGAACATCGACATAAAAATCATCAGCAGCAGGAACGACACAAGCACTTCCACAATGGTCTCGCCGCGCTGACTTTGTAAAGTATGTTTCATAGCGGGTCACTCCTGTGTTGTGCCGGTGCTCTGTTTGGCACCGCGGGTGTAGGTGATGGAATCGGGTTGCTGGCTGGTGTCGCAGTGGAACGTCAAGCGGTAGCTGCCAATGTTGTCGTCAGTAATGGTCAGGTCAGGACTGCCGGGGGCGTAGAACGTCAGGGCTTTAATGCGGTAATACTTTGTTGGACCGTCGTTTATTGTGTAGTACACCTTTGGTAATTTTTTGCTTTTTGCCTGGCTGCCGTCGCTGTCGTACTTCACTGTGCGGTCATAGGTCCGCGTGAAGGCAAAGCTCTCGCCGTTTTTCGTGACTGTCACTGTAATATCCAGCTGTAAATCGACGATCTCCATGCCCTTGCGGTCTTCGCCCTCCAGTGTGTCGAGCAGGTTGCGCAGGTCTGTGGCACTGGTGCTGTTCGCCGTCTGGTTCAGCTTGTCGGCACCGTCGCCCGGGCGGCGGCGCAGTGTTACCGTGATGGCCTCGGCCCCGCCATCAGGCTGGCTGCCGTTCGGTTTCCAGGCAAACTCCTTGGGCTGGGATTCCAAATCATAGATGTCCTTGCCGTAGCTTTGGGAGAACATGAACTGCCCATTGACGAACTTGGCAAAGCTGCTGTCCTTCTTGTTCAGCTCCCCTTCCAGCACGTCGGAAAAGCTGGTTGCCAACTGGTAGGCTTCCTGTTCCAGCAGCTGGCGGTTGGCATTGGCCGTCAGCACGGAGGCCGCATAGACCAGCGCTGCCGACAGCGCCACAAACAGCGCGCCGATGCAGAGGACCAGTATCATCGAAAGCCCTTGCTCCCCGCGCAGAATGCTGCGTGCCCTGCGGTGCATAATGCCACCTTCTTTCCTGAAATAAAATTACGATGCGTCGCTTGTTTCCGTCCGTTCCGGGGGCGCGGTTTCCGCCGCGTCCGTTTCATCCGGGGCAGCGGCGGTCTCCGGGGTCGCCATGGGCAGTGCCGCACGGGCCCGCATCAGGACCGGGGGCACGCTTGCGGGGGCGCTTTCCGCCGCCGTGCTTTCTGCAGTCTCGGCAGGCGCGACGCTCTCCGTGGAGTCCATGCTCTGGGCATCCTCCGCCGCATCGGCGGTGTTCGCCTCGTTGACGGGGACCTTGACCGTGCCGGATTCGACGGTCTTACCTTTGTTATCCGAGTGCGCCAGCGTCTGCAGCGTCACACTTGCGGTGAACTTTTGCAGATCGAGCGAGTCGTCCTGCACCTTTTCCTGCAGCTCGGGCAGGGTGATGCGGTAAACAGGCTCGGCGCCGTCCTCCTGCACCAGCTCCAGCATGGGAACCGTCTTTGCCTTGTAGTACAGCGTACCGCCGTCCTTTTCCACCGTGCCGGTGACGTCATAGGGTTGCGATTCCCAGTCTGTCACTTTGCCGTTCTCGTCGTACACAGGCTCAACGCTCAGGTCGTACCAGATGCGGGTCTCTTTGGTCTCCGCGTCCACAACGGTGGTCTGCTTGTCAAGCTCCGTCGTTTTGCCGTCATAGGTCTTGGTAACGGTTTTGATTTCCCCGCGCTTATGCATGGTGCCGTCTGCGTCCGTCTTGTCCCTGTCGTAGGTCGTCACCGTAATGCTGTAGGGCGTTTTGTCCTCGCCCAGCGGCGTGACGGTAAAGGTATAGCTGTCGGTCAGGTTGCGCACCGTGCCGTCGGCCTGGGTGTGCTTATTCACCGCGGTCCACTCCACCGTAAAGCGGCGCAGCTCCAGCGGGGCCGTACCGCGACTGGTCTTACACTCGGGGTCGTTGTACAGGTTGACTTCCTGCTTGTAAACGGCATTGCCAAGCGCGCGTTCCGGTTCGGCAGCATCCACGGGGGCGTCCAGCGTGATGGCCGGCAGCTGTGCCGCTTCGGTATCCTTCTGTAGGATGTAGAACCAGTTCGACGCTGTCGTGCCGTCGGTGGGCATAACGCGCACCGCGGGCAGCAGGTATTGTTTTGCATGGTCGGGCGTCAGCGTAAAGCCGTTGCCGTCGGGCACAAAGGTATAGCTGGCGGTTTTGTCGTTGACGCTGGCGCTCCCGCCCACCGTGCGGCTGTCCTTCGGGATGACCAGCTCGGCGTCGCCATTGTTCAGCATCTCGTCCAATGCTTTGGTCAACTCCTGCTGGGCCGTGTACTTGTCCTGTCCGGTGCCTTCGCCCTGCCAAGCCTCGGCCAGTTTGGCAATTTTTATATAGTTGGCCACATCGCTGAAGATATAGCCGGTAAAGTAGACATTGCCCTGTGCGGCTGCGTCCAGCGTCATGTTGAGCTTGAGGTCGTTCAGGAACGTCTCCTGATCCGGGCTGGCGGGCGCAAAGCTGCTGGCCGTAACCTTGGGCGCAGCGGCGCGGCGGACGATGGTCTCGGGCTGGCTCAACGCGCCGTCCGGGCCGTCAAAGCAATTGCTACCAGTCTTGCGGCGGGCAATGACGCGGAAGCGCATCGCGACGCCCTGATACTGCTCCAGATCCAGCGTCAGGCTGCCGACGTTGCCCGTGGTGGGCAGCGTCAGCACAGTTTTGCCGTTGGTATCGACAGCGCACAGCTCATAGTGGTCAATGCGTGCGTTGTCGGAAGGCGACCAGCTGACCGTGTAGAGCAGGGCATCCGCATTGTCGGTCTCGCCGTTGACGCGGGTGATGGAGCTCGGCGCGCTGATGCCGGGCAGGCGCTGCTTAACGCTGTAATCCGCCACAGCGGACGCGCCGATTTCGGTGGTGTCGGCTGCCGCCACGCGGGTTACCTCGAGCCGGACCTTGTTATAGCGCCAGCTGTCGCTGCCGTTGGCCAGCATGGTATCCACGTTGACAGGCAGGGTAAAGCTGTTGCCGCTGCGCCGAACCTCATTGGCCAGATTTACGCCGTCCTTCAGCGCAATTTGCTCCTGACCGGTCACCTTGCCGTCCTCGTCCGTCAGCAAGCCGTAGAGCCTGATCTGGTAGACGGGGGCTGCGTCAGTGGCCTGCATGTCGTCCTGTGTCCATTTGAACGTGTAGGTCAGCTGATTGTTGTCCGGGTTCACCTTGCCACCGTCGGTATCTTCCGCCAGCGTCGGGGCTTTCAGAACATTCAGGTTCAGCTGCTTGAAGATGATCTGCGGGGTCGTCTGCGTGGCCTGTATAGCCCAACTCTTGTCATCGGTGCGGCTCACGTCGGAGAAGCAGAGCGGCGTCAGATGGGCATAGGTATAGCTGTGCTCGCCCGTGCGGACGATCTCATAGCCGTTCTTCCACCAGATTTCTTTGTTGGTGTCTTTTGTCTCGTTCGCATGGCTGGCGATGGCTGCGGACACTTCCTCCGCCGTGGCATCCCAGCGATACTTCATATCGCCCTTGCCGCTGGTAACGGGCACCGCGACAACGAGGAAGTCGGTGTAGTTGGACATAGCATCCGACGGCAGGCTGTTCAGGTTGAAGGTGACGGGAGACTCTGTCACAATGCTTTCCCGCGCGGCCAGCGTGATGTACTGGCCGTTCAAAGATACGCCGTTGACTTCGTCATTGCCCAGATATTTTGCCAGCAGCATGACGCGGTAGGTCGGGCTGCCGTGCTCGCTGCCGTTCTTGACCTTCGGGGTAAAGCTGAACTTCACGGTTGCTTCAAAGCTCTCCGCTGTCTGGCCGGTGTAGGTCACATACTCCGTGTCGCCGTCCTTGTTCAGCGTGCCCAGCGGCAGACCGTCCTCGTCCTTGCCGGAGTCACCGTTGTGGTCTCGCCACTGGGACGGGAGATAGGTCTCTGACTTGTACTGGGCCGAGCGCAGATACTTTGTACTGCTGCTGTTGTCCGGGGTTGCCAACGCCGTAAGCGTCAAAGTGCGTTCCAAATTTTTAGTCAGGCGGATGTACTGCTTTTTTTCTAGGCTTCTGAAATTATAATTGTGCGTTCCATCGGTCAGCGTGACGGTCCATGCCTCGTCTGTCGGGTATTCGGTGTAGTTTTTCAGCACTGCGACAACCTCATACTTGAATGCGGCCCACTCGTCATGCGGCGTCTTGCACTGATTCCAGTCAAAGCCGCCGTTCTCGCGTTTGACCAGCCGGAACTCAATCTCCGGTGTCGGCAGGGCGTACATAAAGGTCTGCACGCCGCTGGTTCGGGGGTTGACGGACTGCGTCGGGTCGTCGTTGGTATTGTAGGGCGTTACACGCACGACGAAGTTACCCGTCCACGCTTTATCAGCCACAAAAGTATAGCTGCGCTGGTAGACGTCAGCTTTGAGATAGGGATCTGCATCCGGTGCGACAGTACCCGCATCGTTGCAGGGCAGGATTTCAACACGGTAGTAAGCGGCGGGGCTGGCTGTCTTGTCGTTCGGCTCGTCCCACGTCACTTCATAACGGCCATAGACGTTGTTGTCCGCGTCCTGCACCTGGCTGGCCTTGACGTGGATTTCTCCCGGCTGGGCGGGCTTGGTGCTGTCCAGCACGTACTTATAGTAGTTCTGGATAACCTCGTCGGTGATGTCGGTAATATCAACGTCGTTTGTGACCTTGCTATTCGCAGCTTCGCCGAATCGCAGCATCACAGTCGCTCTCTGGTTGCCGGGATTGGTATCATCGCCCGCGCCGGTATCATCGTAAATGTAGGCTTTGTTACCGTCTTTCTTGATATAGGCGGAGTTTGGTTGGGCAGTCGGGCCCGCAGATGTAAGACCGCTAATCCACCACAGACTGTACGCTGCACCGTTCTCATCCTCTGCCAAAGTGGGCAGGAACGCAATATAAGGATCGGTTGCTTCATCAGTGACGTTATAACCTATGTACAGACGGTGTGCTTTTACTTTTTCGAGGACGAGTTCCAATCTGTCTCGTTGTAGGCCTTGTCACTTCCTTGCTTATCCGCTTTCTCCCAGTTACCTGTTGTACTGTTCGGTTTTCTTGCGGTCAGCTTACGGGAAGTCTTTCTTAAAGAAGCTCTTGCCTGCACTTTCGGAATTTTCTAATATAATAGTTGCCGTGGCCGGTGACATTCTCGTAGCTCTGGCGCAAATAGGCAATAGGATACCAACCTGTACCAACCGTGGCAAAGCAGTTTGTGACATTGGTTGCCTCTTGCGACCCAGAGCCATTACCGCGGCTGCCGACAATGCCGATTTTTCTGCTACACGTAAAGTCTGTATTAAGGTTTCGGCAGCGGTCAATATTTACCGTAACATTATCAATGTTCCCCTTGTTGTACGGGCCGATCCATGCCAGAATGCCGACTGCCTGCGACGCTGCCTTGATTGCACCGCTATTGACGCAGTCGATGATGTTCAGCGTCATAATATCGGTGACCTGCTTCATCTCGATTTTACCGATAATGCCCGCGCAGTCATTTGCGCCGTTTGATTTATACCAAATCTGACCGTAGTTACGGCAGGAAAGCACATTTGTGGTGCCGCCGGAAATAGGCTGGTCAATAATGCCGACAACACCGCCGACTGCACCGTAACCGCCTAAAGCACTGTTTCCGTCGTTCGTGTTTGTTGTCATTTTGCCAAAATTGAAGCATTTCTGCACGGTTCCGCCGTAGTCCAGCCAATAGGCGATCACACCGCCCACATTGGCCGAGCGGCTGTTGAACACACTGCCGCAGTTGACTACCTTGCTGACAGACCACCGGTCATCGCTGCGGTTCTGCTGCTGGCCAATGACACCGCCCACATGGACAACTACACGGCTGCCGTTCTTGTAAATGTTGTCATTGTCTGTATCGTCTTTATTTTGATTTCCAATCCATGCCCACGTTTCAAACACGCGCGTAAACCGGCGCACGGCGGCACAGTTTACCACAGTGTCCAGCACGCTTTTGTCTGTGACGTTGGATTCGTTCTGGCCGACAATACCGCCGACGGTGGATGCCGTTGTCGCATTGTCAGAATAGACAAACCACTGGCCGGTGGCAGAAGTGTCGATTGTACCGCGGAGAGAGTTAAAGCCTGCCAGACCGCCCAGATAACCGGCGGCACGGACGGTCTCGCTCTTGTTGCTGCCGCGCAGGGCGACAAGCAGATCATTGGCGGCAAGACCGCTTTGACTATAGACGTTCCCATAGCCTTGTACAGACACAGTGTCAACACCCATGAGATTTGCGTAGGTCTTGCCTGTGGTCAGCTCTGCCGCCATGCTGTTGATGCCGGTATTGACATCTGCCGTACCCAGCCAATTTTTAACCTGTGTAACAAGGGTTGCTTTTTTTGCGTCGTCGCTGACCAACGCCTTTTTGCTGCCGCTGCCCGTGATAGTGCCGTTGTTGGAGCCCGCGACGCCGCCCACAAAGCCGTAACGCGCCGTGATGATGCTGCCCTCGCCGCTGCTGCTGCTCTCGGTGGCGACATAGCTGTTGGCGATTTCGGCATTGTTGCGGCCCGCAATGCCGCCCACATGGCTGGCACTGGCGAGCTTTTCGTCTGCGGTCTGGGTCGTGGTGATGTTGCTGATACCGCTGACCTGCAGTTTGATGTATTTGACCTCACAGCCGGTGATTTTGCTGTTGTTCAGACCGGCAATGCCGCCCACCGTGCTGCCGGTGCTGCGTGCACCGACGGAGACAAGGCCGTCCGCGCCTGCGTTGCCGCCCATCGTGCCGGAATAGGTGCACTGATCCAGGGTACCGTCGTTCTGGCCTGCGACGCCGCCCAAATTTGTATATTTATCAAGATTTTGTGTAAGATCCAGCAGAACGTCGGTGCTGCTGACCGTGCCGTCCTTCGTGGTGCGGCCCACCGCGCCGCCCAGCGTGACGGTGTTGGTGCCCGCGCGCAGGCCGTCGTTCAGCGACAGCGCATCGTTTCCGACTTGACAGCCGATGACGGTGCCCTCGTTCATGCCCGCAAGGCCGCCGATGGTGACCGCCGGGGTGCTGAACCGCACGTTGGCGTTTGCCGCCAGCTGCACATTGCGGATGGTCGCGTCCTTGCCGTTGTACGCCGCAACAGCGCCGATGCTCTCCGACGTGCCGGTGATCGTGCAGTTGCTTACGCTGCTGTTGTTTTCCGGCCTGCTGTCTTGGCCGATGGTGCCGAAGTTCGTGGCCGTGACGCCGCCCGCCGTGCCGTTGGCCGCGGTGACGTCGGCCTTGACCTGCACATTCTCAATCAGCGCGTCTTTATTATTATTGCCCGCGATGCCGCCCGCCTCGCCGTTGGTGGCGTAGACCGCGTCGGCATTGCCGGACGCATGGCTGCAATGGCTGATCGTACCGCCCGCGTCGTTCACGCCCGCAATACCGCCCGCATATTTTGTGCTGGCGCGCACCGAGGCGTAGTTCTCCACACGGGTGATTTCGGCACGGTTCGTACCGGCCACGCCGCCCGCATAGTTGGCGGCGGTAACACTGCCGCTGACCGCGCCGTTGGCGTTTTCAGTGCCGTAGACGCGGCCTGTATATATGCCGTTCTTCGTATTGATACCGGCCACGCCGCCCGCATAGCCGGTGGCGGTGACACTGCTTTGCAGCTGGCCGGACAGCGAAATGCTGCCGACGTTGGCACCGGCCACGCCGCCCGCATACTGGTTGGCCTCCACCGTGCCAGTGCTGTCGTTCTCTGTGCAGATGATGAGGCCCTTGCTTGCCGCAGCGTCACCGCCCAGGTTGACGCCCGCAATGCCGCCGACATAGCTGTCACCGCGCACGGCGCAGTCTTTAGCCGGGTAGGCAGACTGAATACGACCGCCGTTGACGCCCGCAACGCCGCCCAGATAGGTATACCCGGTTTCACGGTTGCCGAGGGACGCCGCCATGCTGCCGCCGGTGATCGTGCCCTCGTTCCAGCCCGCAAAGCCGCCCGCGGCGCACTTGTGAGCCACTGTAGCCGTAGTTTGTGCAGTTTTCCAGCGTTGTGTTGGGTGTGGCATAGCCGATGATACCGCCCGCCAGTGCGCCGCGCGGGGTGTCAAAGTCATAGCGGCCACCGGCCAGCGCGTTCAGCAATACGCCGTCTTTAAACGCGCCGTTGGACGGGTTCAGGCCGCCGACGGACAGGGCGTTCTGCGTTGCGCCGTTGGTTGCATTTTGAATCGTCAGCTTCGTGTCGGCGTCGTTTGCGCCGACGATGCCGCCGACGTAGATGTCGGCTTGCAGGTTGAGCTTGTTCTGGAAGTTGGCAAGGATGACCTCGCCGTCCGCCGTTTGCGCGTCGGTGCTGTCGGTCAGCACGCCGGTGTCAGCGTCGATGGTCGGCAGCAGCGCCTCCAGCGTGACGTCCGCGGGCTTGGCCGCCAGCAGACGGTTGTAGCCGATGATGCCGCCCGCGACGGCGTCGGCCTCGACGCGGCCCGAGGCCACATTTGTTTTAAACGCGCCGCCGTCCGTCACGGTGAAGCCGCCCACCGGCAGGTTGGCGCCGATGACGCCGCCGACAAGCTGCTGACCCGCCACGCGGCTGACCGCCACAGTGGCGGAGGGCAGCGTGGAGGCGCAGTTCAGGCCGACCATGCCGCCGACAGCCTTGCCCGCCGCCACGATCTGGCCGTTGATGGTCAGGTTCCGGCCGGAGGTGTTGGAGATCGTCGCATTTACATCGTTATAACCGGCCACGCCGCCCACGTAGTTGTTGCCGTACAGGATGGCACCCAGCGTCGGGGTGCTTGTATCCCACGTCACAACGCCGTTTTTTCCGTTGCAGCCCGCGATGCCGCCGACGTAGTCGGCGTAGCCGCCCGCGGAGCTGCTCAGCTCCTTTAGCAGGTTGATGCGGCGGGTGTCGGTGGCGTTGTCGCCGGACATACGGTTGGCGCAGTTCCGCACGGTGGCTGTGGCAGTTGCGCTTTCACCGCCGCCCCAGTCGGCATCATTGACGCCAACGATGCCGCCGACGTAGGCCGCGTTCTTTCCAAAGGCCGCGACCAGACCCGTATTGGTCATGCCGCTGATTTGGCTGTTGCTGCCGTTGACCGACACGATGCCGCCGACGTAGCGGCTGCCAAAGACGTCACTGCTGTTCGTATCGTTCTGTTGTACGCCGCTGTCGGTAAAGCCACCGGCCAGACCGCCCACAAACCGGCTGCCGAGCACGTAGCCCTTGCCGGTCTTGCAGCCGTTCAGCACAATTTCCTTGCCGTAGCCGACAAGGCCGCCGACGAAATCACCCTTGAGGGGGCTGGCGTCGGTCAATGTGCCGGTTTTGTCGAAGCCCGCCTTGACCTGCTCCTTGAGCTGGGTCTCGGTCAGGTCGCTGCGGGTCACGCTGTTGCAGTCTTGCAGGGTCACGCCCCTGCCGTAGCCCGCAATGCCGCCGAAGAACTGCCCCAGCACCAGGCTGCGCGCATCGCCCACGGTATCGCCTTTATAGTTGGCACCCGCGCTGACCGTGCCGTTGTTCCTCAGGCCCGTCAGGCTCGGGGCGCTGGTATTTGCGCCTGTCGTAAACAAGTTGCCGACGATGCCGCCCGTAAAGCCGTTGCCGGTCACAAAACCGTTGTTGACGATGTCCGTTTTACTGTCTGTTTTCATCTGGGCCGCGTCCATCGTACCGAACACGCCGCCCACGCCGACGCTGCGCCAGAGAGAGTTCTTTTCACCCGGCTCGGCTGCCGCGGCAGCGTAGCGGGCCTTCTCGGCCTGCTGGTCTGCCGCTGTGGTCTTTGTAACGGATTGCGTGCCCTTGTCCACAAGCAGACCCGCTACCGTCACGTCCGACGCAACGGTCAGATCCTGCATGACGGAATCCGTTGTTTTGGGTATGGCAACGCCGACGAGACCGCCAATGCCGCGCGGCTCGTCTGTATAATAGGTATAGCTTTTGTTATTTACGGTCTTGTATGCTGCTGTTCGCTCTGTCGCGGTGGTGGAGTCGCCAAACGCCAGCGCCGCGGCCACCAGCGCACTCGCCGAGGAGTTCGTGCCGCGGGTCAGGGCGCAGTTTTCCAGCGTGCCGGTGTTGACGCCGCAGAGTGCGCCGACAGCACGCACATCGCGCCAGTTCTCGTCGTCCTCCTCCAGCGCCGTGACGAATTTGGTTGCAGTCAGCTTGAGCTGGTTTTCGTTCGGCAGCGCATCGGCGGCGACGGTCTCGGTCTTGACGTTGACCTGAATGTCCGGGTCGCGCAGTGTGATGTAAGAAATGTCGCCCTTGTTCTCGCCGATAAGGCCGACATAGTGGTCGGCCAGCTTGTCCTGCTTTGCCCTGCCGATTTTTGCAACGGACTTGCTGCTCAATTGCAGATTGAGGATGGGCACACGGGTCGTCTTGTTGTTGGCAAGGCCCGTTGTTTTGCTCGTAAGTACGATTTTTCCACCCAGTTCCGGGATCGTCGGCCAGGCGACAGGGTCATTGAGGGACGGCACCTTGGCCGCCGGGTACTGCTCACCCGCGGCGCAGTAGACCGTGACGCCGCCGCCCGTCCAGTTCAGGCCGGTGCTGTTGCCGGCCTGGGGGGTCAGCGTGTAGGTGCCCTTGTTGGTGATGTCCCAGTCGGCAGACCAGCGCAGGTTGTACAGATGGCGGAAATATTTCAGGTCTGCTTTATCCGCCGTGCCGCCTTTGGCCAGCAGGGTGTTTTCCTCGTTCGTCGTTTCCTCTTTGCTGGCTGTGTAGGTGTCGCTGTAGTTCTCCCGCGGCTCGGCGCGCATGGCAATGTAGATGTCCTTCGGGTCGTTCAGCAGGCGGGTGATGCTGTACAGGCTCGTGGCGGCAACGTCAGCGTCGTTCTCACACGCACGCAGCAGCGCCGCGTCCGCCATGGCGTCCAGCGTCAGCACAAAGCTGCCCTTGTTGTAGCTTAGCGGGAAGTAGAGTTTCTTCTCCTCGGTGCCGGTCTGCTGGCCTTCGTCGTCGTATTGGTAGATAACAACAGGCATCTTGGTGATGACCTGCTTGTTATCATCCGCCGCACCCGCGGTGTCGCGCTTGATCGTGATGGTAAACAGCGGCTTCGTCTTGCCGGTATCCTTGGCATCGTAGGCCGTAGCCGTGTAGGAGGTGTCCAGATCGCCAAGGCTGGAGTTGCCGCTCCAGCTCAGGGTCAGCGTCTCGCCGTTCGTCAGGCGGGGATTCTTGACCTTCAGCTTCGTCTGCACCAGCTGCACAACGTTGACGCGGTCCTCGGCAGAGTAGTAGCCGACAAGGCTGTCATTGCGGCGGTGGTCATAGCTGCGGTCATAAATATTCGTAGCACCGTCCTGATTGAAGCGGAGCTTATCGGATTTGGTATCGTAAAAGACCGAGTAGACCTGCCCGCTCTGCACGTCGATCTCGACACAGATCGAGGCATTCAGCAGCGAGGCGTCGTAGATGTAATCGCCCAGCAGCCGCTCCACCAGCGCGTTATGGTTGCCCGCGGCAGCGCCCGTGCGGTCATAGTAGAGCGCGGCCACGTTCTGGTTCAGTTCGGTCTTGGTGCGGCTCACAAGGGTTTTGCCGTCCGCGTCGGTCACGGTGGCGTCGTTCTGGAAGTGTTCGCCCGTGCTGCCCTCCTCCATGACCTGCCGGCGGAACGCATCCACCTCCCCCGCCGTCTCCATCCGGGTCAGGGAGATCTGCGCCGTCTGGAACAGCGTGCGGGCGTTGGCTTCGTTCTTTTCAAACCGGGCCAGCCGCGTGTAGGCGATCAGCCCGCCGCCGACCAGCGCCGCCAGAATGGCCGTGATGGCCAGAACGACCATCAGCTCCACCAGCGTAAAGCCTTTCTTTTTGTTTTTTATATTTTTATTGTACTGCACCATAGATGCTCCCGTCAGATGCTCCCGTCGTTTCTCCGGTGAAAGGTTACAATTAGACACAATATCAGATTATATAATTATACTCAGAATGTGACGTTTTCGCAATAAACTCCGCGAGATTTCAGCAAATTTGCACCAAATATAGTGGGTCAGCGGCAGGTTGTGCACGATTTCGCCATAGTTTCCGTTAGCTTTGAACAAAAAACAGAGTTTTTTTCGCGAAATTTCTTGCAAATACAGGCCCGGCACGGTATACTAAACAGTGCGTTATTATATGGTAGAGGATGTGTAACAATGCCGGCAGCACGACTGGGCGCATGGCTGCGCCATACCGGGGAACGCTGGGCCAAAGCTGCGTTTGCGGAAAAACTCGCCGTACTGCTGGCGCTGGGCGCTGTCCTGTATACTATTGTGACCGGCGCGGCGGAGCTGCGCTATCAGGCCCGTGCGCGGGAGGCCCTGGCTCAGGTCAAGGCTGCGCGGCTGGCGGCCAGTGCCGTGTCTGCCCAGTGCTACTCCGCCGGGCAGACGTTCGCCGACCAGACAAGCGCGGACGGCTTTGCGGACGGCATCGCCGAGGAAATCCGCACGCTGGGCTCACTGCCCGGCACGGTGACGCTTCTGCAGATCGACCCGAACGGCTACACCGTGCAGCGGCTCCTGTATCAGGAGAACGGCATGTACGCCATCTATGATGCCGACGGCGGTTACCGCGTTTTCCGCGCGGAGGACCGGCTGCAATACGGCGCGGGGGTGGGCCATGCTGCTGCTTGAGCTTCTGCTGGGACTCATTCGTTTTCTGCTGGGCGCGGCGCTGTTCAGCTTTATGAACGTCGTCGCGTGGCGGCTGCCGCGGGGCATGGATCCGCTGAAGGGCCGCAGCGTATGCCCGCAGTGCGGCCACACGCTGGGTGCGCCGGACTTAGTGCCTGTGTTCAGCTGGTTATTCTTGCGCGGGCGGTGCCGCCACTGCGGTGCGCACATTCCGGCGCGGTACCTGCTGGTGGAGCTTCTGGGCGGCGTGCTGGCGCTGGGCTGCACTTGGCGGTACGGCGCTGCCTACGCCCTGCCGGGCGGGCTGTTCGGCATGAGCTGGGCCGCGCTGCTGGCGCTGGCGGTCTGCGGGATCTTGCTGAGCGTTTCGCTCATTGATGCCGAGACGCAGACCATCCCGGACCGGCTGAATCTGGCGCTGGCGGTCTGCGGCGCGGTGAGCGTGCTGCTCTCCCCTGCCGACTGGCTGCCGCACATCATCGGTGCGCTCTGCGTCAGTGTGCCGATGTTTCTGCTCTGCCTTGTCATCGACGGCGCGTTCGGCGGCGGCGACATCAAGCTGATGGCAGCCGCCGGGCTGTTCCTGGGCTGGCAGAATACGCTGCTGGCGATGTTTTTCGGCATTGTTTTTGGCGGTATGTACGGCATATACCTGCTGGCCGCCAAAAAGGCAGGGAAGAAGGACCACTTCGCCTTCGGCCCGTTTCTGTGTGCGGGCATCGTGATCGCGATGCTGTTTGGCGGGCCCGTTTTGGAATGGTACTGCGCGTTTTTGTGATACTCCTTGCCTCCCTCTGCGAGACAGGCTCCCCCGGTACGGGGGAGGTGGCGCTTGCGCCAGAGGGGGAGCGACGGCCCCGCAGGGCCAGAGGGAGAGAACCTTGCCACAAACCGAAATATTTCGGTTTGCCGCAAGGTTCTCTCCCCCACCGCCTGCGGGCGGAGTCCCCTCGCAGAGGGGGCCAAGGGAATCAGCCTTTCATCTATTTCTTTCGGAGGAATCTCCCTCATGCCACGTTTTCGTTATACTGCCACCAATGAGAAGGGCAAGACCGTCCGCGGACTGCTTGAGGCCCCCAGCGAGGAGGCGCTCTACGCCAAGCTGCGCAATGACGGCCTGTACATGACCGACGCGCAGGAGGCCCAGAAGGCCCACGCGACGTTCCGCCCGCTGAAAACCGCCGTGCTGGCGGATTTCTGCCGCAACCTGGGCACCCTGCTGACCGCCGGTGTGCCGCTGGTGCGTGCGTTCCGCATCATGGCGGACGAGCGCACCATCGACGCCCGCCAGAAGGCCCTGTACGAGGCCATCCTGAGCGAGCTGCGCAAGGGCGTGCCGCTGTCCGATGCGATGGAGTCCTGCGCACCCGCGTTCCCCACCCTGCTGCTGGCCATGATCCGCAGTGCCGAGGGCACCGGCAGCATCGACCACGCCTGCGCCCGCATGGCGACCTACTATGAGCGTGAGCACAAGATGAACCAGCAGGTCGGCAACAGCATGATGTACCCCATTATCCTGTCCGTGCTGATCGTCGGCGTTATTGCGATTTTGATGACCTTTGTTCTGCCGCAGTTCAAACCGATGTTTGACCAGATGGAGACCCTGCCGTTCCTGACCCAGCTGCTGTTTGACGTCAGCGACTTTGTCGGTGCCAACTGGCCGGTGCTGCTCGTCGTGGCGGCGCTCATCGTCTTTGGCGGCAAGCTCCTGCTGGCGCAGCCGAAGGTCCGCCGCCAGTGGGACCGCTTCATCCTGCACGCGCCGGTGGTCGGCGTGCTGAACCGCAAGATCTGCACGGCGCGCTTTGCCAGCACGCTGTCCAACCTGTACGGCAGCGGCGTGCCCATCATCACGACACTGGCCGCGGCACGCGACGCCATCGGCAACCGCTGGATCGAGAGCCAGTTCGGTGACGCGCTGGACAGCATCCGCGCAGGCCACAGCCTGTCGGAGGCGATTGCGGGCATCGACGGTTTTGAAGTGAAGCTCTCCTCCTCCGTCGCTGTCGGCGAGGAGACCGGCAAGCTGGACAGCCTGCTGGCGACCATCAGCGAGACACTCGACTATGAGGCCGAGATGGCGACCAAGCGCCTTGTCACGCTGCTGGAGCCCGTTATGATCGTTGTTATGGGTCTCGTGGTCGGCGGCGTCGTAGCCGCGGTCATCGTGCCCATCTACCAGTCCTACGGCACCATCGGCGCGTCGAGCGGCGCGATTTAAATTCTATTGCGGGAGGCCCACCATGGCACTTCTTACCTCTTTATATCTGTGCAGCCGCACGGTGTATGCCGCCGTCGGCACGCCCACGGGCAGCGGGGCGCGCGTCGTCGCCGCCGCCCAGACCGAGCTGCCCGAGGGCTGCCTGATCAACGGCGTCATCACAAACGAAGCGGACCTGACCGCCGCGCTCAAAGAGTTTTTCACCGCCAACAAGCTGCCGATGAACCGCGTGGCGCTGATTGCAGGCGGCAGCCAGTTCATGCACCGCATCCTGTCGCTGCCCGCCATGAGCGAGAAAAAGCGGATGGCCGTGCTCTCCCATGAGCTTGCCAGCGGCGGCGCCGAGGTCAAGGCTCCGCTGGACGACTACATGCTGCTCTCCCGCGATGCCAAGACCCGCGTGGATACCGTGCTGGCCACCCGCGTGGAGCAGAGCGTCATTGCCGGGTACGACGCGCTGGCCAAGGCCGTCGGCTTCAAGCTGTACAGCATCGACTTAGGGCTGGCCGCGCCGATCAAGGCCGTGCGCACGATCCCCGATTTGCAGCAGAAAACCTTCGTGCTGCTGCAATTTGACGATGACACGATCTCTGCCTGCCTGTTTGTGCAGGGGCAGTACACCTACTCGACCCGCAGCCGCCTATTCAACCCGCGCGGCTCGGCGGAGTCCGGCACCGAGATCGCGCAGAAACTCTCGGGCCTGATCCAGTTCCACACGACCAGCAAGAGCGAGCACCGCATTGAGACGGTCTGCTTTGCCGGTTCCACGGCGGACGACCTTGCGGTCTGCCGCCCGGGCTGTGAGGCGCTGGGCCTGCAGGTGGACCGCTTCCCGGATTCACCCACCGTCAGGCTGCCGTCCGGCACCGCGCTGGCCGATGTGCTCTACGCGGCGGGCAACCTGATCGCACGCTGATTTTTACCTGCAAATACTTGCCCCGGGGGCTTATCATTATGGCTATGAAACAGAACAACTTTTATCTGCGCTGGCAGAAGGCCGCCGGTGCGGCCAAGTCGGAGTCCCGCAGCCAGGGCCTGCGGACGCTGGTGCCCGGCCTTGCTGTCGTGGCTGTCTCCATGCTGGGCTGGGGTGTGCTGACGCTGCACACCTCGATGCTGAAAAGCCAGCGGGAGGACATCCTGAACTGGTGCAGCGACAATACCGAGCCATACCGCGCCGCAACGCAGGATTCCGAGTCTGCGGCGCAGTTCCGCTCGCTGACCGACTATTCCGACGGGATGACCGAGCTGCTGAACAGCTATCCCGACGTGACCAGCAGTCTGCTGCACCGGGTCGAGGCTGCCGGCGGGTCCGGCATCACGATCCAGTTCACCGACTACAACGCATCGACGGGCGAACTGCTCTTTAACGCGAACTCCTCCCAGGTCATCGACATTCCGGCCTACATCCGTTCCCTGCAGAACTGCGGGGTGTTTTCCACCGTCAGCTACACCGGCTACAAGGCCGATGACGACGGCTATTCCATCGATCTGCGCTGTGTGCTGGCAGCGCCGCAGCAGTAAAGGAGGGCGCTATGGAAATTGCACCAATGACAAAGCGCGATAAAATTCTGCTGTACGTCGTTCTGATGCTGGCGTTCGTTGTGCTTTTTGTCCGGTTTCTGCTGATTCCGGGCATTGAGAACCACCAGCAGGCCGACGCCGATCTGCGCGAGGCGCAGGACGCCCAGACCTCCATGCAGGATACGATCATGCTGGCCGGCACCTACGCCGCCGAGAAAAACAACAACTGGGGCGAACTGCAGACCGCCAACGCCAGCTACTACAGCCTGCTGAGCAGTGACGAACTGGACACGCTGGTGACAAGCCTGGAGCTGAACCACAATTTACAGCCCGACTCGCTGACCATCGGCGAGCCCGTGACCCAGAGCCTTACCTATTATACCGCCAGTGAGAACGCCGGACAGAGCGCTGCCCCCAGCGCAGCCGCGTCCGTCTTTGCCGGTGACGACGACAGTGACGACGACAGCATCACCGCTGACACCGCCGGCACGACGGCCCAGGGCAACGCCATTTTGCAGCAGATCTTAGCCTCCGACCTCATCCCGGACTATGACCAGCCGGGCTATTACCGCAGCGTGGCGGTCAGCTTCTGCTGCACGGGCGAGGACAGTGATTTTCTTTCGATGCTGGACGACATGGCCGCGAACTACCCGTCCGTACAGCTTGTATCCTTCTCCATCGATACCCGCAGCTTCGCCGACACCGACGGCAGCGCCGTGACGGCCACGGCGTTCAATGTATCCCTGAACGTGATCCTCTGTGACAAAGGAGGCGTACAGCCGTGAAAAACATCCGCCTCGGCGACGTTCTGATCGAGTTCGGCTATATCACGCCCGACCAGCTGAACACCGCCCTTGCCTACCAGAAAGAGCACCGCGACCTGCGCGTCGGCCAGGCTTTGCAGGAGCTTGGCTACGTCAATGAGCGTCAGGTCCTGGAGGCACTGGCCCAGCGCCTCCAGCTTAAAATGATCGACATCGAGCACACCAACGTCGATGTGACCGCCGTTGAGAAGGTCCCGCAGGAGCTTGCGCAGAAGTACGATATGCTGCCGATTGCGCAGAGTCCGCGCGCGCTGACGATTGCCGCCAACGACCCGCTGAACTACTACGCCCTTGAGGACATCCGCCAGCTGACCGGCCTCGAACCGGAGATCGTGCTGGCCGAGCTGGAGCCGCTGCGCCGCGCCATCCGCTACTATTACGCCGAGGTCAGCGCCCGCAAGGCGGCCCGCACCGCCAACGACAGCGACATGGCCGCCGCCCAGACCGAGGATCTGGCCATCGACATGACCGCCGAGGGCGGCGACCTCGACGCGCCCATCATCCGTCTGCTGAACAGCCTCGTGCAGCGTGCCGTCACGACGACGGCGTCGGATATTCACATCGAGCCGTTCGAGGGCGAGACGAAGGTCCGTATGCGCATCGACGGCGTCATTATTGACTATGTGACGCTGCAGCGTGCTTTGCACCAGCCGCTGATCGCGCGTATCAAAATCATGTCGAACCTTGACATTGCCGAGCACCGCATCCCGCAGGACGGCCACTTCCGCGCACGCCTCGAGACCGGCCCCGACGTCAACGTCCGTGTTTCGATCCTGCCGACGGTCTTTGGCGAGAAGGCCGTTCTGCGTATTCTGTCCAGCAACACTTACATCAAAAATGCCAACCATTTCGGCATGAACGACGAGACCTACAAGCGCTTTCTGCCGCTGCTGAACCGCCCGAACGGCATCGTCTACCTGACCGGACCGACAGGCTCCGGCAAAACGACGACGCTGTACATGGTCCTGCAGACGATTGCCGAGCGGCAGGTCAACGTCTCGACGATCGAGGACCCCGTGGAGCGCAACCTGGCCCGCATCAACCAGACGCAGGTCAACAACATTGCCGGCCTGACGTTTGAGAGCGGTCTGCGCGCCCTGCTGCGCCAGGACCCCGACGTCATCATGGTCGGCGAGACGCGCGACGCCGAGACAGCGTCCATCTCGGTGCGTGCGGCCATCACGGGCCACATGGTTTTCTCAACGCTGCACACAAACGACGCGCTGTCGTCCATTGTCCGTTTGGAGGATATGGGTGTCGAGCGGTACATGATCGCAAACTCCGTCGCGGGCCTCGTGGCCCAGCGTCTGATGCGCCGCGTCTGCCCGCACTGCGCCAAGCAGATGCCGGTCACGGCGGAGGAGCGCACCTATTTAGGGCCTGACATCCCGTTTGTGCGCCGCGGCACGGGCTGTACCCAGTGCAACGGCACGGGCTACCGCGGGCGTATCGCCATCCACGAGCTGGTCATCATCAACCGTGAGCTGCGCGAACTGATTTCTGCCGGAGCAACGCAGGCGCAGCTGACCGAGGCCGCCCGCCGCAGCCAGGGCATGACGAGCCTGCGCGAGGCCGCCCTGCAGCTCGTCCGCGAGGGCGAAACCACCCCCGAGGAGCTGCTGAAGATCACGTTCTATGAGGAGTGACGGGAGGAGTAACTGCCATGCAGATCCATGAGCTCACCGCGCTGGCGCGGAACAGCAAGGCCAGCGATATTCATATCTCCGAGGGGCTGCCGCTGATGTTCCGCATCGACGGGCATCTGGCGGAGGCACCGGTCCAGCTTTCGGCGGCAGAGACGCGCTCACTGATTTTGAGCCTGATGGACGAGGCCCACCGCGAGGCCATCACATCGGAGCGCATCGACGCAGATTTTGCGCTTGTCGCACCCGACGGTACCCGCAGCCGTGTGAACGTCTTTTACCAGCAGGGCAGGGCCGCAGCCACACTGCGCCTGCTGAACGACTCCATCCCGACCTTGGAAGAGCTGGCCATGCCGCCCGTTCTGACAAAGCTGGCCGACGAGCCGCGCGGCCTGATCCTGGTCACCGGCCCCACGGGCAGCGGCAAATCCACCACGCTGGCCGCCATGATCGACCACATCAATAAGACGCGCAGCGACCACATCATCACGATTGAGGACCCCATCGAGTACGTCTATCAGGGCCGCTGCTCGCTGATCCACCAGCGCGAGGTCGGCGCCGATGTGCGCAGCTTTGCTTCGGCGCTGCGCAGCGCCCTGCGTGAGGACCCCGACGTCATCCTCGTCGGCGAGATGCGCGACTATGAGACGATTTCCGCTGCCGTCACGGCTGCCGAGACCGGACACCTTGTCATGAGCACGCTGCACACCATCGGCGCGGCGCAGACGATCGACCGCATCATCGACGTCTGCCCTGCCGGTGCGCAGAACCAGATCCGCGGCCAGCTGGCCGCCGTGCTGCGCGGCGTCATCACCCAGCAGCTGCTGCCGCTGGCCGTCGGCAAGGGCCGCTGCGCCGCCACGGAGATTCTGGTGGGCACCGACGCCGTCGCAAACCTGATCCGCGAGGGCAAGTGCTACCAGATCCCGAGCATCCTGCAATCCGGCGCGGCCCTTGGTATGCACAGCCTGAACGCCGACCTAGCCCGCCTTGTCAGCACAGGCCGCATCACCCGCGAGGCCGCCGAGCGCTGCGCCACGAACAAGAGCGACCTGAAAAATTACCTGTAAGCAAAATAAAAAAAGGGTATCTGCCGTTCATGCGACAGATACCCTTCTTTTTTACCGACTCACAGGTTCACGTTGTCAGCCTTCCCCCACTTGGGGGAAGGTGCCCGAGGCCCCGCCCGAGGGCGGATGAGGGGCAGCCCTGCGGTGATTCCCCGTTCGCGCTCTGCTTTTCGCAAGCTCATCCCTCATCCGGCCCTGCGGGGCCACCTTCCCCCACTTGGGGGAAGGCAAAGCTGCCGCCCATTCACGGGCAAAACCCCTCCGGTCATCGCCGCCGCGCACCTCACTTTTTCGCCCCTTCCTTCCCCTGCGCCAAAATCCTTACCAGCCACCCGGGCACGGGTGCGCCCATGGCGGCGGCGTTCTCGGCAATGGAACCGAGCTCGGTAAAAATATACCACACCAGCACCACCGGCAGCACCACGCCGTTCACCTCAAAGCCCAGCCCGGGCAGGTTGGCAACGGCCACCGCCAGCACGGCGTCGGTCAGGGCGCACACCAGCACAACGACCACCATCCCGGCCTTGTGCCAGATGCCGGCCCGGGCGGCGGCGCTCGACCACGCGCCCCTGCTGGCCGCGGCGGCGCTGCCGCTGACCCAGTCCAGCGCCATGCAGGCGGTCCACGCCACAACAAGCCAGCCCAGCCAGCCGAACGCTGCCGTGAACGCCCCGCACACCGCCGCCACAACGGCCTTGCCGCTGACAAACAGATTCCGTTTCTCCATTAAGCATCCCTCCATTCGCTTCTGTACAGTCCGGCATCCACCAGCCCGCGGGCCCGGCAGACTTCCAAAACCGCGTCCGCATCACCCTGGGTGACCGGCCCCACCGTGATGACCTGCATCCGTCCCGCCGCGCCGTACACGCCGACAGCGTTCTCGCACCCCGCATACACCGTCGGGTCCAGCCCGACGCCGCCCGCTGCGGCGCGCACCTCCAGGTGGCAGTGCCTGTACGGCGGGTCGGCCAGCGCCGCATTGCCGGTATTGCCCATGACAGCCAGCGCGTCCCCGCTCGCCACGCGCTGCCCGGCCTTGACCAGAAGCGACGCACAGTGGGCAAAATACAAAAAGTTCACGGCGTCGGGCGTCTGCCCGTGGTCCAGCTGAACACAGACATAATAGCCCCACTCCCAGGTCTTGTCGCGCCTGTCCGTGACGATACGCGCCCGGGTCACGCGGCCCGTGATGCGCTTGCCTTTATAGTAGGGCATTCGGATCGTCGCGTCGTCCAGCCCGGCCAGGTCAAGCCCGCCGTGCCAGACCTTGCCCCCGCCGCGGGTCCAGCCCCAGCGGGCGTAGGGGCAGCGCACCTCGGTGCGGCCTGCAAAAATTCCTGTCTGCTGCATCCTCAGCCTCCTCTGTGCAGGGTGTAGATGACCTTCATCGTCTTGTCGGCGGTCTTTTCCACCGACTTCGGCAGGTCGTTGATCGTCGCCAGATAGTTTGCCCGCAGCACACGCTCGGTACGGATGCGGCTGTCGCCGTAGTAGCGGCGCAGCGGCGTCAGCGGCTCGCCCAGCACCGGCGCTGTTGTGGAAAAGCCCGACGTCGTGTTGTCGTAGCCCGCCGCCTCGCAGGAGAACAGCTCGTTCTTCCCGGTGTTCAGCACCACGGCGCGGGTGCGGTAGTAGCAGTACAGCCGCCCGTCGTGGGCGTCGGACAGGTAGGCCATGTCGTCGCCGTGCATCGTCACGGCCTGCACATCGGTGGGGTCAGCCAGCGGAAAGCGATAGATCTGCTCAGCCTGGTCCTGGACCATATAAAGGCTGCCGCCGTAGACCGTGCCGTTCAGCGGCGTGCCGCGGTTCTCGCTGATGAAGGACTGCAGATCAACGCCGGTGTTGTTCGGCACGGTGTAGTCCTTTGCCGCCAGCGTCTTTCTGTCGTACTCACGTATTTTTACAACGCCCATTGCGTCAATGTAGTCAACCTCCGGCGCAGACACCAGATAGATTTTATCCGCCTCCGCGTCAAAGCAGATGCGGCAGTAGTCCTCCCCGGCGGAGGAATCCGCCTGCAAAAAGTCCCCTACATTCAGCGTGTCGGTGCTCCGCAGGCTGTCCCACAGGCCGGTGGGGTCGCGGCGGAACAGGTCCAGCGTTTTCAGCCCCAGCGCATGATGCCGCAGCTCCAGCACGCCCTCGTCGGCGTTCAGATACCCGGCCACGGCCTCGTCCGCCTCGGGGTCGGCGTAGAGCAGCACGCCCTTCTCGTCGGTGGGGTAGGTCGTTTTGGCCAAAAGGCCCGTCAGCAGCTGGTCACCGCCCAGCGCCCCGCCAAAGCCGAGCCGGTCCGCGTTGCAGGCGGCTGCGTCCGGCGCGTCGATCATCTCGGAGTAGTACGCACCCATCGGGTGGGTCAGGCAGACCGAGCCGATGACGCCGTTGGCCTGGCTCGTCGCGAACTCATAGACATAGGTCACGACGCCGCTCCACGGGTCGATCTTCGTCTCGGTCAGGTTGGCGCTGCCGCGCACCGTGTTTTTGGTCGCGTTGACCTGCCCGGCCATCGCCGTGCCCACAACGCCCGCGCCCACCGGGGCAAACACTGTGGCTGGGTCGCTGCCCAGCGGCGTGTCGTACAGCAGCAGACCGCCGTAAAACATCGTCACCAGATCCTTCGGGGCATTCGTGTACCCCTGGTCGCCGCGCCACAGCAGCATGGCCTTGTTCAGGCTGCCGCCGTAGCCGTTAAAAATATCCGACACTGCGTTGGTGATAAGATTATCGCTCTCCACCACCTCCACCGCGCCGGTGTGCACATCGGTCAGTTCAATGCGCGTATGACCGTGCAGGGTCATTGCATCCGCTCCCTTCGTTTTATACATCGATGCTGCGTGCTTTTATTGCAATCGGCAGCAGTGTCTCCTCACATTCCAGCGTGCCGTCCCACGGCGTCTCGCTTGCCATGCCCTGCCCGGTCACGGTGGCCTTGATGCCGTAGGGCGCGATCTTTACCGTGCCGCCCGCGCAGACCAGCCGCACCGACAGCCGCGTGACCGTCCCGGCCTCCACCGACGCAAACGGGTAGAACAGTGCCAGCGTGTGTGCGCCCGTCTCCAGCCGCTGCTGCGGCGCAAAATTTTCCACCGGCACGTCGTTTATATAGTACCGCACGGTCAGCGTCAGTACCTTGCCGGTGTCGGGCGCTGCGTCCAGCAGCAGCTGCGCCAGAAACATAGCGCTCGTCTCCTCCACCGCCGTGAAGGCAATTGCCACGGCGGGCGTCTCCACGGTCTGCACCGCCAGCTCCGCCGGGTTCGTGAAGCTGTAATACACGATCCGCTTGCTCTCGGCGCTGTTCTGTAAGCGGCGCAGCGCTTTTTCCGTCGCGCCGTCCGTTGTGCCGCCTAAGTAAGGGTTGCGGCCCACGCCCTTTAAGGTCTGCCGCCCGCGGTAGCGCCAGACGAAATGCGTCACGAGCATCTCGGGTGCAGTGCCGTCCTCCATCGGCAGCGCCACGCGGTCCCCCGGCTCAAACGCCGGGTCGCCGGGCATCGTCACGGTGGCCGGGACATAGTCCAGTCTTTGCAGCGCCGCAAACAGGTTGTCGGTGATCTGCTGCCGTGTGGCGGGCAGACCCTTTTCGGCCAGCGTCATGTTGGAAATGCGCATCGTCAAGCCGGTATCCTGGCTGCGGCCCGCGGCAAAGCTGCCGTCGTCGGTCTCGATGCTCAGCGCCGCGTAGTGGCAGGCAAAGTCCGAGACCGCCGCCTCGCTGCGCGCCGCCGCGGTCAGCGCGGCACAGGGCTTTTCGGCAAAGGTGCGCAGCACCAGCCGCCCCGCGCGGTCCGCCGCCGCAAAGCCGCCCACCAGCTGTGCCACAGCGGCGGCGCACTCCCGCCAGGTAGACAGACCGTCCGCGCCGCTCAGCTGGCAGACGAGGGCAGCGTTCGGGTTCAGCGCACCGATCTCGGCCTCGGTCTGGCCCAGCGTCAGCCCGCAGGCCGCCGCGATCTGCCCCAGCAACGCATAGGCCGTGCCCTGCATCGTCGTACCATCGTATTTTTGCTGCAAGGCCAGAATGTTGTCATAGGCCTTGATGCTCACATACAGCGCGCGCCGCTCGGCCTCCGCCACCGTGTAAACGCCAAGCGGCACGGTCTCCCACCGCCCGCCGGGCAGCTGCAGGCCGTAGTGCAGCACAAGCTTTGCGCCGTAAAACGCATAGCGGCTCAGGTCGGTGCGCAGGTTGAGCGCCGCCTGGCCGAGGTAGGCACAGCCAAAGGCCAGCTCCTCCCCCGTGACGCACTGGTTGTCCAGCGTCAGCGACCCGCTCATGAGGTCTGCCGCGTCCAGATTCAACACCGTGCCGTTTGTCAGTGTCAGCGTGCCCATCACCCGGTCGGTCCGTGTCCGTGCGCGGATCGCGGTTTTGTAGGCATCCGATACGGAATAAATTGTCACTCACCTCGTTTCCACATCCAAGTAGGGGCGGGGCATGCCCCGCCCGCAGCCATCCCATAGACGGCCTGTTGCGGTAAGGCCGCGAGCCGGACATGTCCCGCCCCTACCACCTGCAAAATTCTGCATTAAAACTCGATCAGATTCACCGCCACCTCCCACACGGCCTGCCCGTCGCGGGCGGCCTTCAGGTCGGCGGTGCGATCCCCGGCGTACATCTTCGCCGTGCGCACGCCGCCAAAAAAATACTGCACGGTCATGCTGTCCGGGGCTGTGGCGTTCAGCACCTTGGCGCAGTCCGCCGTCGAGAGCGCCGCCCAGCCGGCGCTGATCTTTGCCACGCCGCCGCGCACCCGCTCCCGCACAAGAACGCCGTCCTCGGTGCGGCCCGTGCCGCTGCTGTCCAGATCGGAGAGCTGCACCTTGTACGCACTCGGCGCGGGCAGCGCCGTGCCGTCAATGTTCAGAATTTCCACGCTTCACCTCCCGCCGCTGCGCAGGGCGCGGCGATTCTGGCTGTTGGCGATGACGCTGTCCAGCAGCTCCTCGCCGATGTAAATGTTGATGGGCTGGCCGTCCGCGCTGCCCTGCCAGCCGGCCAGCGTCTCCGACATGGCCTGCTTGATGGTCGCCAGCGGCGCTTCCACGTTCGTGCCGGTTGTCTGGTCACCGAGCATCGCCAAAAACTGCCGGTTCGGCGGGATGACCGCCCCCTGCGCCAGCGCCGGGACCGGCACCGACGCCGCGTAGCCCAGTCCGGGCAGCGCACTTTGGCTGCTGACCAGCTTGCCCGCGCCGCCCAGCACACTGCCCGCCATGCTTTTGGCATGTCCGATGGCCGACAGCAGCCCGTTGATGGCCGCCGCAATGGCCGCGACCATGCTGCGCACAACGCCCAGCACCGTGGAGACCGCCGTCTGCACAATGGAGACGATGCGTCCCCACACGGTAGAGACCGTCGCGGCCATCGCAGCCCAGGCAGCGTCCCACTCGCCCCGCAGCACGGCGGTCAAAAAGTCGGCCATACCGCGCAGCACCGCCAGCGCAATCGTGATGCCGTCCGCAATGATGCCCGCCGCACCGCTCACCGCCGTGCCCAGCGCCGCAAACACCTGCACGGCCACGGGGGCCAGCGCCGTGATGAGCCACTGCACAAACGGTGCCAGCACGGTGTTCCACAGCGTCAGCAGCAGCGTTGTCACCGCGCCGAGGCACGCCGTCAGCTCGTTCCAGAGCGGCTGCAGGTGCGCGGTCCAGAGCGCACCCAGCAGGTCAAACAGCTGCACCAGCACAGGCTGCAGCACCTCGCTCCACAGCGCCAAAACGATGCCGACGACGTTCTGCCACCCCTGCGCAAGGCCGTCCAGAATCGGCTGGCCGTAGGCGGCCCACGCCTGCTCCATGCCCGCCCAAAGCCCCTGCCAGACCGTGTCCAGCAGCGCCAGCGCGGGCTGGACCACCGTAGAGAGCGCCGCGCAGAGCTGCTCCCATACGTCGGCTGCCGCCGCGGAAAGCCCCTGCCAAACCGTCTGCCACGCCGCGGCGAACGGCGCAAAAAATTCCTGCAGGTACGCCCAGAAATCTGCCCACGCACCGCGCAGGCTCTCCAGCACACTCTGCCAGACTGCCGTCAGGCCGCTCAGGTCGCTGCCCGCTGTACCGCTGCGGCGTGCCGCGGTGGATCTTGCGGCCTTCTCGGCCTTCGCCGCGGCCTCGGCGGCCTTTTGCTGCTTTTCCAGCGCCGCCGTTTTGTCCTCCGCCGGGGCGGACAGGCGGTTGATCTCGTCAAATTTTGCCAGACTGCGGGCCGATTTCACGCTCTGTGCCGCCGCAGCCCGCAGCGACACGCGCAGCTCGTCCACAACGCTGCGCGCCTGCTGCCCGGCGTCGCCCACGCTCCCCAGCGCCGCAGAAATTTTATCCAGCGCCGTGCGCAAGGACGCCGAGGGCTGCTTCAGCGTTGACAGCTCGTCAAAAGTCAATTCCGTCGTGTATCCTCACTTCCTCTCCTGAATACCCATTGCCCTGTAGGGGCCGGGCACGCCCGGCCCGCATGCTTCCCACAAGCGGCTGCTTACCGTACAGCGCACATTCCCTGCACGTCAGCCTTGTCCTCCCAGCAGCGCCAGCAGCCGCCTTTTCTCCGCCTGTTCCTCGGCGCTCTCCACGCCCCGCAGCTCCACCACGGCGCGGTGGGTGCGGTAATAGTCCAGCTCCCAGTTTTCCAGCCGCTTGCCGCGGCGCAGCTTATCACGGATGGCCACCACCGTCGCAAAGCTCCCCTCGCCGATGGCATCGAACCACGCCAGAAAGCTCCACCAGTGCAGGTATGGCAGCGTGCGCACATCCTGCCCCGCGGCCTTGCTGATGCCCGCGGCGATCAGCGGTGCGTCCTGCTGCCAGTCCATCAGCGCGGGGCCGGGGCGGGGCTGCTCGCGGCGGCCCGCCGCCAAAAACTCGGTCAAAAACTGCGTGGCATCGGACCAAAGCGGCTGCGGCAGTGCGGCAAACTCCGGGTAGAACAGCCGCATGGCCACGTACCAGCGTTCGCTCTGGTCCAGCGCCGGGTCTGCCTGGCCGTTCAGCCAGCGCAGCAGCTCCAGCACGTCGCGGTAATCGCTGCGGATGGCATACCGCACGCCGCCCAGCTCCGCCTGCATCGGCAGTCCCCACGCCCCGGTCATACTGCGCCCCGCTCGGCGCGGGCGGCATCGGCCCGGGCTGCGGCGGCATCGGCGGCAGCGGTCAGGCGGCGCTCGGCGCCCTCGCGCAGGATCGGCGTCAGCGCCTCCAAAAGGTTCTGCACCACACGCTTGCCGTTGGCCCCGACGCCCGCCAGGTTCACCCCGCCCAGGATCGCGTCAAAGTCGTTCTCCGCGCCAAAGATGCCGGTCAGCAGCTTCTTGATCTTGCCGTCGTACTCGTTCAGCAGGGCCAGCCCCGCCGCGGCGCGCTGCTGCTCGTCGCCGTCCAGCGCCGCCAGCGCCTTTGTCAGCGCGGCGTCGTACCCGTCAAGCTCTGCCCCCGCCGCAAAAAAGCGGTGGTAGAGGTTCGGGTCTGCCGGGTTAAAGCGCAGCACCCCGCGCCCGTTGACGCGGAATTCCTCCACGCCGGTGTCAATGTTCAGCTCCATCGTACTCTCCTTTCTTCAAAGCCTCCCCCCCTCGGGGGAAGGCAGCTGCGTGTCGAAAAACCTCCCTCTGTGAGACAGACTCCCCCGATACGGGGGAGGTGGCGCTTGCGCCAGAGGGGGAGCGGTGCCCCGAAGGGGCGGAGGGAGAGAACCTTGCCATAGCCCGCAATATTTCGGGCAGCCGTACAGTTCTCTCCCCACCGCCTGCGGGCGGAGCCCCCTCGCAGAGGGGGCCAAGGGATGAACGCACCTTTTTCAACAGTCTGAGCCTTCCCCCCTCGGGGAAGGCAGCCGCTCTTTTGCCTGTCACGCCTGCGTAAACTTCTTGGTTGCCGGGTCAAACGTGCCCTTCGTCTTGACGCCGGTGTAATGCACGTTGAACGGGATCTGGTAGCCGGTGGTGTCGCCGCCGTAGCTGACGACCTCGATGTAGCATTCCTCGCGCACTGCGGGGTACGCCCCCGCCGTATCCTTGTCCCAGAGCTTGACCTCGACGATGTCGGTTTTCAGGTCATCCAGCACCAGATCGCCGTCGACGATGGCCTGCAGACGCTCAAACAGCGGGTCGCCCGGCTCGGCATAGTAGGGGCTGACCTCGCCCTGTTTCTGGTAACCGTTGATCGTAACCGTCGTCTCACCGACGATATTTGACTTTTTCTCCACGTTCGCGGTCAGCTCGGGGGAGTATTCCTCCAGATCGCTGCCCAGGCGGGTGTAGCTGGCGTCGCCGCTGCCAAAGGCGGCGTTCAGGTAGTGGGCCATGTACTTGCGTTCAATTTTCATGTGGTTTCCTCCGTATAAACTTGTGTGTATTCCGCTTGTAAACGCACGGTGTAGATCGCCGTGCCGCCCGCGTCGGCGCGCTCCATACGGCCCTGCTCGGCGCGCAGGGCCTCGCGCCCCGCGTTGCCCAGCACCGGCCCGCGGCCTGCGGCGCTCTCAGCTGCCGCCCAGGTTTGCAGATCCAGCAGCCGCGCGGCGTTGTCGGCATCGGTGCGCGGCAGGCAGAGCCGCAGCGTGAACTCCGCCCGGCAGCGCTGTGTCACGCGGCCCAGCAGGTTTTCCCGCCGGTCCAGCACCGTGATGCCCCGGCACCACAGCCCCGCCGTGTACGGCGCGGGGCCAACGTCCCCCACCGTCAAAGAAAGCCCCTGCAGGGCAGGGGCCCGGGCCAGAAAGGCCGTCATTTTTGTAAGCATGGTTTGCCTCCTTCTCTAAAGCCTTCTCCGAGGGGCTGCGCTCGCAAGCTCGCCCCCCATCAGCCGCCTGCGGGCGGCAGCTTCTCCCCCGGGGGAGAAGCCAAAAAAATCTCACCTCGTCAGGCTCCTCACGCCCGTTCCGCTTCCGTTCCACCAGGCACCGGCCTCGACATGGTGCGGTTTACCGCGCAGCCGCATCGGCAGCACGTACTGCACCAGCGCCGCACCCTCCACCGCCGCAGGCACAAAGCCCGGCCAGTCGGCCCAGGTCAGCGCCGGGCCCTCGCCGGGGAACAGCCTGTCCCCCGGTGCCAGCGTATAGTCTGCGCCGTACCGGGCCGTCATCTCCGGGATGACCACCAGCAGCGCCGTGCCCCGGCGTGTGCCGCCTGCGTCGGGCAGCTCCCGGCGGCCCTGCTGCCAGCAGACGCCCCGCAGTACGGTGCGCACCACGGTCTGCGCCGCCGCGTCGGCGTGGTAGAGCGTCACGGTATCGCGGTACAGCTTATTCATGGGGCAGCCACCGCCCGATTCGCAGATAGTAGCCCGCCTCGTGGCGGAAATGCGCCGCCCGGTCTGCCAGCGTGCGGGAGCACAGCTCGGGCGGCGCTGTGTAGGTCTCGCTCACGCTTCCGACGCTCACCTTCGCAATGCCCCGGGCTTCGTCCTCCTGCGCGAATTCGTACATTGCGTCGGCCACAGCGCAGAGCGCCATGCTCTCGGCCAGCTCCGGGTCCAGCCCCTGGCGCGGTGCCACGGCGTACATCTCCCGCATACGGCGCAGCTCGTCCCCGGCGCGTCTGATGAAGCGGGGGAACTCCTTCTCCGGGATGTCCTCGCCCAGGTAATCCTCTACGTAAAAGGTATAATCCGGCACGCGCACGCCCCCTTACGCCTTGAACTTTGCCAGCACGACCTTAGCCTCATTGGACAGCACAGCGACGTAAAATTCGTCCGCCGTGATTTCGGTGGTGCGGGTCTTGGGCTTGCGCTCGGTCTCAATGTTGACCTCGCGCTTGCGGTAGATGGTCAGCGCCGGGATCTCGTCATCGACCTCGGGGTCGGCCTCCAGCTTGACGATGGGGCAGGCGTAGACGCCTTCGGCCAGCGGGACCTTCTTGCTGGGCACAAGGCGGCAGCCCGCGATCATGCCGATCTCGCCGGTCAGGCTGACGCCGGGCGTGTACTTGTCGGCGCTCAGGAAGTCGGGGTTCTTGCGCAGCTGGGTGACCTGCTTCGGGTGGATGAACAGAACCTTGTCGGAGCAGCCCATCTCCTCCTCAAACAGATCAACCGCATCGACGATGGCGTTGTAGCTGATCTGGGCCTGGCTGCCGTCGTAGATCAGGCTTGCGGTCTGCAAAGCGTCCATGCAGTCATTGTCGACCTTGGCGGCAATGGCCTGCGCCAGCTGGGTATTGGCCTCGCCCACCGGGTTGCCGTAGCCGGACAGCACGGCCTCGTCGGTCAGGCCGATGCCCTTCATGGCCTTTTTGATGGTGGCCTTGCGGGTGGAGGTCGTCATCTTCTCAATGGCGACCTCGCCGCCCTCGGCCACGTCGGAGGCGTCGCCGATGTAGGTGTAGGCAGGCACGGTGATGGTATCGCCGGGCACGCCCTGCAGCGTATCGTCAATTTTGGCAAACGGTGCCACGCGCAGCTTCTTCGGGATGCGCGCGGACACCATATCCCCCATAACCTCAGGGTCGATCAGTTCGGACAGCTTCGTGATGAAATCAGACATATAGTTTCTCCTTTTTTGTGTTTTTACTTTTGTACGGTAGGGGCCGCATGCCGGCCCGCCGGTTTCCGTTGGTTGCCCCTTTCACGGTTTGCTTTGCAGAGAGGGGTCTTGACCCCGCCGCGGCGGCCAGAGGGCTGGCCGCCCTACAAACTCCCGTGTACGTAATTTGCAGGGGAGGGCTTTCCCCCTCCCGCGGGGCGTCGAGGACGCCGCCCCCTACAAGCCTCCCTTGTCAAAGGGAGGTGCCGAGCGTAAGCGAGGCGGAGGGATTCCTCCCGCCGCCCCTCACTTCCTCAACTCTTTATAAACCTCCGGGTTCTCCTTCTTCAGCGCCAGTCTCTCCCGGTACCCCATCCGCGCAAAGGCGTCGCGGTCCAGCGCTACCGGCACGCTGCCGGTCCCCGCGGCATAGGGCGCGGGGGTCTGCATCGGCTTGTTCTGCTCGTTCTCCATTGTATTTCACCTCACTTTCTGCAGCATCGTAGGGCGAGGTGACCTCACCCCGCCGCACTGCACGGCAGGCTTATTGCGCCCGCCCTGCATCGCCCATAAACCGGCGGCGAATCTCTGCCAGCTCCGCCTCGGTCTCATGCGGCAAATCAAAATACCACGCCAGCGCCAGCTCGGGGCGCAGAAGCCCCGCGTCCACCAGCTCACGCTGCTCGGCCCAGATGCGCGCACGGTCATACAAAACACCGTCGCCCCAGTCGATAGCCGGGGCTGCGGTCTGCGGCAGACCGTCCAGCCCGTACACCGCGCCCAGCGCACTGCACAGCGCCATGGCCTGCTGCACCGTATCCGTCCACGCACTCTGCAGGTCGCGGATCGTCAGGTCGTAGTCCACCGACGTTGCGGCGATCTCCGTCGCCGTGCGCGGCTCGGCGGGGGTCTCGACCTCGCTCAGAATGCCGCGGCGCAGGCCCAGCAGGCTCTCACACCCGCGCAGAAGATCCTGCTTGCGGGCCAGATAGCTGCCCTCCCGCAATGCCGGGCTGTAGACCGTCACACCGACATTGGCCGGGTCGTCCGGCAGGCCGACAAACAGATCGTCCTGCAGCGCACGGCGGCCCTGGGCGTCGGGGCGCAGCAGATCCTCCGAGGCAAAAACGCGGGACGCACCGTTCGCAAATTCGGCGTTCAGCTGCTCTTCGCAGCGGGCCAGTGCGTGCAGCAGCCCCGCCGCCGGGGCGTAGATGCTGACCGCGTCGGTGCTGCCGTCCACACAGTTCATCAGCGGCGTTTTCAGCACGGCCAGCCCGACGCCCTGCACCCCCGGCAGCACAAGCTGCGGGACCAGCTCCGCACAGGCGGGCAGCGTGGCCAGCGGCACACAGCGGCCCAATGTCTGGCCGTTCAGTTCAAACAGCCGCGTTTCGATGGTCAGGCCGTCCGCGCCCGCGGTGCGGCGCTCCAAAAGAGCGTACTGCCGCCCATCGACGCTGTGCCGCTCCATCGTGCCGACGGCCAGAAGGCTGCCGTGGGCGTCGCGGGCCAGCGGCACGTAGCAGTCGCGCCGGATGGCCGCAAAGTCGAACGCCCTGTCCCGCGGCACCGGTTTCAGCAGACACTCTCCGCCCACCAGCGCATACTGCATCGCGGTCTTGGCCGCCGCGTTCAGCGCCGACAGGCTGCGGCGCAGCGGGTCCGGTGCCTCGGGCGGCAGGCGGGTCTCGTACTCGGCAAAGACCGTGCGGCAGAGCTTGCCGGCGATCAGCGCCGCCACACGGGGCGCGGTATCCTCGCCCGCGCGCGGCACGCCGTAGTACAGATCAAACCATTCCCGCACCGCCGCCCGCATTTTGACAGATGTAACGTCACTTTTTCCAAATGCCTGTTCCAAATAGGATTGCAAATCATCCTCTCCTTTCTTCATTGCCACGCGGTAGGGGCCGGGCATGCCCGGCCCGCGGCCTTCCCGCAGACTTTCGTTTTCGCCAGGCTGCGGGCCGCACATGTGCGGCCCCTACATGCGCAACACATTTTAGCTTCCTCTCCTTCTCCACACCCCCTCCACCGCGTACCGCACCGCGTCAATGTGGTGGTTGTTCACGTCGGGGTAGCCCGGCAGCACCTCGCCCGTCCGCGGGTCGCGCTCGTACTCGTACTCACTGAACTCCGCCGCCGTGGCCGGGCAGCGCACCGGATCAATGATGATCGCCGCCAGCCCCTGCAGCCACTTCATGCTCTCGCGCACGCTGCCGGGGCCCTTCTGGGCTGCGCGGCAGGGCAGCCCGGCGGCGCGGTAGTCGGCGCAGGATTTCGGCTCGGCGGCGTCCGCCGTCAGCGGGCCGTCCGTGCCTGCGCCGCGCGCCAGCAAAAGCTCTGCCGTCTCGCGGTTCGGCGTGCGGCTGCGCGTCAGTTCATCAAAAATCACCAGCACCCGCCGCGCCGCATCGTAGGCAGCGGCGTTGTAGGCCCAGGGGTCGGGGTACCAGCCCCAGTCCACGCCGTAGTAGACGCGGTCATACCGTTCCAGCTCGTCGTCCGGCACGGCCCGCAGCTGCAAATTGGCAAACACCGCCGCGCCGCTGCCCACGACCTCGCCGCCGTACTCATGGCGGAACGCCGCCGGGTTCGTCCGCTGCAGGTGCTCGGCGTCGGCCCAGAACCGCTCGCCCAGCATGGCCCGCGGCAGATCGCGGTAGGTCGAATGATGCACCAGCTTGCCGGGGCGGGTCTCCAGCGCGTAGCGGTTGGCCCAGCTGCGGGCCATGGCCGGCGGGTTGAAGCTCTTTAACGTCAGCGTCCAGCTGCCGCCGCGCAGCACGGTCTGCTCGACGTTGCGCACCTCCTCGGGGCCGTCGAACTGGTCAAGCTCCTCAAACCAACAAATGCCCACAGCGCCGAACGGCAGCTTTAAGCTCTTGAGTTTGCCCGGGTCGTCCGTCCCGAAGAATAAGATCTTCTGCCCGGTGGGCAGATAGGTGCACTCCATCGGGCTGACCGTGCAGCGGAAATACCCCGCGCACCCCAGCTCCCCGATAGCCCATACGATTTGGTTATACACGCTGTTGCGCAGCGTGCCGCCGACCTTGCGCAGCACCACAGCGTGGCAGTCCGGGTGGCGCAGCAGCTGCCAGACCAGCTCCATCGAAAGATAGCTCGACTTACCGGACCCGCGCCCGCCCTTGGCCACGACCTCTGTCACCTCGCTGCGCCGTATCGCCTGATGCACAGGCCAGAACACGCCGGGTATCTTCTCCTTCAGCCGCACTTCCACCTTGGTGCCTCTCTCCTCTCTCCTATCTCCTCTCTCCTAACTTTCACTGTCCACAATGACCACCCCCTCTGTTTTCGCCCCGTCGCCCAGGCCCAGATGCTTGTACAGCATTTCCAGCGCGCGCAGCTTGTCGGCCACCTTGACCGGCAGACCGCCCTCCTCGCCGGGGACGGCAAAGGCGATCTCTGCCAGCTCGTCCAGCACATGGTCCGCGTCGATCTCACACAACGGCATCCCTCCTTTTCCCGAATGGGTATAAAAAAACCCGCGGGAGGAATCACTTCCTCTCACGAGTTTCGATGGTATCATATTACCACTTTTGGTTGTGAAATACAATGAAATTTTGCGAAATCTTCGGGAAATTTACTGAAATCTTTTTCACGCCCGCTTCGGCACGGCCATCCCCTCCACTGCCGTCCGGTGCAGCTGGTACGCCCGGCGCTGAACTACCCCCATAGCCTCCGCGATTTCCGAAAAATTCTGCCCCATCACATAGCGGCGGCGCAGCACCTCCTGCCCCGGCCTATCCCGCACCGTCATGATGCCGCACATAATCTCCGCGCGCGTTTCCATGCAGCTTTCCAGCTGCTGCTCCAGCCTTTTCTGCGCTTCTTCGATACGTTCTACGGCCCGCGGCAGCCTGTCCGCGTTAGGGCCGCTGCGCCCGGGCATGCCGCTCATGCAGGCCGTCACCCGCTTGGCGTCGCTGCGCAGCACCTCGATTTCTTCTTCCAGCATGTGCTGGCAGCTGACAGACGCCTGATAGCGACCCAGCCACTCCACTTTTTCCTTATAGTCCATCGCTGTCCTCCTTATATGTTGCCGCTCCTGTCAGGTATTGTTGGTTACTCTCATCTTAATGCAACAACATATAGTTGTCAATATATTTTTGCAAATTCCCGCCTGGTAATCCCAAAAACCGGACTTCCGCTTCTTTTTCCGCTTTCCCGCTTGACACCCGCCGCCCCCAACGCCGACGGCCTCCACATCATCGACCCGGTTCATTTTATAGAAACGCTGGAGCGCGAATACGCCTCCTGAAACCACAAAGCCCGCCCCGGTCTGACCCGGGACGGGCTTTGCGTATTGCTCAAACTGTCGAAAAACTCTTGTAGGGGCGAGCATTGCTCGCCCGCCAGCTTACACCGCCGCCTGTTTCCGTGGCGTTTGCGTCAGCGGTCCACTTTCCCGGAGGGGTCAAGACCCCTCCCTACGGTCTGCCATACACGGGTGCCTTGTAGGGAGCGGTCTTGACCGCTCCGTGCCCGTTTGCGTCAGCGGATGCCCCCGTGTCGTCGGGGCCTCCCGCCTTCAGCACAACGGTGCCACCAGCCGCAGCACCGCGCTGTACAGCGTGCCAAAAAATCCGGTCCGGCAGTCCGCCAGCGTCACCGCGGCACTTTCCTTTTCGATCTCCGCCAGATCGCGCCGCACATCGTCCAGCACCGCGCCGCCGTAGAGCAGCACGCTGTTCTCAAAATGCAGGTACAGGCTGCGGTAATCCAGATTCACCGTGCCCACCGCGGCAATGCGGTCATCCACCAGCCAGGTCTTGGCGTGCAGAAAGCCCGGCGTGTAGCTGTAAATTTTAACGCCTGCCTGCAGCAAATGCGGGAAATAGCTCCGCGTCAGCTGGTAGATCGTCGGTTTGTCCGGTACGCCGGGCGTGTAGATGCGCACATCGACGCCGCGCTTGGCCGCCAGCCGCAGGCAGGACAGCAGGTCGTTGTCCAGAATCAGGTACGGCGTGCAGATGTACAGCCGCTTCTGCGCCTGGTTGATAAGCTCCAGATACACGTTCTTCGCCACGGCCTCGCGGTCCACCGGGCTGTCGGCAAAGGGCTGCACCAGACAGTCCGTTTCCACCGGCACGGCGGCGGGCAGGTCGCAGCCCGCGTCCAGGTCCTCGTCGGGGTATTTTGCCTTCCAGAACGTCAAAAAGATGTTTGCCAGGCTCGCTGCGCCGGGGCCATCCAGCCGGACGCCGCTGTCCTTCCAGTAGCCGAACCGCACGATTTTATTGATATACTCGTCCGCCAGATTCACACCGCCCGTAAAGGCGATCTGCCCGTCGATGACCATGATCTTGCGGTGGTCGCGGTTGTTCATGACCAGGTTCAGCATCGGCACGCAGCGGTTGAAGCTGAACGCCCGGATGCCGTCGGCCCGCATCATCTCGGCGTAGTTGTGGGGCAGCAGGCTCAGGCAGCCCGCGTCGTCGTAGATGACCCGCACGTCCAGCCCTGCCGCGGCCTTCCGGCGCAAAATCTCGTGGATCTGCCCCCACATCTCGCCCATGCCGATGATAAAGCTCTCCACATAAATGCTGTGCTGTGCCCCCTGTAATGCGGGCAGCATATCGGCAAACATGCTCTGCCCGTCCGGGTAATATTTCGCCGCCGTGCCGCCGCAGACCGGCATCGGGCCGTAGTCGTGCAGGTAGCGGGCCGTCAGCGCGGCGCGGGGGTCCTGCCGCTGCAAGGCCGCCGCGGCGTCGGGGTCGTCCTTCCGCGCCGGGGCCATTGCGTCCTCGGCGCGCTCCAGCCGGTGGCGCAAGCCCAGCGCCGGGCGCTTGTTGCCCCACAGCAGGTACAAAATGCCGCCCTGCACCGGCATAACGGCAAACAGGATCATCCAGCTGATCTTAAACTCCGGCACCGTGGAATCCTGCCGGATCAGCGCCAGGCACATGATAATGCTCATGGCAACGCCCACGCCGCCGAACCATTTGGCGTAGTCCGCCAGCCAGTAGAACAGCGCAAACAGCCAGAACGCCTGCAGCAGCAGAAGCACGCCGGTCACAACAATGCGGCTGAGCACCAGGTTCAGCACCCGGCGCAGCATCAGACGCCAGTTCCGTTTTTTCATACAAACCTCGTATACAAATGCAAAAAGCCGCACGTCATCCCCCAAAGGACGGCGTGCGGCAGACTTCCTTTTTACAATTACAGGCGGTCAATGGCGGCCATGCAGTCGTCCATGGACAGGAAGGTCACGGCACAGTTGGAGCCGATAAACCACCGTACATCCCCATTGCAGACGATTTTGCGGATAAGCTTGCCGTGGTACTCAGTCTGGATGTAGATCCCGTTGGGCACTCTCTTTCCCTCCCATATCTTGTAGTGTGGGCCGGGCGGCTGCCTCATATCATGGGCTTTCCGCACCGCGGCTGTACTTAAATTATGCCACAAATGCCCGCTTTGTGCAAGGTGCTTTTTGCTGTAGTTTATGTACGAATCGCCCCATTTTTTGGCATTACGCACAAAGGGTGCATAACAGCGGGCTTTTTGGCGTGTCAACTTTACCGCGAATGCACCAAAACAGCCTTTTTTCACGAAATTTGTAAAAAAATGTTGCGGGATTCCGCGAAACGTGTATAATATAAGATAGTATATTGTGTAGCAGTATCCATATATACTGCCCGATTTTACCATAAGTGACCGGAGGAGCTTAGCTATGACAAAACTGGAAACGCTGCAGTTAAAACTGACTGCGACCCGCGTGCGCATGGGTGTGATCGAAGCCACCCACGGTGCCGGGTGCGGTCATCCGGGCGGCAGCCTGTCCGCGGCGGACGTTCTGACCTATCTGTATTTCCGCGAGATGCGCATTGACCCCGAACAGCCGCAGGACCCCAACCGCGACCGTTTTGTACTTAGCAAGGGCCACTGCGCCCCCGGCCTGTATGCCACGCTGGCGGAGCGCGGCTTCTTCCCGGTGGCCGACCTGCCCACGCTGCGCCACTCCAACAGTTACCTGCAGGGCCACCCCAACATGAACACCGTCCCCGGTGTTGACATGAGCACCGGTTCCCTGGGCCAGGGTGTTTCCGCCGCCTGCGGCATGGCGTTGGGTGCCAAAAAGCTGGGCAGCGACATCAACGTCTACACCCTGCTGGGCGACGGTGAGATCGAAGAGGGCGAATGCTGGGAGGCGTTCATGTTCGCCAACCACTACAAGCTCGATAACCTGTGCATCATGATCGATGTCAACGGCCTGCAGATCGACGGCGCGACCCGCGATGTCATGAACTCCGAGCCGCTGGACCACAAGATGGATGCCTTCGGCTTCAACACCATCGTCTGCAACGGCAACTCCTTCTCCGATCTGGAGCAGGCCTTCAAGATGTTTGACCTGTCCCACGGCAGCGGCAAGCCCACCTGCTTCCTGCTGCGCACCACCAAGGGTCTGGGCGTCAGCTACATGGAAAACGCCGTCGATTGGCACGGCAAGGCCCCCAACGACGAAGAATACGCCCAGGCTATGACCGAGCTGCGCGCCGCCCACGCCACGCTGGAAAAGGAGATCGAGTTCAACAATGGCTGATATTAAAAAAATTGCTACCCGTGTCAGCTACGGCAACACGCTGGTAGAGCTGGCCCAGCAGGGCGCTGACAATCTGGTGGTTTTTGACGCCGATCTGGCCGCTGCCACCAAAACCGAAATCTTCCGCAAGGAGTACCCGGATCGTCACTTTGACTGCGGCATTGCCGAGCAGAACATGGTCGGCGTCGCCGCCGGTATGGCCACGATGGGCTATGTTCCCTTCGTGTCCAGCTTTGCCATGTTCGTTGCGGGCCGCGGCTTTGAGCAGATCCGCAACTCCATCGGCTATCCGCACCTGAACGTCAAGATCGCTGCCACCCACGCGGGGCTCTCCGTCGGTGAAGACGGCGCGTCCCACCAGTGCTGCGAGGACATCGCCCTCATGCGCTCGATCCCCGGCATGGTGGTCTTGAGCCCGGCTGACGATGTGGAGGCCCGCGCCGCCGTCATCGCCGCCTACAACTATCAGGGTCCCGTCTACCTGCGCTTCTCCCGTCTGGCCACGCCCGTTTTCCACGATCCCGAGACCTACGAGTTCCAGATCGGCAAGGGCGAGAAACTGACCGACGGCTATGACATTGCCGTCATCTCCACCGGCCTGATGACCAACGAGGCTCTGCGCGCCGCCGTGCTGACCAAGCGCCAGGGCATGAACGTCCGCGTCATCAACATGCCGACCATCAAGCCCATCGACGAGGAGATCATCCTGACCGCCGCCCGCGAGTGCGGCCGCATCATCACCGTCGAGGAGCACAGCATCATCGGCGGCCTGGGCGAGGCCGTCTGCTCCGTCGTCAGCGAGAAGCTGCCCGTCCCCGTGCGCCGCATCGGCGTCATGGATCAGTTCGGTCACTCCGGCCCCGCCAATGAGGTCCTGCGTGACTACGGCTTGACCGCTGACAACATCGTCAACGTCATCCGTGACATCGTCCGCCCGGACGCGAAGGCCTGATTTTCCATCACAAGTACAACAGCCCCGAAAGGCAACTGCCTTCCGGGGCTGTTTTTGTAGGGGCGAACATTGTTCGCCCGTCAACCTTGCCGCGCCGTACACTTTCCGGGTCGATGCGAGCATCGACCCCTACACCGTAGGGGCGGATTCCATATCCGCCCGGGAGCCTTGCGGCCGGCTGCATATTCTGCGTGCGAACAAGGTTTCCCCTTGCATCACAACTCTTAAGGCAATACCGCACAATTCCCGCCTAACGGCTCAAGTACCGCTCCGGCGGCTGCGGCACGGCATCTGCGTTGCCAAAATGCTCGATAAGACATCCAGTATTATCTGCGCTTTTGGCTTAGCATCTGCCGCACCTCGCTCGCCGTATCGGCACTTAGAATTATGCGGTATTGCCTTAAAACCGCTCCACCCTGAACACCCTTGCCCCGCTGGCCTTGGCCGCGGTCAGGCCGATGCCCGAGTCCTCAAAGATCATTGTATCGGCGGGCGTAACGCGGAAATGCTCCATCGCCCGGCAATACCCCTCCGGGTCGGGCTTCTGCTTTTCCACGTCCTCCCCGGTCACGATCAAGCCGAACCATTCCCGCACCCCGAAATGCTCCAGCACCTCGGTGGCGTTCTGTTTGCTGCCGGTGGTCACGCAGGCCAGGTCATGCCCGGCGGCGCGCATCGTTTTCAAAATTTCCATCAGTGCCGTGTTCGGGCGCACCACATCGAGAAAGTCACTGTACAGCGCCTTTTTCCTGTCATGCACGCGCTCCACATCGGCGGCGCTCGGCGCGCCGCCCATCAGCGGCGGCAGGAACCGTGTGTAATGTCCGCCGTTGCAGCGCTCGGCGTAATATTCATCGGTCACGGTAAAGCCCAGCTCCTCCAGCGCCGCGCGGTAGGATGCCGCGTTGGCCGGCACTGTGTCCAGCAGGGTCCCGTCCAGATCCACGCAAATCAGCATAGTGTCTCCTTTTTATGCTCCGAAAAATCCGCCACATCGTTGGCGACCATGACCAGCCCGGCGTAGAACATCGCCGCGCGCTTGCGGTCCTTGTTCAGCTTGTAGGGCATCAGCCGCAGCCAGTGGATGACCTCGTGCATCAGAATGCTCTCGACCTTCTCCCGCGGGTAGCGGGCGCTCAGATCCTCCATCACGGCGGCCAACAGCGCGTCATAGGCCGCACTGCGCGTCAGCTGGAAGTCGATACGGTTGTCCTGCACGGCCACGCGCGGCGTTTTCATCATAAATTCGTAGCTGCCGTGCAGGCTTTGCAGCAGCTTGCCGTAATCCAGGAACGGACTTTCGTGCAGATTGCCGGTATTCGGGTCGATCAGATACCAGCTGTCGTTGTCGGTGCGGCAGATGATGTTCTCAATCGTCAGGTCGCCGTGGATCGTGCCCACAGGGTCCTTCGCAAACAGGTTGCGCAGCCGGTCATGGTCAAACATCCAGTCCAGCGCGGGCAGGTTCTTGTACTCCACGCCGTTGATGCGCAGCATGTCATAGCTCATCAGCTCGCGCAGCATCCGGTCCTCATGCAGCTTTTTCAGGTTGCCGTCAACCTTCGTCTCGATGTACTTTTCGATTTTCTCCGCGTCCGCCGGGACCGCCGTCGGCTTGTAGAGCTTATCCTCCAGCGTCGCCAGCACCGCACGCAGGATGGCGCGGCTCTTTTCCACGGGGTTCGAGTGCAGGTAGCGGAACATCCCCACGGCCTGCGGGCTGTAGACCATGTCGTACCAGCAGCAGCCGTCGGCCTCCTCGCTGCGCAGAATATCACACAGCGGCAGGCGGTCTTGCCGGGCACGGAGCCAGTCGAGCTGCTCGGCCAGCTTTGCGCCGTCCTTGCCAAAGGCATATTTGCGGTAGAACGTCGATTGCGTGTCCATGCAGAGCATCGTCGTGGCGTTCGACCCGGCGGAGTAATCCTCCAAAATCGTAATGCCGCGGTTCATCTGCAAAAACCGCTTGACGTAGTCCTTGTTTTCCAGACCGAAATACCGGCTCAAGAACACCGCGCGGTCATGCTCGTCGGCCTGCGGCAGCAGGTTCAGGTAGCTTTCCCCGGCGGGGGCGGCCTGCGTGGCCTGGTTCATCGCGCCGCGCACGCCCTCGGGCAGCAGCGTGGCCGCCCACATGGCCAGCAGCGGCAGCACAAACCATGCCAGCAGCAGCCAGCGGGCCGCGGGGGCCGCCGTGCCCAGCGCACCGCCGGGCAGCAGCGCGGCAAAGTCCGCGGCGTTGCGCCCGAACAGCAGCCCGAACACATCCACCAGCTGCATCGGCTCCCCGGCCACGGTCAGCGCCGCCGCCAGCGCGGTGTAGGAGCCCAGATACGCCGCCCACATCAGCAGTGTATTGACGACCAGCCGCCCGATTTTCACGCGGCCCAGATCCTTGAAGGTATTGATGAGGCTCCAGAAGAACATCATACCGTCCAGCTTCAGCGTGTCATTGAACAGCCCGCAGAACGCAAGGCAGATTTTCTTCAAAAAATCCCGCAGCGCCACGACCAGCACCAATCCAAGCACCAACAGCAGCGAGAACACAAGGTAATACCGCGCCGCGCCGTCCACCGGCGCACCGCCCAGCCCCAACAGCCGGAACGCAATAAACCCGAACGCCACAAACCAGACGTCGAGGAACCGATCCATGATGACCGTCGCCAGCGCAAAGCCGATGCCGCTCTTCATCCTGCGGCCCGTGTAGACCGCGCGGAAGGCATCGCCCAGATGGAACGGCAGCACAAAGTTCAGCGCATAGCCGCCGGCCATGCCGCGCAGCATCTGCCCGCGGGGCGGGCGCTCATAAATGCGGATGAACTGCTCCCACCGCAGCAGGCGGAACGCATGGCCCACCAGCACCAGCAGCAGGGCCAGCAGCAAAAAAAGTGCAAGCATCAGCCCGTGATCCTTTCCGATTTCAATTTCCGTTTCAGCACTGCGTACAGCACCGCAGCCGCCGCCACCGCATACCCGGCGATAAACGGCGTCAGATAGTACATAAAGTAGGTGTCCGGCGCGGTCAAAAACACAAGCGGGATGCGTGCAAAAAACGTGCCTGCGGCAAAAAACAGCATCCAGCGCCGCTGCACCAGCAGCACCGCCAGTGCCAGGCCCAGCAGCACGAACGGCGGCAGCATCCACCACGTCAGGTCGATCAGCCCGCCCGCAAAGTCGGTGCTGGACGCCATATCCACAATAAACGTCCGGCGCAATTCCTTGTTCAACGGCTGCACGGCGGCGCTGTCCTGCAAAAAGCTCTTTTGGTCGTCCTGCGTCGGCTCGCTCTCATACAGCAAAAATGCCGATGCAAACGCGATCTTCTGGTTGGACTGGCCGTTCTGGCGCTGGCGCAGCGTGTTGTAGAACACACCCGCACGCTCCCGCAGCATGCTCTTGGGATACTTGAGGGCCAGCTTTATAATGGCCTTCTGGCAGGCCGACCAGTCCTCCGCCGAGCCGCCGCGCCCGGCGATCATCCCCTCGCGCAGTTCATTGCCGTGGGTCTCGGGGTTGGCGCGGCAGAATTCCACATCAAACACGCGGTCAATGTCGGCCAGCGCCTCGGCGTCCTCCACGGGGTCGGCGTCCTGTACCAGCGCCGCCGTCTGATAGCACAGTGCGATCATCTTGTACTGCCACGCCTCGCCCATCAGCGCGCTGCTGTAGCGGGAGCAGGCGAAATACCCCACCAGCACCAGCGCCGTCACCGCGCCCACCGCCAGCGGGCGCAGCAGCCTGCGGGCGCAGAGCAGCGCCAGCAGCACCGGGATGGCGGCCAGATAGTAGACGCACTCGCTGCGCCACGACGCAGCCAGCGTGCCCAGAATCACGATAGCGGCCAGCTCCTTTTTGTTCAGCTTCGTGCCGCGCAGGTACATGGCCACCAGCATGAACACCAAAAACAGCTCGGTCCACGTTGACCAGGTCGTGCGGAAGGGCTGCTGGGTGTGCATCAGCACGGGCGGCAGCAAAAACGGCAGGTAGACCAGCGCAAACCACGCCGGGCGCACCGGGCGGGTCAGCCGCTTTTCGGCCAGGTCCTGCGCCGCGGCCGCAAAGCAGCCCACAATGCCGCTGATAAGCAGGTTCTGCACCAGCACGACGCCGCCGGGCATTGGCACAAACATCAGCGACAGAATGAACGCGCCGCTGGTCAGAAAGTGCTGCCATGAGTTGGGCTGCAGCGTCCGCGCCAGATACAGCACGGCCAGGTCATCATTGCCCCAGATGCCGGGCCAGACGATGAGCAGGATGACCAGATTCACCGCCAGATACGGCAGCGTCCAGGCCACCCACCGCCGGGCAAATTTGTCCCCGGCGCGCAGCTTCTGCACCAGCGTCACCGCGCCGTGCACCAGCCCGAACGCCAGCACCAGAAACAGCGCCTTGTAGACAAAAAACGCCGGTGTACGCCAGTCATAGCGGAAGAACAGCCTGTCCGTTCCCAGCGTCAGGGCGCACCACAGCACCGCAGCCGCCAGCTCTGCCGCCGTTCGCTTTTTTGCAGGTGTTTTCATTCTTACTCCTTCAGGTCAGCGCGTCAAAACCGGCCTTATTGGCGGGTGCCTCCGCCGCGCGGTACTCGTCCGGCGTGCCGAACGGCAGATGTAAATCACACGCAAAGCCCGCAATTCTTGCGCCCTGCGCGGCCAGCACATTGTAAATGCCGGAGACAAAAAATTCCTTGTACTCGCAGTTTTTCAGGTATTCGGCGCAGGCGTCGGCGTAGGTTTTCTTATCCTTGAAATAGTACGCGCCGCAGATGGCATCATGGCTGACGACCTGCTTTTCCACCGTGTGGCAGACATTGCCGTCCGCGCCGTACTGCAGATAGCTGTACGCGGGGGAATCGCTCTCAAACGTCAGCAGTGCGCCCTCCGGGCCGTTTGCAAAGCCGCCCTTAGCGCAGAACTCGTTGAACGCCCTGCAAACAAACAGATGGTCGCAGTCGTTGAACAAAATCGGCTCACCGTCGGGCAGGCCCTCGCAGCCCTTCAGCGCCGTGACGGCCGCGCCCTCGGTCACCTCGGGCAGCGCCACAATGCGGGCCGCGGGCCAGTACGCCTTGATTTTTTCGTCGATGGCAAAGTCGCGGATATGCTCCTCGAGCACCACAAACGTGAGGTCCTCGCAGTCCACAAACTTTTCCACGCTGCGCGCCGCCCAGTAAAAGAACGGCTTTCCGTTAATTTCGATCAGCGGCTTCGGGCAGACGAAGCCGTTTTCAAAAAATCGGCTGCCCCTGCCGGCCATGGGGAGAATCAGGTGAAGTTTAGACATGATGTACCTCTTTTCAAAAAGCCTTCCCCTGCGGGGGAAGGTGGCGCGCAGCGCCGGATGAGGGGCGACCTGCCGCCATTGCCTGTGCAATTTTCCGCAGAAGAGTTGCTCCATTCACGCTGCCCTCATCAGTCGCCTGCGGCGACAGCTTCCCCCCGATGGGGAAGCCTTTTTACTTTTCCATTCCCGCCAGCATCCGCGTCTCGGCCTCAATGACTCTGCCCAGCCCCGTCTCAATATCGACCTGCGGCTGCCAGCCGTAGACCTCGCGGGCGTGGGTGTTGTCGCACTGGCTGAACTTGTTGACCTCGTGGTCCAGGATCTCCGGTTTGATGCCGTAGGCCCCGCCGTACAGCTCGGGGTACTTGGCCCAGTAATGGCTGCTCGGGCAGTATTTGGCCTCAATGTTTTTGCCCATCAGGCGGTTGGCAATGGCGTACAGCTCGCGCACGGAATAGCTCTGGTTGCTGGACACGTTCACCGCGTCAAAGCCCTTCTGCGGGTGTTCGACAACGCGCAGCGCCAGCGCGATCAAATCATCCACGTAGATGTAATCGCGGCGCTGGTTGCCGTCGGAGTGGAACTCCGGCGTGCGGTCATAGTACAGCTCGCGGATCATGTAGCCGACGAACGGCGGCTGCTTGCGCAGGCAGTCGATGTGCGGGCCGTAGACGTTGGCAAAGCGCAGGCAGGTCACAGTCATGCCGTAGGTGTCGGCAAAGCTCTGGGCAAAGCGCTCACCGCAGTATTTCGTGTTCGGGTAAATGAGCGTCGGCGGGTTGAACTTACCCTCCACCGTCGGGAACTCGGTCTCGTTCTCGTACATGGCGTTGGTGGATGCCTGCACGAGCTGTTTGATGCCGGTGCGGCGGCCCGCCTCCAGCAGGTTGACCAGACCCAGGGTGTTGACCTCAATGGCCTGCACGGGGTCGCTCTGGCAGTCCGGCAGCGGCGCAATGCCCGCAATGTTATACACAACATCGAACTTTTCCGCCTCGAACAGAGCCAGCATCCCGGCCTTGTCGCGGATGTCCATTCTGCGCACCTCTGCGCCAAAATCATGGTCGTCAAACTTCAGGTTGTCCGGATTGCCGTAGGAGAAGTTGTCAATGCCGACGACCTCGTCCCCGCGCTTCCACAGCGTATGCCACAGCTGGCCGCCGATAAACCCGGCAGCGCCCGTCACCAGAATCTTCATACCAAAGCCCTCCTTACAGGTTGGAAGCTACGACCTCGTAGCTGTAATCTTCAATCAATTTCTCGCGCCATTCGCGCTCCACAAAGGCCCGCGGCCCGGCCAGATACTTGCCGCAGAGCTTGAGCAGGCTGATGCCGAAGCTCGTCAGCTTGTTGTTGCTGACCTGGTCCTCCTCCCGCCAGCTGATGGGGAAGAACAGCACCCGCTGCTTCATCTGGCAGAGCGCCAGGATCATGCAGTCGTTAAAATACAGCGTATCCGGGAACTTTTTGTAGTACTCGTTTTTCAGCGGTTCCACGGCATACAGGTTCAGCCCGCTGCCCAGATCGGTGATTTTTTTGCGGACCACTAAGCTGAAGAGCCAGTTGAAGCCGTAGTTGCCACAGGTGCGCAGCGCACTGTAGCCGCCGGTCTTGCTGCCCTTCATAAAGCGGGAGCCAAGGCAGCAGTCGTATTTTTTGTAGGTGCCGTCGTTCAGAATCGGCAGCAGGTCCGCAATAGCGCCCTGGTCGTCGCCGTGCAGCACGACCAGATGCTCGTACCCGTGGGCCGCCGCGTAGCCGAACGCGACCTTGTGGCTGCCGCCCAGACCGTAGTTCTGGTCATTGCGCAGCAGGCGGACCGGCGCGTCGGGGTAGCGGGCCATCCAGTCCTGCACGGCGGCCTCGGTGCCGTCGGCAGAGCGGTTGTTTACGACGATGCACTCCCCCACCCACGGGGCAATGCGCTGATCCAACAGCTGCGAAAGCACCCTCGTGACCTGCTTTTCGCAGTTATAAGCAGGGATAAAAACCAGCAGTTTTTCCATGGAAAGCTCCTTTTCTGCACACAGTTCTACATAATAAAGATTATACAACACCGCGCCGCCAATCGCAAGAAAAAAAGCCCCCTCTTGGGAAAAGAGGAAGCAATTTTTGCGGGTCAGGACAGCGCAGACCTCCGCGGGCGGATACGGGATCCGCCCCTACGTCTGTAGGGGTCGGCGTCCCCGACGACCCCTACCCGCCTGCAGCGCGGAAAAGCACGTGGGCCTGTATCGGCATGCACCTTTTCGTAGGGGCGGATTCCACACAATGCCGTCTGCCGCAAAAGGATTATTGTGTCGGCATACGCCTTTTCGTAGGGGCGGATTCCATATCCGCCCGTGCCCGCTCACGATACCGCAAACCTGACCCTCTGTGCATCCAAATTCCGATACAGCACATACCCCGCCGGGCACGCCGCGTCTGCCTTTTCCAGCGTGGTCGTATCCACCGGCACGCCGTCCGCTGCCAGCACCCAGTCCGCCGCGTCCAAATCGGTATATGCCCTGCCCGGGTACTCCGGCCCGACGGCCTCGGCGGTCAGGTCCAGCACGCCGTCTGCCAGCGCACCGCTCTGCAAAAGCGTCTCATACTCGACGATATAGACATCCCGCGCGACATACGTTTCTATGAGCTGGCTGTCCCGCTGGCGCACGCCGTAGGGGATAAACAAAACTCTGCCGTCCAGCTCCGCCAGCGCGTCGTTCAGTGCCGACGCCTGCTGTGCGGTCCTGGCGGGGACCTCATACGTCCAGCGGTTGATGCGCCACTCGCCCGCGTAGCACAGCACGCAGAGCACTAGCGCCGCACCGGCCAGCACGCGGCGGCCCCTGCGGCGCACCAGCAGCACGCCCAGCACGGCCACGCCAACAGCAATCACTGCACGCCACACCGCCAGCCACGCCCCCTGCCCCAGCACGGGCAGGCGGTCCGTGCGGTCCGCCACGAAGTCAAACCACTGCAAAAGGGTGTTGTCGCCCGCGCCCGCGCCGATGGCCCGGCAGACGGCCACGAACAGCACGCCCCAGGCTATCGTCAAAACCGCCAAGATCCGGCGGCGCATTTTGGTCAGCTTTTCATCCAGCGTGTCCAGCGTCACCGCCAGCAGCGGGATCAGCAGCGGCTCCAGATACCGCGTATGCTGCCGCGGCGACGGCGATCCTAAATCCTCGCGCACCGTGATGGACCACGCAATGACCGCCACGCCGATGCCAAGGGACAGCAGCAAAAAGAGCGGCAGCTGGGTGCGGCGGGCATCGCTGCCCCTGCGCGGGCGGTGCAGCCCGCAGAGCGGCAGCAGCACCGGGAATACCCAGAACGCCAGCACGGCAAACAGCGCGTCGCACACCAGCGCAAACGGCAGAAAGCGCCACTGCTCCGCCGTCAGCCAGCCGGTCTGGTTGTAGGAGTTGCCCAGCCCGCGGAACAGCGTCGCCTTGGCCAGCAGAAAGCAGACCAGAAAGCTGCCCAGCAGCGCGGCATTGCAGGCCAGCTCCGCCCGCCACGACGCCTTGTCATGCCACCAGACCCACGCGCGCACAAGCACCCATGCGATCAGATAATAGAGCGCGACCTCCTTGTTCAGATACAGCAGGTAGCAGAACGCCCCCGCGCCGCGCACCAGCCCACGCGGGCCTTCGGCTCTGCCAGCATCGCCCGCAGGAAAAAATCAACCTGCCACAGCGACAGCGGCAGAAACACCGTCTCGCTCATAAACGTACTCGCAGCGGACATCGTGGGCATCACTGCCGTAACGCCGACGAGAAACGCCGTGCGGCGGCGGTTCATGCCCATGGCCCGTGCCAGCGCATAGGCCGGGAACACCGCGCTTGCCATATATACGGCGTTCAGCCAGCCGATGGCCGTGATCTGCGCGGCGGTGGTTTTCAGCAGCAGCGCCGGCAGGATGCAGAGCGGGTATAGAATTTTCTGGTAGTCGCTGGGCATATTGCGCACCCGCAGCCCGCGCCCCTGCAAAAGGCTGCGCGCCACATCCAGATACCGCAGCTCGTCGCTGTAGACGGCCAGCTCCCGCGGGTAGCTGCTCAGCATCCCGTACACAACGGCGCACACCGCAAACAGCATCACGACCCACAGCCAGCCGTTTCTTTTTTTAGAAAGCATACACGCCCCCTTTTCTCTAAAAAGCCTTCCCCCGCGGGGGAAGGCCAGACCGTCAAAAAATTGCATTCCTGCCTTATTGCGTATGTAGGGGCGACCATTGGTCGCCCGCCAGCTTACCGCAGCAACGCATTTTCCGGGACAGTTTCTTGCAAGGCAAACGGGCACGGGCGAGCAATGCTCGCCCCTACAAGAGTGTTTCGACAGTCTGAGCTCCCCCCTCGGGGGAAGCCTTTTTCCTCACTTCAGCTCAATATAATACACCGGGCACCGTTCCCCGTCGGTCACAAACTCGATTTTTTCCACGTCCAGCGTGTCCTCGGCCAGGGCACGCAGCTCGTCGGCGTCGTAAATGTAGCCGTACAGCAAAAATCCGTCGTGCAGGTCCCGGCTTTCCACCGCCGCGCGCAGGCTGGCGGCATCGTCCTCGCCGCTTGCCTGGTCAACGGCCTCGCGCTTGGCGAACTCCTCCAAGAACAGGTCGGGCGCGACCTCATACCCCGCCTTGTTCAGCACAACGGCGGGCAGCCTCTCGGTGTCGGCCAGCGCAGCCTTGCGCGGGGCGGCGTCCTCATACAGGTAGGCGTTGGGGTCGGTCCGGTGCGCCGCAAGGATCGGCACCAGTGCCAGCAGCAGCAGGGTCTCGTGCTGCGGGGCCAGCCTGGCCAGCACCACAGCCACAGCCAGCACCACAGCGGCGTAGATCACCACATAGTAGCGGTCCGCCTCAAACGGCGCGGCCTTATCGATCAGCGCCACGTACCCCACCGACGCCAGCAGCAGCCCGGCGGCAAACAGGCCCTTGCCGCGCAGACGGCAGCCGCGCCGCCACAGCACCACCGCCGCGGCAGCCACAACCACGGCCCACAGCCAGAGCCCGCCGAACTGGGCCGCCAGCAGCTGCACCACCGTGCCGATGCTCCTGCCCCACTCCGCCAGCGCGGACAGGTCAAAGACGCTCGCAAACGCCTCTTTTCCGCGGGAGCCGGAGAAGATATGGGCCTTCATCGTGGGGAAGGCCGCATACGCCGCAGCCAGCGCGGCAAACTCGGCGATCACATAGCCGCCCGCCGTCTTGAACCGCCGCGCAGCCAACAGCCAGACGCCGAACAGCCCGCAGACGAAAAAGCAGAACACCAAAAAGAAATACTGCGTCAGCGCCCCGGCCATTGTGACCGCAAACAGACCCGGCCAGACAGCCCGCGGCGGCTTTTGCCCCGCCTGCAGCGCCTGCCACAAAACCACATGGCAGTACAAAAGCACGATGCCCTCCAGCATCATCAGACTGTACATCCGGGTGAACACCGCCATGCCCTGCACGCCGACGCAGAGCAGCCAGCAGGCCGCCGCCGTCCACGCGGGCCAGAACCGCCCGATCAGCCGCTTCGCCGTGCAGTACAGCACCGCCGCGCCCGCCAGGATGCAGACAAAGTTCGGCAGCAGCCCCACCCACGGCAGACCCAGCTGCGGGAACAGCGACTCCGCCGTATAGATCAGGCAATAGTAGAGCGGCGGGTGGACATCGATCTTCTGGTTGTTCCACGGGATGGTATAGTCAAACGGGCGGCCCGGCGTCAGGACCGCGCTGTAAAAGCTGCCGTCGTGCCAGCTGTCCATATAGCCGTCCTCCAGCGCGTAGAACCCGCCGGGATAGTTTGCCAGCTCATAGGTGTACAGCTCGTCCACATGGTAGCCCTGCTTGTGCGCCGCGTAGTAGAGCATCAGCGCCAGCCCCACGGCCAGCAGCGCCGCCACCGCCAGCATGCGCTTGGTTTTTGTGTTTTTCATGATTCCCGCTTTCCGTATCTGCCTGACCGTAGGGGCGCATTCTATATGCGCCCGCGCACCTCGCGCCGCCGCAAACCTCCCGGGCGGATATGGAATCCGCCCCTACGGGAATGCGCGCCCGTTCGTTTACACACCTGCATACCAAAAAGGCCTGCCCCAAAAGGCAGGCCCTTCGTTTGTTTTACTCCTGTGCGTTTTCTTCCTTGTCACGCACAAAACGCCACAGCTCACCGATGGTGAAATCCTCGCTCAGCTCACTCTCGTCGATCTCCTCGCCGATTGCCTCGCCCAGTGCCCACGCCAGCTCGATCATATCCTCATGGTCGGCGCCCAGGTCAGCCAGCGCTGTGCCGCGGCTCAAATCGCCCGTGTCGCAGCTGAACTGCTCTGCCAGCAGATCCTGCAATTCTTCAAAGGTCATTCCGTTTTCCCCCTCTCACTGGGAAGTTTTGTGTTCTTATCATACAAGCCCACAGCGGTTCCGTCAAGGGGCAAACCAGCAACAACCGCACAAATTTATTGCGCCTGATTTGTGGAATCTGCCGAAGGCCCCGCCGGTAACTGCGGCTGTGCGTTCAAAATGCGCATAAACTCCTCGCCGGAGATTGTCTCTTTTTCGTACAGATACTGGGCAATTTCGTCCAGCTTGCGCTTGTTGTCGGCCAACAGCTGGTACGCTTTCCGGTGCTCGGCCTGCACGATCTCCACGACCTTGGCATCGACCTGCGCCGCCGTCTGCTCGCTGCAGGCCAGGCTCGCGTCGCCGCCCAGGTAGGCGTTGTTCACAGTCTCCAGCGCGACCATATCGAAATCCTCGGTCATGCCGTAGCGGGTGACCAGTGCGCGGGCCAGCTTAGTGGCCTGCTCAATATCGTTCGACGCGCCCGTCGTGATGGAGTGGAAGATCAGCTCCTCCGCCGCGCGTCCTCCGGTCAGCGTCGCGATCTTGTTCAGGATCTCCTCTTTCGTCATCAGCGTGTGGTCGCCGTCCTCCACCTGCATGGTGAAGCCCAGCGCACCGGACGTGCGCGGCACAATGGTAATTTTCTGCACGGGGGCGCTGTTCGTCTGCAAGGCCGCCACCAGCGCATGGCCGACCTCATGGTAGGAGACGATGCACTTTTCCTTATTGTTGAGGATCTTGTTCTTCTTCTGCGCACCGGCCAGGATCGTGTCCACGGCCTCCTGCAGGTCGAACTGGGTCACGGCCTTGCGGCGATGGCGCACAGCGCAGAGCGCGGCCTCGTTCACGATGTTAGCCAGCTCGGCGCCGGACGCACCGGGCGTCATGCGGGCCACAACACCAAAGTCACAGTCGGGGCCGAGCTTGACTTTCTTAGCGTGCAGGCGCAGGATGCTCTCGCGGCCCTTCAGATCGGGCAGCTCGACGGGCACGCGGCGGTCAAAACGGCCCGGGCGGGTCAGCGCAGGATCCAGGGATTCCGGGCGGTTCGTCGCCGCCAAGATGACGACGCCCTTCGTGGCGTCAAAGCCGTCCATCTCGGTCAGCAGCTGGTTCAGCGTCTGCTCGCGCTCGTCGTTGCCGCCAAGGTTGGAGCCGCCGTCACGCTTCTTGCCGATCGTATCGATCTCATCAATAAAGACGATGCAGGGCGCTTTTTCACCCGCCTGCTTGAACAGGTCGCGCACCTTGGACGCGCCCATGCCGACGAACATCTCCACAAACTCACTGCCGGCGATGGAGAAGAACGGCACGCCGGCCTCACCGGCCACGGCGCGGGCCAGCAGCGTTTTGCCGGTGCCCGGAGGGCCGACGAGCAGCACGCCCTTGGGCATCTTCGCGCCGATCTCCTCATACTTTTTGGGATTGTGCAGGAAGTCTACAATTTCCTGCAGGCTCTCCTTGGCCTCGTCCTCGCCCGCTACATCGTTGAATTTGATGCCGGTCTCATCGTCCACCACGTACTGCTTCGCGCCGGACTTGCCACCGAACAGCATGGCGTTGCCGCCGGCACCGCCCATCTCCTGCATCTTTTTGGACGCCCAGCGGTTGACGAACCAGAGCAGGATGATCATCGGCAGGAACGAGATCAGCAGGTTCAGCAGCGAATCCCAGATCGTGGGCGGCTGATAAACCGTGCCGAACTCCACCCCCGCATCCTCCAGCCGGGTGACGAGGTTGTTGTCCTGCGCAATGGCGTTGGTTTTGTAGGAATTGTCGTTCTTGTCCACAAAGTAGATCTGCTGATCTTCGATCTGGACGGTGGCCAGCTCCTTGCTCTCCAGCATTTGCAGGAAGGTGCTGTAGTTCACGCTTTTCACGCTCGCCTGCATCACAGCCGGAAACAGGAAAACATTGCTTAAAATGACGATGGCCAGAATGACCGCGTAGCCGATCCAAAGCTTCTTTTTGGGGTCCTTCGGCGGCTGTGTCGTCTCTTTCATAGGGAATGCCTCCTCTTTATCTTTTGTAACTATTATAGCATGCTCCCAAAAAATGAACAGCGTGTGAAACAACTTTGAACGAACCGCAAAAAATCCCGCCGCGGCGGGCTTCGGCGGGCTTTCTCCACATTTTGCACAGGTTTTCGACATCTTTCCACTGTGGAAATGTGGAAAACCATGTTGAAACTGTGGAAAACCCCGTGCAAACCCACAAAATAGCACGATAGACAGGGTTTGTTGAAATGTGGAAAACCGGCGGCTAAGCCTCCCCTTTTAGGGGAGGTGGCCGAGCGCAGCGATGGCCGGAAGGGTCCAGCCCGTTCGCCCCAGCCGTCAACTTTTCTGCTAATTTCTAAACAAAAATCAAAATTCCGTCCAAATTTTCTCGCATTTTGTAACAACTCGGAAACATTTGTCGTTATAATAGACAGTACACCCTTTCAAAAAACATCCTGCCGGAAGGAGGCCCCGCTATGAATCCCATCATAAACCGCAAACAGGATATTCTGTATAAAGACCTTGCCGTTGACCTTACCGCCCACCGCGTATCCCGCGCCGGGCATGAGCTGCTGCTGACCCCGCGGGAGTTCGCCCTGCTGGCCGTGCTCGTGACCCACTGCGACACAGCTTTAAGCCGCAGCCAGCTGCTCGAGGCTGCCTGGGGCTACGCCTTTATCGGCGAGAGCCGCACCGTGGACGTACATATCAACCGCCTGCGCCGCAAGCTCGGCCTGCAAAACGACATCCAGACCGTCTACAAGGTCGGCTACCGCCTGAACAGCGCCAACTGAAACCGCAAAGCGCCCTGCACTTTTTTACCGTGCAGGGCGCTTTTCTTACTTTTCAAAAAGTTCCATATTCCCCGCCCGGCGTGTAGATCGTCCCATCGGGGCCGATGACCACATTGCTCAGCGTGTCCAGGCCGCCGTAGACGTCCGGGTCCAGCGTGACACACAGAGCGAAATCGACCTCGTCCGGGGCATAGCGCACGACCCGCAGCACACCGGAGGTATGCTTATATTCCAGCCCGTCCTCCGTGGTGGTCTGCTCCCAGCTGCCGTCCAGCGTTGTGTCCAGCTGGGTCAAAAACGCCTGCACCTGCTCCTCCGGTGTACTCTCTGCCGCGGGCAGTCGGTTGTCAAGGACGCCGACCTGCAAAAACGCGCCGTTGCCGGGCAGATACATCAGCTCGATGCTCGTCTCATCGTCGATACTGTACATCTCGCCGCTTTCCGTCACCTTGTAGGCGTTCACCGTGTACATCCGGAAGCTCACAGTCTGGATATTGCCCGTGTAGCTGCACCCGTAGCACTGGACCTGCACGCTGCCGTTTTCCGGCTGCACCGGCCCGGCGTGGGCCTCGCCCTCGGCCACACGGTCCAGCAGGTAGTCAAGCTGCTCCCGGCTGAGAAGGCCCCGCGCGGCGGCCTGCTTCAGCTTGCCGCGCAGTACGGTAAAGACATTGTCGGACCAATAGCTGTCCGCCCGATTGATGCCGCCCTGCACGCCGTAACGGTAGAGCGCCCCGGCCACGGGGTCCAGGCGTATCTCGTCGCTCATCACGCCGGGCAGGGCGGGCCGCGGCTGGGCCGCACGGCAGCGCACCGTCTGCCCGTACACGGCCAGCGGCGGCAGTGCCAGCAGAGCCAGGCTCACCGCGGCAATTTTTAAAAATTTATTGTTGCTGCGCTGCTTCTTCATGCTCTGCCTCCTTCTGCAATAAAATCGTCACTGTCGTGCCCTCGCCCACACGGCTTGCAAAGGTCATCTGCGTGCCGAATGCCTCTGCAATTTGTGCGCAGAGCGCCAGCCCCACGCCGCTGCCGCCGTTGGCCCGGGCGCGGGCCTTGTCCACGCGGTAGAACGGCTCAGTCAGGTGGGGCAGCGCCTCCGCCGGGATACCGCAGCCCGTGTCCTGCACGGTCAGCCGCCAGCATTCGCCCGCGTCGGTGCAGCGCAGGTGGACCGCGCCGTCCTGCGGCCCGGCGTGCCATGCATTCAGCGCCAGATTGCGCACAAGGTCCGCCAGCAGCACCCGGTCCGCCAGCACAACGGCCTCCGCGGGCGCGTCGCAGTCCAGCACCACATCCGGCAGACTACGCACGGCATCGGCAAAGGCCGCGGCCACCCGCACGGGGCGCAGCACCACGCCGTCCGCCTGCAAGCCGTTCAGCGCCAAAAGCTGCTGGCTCAAACTCTCCAGCCGTGCGGACTCATGGTAGAGGGCCTCCGCCGCCGTGCGCCGTCGTTCCGCATCCAACGTGCCGCCGCGCAGCAGGTCGGCGTAGCCGATCAGGCTGGTCAACGGCGTTTTCAGCTCGTGGGTCAGGTCGGCCACAAAGCGGCTCTGGCGGGCGTTCAGCTCCTGTAGACGCTCATAGTGGTACGCCGCGACCAGCGCCGCCAGCGTGATGATCGCCTGCACGGCCAGCCAGCTGTACAAAAGCCGGTTCCGCGCGGCGAACGCCTCGGACGCATCCGCCGCCGTGACGACGGCCACGGGATAGGAGTAGGGCGTGTTCAGCACCCCGCCCAGCAGCAGCGTCTCCCCGCGCAGCAGGATGCCGTCCGTGGCCGCGGCGGCCTGCTGCACATCGGCGGCGGCCACGCTCTTCGGCAGGGCGCTGTAGGCGACGTCGCCCTCCCGCATCAGCGCAAACGCGGCAGTGCTGCTGCCCAGGATCAGCCACTGGCCGCGGGTGTACGCCTGCCCTACCCGGGCGCAGACCGAGTCGGCCCCGCTGCTCAGATAGCCCGCGCCGCTCCGGGCATCGTACTCGGCGGCAAAGGCGTCCTCCAGCCCACAGACATTGCGCTGGTGCTGCAAAACCGCCTGTTCCTCCAGCGCGTCCAGCCGTTCCCGGAATGTCCTGCACGCCAGCCCGCCGCCCGCCAGCGCCATTGCCAGCGAGAGTGCAAGGACAGCCGTGTACATGGACGTACGCTTCATAAAGTCACCTCCTGCGGTTTCCCGGTTGTATGATTCATTTTGATTTACCGCCATGTAGGGGCCGGACATGTCCGGCCCGGCAGCCTTCCGCCATGACCCATTCACGGTCTGCCGTCTTGCAGCCCGCGGGCCGGGCATGCCCGGCCCCTACCGTTCTGCCAGCAGCTTATACCCCACCTTCGGCACGGTCACGATCTTGTCCGCCCAGTCCAGCTTTTTGCGCAGCCGGTGGATGTGCAGATCCAGCGCCCGCGGGTTCGGCTCCGCGTCGGGGCCCCAGACCCGCTCATACAAAATATCACGGTAGAGCGCCTGTCCCCGCGCCCGCACCAGAACCAACAGCAGCGTAAACTCCCGCGGGGTCAGCTCCACCGCGCGCCCGTTTTGGGTCACGGTGCGGTTGTCCGGGTCTACCTCGGCATCGAACACCCGCAGCGTCGCCGCCCGCCGCCCGGTGTGGCGCAGAAGTCCCTCGACCCGGGCCAGCAGCTCCGCCGGGGCAAACGGCTTGACGATGTAGTCATACGCGCCCAGCTTCAACCCGCGCACCCGGTCCGCCACGGCGTTTTTCGCCGTCAGAAAGATGACCGGCGTGCCGGTTGGCGCAATGTAGTCCATCAGTGCAAAGCCGTCCACGCCCGGCAGCATGACGTCCAGCAGCACCAGATCAAACTGCTGCTTTTCCAGCAGGTCGGCGGCCTGCTCGCCGTCGCAGGCCAGCACAAGCGGCTGCCCCAGCGGCTCCAGCGTCATCTCAATGAGCCTGGCAATATGCGGCTCATCATCCACGATCAAAATCGGAAGCATCGCGTTTTCCCCCTTTCGTTGAGGCCAGTATAGCACGGCAGGGTTTCTGAAAGTTTTCCGCTGCACAAAAAGTAGGGGCCGGGCATGCCCGGCCCGCAGCTTTCCCATCAGCTCCATCTCATGGGTAAGCTGCAGGTGAGGTATGCCTCGCCCCTACCCTTCGTTTTATTCCCCCAAAAACTCCCGTATCTCCTTCTCCACGGCCCTGACTTCCTCCTCAAACGCCCGGGCGCTCACGCGCAGCGCACCGTGCCCCATGACGATGATCTGCTCCGCGCCGTCGCTGCTGACAACGCGGGTGCGGTGCTCCTTCGCCAGCTCGTGGGTCGCGCGCTCAATGTACATATCCGCCGTCTCGGCCTCGCGGGTGTAGACAACATACAAATTGTGGTACTGCTCCACCTCCCGCGCGCCGCCGCGCACCTTGTAGGCGTCAAAAACCAGGATCGGCACACAGCGGCGGTAGCCCGCGTAGTTGCACAGAATATCCATCAGCCTGCGCCGCGCGGCGTCCAGATTGCCGTCGGCCAGTTTCCTTAAATCATCCCACGCAAAAATGACGTTGTATCCATCCACCAGCAGGTAGTCCGGCCCGGCGGGCACGGGCTTTGCGGGCACGGACGCCGCCGCGGGGGCCGTGTGCAGGGCCGCGCGGGCCGCCTTTTTCGCGTCGCCCGTCTCGCCGCGGCGGCGTATTTTTCCGTAGGTTCGTTCAAAAATCGCCAACAGTTCTTTGTCCTGCTCCAGCGTGCCGCGGTAGGCGTCGGCACGGCGGCGGCGCGCGTTGGCATCGTCCTCAGCGTCGGCTTCTTCTGTCGCCGTCTCGCCGTTCAGCCGCCGTTCCAGCCCGGTGGACAGATGTGCCCGGGCGGGCACCTCGTCCCATTTGACCAGATACCCGGCCCCGTGGGCGCAGAACACCGAATCCGCCGGGTTTTCCACATCCGCGTCGGGGTCATACCCCGCGGCGGAGACGATCTCGTCGGCGTTATGGCAGGCATCGTACCCGGCAGGCAGCACAGCCCAGCGGCCCAGCCCGTGGGTGTAGGCCGCGACCTCCCGCGCATAGCCCCGCGCCGTCGCCACAGGCAGACGGCCCGTCAGCCGCACCGTGCCGCCTGACGTCTCCGGTGCCTCAAAGCTGCCGCACATCCTCTGCACATCGGCCATGGCGCGACCCAGCGCGTCGGCGGGCAGCTCCAACGTAAAATCATACCACGGCTCCAACAGCTGCACGCCGTCCTTCGCCTCGGCCATCCGCAGGCCCTGCCGCACGGCGCGGTAGGTCGCCTGGCGGAAGTCCCCGCCTTCGGTATGCTTCTGGTGGGCACGGCCCGCCGCCAGCGTGATCTTCACATCGGTCAGCGGCGCACCGATCAGCACGCCCGGGTGGGTGCGCTCGGCCAGATGCGTTAAGATCAGCCGCTGCCAGTTTTCGGCCAGCGTGTCGGGCGGGCAGTCCGCCGCCAGCTGCACACCGCTGCCCCGCGCCCCCGGCTCCAGCAGCAGATGTACCTCGGCATAGTGGCGCAGCGGCTCATAGTGGCCAATGCCCTCCACCGCCCTTGTCAGCGTCTCTTTATACAAAATGCCGCCCTCGCTGAACGCCACGGTCAGCCCGAACCGCTCCTGCAAGATCGTCTGCAAAATTTCCAGCTGCACCTCGCCCATCAGCTGGACGTGTACCTCGCCCAGATCATCCCGCCAGTTGACGTGCAGCTGCGGGTCCTCGCCCTCCAGCGTTTGCAGCGCCTTTAATAAGGTATGGGGGTCGGCGTCACAGTCCACGCGGTAGTTGAGCACCGGCTCCAAAAGCGGCGTCTCGGCGTCGGATTCCGCGCCAAGCCCCTGCCCGGGCCGCGTACTGACCGGCCCCGCTGCGGCCACGACCATGCCGGGCAGCGCCTCGCTGACCAGCCGGAATTTGCCGCCGTTGTACAGCCGCAGCGCGTCGGCCTTCTCGCCGCCGGGCAGCACATCTTTTACATGCAGCACGCCGCCCGTGACCTTCAGCCAGGTCAGCCGCGTGCCCGCATCCTCACTGATTTTGAACACACGCGCGCCGAATTCCGGCCACCGGGGCGGGGTGCGGGTCAGCGTCTGCAGGCCGCGCAGCAGCCCGTCCAGCCCGTCCAGCCGCAGCGCCGCGCCGAAAAACACCGGGAACACCTGCCGCCGCGCAATAGCGGTCTGTATCGTTTCTGCCGCTGCTGCGCCGGCCTCAAGCACCTCGTTCATCAGCGGCTCGCTGCACAGAGCCAGCGCCTCCGGGTCGGGCGCGGCGGAAAAATCCACGCACCCGTCCCCGAACCGCCCGCGCAGCTCCCGCAGGCGCACGGCGGCGTCCGCGCCGGGCAGGTCCATCTTGTTGACAAATACAAACGTAGGTACGCGGTAACGTGCCAGCAGCTTCCACAATGTCTCGGTGTGGGCCTGCACGCCGTCGGTGCCGGAGACGACCAGCACCGCGTAATCCAACACCTGCAAGGCGCGCTCGGCCTCGGCGGAAAAGTCCACGTGGCCGGGCGTATCCAGCAGCGTCAGTTCGGTCTCGTCGGCGCCGTCCGCGGCGGGCAGCGTCAGCACGGCCTGCTTGGCAAAGATCGTGATGCCCCGCGCCCGCTCCTGGCTGTCGGTGTCAAGAAAGGCGTCCCTGTGGTCCACGCGCCCCAGCTTGCGCAGCACCCCCGCACGGTAAAGCAGCCCTTCGGCCAATGTAGTTTTGCCGCTGTCCACATGTGCCAGCAGCCCGACGACCAGACGTTTCATACCCGTTCCCCTTAGCTTTCAAAAATCATGCCCCTATTGTACAATTTTTCTTGCCATTTGGCAAACGCTGTGCTATACTTATCCCAAATTCACCGAGGAAGGAGAGCACCCCCTTATGCGTTGGCAGTTTGGTGTTGTGTTCCAGAAAAAAGGAAACCCCTGACCTACTGACGCTGTAAGTGTGCCCTTTTTTACCTCGGTAACGCTGTAAGTGTGCAGTTTTTGCGCCCTGTGGCTTTGCCGCGGGGCGCTTTTTGCTGCCTTTTTACAAAATTCAAGGGCACGTTTTCGTATACTATCACGAAAGGGTGTTCCCCATGAATTTACAAAAACAGCTTCGCTGCGTGTATCTGCACGCATTTACCTCTACCCTGCGCTTCACCGACGCCGTCTGGGTCGCGCTGCTGGCGGCCCGCGGCTTTACGCTGGCGCAGATCGGCCTGGCCGAGGGCGTTTTCCACGGCGTCAGCCTGCTGTGTGAGGTCCCCAGCGGCATGGCCGCCGATTTGCTGGGGCGGCGGCGCACGCTGATCTTCGGCGGTGCGCTGGGCGTTGTCTCCGCCGTCACCATGGCGTTTGCGCCCAGTCTCGCGTTCATCTGCGCGGGCATGGGTCTGAAAGCGCTGGGCTACAACCTGCTCTCCGGCACCACGGAAGCCCTGACCTACGACAGCCTGAAAACCGCCGGACGGGAGCGCGACTACATTAAAGTTGACGCCAAAGCGTCAATCTTCATGAAGCTAGCCTCCGCCCTCGGCGCACTGGCCAGCCTGCTGGCCGGGGTGCTGACCTCGGCGGGCTACTACCTTGCGGACGCCGCGGTCAGCGCCGTCTCCGTCTTGGCCGCGGCCAACCTGACCGAACCTGTCGTCACCGACGAACAGGCCGCCCGCGAGAAGCATATCTTACAAGAATTGCCCGCCCGGCTGCGTGTGCACATTTTGGACAGTCTCGACTGCCTGTGCAGCACCACACCGGCGCGGCGCATTATCATGGCCGACGCGGTCATCTCGCTGCCGTCCTACCTGACCTCGATGTTCGTCCAGCAGCGGCTGACCCAGCAGGGCTGGGCCATGGAATGGCTGTTCCTGCCGGGTCTGCTGGCTGGGGCCGCGGGCATGGCGGGCGCATCGCTGGGCCGCCGCCTGCACCCCAAACGGCTGCGCGCGCTCTATTTCGGCTGTGCGCTGCTCGTCGGCACAGGCACGCTTCTGGCTGGCGCGGCCCCGGCGCTGCTCTGTGCCGCTGGGCCGGTACTCGTACAGGGGGCACTCTCCGTCTGGTTTCTGCACAGTATGCAGCGGCTCAACGACGCGATCCCCAGTGACCGCCGCGCAACGCTCATCAGCGTGGACAGCATGGCCTACAGTCTGCTGATGATCCCCGCCAGCCCGCTTGTGGGCCTTGTGGGCGACCTGACCGGCCAGGCGGGCGCGGGGCTCTGTGTACTGTGCGCACTTGTCGTCGCCAGCGGCCTTGCGGCAGCGGGCAAAACGCGCTATAATGGGCGCGGAGCATAATTACCCGATTTTTGTAGGGGCCGATGCTCGCGTCGGCTCGCAACACAGGAGGCAAAATCCAGATGACATATAAAGAAGTTTTACAGGCTGCCCAGGGTCAGATGGGCCCCTGCCGCGCCTGCCCGGTCTGCAACGGCCGCGCCTGCGGCGGCACGATCCCCGGCCCCGGTGCCAAGGGCAGCGGCACGGTGGCCGTCCGCAACTTTGACGCCTGGCGCAATGTACGGCTGAACATGGATACCATCCATGAAAATTTTGAGCCGGACACATCCCTGACGCTGTTTGGCCGTAGCTTCAAATATCCATTCTTTGCCGGGCCTGTCGGCGCCATGGCGCTGCACTACGGCGACAAGTACAACGATCTGGACTACAACAATATCCTTGTCCCCGCCTGCGCGGCGGCGGGCATTGCGGCCTTCACCGGCGACGGCACGAACCACAAGGTCATGGAGGGCGCGGCTGCTGCCATCACGGCCTGCGGCGGCGCGGGCATCCCCACCGTCAAGCCGTGGGACAACGCCACGGTGGCCCGGAAAATAGCGCTGGCGCGCAGCTCCGGCTGCTTTGCCATGGCCATGGACATCGACGCGGCGGGCCTGCCGTTTTTACAGCACCTTGACCCGCCCGCGGGCAGCAAGACCGTGGAGCAGTTAAAAGAAATCGCCCTGGCCGCGGGCGTGCCGTTTATCTTAAAGGGCATCATGACCGTCAAAGGCGCGGAAAAGGCCATCGAGGCCGGTGCCGCGGGCATTGTTGTCTCGAACCACGGCGGGCGCGTGCTGGACGACTGCCCCGCCACGCAGGAGGTGCTGGCCGACATCGTCGCCGCCGTGGATGGCCGCGCCAAAATTCTGGTGGACGGCGGCATCCGCACCGGCAGCGACGTGTTCAAGGCGCTGGCCCTCGGCGCAGACGCCGTGCTGATCGCGCGGCCCTTCGTCACCGCCGTCTACGGCGCCGGTGCCGACGGCGTCGCCGCCTACACAGCCCAGCTCGGCAATGAGCTGGCCGACACGATGCGCCTGTGCGGTGCGCCCACGCTGGACGCCATCACCCGCGATATGGTACGGGTCATCAAGTAAAAAACACAATAAAAAATACCATGTTTCCCGGTTGCAAAAACCGTCGAAACATGGTATTCTTTTTATGCCGCTTTACGCGGCGGGCACTGCACATACGGCAGGCGGTTGGTCTCTACCCTCCGAAAGGAGGTGAGATCATGCGTTTTACATTCACGTTTTATGTTGGTCGCAAGACTATTACATTGAGCATCGTTGTAAAAAGCAAGAACCGCCACTCGGCCAAGTGACGGTTCTTAGGTGATAAATAAGAACTTTCATTGGAAAGAGACCAACCGCTTGTCGCAGTGCCTTTTTCTATACTTATTATAACGCTGTGCTGTCCCTTTGTCAAGCCGCAGCCTGCCGCCTCTTCCCTGCATAAATATTCTTTTTTCCGCAAAAATCCCCCAAACCTCTTGCATAACCCGCGGTTTTGCATTACTATTAAAGCATACCGCCGCTTTAAACCGGCAGTGTGAGGGATCTGTGCAAAGTATAGGAGGAAGTACCATGAAAAAATTCATCAGCACCGTTCTGGCACTCGGCATGGCCGCGAGCCTGGCCGCCTGCGGCGGCAGCGCATCCACGGCAGCTTCTACGGAAAGCACCGCAGCTTCCGCCGCTGAAGCCACTGCCGACAGCGACCTTGCCTACATCAAAAACAAGGGCAAAATGACCATCGGCTACACCGTCTATGAGCCGATGAACTACACTGACGCCGACGGCAATTTCACCGGCTTTGACACCGAGCTTGCCACTGCCGTCTGCACCAAGCTGGGCGTGGAACCCGACTTTGTTGAGATCAACTGGGACACCAAAATTGTCGAGTTGGACGCCAAGAGCATCGACTGCATCTGGAACGGCATGACCCTGACAGATGACATCATGGCCAACGCCGCCTGCACGAAGGCCTATGCCAAGAACGCGCAGGTCGTCGTCATGAAGGCCGATGCCGATTACAGCTCCACCGCCGACCTTGTCGGCAAGACCGTCGTGGCCGAGGCCGGTTCCGCCGGTGAGAGCGCCATCAGCGAGGACGAAAGTCTCTCCCAGGCCGACTACGTCAGTAAGTCCGTCCAGACTGACTGCCTGATGGAGGTCGCCGCCGGTACGGCTGACGCCGCCGTGCTGGATCTGACGCTGGCCACCGCCATGATCGGCGAGGGCACCGACTACGCAAACCTCGCCATCAAGGACGAGCTGAACGCCGAGGAGTACGGCGTCGCCTTCCGCAAGGGCAGCGATGCCGCCGACGCCGTGAACGCCGCCTTTGACGAGCTGAAGGCCGACGACACGATGCAGGCCCTGGCCGACAAGTACAGCCTGACGCTGGCCGACTGATGGGCGAGGCAGCAGTTATCTGGGGCCGCCTGACCGAGGCGTTCTGGCTCAACTGCCAGCTGTTCGGTCTGACTCTATTGTTCGCACTGCCGCTGGGGCTGGTGGTGTCGTTCGGCTCCATGAGCAGGCTTGCCCCGCTGCGCGGCGTCGTCAAAACGTTTGTCTGGGTCATCCGCGGCACGCCGCTGATGCTGCAGATCCTGGTCATCTACTTAGGGCCCGGCCTGCTGGGCTTCACCAGCCCATGGCCGTCTGGCGGCAGCGGGCGTCTGGTCGCCGCAGTCGTGGCGTTCGCCATCAACTACGCCTGCTATTTCTCGGAAATTTACCGCGGCGGCATCGAGGCTGTGCCCAGGGGCCAGACCGAGGCCGGGCAGGTGCTGGGCATGACAAAGACCCAGATTTTCTTCCGCGTCACGCTCCTGCAGGTCATCAAGCGCATCCTGCCGCCCATGGGCAATGAGATCATCACGCTGGTCAAGGATACCTCGCTGGCGAACGTCATCGCTAACAAGGACATCATCATGATGGCGAAAGAGTACAGCGCCAAGGGCCTGATCTGGCCGCTGTTCTCCACAGCGGTGTTCTTCCTCGTGTTCGTCGGTGCGCTGACGCTGCTGTTCGGCTGGCTGGAAAAGCGGCTGGACTATTTCAAGTAAGGGGGCGCGGCTATGGCATTGTTGGAAGTAAACGGCATCGGCAAGAGCTTTGGTGCCACAAAGGTGCTGCGCGACATCTCGTTTGATCTGGCCGAAGGCGAGGCTCTCGCCATCATCGGCTCGTCCGGCTCCGGCAAAACAACGCTGCTGCGCTGTCTGAACTTTCTGGAGACCGCCGACACCGGCAGCATTACAGTAGCGGGTGAAACGCTGTGGAGCGCCGCCGACACCAAAACGCAGAGCGAAGAAGCTATCCGCAAAAAGCGGCTGCACTTCGGCCTTGTGTTCCAGAGCTTCAACCTGTTTCCCCAGTACACGGCGCTGCAGAACGTCATGCTGGCGGGCCAGCTCCTGGCGAAGGAGCGCCCCGACTACAAGCAGAACCGGCGGCAGATTCTGGCCGACATTGAAACGCAGGCAAAGGCCCTGCTGGCGCAGATGGGGCTTTCTGACCGGGAGAACCACTACCCGCACCAGCTTTCCGGCGGGCAGCAGCAGCGCGTGGCGATTGCCCGCGCACTGGCGCTGCACCCGGACATCCTCTGCTTTGATGAGCCGACCTCGGCCCTTGACCCCGAGCTGACCGGCGAGGTGCTGCGCGTCCTGCGCGAGCTGGCCGAGCACAAGACGACGATGATCATCGTCACGCACGAGATGAAGTTTGCCCGCGACGCTGCGGACCGCATCCTCTTCATGGACGGCGGTGTCGTCGTCGAGCAGGGCGACGCCAAGGAGCTCATCGACCACCCCAAAGAGGAACGCACCCGGCAGTTTTTGGCAAGCTACGGGAAATAACCGAAACCGGCAGACCGTTCGATTCAACGGCCTGCCGGTTATCTTTTTCTGTAGGGAGGGGTCTTGACCCCTCCGCGGCGCTTTGCGATCGGCACTCACGGCCCGGAACGGTCAAGACCGTTCCCTACAAATCCGCGTTTCCCATTTGCGATTTCCCCTCACGGAGCCTCCGTAGGGGCGCATTCTATATGCGCCCGCGCCGTCCGCGGCGGCGGAAGCACCCCCGGGCAGATATGGAATCCGCCCCCCACAAATTAAAAATCAACGATTGGAATGCCAGCCTTTTTATCCTCACGCACCGCAATGCACTCGATCTCGACGAGCGCTCCCTTCGGCAGCGCGGCGATCTGCACGCAGCTGCGCGCGGGGAAGCCGCCGTGGAAGTAGGTGCCGTAAATTTCATTCACGGTGCCGAAATCCCCCAGATCCTGCACAAATACTGTCGTCTTGACGACATTGTCCAGCGTCAGACCGGCCTCCTGCAGCACGGCCTGCAGATTCTTGAGCGCCTGGTGCGTCTGGGCCTGCACGCCCTCGGCCAATGCGCCGGTGGCGGGGTCCAGGCCGAGCTGGCCGCTGCAATAGACGGTGTCACCGGTGTCAACAGCCTGGGCATAGGGGCCCAGGGCGGCGGGTGCGTTCGTGGTAGCAATACGCTTCATAATACTAAACACTCCTCTATATTATTTTTCAGGCTCGTCGGTCTCGGGCGGCCATACAAAGCCGCGCCGGGCCAGACAATCCTGTAAAAACTCCGTTGCCTGCTTCGTGTAGGCGTCGTTGTCGTGGTAGTAGCTCACGGCGTGCTCTGCGCCATGTACAGTCAAAAATTTCTTGCCTTTCGCGCGGCAGGCTTCATAGTTGCGCTTCCCCATATCATAGGGTACAAAGCCGTCCGCGTCGCCGTGGACAAACAAAATCGGCACCTTGCTCTGCGCTGCGGCGGCCTCGCAGTCGGCGTCCTCGGGGTCAAAGTGGCCAAACAGGATCGCGCCCAGCCGTCCAACCGCATAGGTCAGCTCCAGCGGCATACCGGGCAGATACTCCGGCAGGCACTTGCGGGTGATCTCCCGCGGGCTGGTGTAGCCGCAGTCTGCCACAATGCCGCAGACGTTGTCCGGCAGGTTCAGCCCGGCGGCCAGCAGCACGGTGGCCGCACCCATCGAGACGCCCATCAAAAAGATCGGCACCTCGGGGCCGAAGCGGCTCCGCGCCCAGACCGTCCAGTCGCGGGCGTCGTAGCGCTCCTTCACGCCCATCGTAATCGTATGGCCGCCGCTGTAGCCGTGGGCGCGCTGGTCGGGCAGCAGCACATTGTAGCCCAGCGCCGTACACAGCGTATAGCCGCCCAGGCCGTCCCGCTCCGCATAGCCGCGGTAGCCGTGGAAGATGATCGCCAGCGGCGCGCCGTCGGCGTGGTGGTAGTAGCGTGCGGCCAGCGGCGTACCGTCCTGCGCCGTGATGTGCACGGCCTTGAACATATCCCGCGCCAGCGCGTCGGCGTCGGGGCCCATGGCCTTGCTGTAGCACTCCCGCGTGGGCATATCCGCCGGGGAGGGCACCTTCGTCGTCGGCTTCTGGTAAAAGGCAACGCGGTAGACGGCATACGCCGCGCCCAGCACCGCCGTGCCCGCCGCGGCCCCTGCCGCCAAAAGAGGATGCTTTTTCATAACTGTCACCTCGTTTTCACTTTCCCAGATTATAACAAATTTCCCGGCATATCGCAACGATGTACCAAAAAAGTTTACACTTGCCAGCGCGGCACTTTCGCGGTATAGTAATAGCATTCCATAAATGGAGGCCGCCCCCATGAGCGAACTGACCCAGACCCTGAAGATACTCGTCACCCGCTACCCCGGCACAATGGCCGAGCTGGCCCGCAAAGCGTCGATCGACCGCTCCACGCTGTACAAAATTGTAAGCGGTCAGCGTACCCCGCGGGAGTTCCAGCTGGAACACCTGGCCGACGCGCTGGAATTGAGCGAGGAACAGAAATCCGCCCTGCTGCTGCAATACAAGCAGCGTGGCCGCGGCCCCGATCCCAGGCTGCGCGCCGAGCTGCACCACCTGCTGGAGGTCTCTTTCCGGGTGGAGGATTTCACCCACCGCGAGGGCATTATCTCCAACGAAGCCGCCAGCCAGCTGCGCTGCAGCGAGCAGTACATAGAGGGCAGCCGCCGTTCACCCTGTTTGCCGACGAGAAAATGGCCCTGCAGCTTGCCCGGCCCGGCGCCGCGCTGCAGTCCCTGCCCGCCCTGCTCGAACACCTGCAGATGTGGAGCGCCCAGGCCCCGGACCTCTATTTCTGTGAGGAAGGTCTTTTGCAGTTTGTACGCACCGGGAAAATGTTCGACATTCCGCCGGATCTGTGCGATGCGCCGGACATTCCCACCCGCCGGGAGCTGCTCCTGCGGCTGCGCCGCGCTGCGGAGTCTGACCGCCGCACCCTGCGCATCGTGGACCCTGCCCAGCTGGCGCTGACTCCGTCGATGTGCGTCAATGTTTTTCAGGGCCGCGGCGTTGTGTTCTGCCAGGCTATCCGGGAGCCGGACGGGCAGTACTGCCGCGAGTATCTGATGCAGGACCCCATCCTGACCGAAGCCCTGCTGACCTACCTCGATGACGGCCACGCCTCTGATTGGCTGCGCAGTCAAAAATATACGCTCGACTTTATTGATTATTGTCTGCGTCTGCTGTAAAATAGAAGCAGTATCGGTCCTGCCTGTACGGCGGGGCCCTTTCTGCAAAGGAGAAAAACAATGGCACATACCGAGACCATGCTGGAAAGCAGGGAAATCTTCAATGGCCGCGTCATCCGCGTGACCGTGGACAAGGTACAGCTTGAGGACGGCACGACCTCGACGCGGGAGATCGTCCACCACCACGGCGGCGCCTGCATCCTGCCTGTGGACGCCGACGGCAGCGTGACGATGGTACGTCAGTTCCGCTACGCTTTCGGCGAGGAGATTTGGGAGCTGCCCGCCGGTAAGCTCGAAGCGGACGAGGACCCGTTTGAGGCCGCCAAGCGCGAGCTGAGCGAGGAGTGCGGCCTGACCGCCGACAATTTTATCGACCTCGGCGTCGTCTATGCCACCGTCGGCTATGACAGCGAGAAAATCTATCTGTGGGCCGCCACCGGCCTGCACAGCACAGCGCAGCACCTCGACGCGGGCGAGTTCCTTGACGTCGTCAAAATGCCGTTCGACGAGGCCCTCGGCCTTGTGATGGACGGCACGATCAAAGACAGCAAGACCCAGGTCGCGCTGCTTAAATACGCGCAGCTGCGCGCAAAAGTCTGAATGGGCGTTGAGATTCTGGACAACGGCACCCGCGTGCTGACCGCGCCGGGCGCGACGTTCGGCACCGACGCGCTGCTGCTGGCCCGCTTCGCGCAGCCCCGCAGAAACGAGCGTGCGCTCGACCTGTGCAGCGGGTGCGGCATCGTCTCACTCGTTTGGCACGACGCCGGGCACCGCGGCCCCTGCACCGCACTGGAGATCGACCCCGCCGTGTCCGCCCTCTGCACCGCGGCTCTGGCCGAAAACACCGACGCCGCGCACATCGCGCCGGTCTGCGGCGACCTGCGGCAGCTCTGCACCGCCGGGCCGGAGCAGGGACAGTACGATTTTGCCGCCTGCAACCCGCCGTACTTCACAGCCGGTCCCCGCAGCCCGGACCCGCGCCGGGCCGAGGCCCGCCACACCGGCAGCTGCACCACCGCCGACGCCGTGGACTGCGCACGCCGCGCCCTGCGGGACGGCGGGCGGTTCCTGCTCTGCCAGCGCCCGGAGCAGTTGGCGGAAATTCTGGCCGCCTTACGCGCCGCGCACCTTGAGCCGAAGCGTCTGGCTTTTGTCAAGAACCGCCCCGACGCCGCGCCCTGGCTTTTTCTCGTCGAAGCCCAGAAGGGCCGCAAAACCGGCCTGCGCGTCGAGCCGGACATTCTGATCCAATCCGGCGCCGCCCTCTACGGGCCAACTACTTTGTAGGGGCGGGCAATGTTCGCCCGTGCTCGTTTGCGGCAGCGGCAAACACCCCGGGCGGATATGGAATCCGCCCCTACGGCGCAGGGGTCGATGCTTGCATCGACCCGAAAGGCCGCCGCGCCCCCCTTTCCCCCGACATCATTCAATAAGGAGCTATTGTATCATGGGACTTTTCACGCGCAATTTTGATAAACCCGGCCCGGGCGTATCGCCCGACGCCCCCCGCAAAAAGGGCGCTGCCCGCTTTTTTGAGATTTTAGGCCGCGACTTCTCCACCATCTGGCTGGCCGGCATACTGGCGATGCTCGGCGGTCTGCCGTTTGCCGCCGGTGTCTGGTTCGCCGTCGAGACCCACTCTTTGGTCCCGCTCGTCATCGCGGGCGTGCTGGGCGGCATGATCGCCGCGCCGCAGATCGTCGGCCTGAACGACACGATCCTGCGCACGCTGCGCGACGAGCCCGGCTACTGGTGGGAGACCTACCGCCGCACCTGGAAGCGCAACCTGAAGGAATCCCTGCTGCCCGGCGCTGTCTGCGGCCTGCTGCTGGCCATGGAGCTTTTCTCACTCTGCCACATCAACATTGCCGGCGGGCACGTGGCCGTGATCGCTGTGCTGCTCGCCATCATCCTGCTGGCCGGCATTGCCCAGTACCTCTACGTGCAGGTCGCGCTGCTTGACCTGTCCTTCGCCGGACTGTTGAAAAACTCCCTCATGCTGTTCCTGGGCTACCTGCCCCGCAGCGGCCTGGGCCTGCTGTGGCAGCTGCTGTACTGGGGCGCTGTGGCGCTGTTCTGGCCGATTTCCAGCTTTGTGCTGATTTTAACCAGCCTGTGGCTGCCCTGCCTGCTGAGCCTGATGGCCATTTACCCCGCACTGGAAAAGAGCTTTGACATCGAGAAAAAAATCAAGGCCATCCGTGAGGCCCAGCTCCACGGTGACGACGACCAGTAATTTTACCGCGAGGGACGCACTGCGTTCCTCTTTTTTGTTGCGAAAGCGCCGCAAAAAGGGTATAATGTCATAATAGGTTTATTGTCTGCAAGAGGAGGCGGCTGCGTGAAAATTCTGCTGATACATTGTCATTACCGGCTGCCCGGCGGCGAGGACGCCGTCTTTGCCGCGGAGCGCGCCCTGCTGGAGCAGCACGGCCACACCGTCGTCGTCTATGAGCGCAGCAATGAGGAAGCCGCCCACGGCGCGGCTAAGGCGCTGCTGCCCTTTCGCGCCGTCTGGAACCGCCGGGCCGCCCGCGACGTGCGGAATATCATGGAACAGCAGCACATCGACGCCGTCCACATCCACAACACGCTGCTGCTCCTCAGCCCTGCCGTCGTGCGCGCCGCCAAAAAATGCGGCGTGCCGGTGGTGCTGACGCTCCACAACTTCCGCCTGTTCTGCCCGAACGGCATCTTACTGCGGGACGGACGGGTTTGTGAGGACTGCCCGCACCACGGCCTGCACTGCGCACTGCGGCACCGCTGCTACCGCGGCAGCCGGGCGCAGACGCTCGTCGTCGTGGCCGCCTACTGGCTGCATCGGGTGCTGGGCACATGGCGCGGCATCGCCATCACCACCCCCACCGCGTTTGACCGGGAAAAGCTGCTGGAATTCAATAAGATCCATCCCACCTTCGACGAAAATCGCCTTGTCGTCAAGCCGAACCCCGTGACCGTGCCCTCCGGCCCCGTCACCCCCTGGGAGGAGCGCAAGCGTCAGTTCGTCTTTGCGGGCCGCTTGGAGGAATTAAAGGGTCTGCGCACCGTCATTGAGGCATGGCGCATTCTGGGCAAGGACGCACCGCTGCTGCTTGTGGCCGGGGACGGCCCGCTGGCCGACTGGGCCAAAGCGCAGAATCTGCCCAAGGTGCAATTCGTCGGCCAGCTTCCGCGGGACGCGCTGCACCGCCTGATGGCCGAGAGCCGCGCCGTCGTCGCCGCCAGTCTCTGCTATGAGAGCTTTGCCCTTGTCCCGGCGGAGGCCCACGCGCTGGGCACGCCGGTGCTGGCCAGCGGCATCGGCAATGTCGGGGCGTCGGTGCGGCCCGGGTTTAACGGGCTGTGCTTTGCCCCCGGCGACCCCGCCGCGCTGGCCGGGGCTGTCCGCGCCATGAGCGCCATGCAGTTTGACTGCACGGCCATCTCCAACGCCACCTGCCGCCGCTTCAGCGCCGAGGAAAACTACAAGACCCTGCTAAAACTATACGGCCGCCGCGCCGCCGAGGAAGTATCATGAACCAGTTTTACCGCGCCCTGCACATGCCGCCCAAGCGGCTGCTGCGCAAAGTCATGGGCGAAAAAGAAATCTACACCATCGCCGTGCGCCCCCGCCCCACTGCCGAGGGCACCGAGCCGCTGCCCGCTCTGGAAGGCGGCCCCTACACCCTGCTGCCCGGGCGGGAGGGCTGGTGGTTTGCCGACCCGCTGCTCTACCACCGGCGCGGCAAGCGCTGGCTGTTCGCCGAGGCGATGGACCTCTCCACCGGCAAGGGCCGTCTCGAGGTCTGCGAGCTGCACGACGACGGCACCGCCGACGACTGGCGCGTCGCGCTGGAAGAAGATTTCCACCTGTCGTTCCCGATGGTCTTTGACTGGAACGGTGAGGTCTGGATGATTCCCGAGACCGGCAGCGACCACAGCCTGCGGCTCTACCGCTGCAAGACCTTCCCCACCCAATGGGAGCTGGTGCAGCGCTTTCCCACGGACGAGGAGCTATGCGACACGATTTTGCTGGACCGCCGCGCCGAGGCCCTGACCCTGCTTTGCAGCGAGACCCGCCCCGACAACCAGCTCTATGTGCGCTACCGCCGCTACACGCTGCGCCACGCCGTACAGGAGACCGCCGCCGTCCCGCTGCCTGCCGAGGACACGCTGCCCGCCGCGCCCGGCCCGTTTGAGCTGCTGCCCGATGAAGCCTACAATCTGCAGCACCGCGACTTTGACCTTGTCAGCCGCAACGCCGGGCCGTTTTTCCTGCTGGGTGAGCAGATCATCCACCCCACCCAGGTCAGCACCACCGTGGACTACGGGGTCTATCTGCAGTTTCTCGCCCGCCGCGGCAGCTCGGAGGTGCCTCTCTGCGCCGCCACGCCGCAGAACGTCGAGATCACCGGCCTTGCCCCCGCGGACATCATCGGCATCCACACCTACTGCCGCGATGACGTTTTAGAGATCATCGACGCAAGGTATCTGACCCGGCTGCCGAAACCGGAAAAATCAGAAAATCCGCCCCCATCCGCCGAGTAATGCAGGGCGTCATCCCCTCTCTTGCCTCCCTCTGCGAGACAGACTCCCCCGATACGGGGGAGTGGCGCTCGCGCCAGAGGGGGAGCGGTGGCCCCGCAGGGCCGAGGGAGAGAACCTCGCCATAACCCGAAATCTTCCGGGCAACCATCAACCTCTCTCCCCCACCGCCTGCGGGCGGAGCCCCCTCCCAGAGGGGGCCAAGAAAATTTTACTCCCACAATGAGGTATTCCCACGCACATGAAAACCATCGTCATTCCGCAATTTTACCGCGGGCCGTCGGGCCAGAAGGGCCTGTATAACCGGCAGGAGGTCGGCCTGGCCCGCGCCTTTGCCGCGCTGGGCTGCCGCGCCGTCGTGCTCTACCCGGAGCCGGGCGCTAAAGCCCCCCGGATCGAGACCCCGGAGCCAAACGTAAAAATCTGCTATATGCCCGCCGTCGCCTTCGGCGTGCAGGCATTCTATAAAAGCTGGCAGATCCTGCTCGACGAGCATGCCGACGCCGTCCACGTCATGGGCGACAACTCCCTCGGCGTGCCGGGGCTGTACCGCTTCTGCCAAAAGCACGGCATCCTGTTTTACAGCCAGCTCGGTGCGCTGAAAAGCACCTCCAACCACGCCGCCGTGCGCAGGGTCATGGATCTGCTGCTGCGCCGCAATCTGGCGGTATACCGCAAAACGCCCACCTACGCCAAAACCCCCGCCGTCGCCGCCGAGCTGGAAAGCCTCGGCGTGCCCTGCGCGGGGCTGATGCCCGTCGGGCTGGACACCGCCATCATCCCGTCCATCCCCAACAACCGCACCGAGATCCGCCGTGCGCTCAAAATAGACGAGCACGCGCGGGTGTTTATCTTTGTGGGCCGCCTTGACCCCTACAAGCAGCCGCTCGACCTTGTGCCGATTTTGCAGGCCGCGCCGGACTGGTACGCCATCATCATTGGCCGGGGCTCACTGGGCGATGAGCTGACCCGCCGCCTGACCGACGCGGGCTTACTGGACCGCTGCCGCCTGATCCCGCAGCTGCCCAACGAGCAGGTGCACGTTTATTATCATGCCTGCGACGCTTTTGTGAACCTGAACCCGAATGAGATTTTCGGCATGAGCCTGCTGGAGGCCATGTACGCGGGCTGCCCGCCGGTGGCGCGCCACGCCCCCGGCCCCGACCTTATCATTGAGAACGGCATCAGCGGCCTGCTGTGCGGCACCGTGCCCGAGCTGGCCGCAGCGCTGGACAAAATCACCGCCGCCATGGGCCACGCCGCCCAGAGCCGCGTGAACGAAAACTTTCTGTGGCAGAACAGTGCCGAGCTGGCCCTGACCCTGCTGCCCAAAAAGGGAAAAGCCAATGGATAACGACAATCCTCTTTTGCAGAAGGCCGCCGACCTCTACCGCGGTCTGCGCTTTACAATGAAATACCGCGGCGTGGACATCCTGCCCGCCGCCGCCGGCAACGACCTGGCGCGCGACCTGCTCGAGAGCGGCCAGCCGTTCCTGTTTGGCCGCTGCGGTGCCACCGAGATGCGCACCGTGGCCGACTGGCTGCAAAACGGCGGGCACAATTTCACGGACCGCACGCGGGCGGATATTCGGAATCTGTCGGGCGTCTTTCCCACCGACGATGCCACGCTGGACAAATTCTGCCGCCTCTACGTCAAGACTGCGCAGAGCGCCGAGCTGCTCGCCCTCTGGAACGTCGGGGCCGAGCGGGAGGTCATCCGCGGCTGTGACGCGACCCGCTTTACCGAGCTGCGCGCCTTGGAGCCCTACTACCACGCCCGCCCGTGGAGCGCCGCCCTCGCGGGCAAACGGGTGCTCGTCGTGCATCCGTTCCGCCGCACGATTTTAGCCCAGTATGAAAAGCGCACCCAACTGTTTCCCGGCAAAGACGTGCTGCCGGAGCTTGCCTGCCTGACGGTCATTCAGGCCGTGCAGGGTCTGGGCGGGCAGGATACCGGCTACACCGACTGGTTTGACGCCCTGACCGAGATGGAGCGCCGGATGGACGCCGCCGACTACGACGTCGCCATCGTCGGCGCAGGGGCCTACAGCCTGCCGCTGGCCGCCCACGCCCGCGACACCGGCCACGCCGCCATACAAATGAGCGGTGCCACGCAGCTTTTGTTTGGCATCAAGGGCAAGCGCTGGGACGACCACCCCGTCATTTCCAAGCTCTACAACCCCGCCTGGGTCCGCCCCGACGAGACCGAGGGCATCAGCAATAAAGAAAAGGTCGAGGGCGGGAGCTACTGGTAATTTTTCAGATAAGAGATAATAGATAATAAAAAAAATGTGCGCCGTCAGACGGCGCGTCTTAAAAAGCCTGCCCGTAGGGGCCGGACATGTCCGGCCCTCAACCTTCCCTGCATATCGCTTTATCCTTATACTCCCCTGTGGTTAAAATTGCGGCGCACGGCGCCGCTCCACTTCTATTATCTTTTATCTCTTATCTTTTATTTTTTCCGGAGACCACCATGAAAATCTTAATGATCAGCAACCACCTCGGCGTGCAGAGCGGCGTACAGCGGTATGTCCAGAACCTGCTGCTGCACCTCGATACCGCTAAATACCGCGTCACCCTTTTCGTCGGTCAGTGCCCGCCGGACCAGGCCAGCACGGCCCCGGCGCTCGAGGCGCACGGCGTCGAGATCCTCGCCGTGCCGGACAACAAAAAGGACCGCATCCGCGCCCTGGCCGCCCACCTGCGCACCCATAAGGACTACGACATCATCCACTATCACACGGCCAGCAAGATCGGTGCCCCGGTCTGCGGCATGATGCGCGTACTCTGCCCCCGGGCTAAAATCGTGGTGCACAGCCACATCGTCTACCCGCCCATGACGCTGACCTGGCGCGCCGCCCATCTGGTGTACCAGCTGTTTGCGGACTACTTCCTCGGCTGCGGCGTCGCGGCGGGGCGGTTCGTGTTCGGTGATCATATCGACGCTAAGCCGAACTTTTCCGTGGCCTGCAACGCCGTGGATGCCGGGCGCTTTCACCCGGATGCCGCCGCCCGCGCCGCGACCCGCGCCGCCTGGGGCATTACCGACACGGACCGGCTGGCCGGGTTCGTCGGGCGGCTGAACCACCAGAAAAATCCGCTTTTCCTGATGGAGGTCTTTGCCGCGATGGCCGCGCAGGACCCGCATTGGAAGCTGCTGCTCGTCGGCACCGGCGAGATGGAGCCTGAAATGCGCACCGCCGCGGCCCGACGCGGCCTGACAGACCGCGTCATCTTTGCGGGCGTGCAGAGCGATGTCCCCGCCTTCATGAACGCCTTTGACCTGTTTCTGCTGCCCAGCAACTTTGAGGGCAGCCCCGTCACCCTGGTGGAGGCGCAGGGCTGCGGCGTGCCGTGCCTGGCGTCCACCAACGTGCCCGACGACGGCTCGGTGACAGACCTTGTGCATTTTCTGCCGCTGGCCGCGCCGCTGACCGACTGGGCCTCCAAAGCCGAGGCTATCGCCGCCCACGGCGACCACGACGACCACTGGGCCGCGCTCTCTGCCGCCGGGTACGAGCTGAAAACCGCTGCCCGCCGCATGGAGCAGCTGTACGACAAACTGGGAGGACACGCATGATCTACGCCGAACTGGCCGGGGGCCTCGGCAACCAGATGTTCATCTACGCCTTCGCGCGGGCGCTGGGTCTGCGCTGCGGCGAGCCCGTCACCCTGCTGGACCGGCAGGACTGGCGCGACGGTGCCCCGGCGCACACGGTCTGCGCGCTGGACGCACTGAACATCTCGCCGGACGTCAAAATCATTGCCGACGCGGGCTTTGCCAAGGCACACCTGCCGCGCAGGAACGCCGCCAAGGCGCTGATGATCAAGTACGAGCAGCGCCGCGGCCTGATGGCCCGCGACTGGCACAGCTTTGAGGCTGCCGCTGCCCCGCTGCTGAACGCCGTCGGCCTGCACTTTGCCACCGACGGCTACACCCCGCCCGCCGCGGCCACGCCCGCGATTTCCTCGCGTGGGGGTACTTCCAGAGTGAGCGCTACTTTGCGGATTTTGCCCCTATTATAAAGGAAGAGCTGCGTGCAAAAGCCGCCCCCGCCGGGCCCTATGCGGCGCAGATCACCGCCGCCGCGTACCCCGTCTGCGTCCATCTGCGCCGCGGCGACTACCAGAAACCCGAGAACGCGATCTTACAGGTCTGCACGCCGGACTACTACGCCCGCGCTGTCGCAGCGGTCAGGGACGAACACCCCGACGCCGCGCTGTTTGTCTTTTCCGACGACATCGACTGGGCGCGGGAGCATCTGGACACCGCGGGTCTGCCCGCCGTGTTCCTGCCCCGCGGCGAGGCCGTCGCCGACCTGGCCTTCATGCAGCTCTGCCGCGGCTTTGTCCTGAGCAACTCCACCTACAGCTGGTGGGCGCAGTACCTTGCCCCCGCCCCCGATAAACAAACCTGGGCGCCGGATAAATGGTATGCGCACACGAAGAAAACGGCCTTGTATCAGGACGGATGGCAGCTTATAAAGGCTTCCCCCTCGGGGGAAGCTGTCGCCGCAGGCGACTGATGAGGGCAAACCTCGCCATCATCACCCACTAACAGCTTGCAGCGCACACTCTCCCCTCATCCGGCCCTTCGGGCCACTTTCCCCTCGGGGAAGGCTTTATAGCAAGGAGACACTTATGCCTCTCTTTTCCATCATCATCCCCGTCTACAACGTGCAAAACTACCTGTCCGCCTGCGTCAAAAGCGTGGTCGAGCAGCCCGGCCCGCGCGACTGGGAGTGCATCCTTGTGGACGACGGCTCCACCGACCAAAGCGGCGCAATGTGCGACGCCCTCGCCGCCGAGCTGCCCGGCCTAAAGGTCATTCACCGGGAAAACGGCGGCCTTGCCGCGGCGCGCAACACCGGCCTCAAGGCCGCCACAGGCGACTGGCTGCTCTTTCTCGACAGTGACGACGCCATGGCCCCCGGCCTGCTGGCGCAGCTGCGCGGTGCGCTGGCCGCCCACCCGGACTGCGACTGGTTCATCGGCAAGCATCTCGAATGGCAGCCCGACGGCACGCTGACCCCGCACGACGGTCTGCATCTGGTGCCCGGCCCGTTTGCCAGCAGCGACTACGCCGCGCGGCTGAAGGCCCTGTACACCGCCGGGCACTGGTCGGTCTGGAAATACTGCATCCGGCGGTCTTTTTTGGAGCAGGCCCGCGTCCGCTTCCTGCCGGACTGCGTCTGGGCCGAGGACTGGCCCTTTGACCTTGAGCTGCTGCTGCACTGCGACAGGCTCTACTTTCTGGACACGGTTTTCACCCACTACCGCGTCGGACGGCAGGGCAGTCTTTTGACAGATGCCAAAAATCTGCCCAAACGCTTTCGGGGCCTTGCCGCCGCACAGCGCCGCCTGGCCAGGCTCTCCGCCAACGGCACGGCGGACGCCGCGGCCTACGCCGCCATGCAGGATGCCGCTGCAGACGTTTTCTGGCCGCAGGCCCGCACGGCAGCGGTCAGGGACGCCGCCATCCGCAAGGCCTGCCTGCCCTATATCGAGCAGCTGCGCCCGCTCTACCCCCACGGCACCGAGGTCCGCACCCGCCGTGATTGGCGGCTGTTCCGGTGGATGATGCAGAGCTTCGGGCCGCGGTTCACGCTTTGGGCGGCAAGCCTTCAACGCAAATAAAAAA
>ENA-OQMN01000002-OQMN01000002.1-human-gut-metagenome-genome-assembly--contig:-NODE-2-length-166110-cov-11.527421_pt1 | contig 166110 bp, 147 predicted proteins | sample MGYA00242765_ERZ504861 | MGnify/ENA primary metagenome ERZ504861 (study PRJEB26092, sample SAMD00036417) | human gut metagenome | host: Homo sapiens | study: EMG produced TPA metagenomics assembly of... | reverse complement strand
TTGACACGCGCTTTTTTTAAGTGGAGCTAGTAACAGGAATCGAACCTGCAACCTGCTGATTACAAATCAGCTGCACTGCCAATTGTGCTATACTAGCGGGAACTCTAATATAATATCACAATCGGCAGGGGTTTGTCAAGGGTTACAGCAGCTCCACGCCCGAATTCCTGCATGCCTGTACCGTAGCGTCATCCCACAGGCTGACCTGAACCTCGCCGACATGGGCCTTGCCCAGCAGCAGCATGCACAGGCGGCTCTGGCCAATGCCGCCGCCTATTGTCAGGGGCAGGGTGCCATCCAGCAGCAGTTTGTGGAAGGGCAGCTCCGCGCGCTGCGGGCAGCCTGCGGCGTCCAGCTGGCGGCGCAGGGCGTCGGCATCAACGCGGATACCCATACTGGACAGCTCCAGTGCGCAGTCCAGCGGCTTGTGCCAGAACAGGATGTCGCAGTTCAGCGTCCAGTCATCATAGTCGGGCGCGCGCCCGTCGTGGGGCTGGCCGCTCTTGAGCCTGCCGCCGATCTGCATGATGCAGACGGTTCCATGCTCTTTGGCAAAGGCATTCTCGCGCTGCTTCGGCGTGAAGTCCGGGTATCTGTCCTCGAGCTCCTGCGTCGTGATAAATGCCACCTCGCGGTCCAGGTGGATGTTGTTTTTCAGCTCGGGGAACTTCCAGCGCAGTTCGTCAGACGTTGCGCAGACAGCGTCCACGATGTCCCACACGGTCTCCTGCAGAAATTCCAGCGTGCGCTGGTCGGCAGTGATAACGCGCTCCCAGTCCCACTGGTCCACGTAGATGCTGTGCAGGTTGTCCAGCTCCTCGTCGCGGCGGACGGCGTTCATATCGGTCACAATGCCCTGACCGGGGCGGAAGCCGTACTTGTACAGGGCGTAGCGCTTCCACTTAGCCAGACTGTGGACGACCTCTGCCTGCTCGTTCAGACTGGGCACATCGAACGCAACAGGGCGCTCGACGCCGTTCAGGTCGTCGTTCAGGCCGCTGCCCTGCATGACAAACAGGGGAGCCGTGACGCGCTTGAGGTGCAGCGCCATGCAGAGCTTCTCCTGAAAGATCGTCTTGATGAGGCCGATGGCCTTCTGGGTGTCATACAAACCCAGAAGACTTTGGTATCCTTCCGGAATGGTAATGTGACTCATAATACATCCTCCTATTTCTTTCCCGGTGTATGGCTTTATGCCTTGGCGAACTGGCTCTCGTACAGCTGCTTGTAGAAGCCGCCCTGCGCCAGCAGTTCTTCATGGGTTCCGCGCTCAATGATGTTGCCGGCCTTCATGACCAGGATCTGGTCAGCGTTCTTGATGGTAGACAGGCGATGGGCCACGATAAAGCTCGTGCGGCCCTTCATCAGCTCCTCAAAGGCATCCTGCACCAGCACCTCGGTACGGGTGTCGATGCTGGACGTTGCCTCATCCAGAATCAAAATCGGCGGGCGTCGCAGCATGACACGGGCAATGCAGAGCAGCTGCCGCTGGCCCTGGCTGATGTTGCCGCCGTCCCCGGCTACCTGCGTGTCGTACCCGTTGGGCAGGCGGCAGATAAAGCTATGGGCGTGCGCCTTCTTGGCCGCGGCGATGATCTCCTCGCGGGTCGCATCCGGCTTGCCGTAGGCGATATTCTCCGCAATCGTACCGGCCTTCAACCAGGTCTCCTGCAGCACCATGCCCAGGTTGCCGCGCAGGCTGTCGCGGGTCACATTGTCGATGGTATACCCGTCGACGCGCAGCGTACCGCCGTTGATCTCATAAAACCGCATCAGCAGATTGACCAGTGTCGTCTTGCCGCAGCCCGTGGGGCCGACCAGTGCAATACGCTGACCCGGCGCAACCTTCAGGTTCATATCCTCGATCAGCGGCACATCGTCCACATAGCGGAACCTGACGTGGTCAAACTCCACGCTGCCCGCGCCGTGGGGCAGGGCAACAGCATCCGGGCCATCGGGCACGATGGGCGTCTCGTCAATCAGGTCAAACACGCGCTGCGCACAGGCCAGCGCGTTCTGGAGTTCGGTCATAACGTCCGAAATGTCATTGAACGGTTTCGTGTACTGGTTTGCGTAGTTCAGAAAGACCGACAGCTGGCCCACCGTGATGCCGCCGGCAATGGCGACGAACGCACCCAGCACGCCGACGGCGGCGTAGACCAGCGCATTCACAAAGCGGGTGCAGGGGTTCGTGGTAGAGGAGAAGAACGTCGCCTTGACGCCGCACTTCTGCAAATCGAGGTTGATCTTATCGAAGCGTTCCTCGGCGCGGCGCTCATAGCCGAACGCGCGGACAAGATGCTCGTTGCCGACCAGTTCTTCGACCAGACTCGTCATTTCGGCGCGGGTCTCGCTCTGCACCTTGAACATAGAATAGGTGTGGGTGGCAATAAACCGCGCGACGAAAATCGACAGCGGCGTCAACGCCACAACGACCAGCGCAATGCGCCAGTCGATGAACAGCATGACTCCCAGCGTGCCCAAAATCGTCAGCACGCCGGTGAACAGCTGGGTAAAACCCATCAGCAGACCGTCGCTGAACTGCTCCACGTCGGTGGTAATGCGGCTGATAGCATCGCCGGGGCGGTGGGCGTCCATATATTTGAGCGGCAGAATCTCCAGCTGGCCAAACGCACGGACACGCATATCACGCACGACCTGAAAGGTAATGCGGTTATTGACGACATTCATCAGCCACTGGGCCAGCGCTGTGCAGGCAATCGTGGCAGCCATCGCTATCGCAATTTTGCCAAGGCCTGCAAAATCAACCTGACCGGGTCCTAGGATCATATCCACGGCCTTGCCGGACAGTACCGGAGCCAGCAGAGTCGTGACCACTGTGATCAGCGCAAAGGTCAGCGTCAGGATGACCATGCCGGCGTAGGGGCGGATCAGCTTCAGGACGCGATGGATCGTATTCTGGTCCAGCTTTTGCTTTGTCTTGCTCATAGCGTCTTTGCCACCTCCTCCTTGCTCAACTGGCTCAGGCAGATTTCCTTATAGACCTCGCAGCTGCGCAGCAGCTCGGCATGGGGCGCGTCGCCAACCAGCTTACCGTCATCCAGCACCAGAATGTGGTCGGCGCGCTGCACGCTGGCCGCGCGCTGGGAGACGATAAACACGGTCATGCCGTGCGTTTCCTCTTTGATTGCCTTGCGCAGGGCTGCGTCCGTTGCAAAATCCAGCGCCGAGGCACTGTCATCCAGAATCAGGATCTTCGGCTTTGGTACCAGCGCGCGGGCAATCGTCAGGCGCTGGCGCTGGCCGCCGGAGAAGTTGCGGCCCGCCGTCTCCACCGGTGCATCCAGCATGCCAGGTTTGCCGCGGACAAACTCCGCCGCCTGGGCTATCTCCAGCGCCTGCCAGATTTCCTCGTCGGAAGCGCCGGGAGCGGCCCACTGCATATTGTCGCGGATCGTACCCGTAAACAGCACGGCCTGCTGGGGCACGACGCCCACCAGCCTGCGCAGCTGTGCAAAGCTGTACTGCTTTACATCATGGCCGAACAGCGCAACGCCGCCGTTGTCGGCATCGTAGAAGCGGCAGACCAGGTCGATCAGCGTCGATTTGCCGCTGCCCGTACCGCCGATGACGCCGATGGTCTCACCGGGCCTGGCCGTGAACGTGATGTCCGTCAGGCTCGGTGCGCCGGCATCCTTGTAGGTGAAGGTGACGTGCTCAAACTTAGCCGCCTCGGCAGCGTCGTTCACAGCCAGCTCTGCCGTGCCGGGATCCTGCATTGTCGTGTGGGTGTTCAGAATCTCATTGACGCGCATGCCGCTGGCCAGTGCGCGGGTGACCGAAACGACCAGATCCGCCAGACGCAGCAGGCTCAGCAGAATCTGGCTCATATAGTTGATAAGGGCAATGACCTCGCCCTGCGTCAGCTTACCGGCATCGACCTCCACACCGCCGCGCAGCAGCAGTGCCACAACGGCCAGATTGACGACGAGATAGGTCAGCGGGTTCATCAGCGCCGAAATACGGCCTGCCGCAAATTGCAGCTTTTTCAGATGGTCATTTGTCTCCACAAAAGCGGCCAGCTCGTCCGCCTGGCGGGCAAAGGCACGCACCACGCGCGCGCCGACGTAGTTTTCGCGCGTCAGCAGCGTCACACGGTCCAAGCCGTTCTGGGCCTCATGGTAGATGGGCACGGTCACGCGCATGATGGCCCATATAATAAGCGACACCATGATTGTAACGCCGATGAAAAGCAGCGTCAGCTTCGGGCTGATGGAGAACGCCATAATAAGCGCGCCGATCACGATGAACGGCGAGCGCAGCAGCAGACGCAGCGTCAGGTTGACGCCGTTCTGTACCTGATTGATGTCGCTCGTCATGCGGGTGACAAGCGTCGGGGTGCCGATGCCGTCCAGATCGCTGTAGCTCAGCGTGCCAATATGGCGGAACAGGTCCTTGCGCAATGCCGTGCCAAAGCCCAGCGCCGCCTTTGCGGAGAACCACTGTGCCGTCAGGCTGCTGGCCAAGCCGATAGCAGCCAGCAGGACCAGCAGGCCGCAGCGCGTCCAGATGAAGGCTGCATCCTCGTTTTTGATGCCCGTGTCGATGATGCTGGCAATGACCAGCGGCACAAACAATTCAAAACAGGCTTCCAGCATCTTGAAAAGCGGCGCTAACAGGGCTTGCTTCTCATAGCCCTTGATGTAGCGCATCAGTTTGTGCATTGAAAACCACCTCATACGTAAAAATAAAAATAATCAGTTTATTATACCACGGTTTTCTCAATTTGTCTTGCAGAATCCCCCAGATTTCGATGATTATTTATTGGCCCGGCGTCTATACTTTCAATGGGTACTTTTCAGAGGAGGATTTGCAGATGTTCTGGGTCTACAGATATAAAGGTTTTTCCTTCACGGCGGCACGCACCGTGCACACGGCGCTGGTGCTGGCGGGGCAGCAGGGGTGCAGCCAGGCGGATACCGGCCATTTGCTGCTGGCGCTGGTGCAGACAGCACAGGGGACAGCGGCGGATTTTCTGCGCCGCAAGCGGGTGACATCCACCGCCCTGGCCGAGCATACCGCCGCCCACGCGGCGGGCCGTCCGCGCCGCCTGCACAGCCGGGACCTTGCCCCCGAGCTGAGCAAGGCCATGGAGTTTGCCGTGCTGGGTGCGCACGCGGCCAGTGCCGCCAGGGCGGAGAACGAGCACCTGCTCTGCGCCATCCTCGAGGACTCGTCCTGCACGGCCAGCCGGTGGCTGGCGGCTCTGGGCATCGAGCTGCCGCAGGCCGCGCGGGAATGCCGCCAGCTTTCCGGTCAGCTTGTGCTGCCCGCCCAGCCGCGGATGGCTGCCTCCCGCACGGGCCGCCCCAGCGATAAATACGGCCGCGACCTGACGCGCCTCGCACAGGAGGGGCGGCTCGACCCGGTGCTCTGCCGTGATGCCGAGCTGGATCGCATGATTGAAATTCTCTGCCGCCGCCAGAAAAACAACCCCTGCCTCCTGGGTGAGCCGGGTGTCGGTAAGTCTGCGCTGGCGGAGGCACTGGCGCAGCGGATCGCTGCGGGACAGATCACCCCGGCACTGCGCGGCAAGCGGGTGCTGGCGCTGGACATGGCGTCGATGGTCGCGGGCACCAAATACCGCGGCGACTTTGAGGAGCGGTTCAAGAACCTGTTGGAAGAACTGTACCGTGACCGCTCAACGATTTTGTTTATCGATGAAATCCACCTCATTGCCGGGCCGGGCGGCGGAGGGAGCCATTGACGCCGCCAGCATCTTAAAGCCGATGCTGGCACGCGGCGAAATTCAGCTCATCGGCGCGACCACGCCCGAGGAATACCGCAAAACCATCCAGAAGGATTCCGCGCTCGAGCGCCGCTTTGGAAAGGTCATGGTCGAGGAGCCTACCCCTGCTGCCGCAGAAACGATTCTGGCCGGACTGATGCCGCGGTATGAGCGCTACCACGGTGTCAGCATCCCGCCCGAGGCCATCCACGCCGCGGTGGAGCTGAGCGTGCGTTACCTGCCCGGGCGGTATCTGCCCGACAAGGCCATTGACCTGCTGGACGAAGCCGCCGCGGCCCGCCGCATTGCCGATGCCAGCGGGAACCGCCGGGCACTGACCCCCGCCGATATTGCAAGGGTCGTCAGCAAGGCCAGCGGTGTGCCCGCAGAGCGCGTGGGCGAAGCCGAGAGAGAGCGTCTTGCCAATCTGGAACAGCGCCTTGCCGCCGAGGTCATCGGCCAGCCGCAGGCCGTGGCCGCCGTGGCATCCGCCATCCGACGCAGCCGCACCGGCCTGCGGGAGAGCGGGCGGCCCATAGGAGCTATGCTGTTCCTCGGGCCGACGGGCGTCGGCAAGACCCAGCTGGCACGCACGCTGGCAAAATGCTGGTTCGGCAGCGAAAAAGCCCTGCTGCGCTTTGACATGTCGGAGTATATGGAGAGGCATACCGTCGCGCGGCTGCTCGGCGCGCCGCCGGGCTATGTCGGCCACGACGAGGGCGGCCAGCTGACCGAGGCTGTGCGCCGCCGCCCGTACAGTGTTGTCCTATTTGATGAAATCGAAAAGGCGCACAGCGACATCCAGAACCTGCTGCTGCAAATCTTGGAGGACGGCAATCTGACCGACTCCCAGGGACGCCGGGCGGATTTTTCCAACACGATTATTCTGCTCACCTCCAATCTGGGTGCGCGGTGTCTGTCCGGGCAGACGTCGCCGCTGGGCTTTGGGGCCGCCGCTGCCGAGACCCGGCGCCGCGGCCAGCAAGCCATCCAGGAGGCTAAGGAGTTTTTCCGCCCCGAGCTGATGGGGCGCCTGGATGAGACCGTCCTCTTTGACCCGCTCGGCCCGGAGCAGCTGGCCGGGATCGCAGACCGGCTGCTTCTCGAGCTTGAGCAGCGCGCAGCCCGGCAGGGCTACACGCTGCACCACACGCCCGCCGCAGCCAAAGTGCTGGCCGGGGACAAGGTGCCGCCCTACGGTGCGCGGGAGCTGCGCCGCACCGTCAGCCGTGCCGTGGAGCAGGCCCTTGCGGACCGCATCGCTGCCGGTACAGCCCACCCCGGCACCGTTTACACCGCCGATGTGGACGCCGACGGGCACATTATCCTGACCGAGGATACACTGGCGGCGTGCGTGTAGCATAAGCAAAACGAGGTACCTGCTTTCCGTGGCAGATACCTCGTTTTGCTTATTATAATTGTTGTAAAAGGGAAAAATCCTCAATCCTTCACGTACAGCCCGCAATGGCACGCCCCGTGGTAGTCCGGGTCGGCCAGCTGCTCCTTGAACTCCTTGCAGATGCAGATATTCTCCGGAATGTGCTGCAAGCGGCAGGGGCAGTAGCCGCCCGTGCGCTTGAGGCCCTCGCGGATGGTTTTGACGATTTCCTCATTAGGGTTCAGGTGAAATTTCGGCTTTTCCATAGTGTTACCTCGTTTACGGTTTTACGCGGAACTCCTGCTCGCAGTAGATGCAGCGATAGCGTCCGCTCGGCGTCAGGGCAAAGATGTGGTCACAGCCCTCCTCGATAGAAGTGATGCAGCGCGGGTTCGTGCATTTGATGACGTTGACCAGCCGCTTGGGCTGCTCGGGGTGTTTTTTCTCCGTCACCCTGCCGTCCCGGATAAAGGTGATGGAGATTTTCGGGTCGACATAGGCGAGAACGTCAAAGCTCATCTCGCTGACATCGCCCTCGATCTTTATTATGTCCTTTTTTCCGTCCTTTTGGCTGCGGACGTTCTGCAAAAGGGCCACGCTGGCATTGTTCAGCTTTTCCAGCTCCATCATGTGGTAGAGCGCCAGACCCGTGCCTGCGGTAATGTGGTCAATGACCACGCCGTTCTGGATTTCATCAACCTTCAACATTGAACGCTACCTCCCCGGTCTTTGGGTCCTTGAGACCCAGCAAAGTCATGATCAGCGCCATGCGCATATAGACACCGTTCTGCACCTGGTCAAAGTACGCTGCGCGCGGGTCGTCATCCACGTCCAGCGTGATCTCATTCACACGGGGCAGGGGATGCAGCACCGGCATATCCGCGGGGGCCAGAGCCAGCTTTTCCTTTGTCAGGACATAGCTGTTTTTCAGGCGGATGTAATCTTCTTCATTAAAGAACCGCTCACGCTGGACGCGGGTCATGTAGAGGACGTCCAAATCGGGCAGAGCCTCCTCCATGCTGCGTGTCTCAACATAGGGGATGTTGTTAGGCTCGAGGATCTCGCTGATGATGTAATCCGGCACGCGCAGCTCCTCGGGTGAGATGAGCACAAACTTCATGCCCGGCAGACGGGACAGGCTCTTGATCAGGCTGTGCACCGTGCGGCCAAACTTGAGGTCGCCGCAGAAGCCGATGGTCAGATGATCCAGGTGCCCCTTGCGCTGGCGGATCGTCATCATGTCCAGCAGCGTCTGGGTGGGGTGGCTGTGGCCGCCGTCACCGGCGTTGATGACCGGAATGCGGCTGTAGCGGGACGCGCGCAGCGGTGCCCCCTCCTTGGGGTGGCGCATGGCGGCAATGTCTGCCACACAGCTGATCACGCGGATGGTATCGGCTACGGTCTCGCCCTTGGAGGCGCTGGAAACACCGGCATCGGGGAAGCCCAGCACCTGACCGCCCAGGTTCAGCATGGCCGCCTCAAACGAAAGACGGGTACGGGTGCTCGGTTCGTAGAACAGTGTTGCCAGCCGCTTACGGGCAGCTACATCTTTATAGGCAGCCGGGTCATCATGGATACGGTCTGCAAGGTCCATCAGGCTGAGCGTTTCTTCCAGCGTGAAATCCGCCGGGTCGATCAAATGTCTCATACACAATCCCCTTTGTTTACTCTATTCATTCCAAACGGCGCTGTGCCGTTCAAAATCAAATCAGCTTGCGCACCATCGCAAAGTCAAAGAAATCCGTATAGCAGGTCTGGCAGCAAAGCACCGGCTTGCAGGTTCGGGAATAGCAGATCTCATCCAGCTGCAAAAGCGCCTGCTCCGGGCGCAGCCCCAGCTGGCGGCGGATGCCGGGCACCCCCTGCACGGCGTGCAGCGTCGTCAGCGTCTCGGTGACCTCCACATGGCAGTGCTGCTCCACGATCTCAAAGATCGGGCGGCTGAAATCGATCGTATCCAGCCACTTGCCGCCAAACAGCGCCAGCGGCAGAATATCGGTAGAGTAGAGCACCGGCGTTTCATCGGCCAGTACCCGGCGGCGCACAAACACAAGTGTGTGCTCGCGCTCCGGGTCAAGGCCGAGCTTTGCGGCCAGCTCCGGCATGGCAGTCTCCCGCGTGACCATCAGGTTATCACTGTGGGGCACGCGGCCAATTGAGCGGATCATGCGGTTGAATTCCAGCTTCTGGTCCATGCGGTTCTCGACCCGAACCACATCGCGGTTGACAAGGGTGCCGATGCCGCGCACACGCTCCACATAGCCGTCGCGCTCCAGATCGCTCAGGGCATCGCGCACCACGGTGCGGCTCACGCCCAGAACATCGGCCAGCTCCAGCTCGCTGGGCAGCTGGGCGGCGTTTGCATAGCGTCCGCGGCGCAGCTCCTCCAGCAGGCGCCGGGCTGCCTGCTGGCTGCGCAGCTCACCGCCCAGACGGTTTTCCGTCGTTTTATTCATGCAAAAATTCCTTTCGTGCCCGGCATACGTCCGCCAGGCAGCATTTGTCGCAGTAGGGCTTGGTGCGGGCTGTGCACACGGCGCGGCCATGGTCCACCAGCCGGTGGCAGAAGCCGTTGCCCTCCGCAGGCGGGATGATCTTCCACAGCTCCCGCTCGACCTTGGCCGGCTCCTTGACGTTGTCCACCAGCCCGATGCGGTTGCACAGCCGGATGCAGTGGGTGTCCGTCACGATGGCAGGCTTGCCGAATACGTCCCCCATGATCAGATTCGCACTTTTGCGGCCAACGCCGGGCAGGGCAAGCAGCGCGTTGAAACCATCCGGCACATGGCAGTCGTACCTGTCGCGCAGCATCCGCATACAGGCTGAAATATCCCGTGCCTTACTGTGGCCCAGCCCGCAGGGCTTGACGATGGCCTCAATATCCGCAGGATCCGCTGCAGCCAGTTCTTTTACGCCGGGGTACTTGGCAAACAGCTCCTGCACCACCACGTTTACGCGGGCATCGGTGCACTGGGCCGCCAGCCGTACTGACACAAGCAACTGCCACGCATGGTCATAATCCAGCGTGCAGTCGGAATCGGGATATTCTGCCTTCAGGCGCGCAATACAAATCGCAGCCAGCTCTTGTTTGGTCACAGCATTTTCTCCGTTTCAATCCTTTTCTCTTGATTCTACCACGCCGAGCCGTTATAATCAAGTATAGAAGTATGATGTTTTGGTACACTATCTCAAACTTATCTTAAAAAAGGAACGCAAAATGGAACCATTGGCACAGCGTCTGCGCCCGCGCACCCTGGATGAGGTCTGCGGCCAGCAGCATCTACTCGGCAAAAATCAGGTTTTCCGCCGCACTGTCGAGAGCGGCAAGATTCCCAACATGATCTTCTACGGCCCGTCCGGCGTCGGCAAAACCACCATTGCCAGCATCATTGCAGCGGGCAGCGGTATGCAGCTGCACAAGCTCAACGGCACGACGGCCTCGACGAGCGACATCAAATCGGTGCTCGCGGACATCGGCACACTCGGCGCGTCGGGCGGCATTCTTTTATATCTTGACGAGATACAATATTTTAACAAGCGCCAGCAGCAGAGCCTTCTGGAATGTGTGGAGCAGGGTACCGTCACCCTGATTGCCTCCACCACCGAGAATCCCTACTTTTATGTATATAACGCGCTTCTGTCCCGCTGCACGGTATTTGAGTTCAAATCCCTGACCACCGACGACATCCGCGCCGGCCTGCGCAGCGCCGCTGCGCGCCTCGGGGCCGAGGACAAGTCTCCCGTGCTCATTCCCGACGATGCGCTGGAATACCTGGCCCAGAGTGCGGGCGGCGATATGCGCAAGGCGCTGGGCAATCTGGAATTTGCCGTCACCGCTGCACCCGTAGAAAACGGCAGCCGCACGATCACACTGGACATGGTGCAGCAGGTCGCCGTGCGCACGGCCATGCGGTATGATAAGCTCGGCGACGACCACTATGACATCGTCTCGGCCTACCAGAAGTCGATGCGCGGCTCCGACCCCGACGCGGCGCTACACTATCTGGGCCGTCTGCTGGAAGCGGGTGACCTGCCCAGCGCCTGCCGCCGTTTGATGGTCTGCGCGTGCGAGGATGTCGGCCTGGCTTGGCCGCAGATCATCCCCATCGTCAAGGCCGCTGTTGACATTGCCAACGCCGTCGGTCTGCCGGAGGCCCGTCTGCCGCTGGCGGATGCCGTGGTGCTGGTGGCTACCGCGCCCAAGTCCAACTCCGCCCACGACGGCATCAATGCCGCCATTGCGGACATTCAGGCCGGGCGCACCGGGCCCATCCCGCGCCAGCTGCAAAACAAGCATTACGACGGCGCCGACGCCAAGGTCAAGGGGCAGCACTACCTCTACCCGCATGACTACCCCAACCACTGGACCCCCCAGCAATACCTGCCCGACGCCATCAAGGACCGGCAGTACTATGTCCCCGGTGATAATAAAAACGAGCAGGCTTTCGCACAATACTGGAAAAAAATCAAAGGAGAACTGTAATCATGCCCAACCTCCACTGCGAAGCCATTGCCTTCCCGTCGTCGGACGGAAAGCACACCTCCTCCGCATTCCTCTACACTGTACCCGGTCAGCCTGTGCGGGCTGTCCTTCAGCTCAGCCACGGCATGTGCGAATATGTGCGCCGCTATGAACCGATGGCCGAGTTCTACGCTGCCCACGGCATTGCGCTGGCGGGCAACGACCACCTCGGCCACGGTGACACCGCCCAGGCAGGGGAGCACGGCCACTACGGTGAGCCGAATGACCGTTGCCACCTCCTGAACGACCTGCACACGATGAACCGTATCCTGCACGAGCGTTTTCCCGATACGCCCATCATCCTCTACGGCCACAGCATGGGCAGCTTTTACGCGCGCTGGTACGCCGAGAAGTGGCCGGAAAGCATCACGGCGCTGGTCATTTCCGGCACGGCAGGCCCCAGCCTTATGAATGTCGTCGGCCAGCGGCTGGCCGGGCTGATTGCCCTCGTCAAGGGGCCGCGCTATGTCTCGCCGCTGATGGTCAAGCTGAACTTTGGCAGCTATTGCAGGAAAATCGAGAACGCGCAGTCGCCCAACGCCTGGCTTTCCCGCGATAAAAGCGTTGTGAAAGCCTACGACGCCGACGGGCTGTGCACCTTCCGGTTTACCGCTGCGACCTACCGCGAGATGCTCGCGACGCTCAACCACGTCAGCACAAAGGCATGGACACAGGCTATTGACAAGGATCTGCCCGTGCTGCTGATTGCCGGTGACTGCGACCCCGTCGGCGACTACGGCAGCGGCGTGCGCAAGGTCTGGGCCATGCTGGGCGACGCCGGTGTCAGGGATCTGACCTGCCAGATTTTTGAAGGAGGCCGCCACGAGCTGCACAACGAGACAAACCGCGACGAGGTGTTCGACTACGTGTTGACATGGATCGAGGATCACATTTCCTGACGTTGTATCATATAACATTTTCTCCGCCAGCCCGGCGGGGGATTTTTTTATTTTTCTATTGACAATGCTGTATTCCGCGTGTATTATTGTATTAAGCTCTTAACACAATAATACAAAAGGAGCATAAAACACCATGAACTGGAACATTACTGCGGGCCGCCCGGTCTATGTGCAGCTGGTTGAGCAGTTGGAGCTTGCCCTCGTCGCGGGGGAGTTCCCGCCCGGCAACCGCATTCCGCCCGTGCGGGAGCTGGCCGCTGACGCCGGGGTCAACCCCAACACCATGCAGCGCGCTTTGCAGGAGCTGGAAAGCCGCGGCCTTTTGCAGGCGCAGCGCACCGCCGGGCGCACCGTCACAGCGGATGACACTGCCCTGCAGGCTCTGCGCCGTCGGCGCACCGGCATGCTGGCGGCGGAGTTTCTGCACCAGATGCAGGCCCTCGGCCTGACCGAAGCCGAAATCGAGACCCTGCTGCGCGAGACCGCACAGCAGGCACCAAAAAAGGAGTAAACCATGGATGCAATTTATGAGGTACACGGCCTGACCAAGCGCTATGGCCGCACCGCTGCGCTGAACGGCGTGGACTTTGCCGTCACGCCTGGCAAGCTTGTTGGCCTGCTTGGCCCCAACGGCAGCGGCAAAACAACGCTTATGAAAATCTCCGCCGGTCTTTTGCAGCCCACGGCGGGCAGCGTCATCATTGATAAAGTTCCTGTCGGCGTTTTCACCAAGGCCGTCACCAGCTATCTGCCGGACCGTATGGCCCTGCCGACGGAGTTCACCGCCGACGATGCCGTAAGCCTGTACGCGGATTTCTTCACCGATTTTGACAAAGTCAAGGCAAACGCCATGCTGGCCGACCTGCATATCGGCGGGCGGGACAAAATCGATTCCATGAGCAAGGGCACACAGGAAAAGATGCAGCTCTGCCTGACGATGAGCCGTGCCGCCAGGCTCTACCTGCTGGATGAGCCTCTGGGCGGCGTGGACCCCGCCGCCCGCGACTACATTTTAAGCACCATTCTGCACAACTACAGTGAGGATGCCGCGCTTATGCTGTCCACGCACCTCATCGGCGACATTGAGAAGGTGCTGGACGAGGTCATTCTTTTACAGGACGGAAAGGTCCTGCGCCAGGTCGCCGTCGACGAGCTGCGCGAGGAAACAGGGGAGAGCGTGGACGCTTACTTCCGGGAGGTTTACAAATGCTGACGAAGCTTTTACGTTATGAGTTCAAATCCACAGGCCGTGTTGTTCTGCCCATTGCGGCGGGCGTGCTTGTGCTGAACATTTTTACCAATATTCTGAGCCATTTTGTCCAGAACACCTCCGACAGGCTGCCGCTGGCCGGGGTCGCCATGGCCTTGCTGGCACTGGCATCTGCCGTAAGCCTTCTTGTTGTGCTCGCCATCTGCTTTTTTATTGAAATTCAGCAGTTTTACCGCCTGTTGGGCGAGCGCGGGTACTTGATGCTGGCTCTGCCCGTGCCCATTTGGCAGCACATTGCTGCTAAGGTCATCTGCGGCACGGTATGGACGCTGTTCGGCATGGTATTTCTTACACTTTGCGGCATGCTGACTACCGACACGGTCAGAGGCGACGGGTTTGCATCTGATTTCAGCCGCGTCACTGCCGAGGATGTCGCCATCTGGTCTGCAATGCTTTTGATTATACTGGCCCTTATCGCGGGCGCACTGCTGCACGCATATCTGGCCTGTGCCTTTGCCGCGCAGTTTACCCAGCAGCGGCTGCTCATCAGCATTGCCGCCTACTTTGTCATCGGCTTTATCGGGCAGATGGCAGCCCTTGTGACGGCAGTCTTTGTCGCGTTCCGCGGGTATAAGTACCTTAACAATACCGGCTTCAGCGCCGCGTCGTTTTTCGGTCCCGACAATACCTTGGGCGTTATCGTACTCATCGCCGTCTTTGCGCTGATTGCCATTGTCGATGCCCTGTTGTGGGCACTGACCCAGTGGCTCATGACGAAGCGGCTGAATCTGGCGTGACCATCGCCAAATAACCAAAGGCAACACCGCACAATTCCCGCCTTACGGCTTAAGCACCGCTCCGGCGGCTGCGGCACGGCACCTGCGTTGCCAAAATGCTCGATCATACACAAAGTATTATCTGCGCTTTTGGCTTAGCAGCTGCCGCACCTCGCTCACCGTATCGGCACTTAGAATTATGCGGTATTGCCCAAACGGCACAGAACGCAAAACTGCAGCGTTCTGTGCCGTTTTTACTTTATAAAATCTGCTATCGCCTGCGCGTTGTGCCGCCCTTTTCATAGAGCTTTTTCAATGCCGCGTGTAAAGTAGTGCAATACACCCAATCATTTCAACTGCGGTTCCAGCCGCCGTATTATTCAGCCTGCATACAAACCGCCAGTCGGTATGTATGTGCCTGCCTGGCGCAGCCAGCCGGGCAGGCTGCGCTCGGGCTTTTGTATGGCCTCTTTGCCGCTTTGCCCAGTGCCGTGCTTTTTGCGGCGGCTGCTGCATCGCACATTTTCAAAAAAGCCGTTTCTTTTACAAAATCATGAACGCTTCTTTACCAATTTATTAAAAAGTTCTTATTGACAAATATTCTGCAAGCCGTATAATGTATCTTGTGTGTGCATCTATAGGGCAAATCTTTTCTGCCCTGACACATTGGCGTTGTATGTGCTGCTTGCAGCGGCTTCTTCAGCAGGGAGCCGTGTAACAAACCTTTGCGGGGCGGCATAATTGGCGCTGACTCGTCAAGGACTCTGTGCCGACCCAAGGAAGAAACGGTGCGTAAAGAGAGTGCTGTAACGGGAAATTCCGCAAAGGGGGATGCAATAAAAATGAATGAAAATCTGATCGTATCTCTGAAAGACATTGTTGTCGAATTCGATGGGCAGAAGGTCCTGGACGGACTTTCGCTGGACATCCACGACAAGGAGTTTGTCACCTTCCTAGGCCCCTCGGGCTGCGGCAAGACGACGACCCTGCGTGTGATTGCCGGCTTTGTAACACCGAAATCGGGCAATGTCTTTTTTGATGGCAAGGACATCGCCAACATGCCGCCGTACAAGCGGCCTGTGAACACGGTGTTCCAGAAGTATGCGCTGTTCCCGCACCTGAACGTGTTTGAGAACGTCGCCTTCGGTCTGCGCCTGAAAAAGATGACCGAGGATGAGATCCGCCCGAAGGTGTTCGAGATGCTCGAGATCGTCGGCCTGAAGGGCTTTGAACGCCGCAGCATCCACCAGCTGTCCGGCGGCCAGCAGCAGCGCGTGGCCATTGCCCGCAGCTTGGTGAACCAGCCCCGCGTCCTGCTGCTTGACGAGCCGCTCGGCGCGCTCGACCTCAAGCTGCGCAAGGAGATGCAGCTGGAGCTGAAGCGCCTGCAGCGTGAAATGAACATCACCTTCGTCTACGTCACCCACGATCAGGAGGAGGCCCTGACCATGTCGGATACCGTCGTTGTTATGTCCGGTGGTAAGATCCAGCAGATCGGCTCCCCGCAGGATATTTACAACGAACCCAAGAACGCTTTTGTTGCCCGCTTTATCGGTGACTCCAACATTGTCGACGGCGTCATGCTGCGCGACTTCTACGTCAACTTCGGCGGGCACGACTTCACCTGCGTTGACCGCGGCTTCAAGCCGAACGAGCCTGTGCAGGTCGTCATCCGCCCGGAGGACGTGCAGATCGTGCCGCCCTCTGTCGGTATGCTGACCGGCCTTGTGCGCGAGGTCATCTTCAAGGGCGTTCACTTTGAAATGCACGTCGATGTGGAAGGCTATGAGTGGATCATCCATTCCACCCAGGCCAGCCAGCCCGGCGAGCTTATCGGCATGAACATCGGCCCGGACGAAATTCATATCATGAAGCGTTCGGAGGTGTGATCCATGCTCAAATCCAAATCCTCCCGCTGGCTGGCCGGGCCGTATCTGGTCTGGATGGCCATTTTCACAGTCGTACCGCTTTTCATCGTCATCTGGTACGCCGTGACGAACGCGGACGGCCAGTTCACCTTCGACAATCTCACCCAGATCGGGCGGTATTCCAGCGTGTTTGCCCGCAGCCTGATTTTGGCCGCAATCTCTACCGTGATCTGCCTGGTCATGGCGTTTCCGGTGGGGTATTTTCTCTCCCGCCTGCGCGCCAACAAGCAGCACATTATGCTGATGCTCATTATGCTGCCCATGTGGATGAACTTCCTGCTGCGCACCTACGCCTGGATGACACTGCTGGAGAAAAACGGCCTTATCAACAAGTTCTTCGGTTTGTTCGGCCTCGGCCCCTTCAACATGATCAACACCTCAGGTGCGGTTGTGCTGGGCATGGTGTACAACTACCTGCCGTTTATGATTTTGCCCATCTACACGGCCATGACAAAAATCGATGATTCCATCATTGAGGCCGCGCAGGATCTGGGCTGCAACGTCTGGCATATTCTGTTTCGGGTGCTCGTCCCGCTGACCGGCCCCGGCATTGCCACCGGCATCACGCAGGTGTTTGTGCCCGCAGTCTCTACTTTTATTATCAGCCGTATGCTGGGCGGCGGCTCCAACCTGCTGATCGGCGATTTGATCGAGCTGCAGTTCCTTGGCAACTCCTACAATCTGAACCTCGGCTCCGCCATGAGCCTGGTGCTGATGGTCATTGTCCTGCTCTGCATGAGCTTCACTTCGAGCTTTGACGAGTCCGAGATGGAAGGAGTGATGTGATATGGCAAAAAAACATTCCGCATTGCTCATGCGCACCTACGTCATTCTGGTGTTCTGCTTCATGTATCTGCCCATCGCGGTCATGATTGCGTTCAGCTTCAATGAGAGCAAATCCCGCTCGAACTTTACGGGCTTCACCCTCGGCTGGTACAAAAGTCTGTTCCACAACGAGATGATTTTGTCCGCGCTGGGTCTGAGCCTTGTGCTGGCGCTGGTGTCCAGCATTATCGCCACGGTGCTGGGCACACTGGCGACCCTTGGCATCAACTCGATGTCCCGCAAAAGCCAGCTCATCATCAATAACATCAGCTATGTGCCTGTCGTCAATCCGGAGATCATCACCGGTGTCTCGCTGATGCTTCTCTTCGTCATGGCGCAGAACTTCGGCATCGGCGGCGAGAGCGGCGTCTTCGGCTGGCCGACGCTGCTGATTGCGCACATCACCTTCAATATCCCGTATGTTATCTTTAATGTAGGACCCAAGCTGCGCCAGCTCGATCCCAGCCTGTACAATGCAGCGCTGGATCTGGGCTGCACACCGCGCCAGGCTTTTACCAAAGTCATCATGCCGCAGCTGTCCCCGGCCATTTTGTCGGCATTCCTCATCTGCCTGACCTACTCTATTGATGACTTCATGATTTCCTACTTCAACTCCGGCACGATGCAGACACTGCCTATCGCCATCTACTCGATGACCCGCAAGAAGGTCAGCCCCGAGATCAACGCGCTGTCTGCAGTCATATTCTGCGTCATTCTGGCAATCATCCTGATTTCCAACGCCGCAGACTCCCGCGCCTACCGCCGCAACCAGAACGCCATCCGCAAAGCCATGCTGGACGAAGGGGGGCGCTGAAGATGAAGCTGAAAAAGTTTTCCGCTGCAGCGCTGGCCGCACTGACTGTCACCATGATGAGCGCCGCGCCGGTGCTGGCCGCCGATGACATCGAGGTCAACGAGGATATTTCCGTCTCCGGCGACTACGATTGGAAGCGCTTTGCCAACGACCATATCACACTGAATGTCTACAACAACGGCCTGTACATCTCCGACGGTTCTGACGAGAGCGTCAACGTTCTGTCCGCATTCGAGGAGCTGACCGGCATCAAGGTCAATTACACGACCTACGACTCCAACGAGAGCCTCTACGCCAAGCTGAAATCCGGCGGCGTATCCTATGATGTTATCTTCCCATCGGATTACATGGTGGGCAAGATGGCCAAGGAGGGCATGCTGTCCGAGCTGAACATGGACAACATTCCGAACTTTGCCGGCATTGGTGAAACATATCTGGACCGCAGCTTCGACCCAGGCAACAAGTACAGCGTGCCCTACATGTGGGGCACAACGGGCCTGATCTACAACACGACGATGGTCGAGGAGCCGCCCACGAAATGGGCGGACATGTGGGATGTTGCGTACACAAACAATGTGCTGATGTTCAACAATTCCCGCGACGCTTACGCGATTGCAGCCAAGACGATTGGCCTGTCGATGAATCCGCAGTCCGTTGACGAGATCACCGCCATCACCGACGCGCTGAAGGCCCAGAAGAACATCGTGCAGGCCTACGTCATGGACGAGGTCTTTGACAAGATGGAGGGTGGCGAGGCCGCCATGGCGCCCTACTATGCGGGCGATGCCATCACGATGATCGACGAAAACCCAGACCTTGCTTTCGTCCACCCGGAGGAAGGCGTCAACTTCTTCATCGACAGCATGTGCATTCCGGCCAACGCCAAGCACCGGGAGGCCGCCGAAATGTTCATCAACTACCTGTGTGAGCCGGACGTCGGCCTTGCCAACGCGGACTTCATCGGCTATTCCACCCCCATCACCGCCGTGTGGGAGATGCTGGACGACGATTTGAAGTACAGCGAAATTGCCTACCCGAGCGCGGAGGTCCTGGACAAGGCGGAGGTCTTTGAGACTCTGCCCGACGACATCAACGCCGCCATGGATGCCCAGTGGAGCGAGATGAAGAGCTACGAGGATGGCGGCAGCGGCTGGATGGTTCTTGTCCTGCTGCTTCTGGCCATCGCTATCTCTGCATTCAATATTTGGCGCAAGCTCCGCAAAAAATCCCGCGATAACTATTAAACAGTTTCAGGCTGCACACCGTTTTGCGTGTGCAGCCTTTTTGTTTGCCGGCCCGCAGCCTTGCCGCTGCACCCTTTTACGGTTCGATTTGTAGGGAGGGGTCTTGCCCCCTCCGCGGGCCGATGCAAGCATCAGCCCCTACGGCCAGCCCCAAAGCCCCTGCCTTTGCATTTTTCCAACATTTGTGCTATACTCTCCTTGGCGAATCAATTCAAAATCCATCAAGGAGGGCTTCCTTATGCCCGAAAAGCTCATAACCTACACCCAAAAATTTACCGTCTACCGCACGGACGGCGACCACCTCGGCCATGTCAAGCTGGGGGCGCTGCTGCGCTATGCCCAGCAGGTTGCTACCGCCCACGCCGAGGCCGTAGGGCTGGACGATGCCCTGTACCGCAAGACCCACACCGCCTATGTGCTGGCCAAGCTGGCCCTGCACGTCACACAGCTGCCCCGTGTGGACGAGGAACTGACCCTTGTCACCCAGCCCGAGCGCTGCAAGCGCGCCGTCAACAAGCGCATCACCCATTTTTATGATGCCGACGGGGCAGAGGTCGCCACAATGGACAGCCGCTGGGTGCTCATTGATACAGAAAAGCGCATCATCCTGCGCAAGCACCCCGAACAGTTCAATGACCAGTGGGCCGCCGATGTCCCGTTTGAGCTGCCGATCAAGCTGCCCCGCATTGCCCCTGAGGACTGCGAGGTGCTGGGGGAGCAGCAGGCTGTCTACTCCCGCTGCGATATGAACGGGCATCTGAACAATACCCGCTATGCCGACATCGTCTGCGATGCCGTGCCATGGGAGGTGTGGGATACCGCGCAAATCCGCGATTTTACGATTAGCTACCACCGCGAGGTACCCCGCGGCGAGAGCTTCACCTTGCGCCGTGCCAGACTGGCAGAGGACACCTTCTATTTTGAAGGCGAACGGGAAGGAAAATCCGCCTTTGAGGCACAGCTTATTTTCAAACACTTATAATTTCTACATAAACCCCTGTTACACTGTTTACAACAACAATGTAAAGGGGTTATTATTATGACAAAGCAGAAATTCGGTCTGACCGGCACGGCGCTCAAAACCATTGCGCTGGTGCTCATGGTGATGGACCACATCCACTACTTTTTTGAATTTACGGGTGTTGTGCCGGAATGGTTCAGTATGCTGGCGCGGCTGTCCGCACCTCTGTTCCTGTTCTGCACTGTTGAGGGCTTCGCCCACACCCATGACCGCAAGCGCTACTTTCTGCGCATCTGGGCCATCGGTACTGCGATGGGCACGGTGGAATTTTTTATGATCTATGCAGGGGCCTTCCGCCGCGGGGACGGCTTCTACCCGCTGAATGCCATTTTTCAGGATCTGATGCTGCTCTGCATCATCTGGCAGGGCATTGACTGGCTGCGCCAGCGCCGGTTTGTGCGGGGCGCACTGGCTGCTGCCATGCCGATTGTCTGGCCGTTTTGCATCGCAGCGCTGCTGATGCTTTTTCCCAAAATTCAGGACGCGCCGATCGGCTCCACCGTGTTGGCGTGGCTTATCACGGCACCGTTTCCCATGTGGTCGGGCATCACCGACGGCAGCTGGTCTTTTCTGGCCGGCGGCATCGCGCTGTATGCGCTGTATAACCACAAGCGCCTGCGGCTGGTCGTTTGGGCGGTGTTCACGTTTTTGACCGATTTTGTGATGGTCTATCTGCAGGTTCACAGCTTGCCGGATTTTGCCTTTTCCCAGATGTTCACAGTCTACTATGAGTGGCTCGGCGTCTTTGCCGTTATCGGCATGGCGCTGTACAACGGCCAGCGCGGCAGCGGCCACAAGCAGCTGTTCTACTGGTTCTACCCGGCACATGTCTATCTGCTTTACGGCGCGTCCTGCCTTGTTTACAGCTTACTGCAATAAAAGGGGCTATTATGGCAAACATTCTGGCAATCGATGATGACCGCGACCTTTGTACGCTGCTAAAAACAGCGCTGGAGCGTGACGGCCACACCGTAGAAACGCGCACCTCCGGCACGCAGCTGACCGATACGCTCTGCCGCTGGGCGGACTGCATCCTGCTGGATGTCATGATGCCCGGCGAGGACGGCTTTGCCGTCTGCAGGCGCATCCGCGCCGAGACTGACGCGCCTATCCTATTTTTGACCGCGCGTACCGATGAACCGTCGGTGCTGACGGGCCTTGGCCTTGGCGCGGACGATTACCTGACCAAGCCGTTCCGCATAGCGGAGCTGCGTGCGCGGGTCGCAGCACACCTGCGGCGGCAGAACCGCACACCGACCCATAAGATCACCCGCGGCGGGGTGGCGCTGGATCTTTCCGCCAAGGAAGCCAGCGTTGGCGGCACGGCTTTGCGCCTGACAAAATCCGAGTACGCCATCTGTGAGCTGCTGGCCCTCCATGCAGGGCAGACCTTTTCCAAAGAACAGATTTACGAAGCTGTGTTCGGTTATGACGGTACAGCGGATGACACGGCCATCACCCAGCACATCAAGAACATCCGCGCCAAGCTGCGCGCGGCCGGGGCGGGGGAGGTGCTGCAAACGATATGGGGAGTGGGCTACCAATGGCAAAACGAAAACTGACATCCCTGCGCAGTGTTCTGCTGCGGTATCTCCTTTTGTGCGGCGGCGGGTGTGCGCTGATTCTGGTACTCTGGTGGGGCATTTTTATGCGGCTGATAGACGTCGGTTTTCTGCTGCCTGCCGTGGCGTCCGCCCAGGCCTGCGCCAATGCCCGGGAGACTGTGGCCTCGATGACGGCAGACACATTCGATTCCCTGCAGATCAGCGACTTATGCCGCTGGGCTGTGGTGCAGAATGACACGGTGCTGCAGACCAACATGACCGCCCGTCAGCTGAAAATCGCCCTCAACACCTTCCATGGCGGCAGCGGCAATCTGGGGTATACGCAGTACCAGTACGATGTCAAAATGGCTGACGGAAGCTTTTGCCTTTTGCAGTACAACTATGCCGTGCCCTACGCCGACCCGGCCCTGCGGGACACGCTGCCGGATTTCCAGACCTGCTACCTGCTTTTGCTGACGCTGCTGGTCATCGCATGGCTGGGCTGGCAGACCCACCGCACCGTGCGGGTCTTTGCCGCCGAGACCGCCTGTCTGCACCGCGCAGTGGATGCCATCGCTGCGCAGCAGCCCGAGCGCATTGACGCAGACGGCGCACGTCTGCGAGAGTTTTCCGCCACGCTGCATGCCATGCAGACGATGGGCCGAGAGCTGACCGACAGCCTGCAAAGCCAATGGCGGATGGAGCAGCAGCGCGCCGAACAGATCGCCGCGCTGACGCATGACTTGAAAACGCCGCTGTCCATCATTCAGGGCAACGCAGACCTGCTGGCCGAGGATGCTCTGTCCGCCGACCAGCAGACACAGGTCGAAGCCATCCTGCGCGGCACGGACCGTGCCCAGCAATATCTGGCCGCCCTGCGCACCGCCTGTGCACCGCCCGCCGCATGGGAAACCTTTCCCAGTCACACCCTTGTCAGTGAATTGGCGGAAACAGCCCGCGCCCTCTGCGCACCTGCCGGGGTGCAGCTTATACTGAACGAGCAGTGGCAGGGGACACTGTGCGCGGCGCAGTGCGACCTGATCCGGGCTGCCGAAAACCTGCTGGACAACGCCGTGCGCTATACGCCCCGCGGCGGCACTGTCACACTGTTGGTTACAAAAGAGAAACAGGATTTCATCCTGCGTGTGACCGATACCGGCCCCGGCTTCACTGCCGAGTCCCTCGCCAGAGCGGGGGAGCTGCTTTATACAGAAGCTGCTCGCAGTGACACAGCCCACCAGGGCTTTGGGCTGTATTTTGCACGCAGGGTCGCGCTTTCACACAGTGGCACGCTGCGCCTGTCCAACACCCCCGGCGGCTGCGCCGAGCTTTGCCTGCCAATTTGTGAATAAATTGAGAAATTACAAAAAAATGACAAAACACTCTTGACATTTGGTGACAAAACAGTTACAATTTAGTTGCAAGCTAAATGAACCCCAAGTCAAATAGCTTTACCCACATTTTTCATGTGTTCTTCTCCTCCTTTCTTGTAAATCCCCGCCCATCCCTCAGGGCGGGGATTTATTTTTTTGTAATCCGGCACCGCGGGCATTTTTCTTTACAATCCCCGGAAATCGTGCTAAAATAAAAGTCGTATGTCCTTACCGTCCTGTACCTGTACAGGCTAGTTATATATATAAAGAAGCGTTCAGAGAAATAAGAGAGGGAAACACTGTAACATGGCACAATCTCGTTCCGGTAAAAAATCAACAAAGAACTCCTCCGGCAAAAAGGGCACCGCCTCCTCCCGCGGCGCGGGCCGCAGCAGCACCGGGCGCTCCGCATCCGCGCGCAGCGGTGCGGCCTCCCGCAGCCGTCAGCCGTCCCGCCGTGCCCAGCGCCGCGCCGAGACCCCGAACCTGGCCCGCAGCATCCTGCTGGTTGGGCTGGGTCTGCTTTGCGTTGCGCTCGTGCTTGTGCCCGGGCAGAATCTTTGGCGCACGCTGCGCAGCTGGTACTTTGGCGTTTTCGGTATCACGACTTATCTGGTCGGACCGTTCCTGCTGTACCTGGCCTACCTGCTGGCCACCGGCTACCGCGTCGCGCTGTTTGCGGGTAAGGTATCGCTGATGGGCGTGCTCTGCGCCAGCGTGCCGGTCATCTTCTCCAAGCTCAACATTGAGAACCTCAAGGTCGGGGAGATCGTCAAGATGCTCTTTACCCGCGGCGGCACCTACTTCTGGGAGGGCGGCGTCCTCGGTGCGCCCATCGGTGCCGCGCTGCTGGCGCTGTTCGGGCGTCCTGCCTCCAACATTATCATGCTGCTCATCTTCCTGCTGGGGCTGATGTTCTTCTTTGCCATCACCCCCGCGGACGTCGTTCTGTTTGTAGACGGCCAGTACAAGACCCTGCAGGCCAAGCGCGAGGAGCGCGCCGCAGCCGAGACCGCCTACGACACCCGCCTGTTTGAGCAGGAGCCCGAGGAGGAGAGCGTCGAGAATCTGACCGGTGCGCTGCCGGACAGCAGCCGCCCGCACCATCCGGTTTACGACGTCATCGCGGACACGAGCCGTTTCCCGAAGCAGACCCCGCCCGCCCCGCAGCGGCAGGCCGCCTACACGCCCCCCGTGACACCTGCTGTGCCCGAGGCACCGTTTGCCGCCAAGCCCGCCGCCCAGACCCATGCGTCGTTTGACGTGGATCTTGGCCCCGGTGCAGGGGAAAACGCCCGCCAAAAGGCCGTCAGCGCTGACCCGCTGGAGCCGGTCAGCATCGGCCCGGGCGGCACGTTCGGCATGGATCCGCTGTCCAACCGGGCCAACAGCACACTGCGCCACACCCAGCCCCAGCCTGCTCCCGCACCGAAGGATGATTTTGAGCTGCAATTGCAGCCTGCCTCAGAGCCTGCCGCGCCGGTGTACAGCACCCCGCTGACCCCGGTCACGCCCGCGCCCGCCGCACAGGCGTCCCCCGCGCCGCAGGACGAGCTGGATGCGCTCATCAACCGCGCTGTCAGCGGCCACGCGCCTTACTATACGCCGCAGGAGGTCAGTGCCGAGACGACGCTGGACCTGCCGCAGCCTACCGAGTTTGAGACCCCGCTGACGCCTGTCCCGCAGGGGCCCAAATTTGACACGCCTCTCATTCCCGTGGAGGACGAGCCCGAGCCGATCCCTGTCGAGCTGCCGCAGCTGGATATGACAGGCCGTGTGCAGGGCGATACGATGGTCCTTTCTCCGGCTGATCTTGCTGCACAGATGGCCGCAGACGCTGCGCCGCTGGGTACGCCCGCCCCCGCAGCTGTGCCCGCCGCACCGGAGGCCCCCGCTGTTTCCGCACCGATCCCGACACTGGGCGGCAGCTTCAGCGATACCGGCAGTGCGGTCAGCGCTGCCTGGCAGTCCGGGCGCTCTGTCTCCGAAATGCTGGATGATATGCTGGCCGAGACACCCGCCGCCCCTGCCCAGCCTGTTGTCGAGGCTCCGGCCCCGGCAGCCGATCCCTACACCGCCGCACCGGCTGCCGTCCCGCAGCCGTACCAGTCTGCCCCTGCCATGACCCGCCCTGCGGCGGAAACGACCCAGAGCAGCTTCACTGTGCCCCGACAGGGGGAGGCTGCCCGCGTGCAGGTCAGCACCGCTGTCGGCAACTCTGCCGGTGCGCCCATCCATACGCCGCCCTGTGCGGCCAAGGCCGACCCCAACGCCATGCGTCTGCCCACCTCGGAGGAGCAGCCGCCGGAGCCCTACTGCTATCCGTCGCTGAATCTCTTTAACGCCACGCGCCCCGACGACGAGGCCGGGGCCGCCCGCGAAATGAAGAAAAACGCGGACATTCTGGTCAACACGCTGGACAGCTTCGGCGTCAAGACGACGATGCTCGACATCTGCCGCGGCCCGTCCGTCACCCGGTATGAGCTGCAGCCCCAGGCCGGTATCAAGGTCAGCCGCATCACAAGCCTGGCCGACGACATCGCCCTGAACCTGGCCACCGCGGGTGTGCGCATTGAAGCGCCCATCCCCGGCAAGCCCGCCGTCGGCATCGAGGTCCCGAACAAGATCCGCTCCACCGTCAACATCCGCGCAGTCTTTGAATCCCAGAATTATATCAACATGCGCAGCCCGCTGACGATGGCCCTCGGCAAGGATATTGCCGGTACGGCGCAGGTCGCGGATCTCTGCAAGATGCCCCACCTGCTGATTGCCGGTTCCACCGGCAGCGGTAAATCCGTCTGCGTCAACTCCATTATCATCAGCTTCCTGTTCCGCTCCGGCCCCGAGGATGTCAAGCTCATTCTGATCGACCCGAAGGTCGTCGAGCTGGCCGAGTACAACGGCATTCCGCACCTGCTGATGCCCGTCGTCACCGAGCCGCGCAAGGCTGCCGGTGCGCTGGGGGCCAGCGTGGCCGAGATGGAGCGCCGCTACAAGCTCTTTGCCGAGAACAACGTCCGCGAGATCAAGGCCTACAACAAGCTGGCCGCCCAGACCGGCATGGAGCACCTGCCCTATATCGCCATCGTCATTGACGAGTTGGCCGACCTGATGATGGTCGCGGGCAAGGAGGTCGAGGACTATATCTGCCGCATCGCGCAGAAGGCCCGCGCCGCCGGCATCCACCTGATCGTTGCGACCCAGCGCCCCAGCGTGGACGTCATCACCGGCCTTATCAAGGCCAACATCCCCAGCCGTATCGCCTTTGCCGTTTCCAGCCAGATCGACAGCCGCACCATTCTGGACAGCGGCGGTGCCGAGAAGCTGCTGGGCAACGGTGATATGCTCTTCCTGCCCGTCGGCGCGTCCAAGCCCGTGCGTGTGCAGGGTACCTTTGTGACCGATGAGGAGATCGGCGCGGTGCTGAGCTTTATCAAGTCCACCTCCACCGCCCAGTACGATGAAGAAATGATTGCCGAAATGGAGCGCCGCGCCGTTGCCGAAAAGGGCAGCAAGAAGGGCGGCGACGATGACGGAGACGGCGGCGGTGCACTGGACGCCATGTTTGAGCAGGCTGTTGAGTGCGTTATTGAGGCCGGACAGGCCAGCACCAGCCTTTTGCAGCGCCGCTGCAAGCTGGGCTACGCCCGCGCCGCCCGCATCATGGACCAGATGGAGCAGGAAAAGATCATCGGCCCCTATGAGGGTGCCAAACCCCGCGCCGTGCTTGTGACCAAGGCCGAGTGGGAGGAGCGCAAGCTGAACGGCCAGTATGACGGGTAAGCGCTTTGCCCGCCTGGCCGCGGCGGTGGCCGTCTGCTTGTTGGTGCTTGCCGCATTTGTCGTCCAGCTTTTGGGCGGCAGGGGCAGCGTTCCCGGCTGGCAGCAGCTGCGCGCTGTGCTCGGCGTACCGCTCCAAACCGAGGAAAGCGCTCCGCAGACCGCGGACGGCAGTACCGTCGTGTATGTGCTGGATGTCGGGCAGGGCGATGCCGTGCTGCTTTGTCAGGACGGCGCGTACTGCCTGATCGACACCGGCCCCGTCGAGGCTGAGGACGCGCTGCTCTATGACCTGGACGTGCTGGGTGTGCCGTCGCTTGAGTATCTTGTGCTGACCCATCCCCACGCAGACCACACCGGCAATGCCCGCGCGGTGCTGCGCACCCTCCCGGTCAAGACCCTGCTGCTGCCGCTGTGGCAGCCCACGGCAGATGAGACCGCCGACTGGCCGCGCTATCTCGCAGAGCTGGCCGCCGACAGCGGAGCAGAAATTCTCACAGCAGAGGCCGGGGAGGAATACCCGCTTGGCAGCGGCACGCTGCAAATTTTGCAGGGCGGCAGCGAGGATGCCGACAGCGTCAACGATGCCTCGCTCTGCACGCTGTTCACGGCGGGCGATTTTCGCTTTCTCGATACCGGCGACGCAGAGGCAGACGCCGAGCAGCGCCTGGTCGATACCTACGGCCCGACCCTGCATGCCACTCTTTTCAAGGCGGGGCATCACGGGTCCTACACCTCCAACAGCCTGGCCTTTATGCAGGCAGTCCGGCCCAAGGCCGTGGCCGTCAGCTGCGGGCTGCACAACGATTACGGCCATCCGCACCGCGCTGCCCTGCAAAATTACGCAGAGGTCGGTGCCGAGGTATGGCGCACTGACCTGGAGGGCAGCCTCACCTTCATCTGGCAGAACAACACCCTCAACGTGGAAACTTCCGCGGACTCCGCCGATTTTGCGGCGTAAAAATAAGGAGTAGAAAATGACGATTACGGAACAGTTCAAAGCCAAACGCTGCGTTTTCTCTATCGAATGCTTCCCGCCGAAACAGACCACCCAGATGGATAAACTCAAGGACACTCTGCGTCAGATGCAGGCCATGGACCCCGGCTTCATCAGCGTCACCTTCGGTGCGGGCGGCTCTGCGGGCGGCGTCTCCACCGCGGAGGTGGCCGACTACATTCAGAACGAGCTGCATGTCCCCACGCTGGCGCACCTGATCTGCATGGGCAACGACGAGACCCGTGCAGCGGAGATTTTGAATCAGCTGGAATCTGTCGGCGTCCGGGATGTGCTGGCCCTGCGCGGGGACCGCAGCCCGTCCCGCCCGGAGAGCCCCGACTTCAAACACGCCAGCGACCTGACGTCCTTTATTAAATGGAAGAAGCCGGAATTTTCCGTTCACGGTGCCTGCTACCCGGAGGGCCACCCCGAGGCCGACAGCCTGCTGCATGACGTTGAGAACCTGCGCATCAAGCAGGCCGCCGGTGCCGAGCACCTGCTGACCCAGCTTTTCTTTGACAACATGCACTTTTACCGCTTTCTGAATCTGGCACGCCGCGCAGGCATCACGCTGCCGGTCTCTGCGGGTGTCATGCCCATCGTCAAGCGCAGCCAGATCGAACGCACCGTTTCGCTTTCTTCGGCCAGCCTGCCGTCCGAGTTCACCCGTATGATCTCCCGCTATCAGGACGACCCTGCCAGCCTGTACGATGCCGGTATCGACTACGCCGTCAGGCAGCTGCGCGACCTCATTGAGGGCGGCGCAGACGGCATCCACCTGTACGCAATGAATGACGCCGCCGTGGCCGCGAAGGTCTACGACGGCATCAGGGATCTGCTGTAATGGAGCGCCGCAAGCCCGCCGCCATTGACCGCGCCACGGCGCTGCGCTACATGGGTGCGTCCGGCTGGACGCCCGATGCCGCCACCGCGGCCCTGCTGGACAAGGCCGAGCAGACCGTGCTGACCGCTGCTGCGCCGCGTGCGGTGTACCGCCGTCTGCCGCGTACCGCCCTGCCGCTGGAAAACTGCGGCAGCGACCTGACGCGCCATCTGCAGGGCTGCGACGAGGTCCTTCTGCTGGCAGCGACCCTCGGGGCCGAGGTGGACAAGCTTTTGCGCCGCATGGAACTGACTGACATTGCCCTGGCCGCCGCGGCAGACGCGCTGGCCTCGGTGCTTTTGGAACAAATCTGTGACGAGCTGGAGAACGAAATACGCGCTCAAATCGAGGCGCAGGGCGTCTTTATGACCGGGCGCTACGCGCCGGGCTACGGTGACTGCCCGCTGGAGCTGAACGACGCGCTCTGCCTTGCGGCGGACACGGTGCGCGGCTGCGGCCTGGCCGTGACGCCCCAGCACCTTTTGACCCCCCGCAAAAGTACCACCGCCATTTTAGGCATTGCCGACCATCCCGTGACCGGCACCCGCGCAGGCTGTGCGACCTGCCATTTAAAGGAGACCTGCTCGTTCCGCAAGCGCGGCACGACCTGTTTCACACAAGACTGATAGGGGAGAAGCGTATGCAGATTCGTGAAGTTTTTGACCGCAAGCGGTTTGTTTTCCTGGACGGCGGCATGGGCACCCAGCTGCAGGCACGCGGTCTGCAGCCCGGGCAGAAGCCCGAGCTCGCCGCGCTGGAAATGCCGGAGGTTTTAACGGCCATCCACACTGACTACGCCAACGCGGGCGCGGATATTCTGCTGGCAAATACCTTTGGTGCCAACGCCAAGAAGCTGACCGGCTGCGGCCACACGGTGGAGGAGGTCGTTTCCGCTTCCATCGCCTGTGCGCGCAAGGCCGCCGAGACCACCGGCGCGTGTGTAGCGTTGGACATCGGCCCTCTGGGTGAGCTGCTCGTCCCCGCGGGCACGCTGGCGTTTGAGGATGCCTACAATGAGTTTGCACAGGTCATCCGCGCCGGTGCGGCGGCAGGGGCTGACCTCGTCTTTTTAGAGACGATGACCGATCTGTATGAGCTGAAGGCCGCCATCCTCGCCGCCAGGGAAAACTGCGATCTGCCTGTTCTCACCTCAATGAGCTTTGAGAGCCGCGGGCGCACCTTCACAGGCTGCACCGTCGAAAGCTACGCCGTCACGGCAGCGGGCCTCGGCGCGGACGCCGTGGGCATCAACTGCTCGCTCGGCCCCAAGGAGATTCTGCCCTTCGCGCAGCGCCTCTGCCGCAGCGTGCCCGCAGGTGTTCCGGTCTTTGTCAAGCCGAACGCCGGTCTGCCGAACCCCGACGGCAGCTACAATCTCGACCCGGATGAATTTGCCGCCGAGATGAAGGAGTACGCCGCCATCGGCGTTTCGATGGTCGGCGGCTGCTGCGGCACGACGCCTGCGTTTATCGCCAGGCTGCATGAGACCTTCAGCCCGCTGACCCCGGCTGACAAGATCCCCATCCGCCGCAGCTGTCTGTGCACGCCGGTCCGCTTTGTGGAGGTCGACGGCATCACTGTGGTGGGGGAGCGCATCAATCCCACCGGCAAAAAACGGCTGCAGCAGGCCCTGCGGGACGGCGACAGCGCCTACCCCTGCACTCAGGCTGTGGCCCAGGCCGAGGCCGGTGCGCAGGTGCTCGACGTCAACGCGGGCCTGCCCGGCATCGACGAGGCCGCCACGCTGGAGCAGCTTGTCAAGGATTTGCAGGCTGTCACCGACCTGCCGCTGCAGCTCGACTCCTCGAATCCAGAGGCCCTGTCCCGCGCGCTGCGCATCTACAACGGAAAGCCCATCGTCAACTCGGTCAACGGCGAGCCGGAGACGTTGGAAAAGATTCTGCCGCTCTGCAAAAAGTACGGCGCCGCCGTCGTCGGCCTGGCGCTGGACAAGGACGGTATCCCGCCGACAGCCGAGGGCCGCTTTGCGATTGCTCAACGCATTGTCGCCGCTGCCAACGCCGCCGGTATCCCGAATGAAGACATCTACATTGACTGCCTGACGCTGACCGCCAGCGCCCAGCAGGAGGGTGCCGTCCAGACGCTGGAGGCTCTGTCCCGCTGCAAGCGTGAGCTGGGCGTGCGCACTGTACTGGGCGTGTCGAACATTAGCTTCGGCCTGCCGTGCCGCGGCTACCTGAACACAACGTTTTTGACGATGGCCATGTCTGCCGGGCTCGACCTTGCCATCATGAATCCCAACACGCCGGAAATGATGGCTGCCGTGCGCGCCTACCGCGTGCTGACATCGCAGGATTTACAGAGCACCGACTACGTTGCCGCCTATGCCGATGTGCAGATCCAGACGACGCAGACGAGCAAGTCCGCCGCCACCGTGGCCGAGGTCGGCGCCGCCGCACCGGGCGGGGACGCCCTGTTTGAGGCTGTGCGCCGCGGCCTGAAGGCCGAGGCCCGCGCCGCCGCGGACGCCGCGCTGACAATGCGCGAACCGCTGGACGTAGTGAATGCCTCGCTGATCCCCGCACTGGACGCCGTGGGCGACGGCTTTGAGAAAGGCACGGTATTCCTGCCGCAGCTTTTGCAGGCCGCCACCGCCGCGCAGGCTGCGTTCGAGGCCATCAAGGCCAAAATTGCCGCCTCCGGCCAGGCGCAGGGCAGCAAGGGCAAGATCGTCATTGCCACAGTCAAGGGCGACGTGCATGACATCGGCAAGAACATTGTCCGTGTCATCCTCGAAAACTACGGCTATGACGTGCTCGACCTCGGGCGCGACGTTGACCCCGAGCGTGTCGTAGAGGCCGTGCGCCAGACCGGTGCAAAGCTCGTCGGCCTGTCGGCCCTGATGACGACTACCGTCCCCAATATGCAGGCCACGATCGAGGCCCTGCATGCCGCGCACCTTGACTGTAAGGTCATGGTCGGCGGCGCGGTGCTGACGCCTGATTACGCCCGTGACATCGGTGCCGACTACTACTGCAAGGATGCCAAGGCCAGCGCTGATTTGGCCAAGCAGCTTTTAGGCTGATTGTATAGAGCCGCGTTTCACGAAGAAGCGCGGCTTTTTGCACGATTGTAAAATCTTACCTTTGTCAGCAAATCACCATTGCAGGGAAGTTCCAATTGATGTATAATAGCTGTGTTCACTGTTTTTGGACATTTTCCTTTATTTGTCTGTTTTAGGAGCGTATCTATTGAAGTACATAGCCAAAATCGCAGCGTTCACCGCGATTTTTCTGATTATAAATCTGATTCTCTGCGGCTTTATGCCGCCTGATAACGGTTCCAGCCTTGGCATGTGGCGCAGCTACCAGCAAAAGCAGTCCATTGACATTGCCGTCATTGGTTCTTCGCTGGCTTCCTGCGCCCTGCCCGAAGAAGAACTCGCCGCCGCAACAGGGGAGACCGTTGCACTGATGGCAACAAACGCCCAAAGCTTGGATATGTCGCAGATCGCGCTGGAGACCCTGCTTCGGGAGCATTCTCCCCGGTATGTGATCCTTGTCATGGATCTGACCAACATGACAGGCAAACCCTATGCCAAAGCCCAAAAGGCTTTTTTATATGCAGAGCTGCAGACGGATTCCTGGAAGGATAAGCCCGCTGACCTGCTGCGCTACATGACAAGCTGTGATAACTTTACAGGTGCAGATTCCCTGAATGCGCTTTTTCCCTGGCAGAGCGGCAGCTGGCCCACCGACTGGCCCGCTACGATCCAACAGAAATGGAATGCCGTACTGAATCGTCTGCCGCACCGGCGCGGCGCGGCCCATGCCCAGCCGGAGGATACCACGGTCATCAACTTTGACACTGTCGGCACGGTGAACACCTGGAGCCAGAACGCCCACGATTTTAGCGCGCAGCACATTGAGGAGCTGACCTCCATGCTGCAGCTCTGTCAGGAGAACAGCACGCGCCTTTTGCTCATCAGTGCGCCCAAGACCACGCTGGATGTCGTGAGCTACGAGACGTATTTTGACGACTACGCCTACTTCAAGCAGCTGGCAGCACAGTATGGGGCTTCCTATTATGACTTTAACCTTGCAAAGCCGGAGCTGTTTGAGAACAAAGAGCCTGACTATCACAAGGATTTCACCCACATGAATGCTGCCGGCGGGCATGCGTTCAGCCTGAGCATGGCAAAGTTTCTGGCCATGCTGGACGCCGGGCAGGATGTGGAATCGTTGTTCGAGACGCCGTCAGAATATCTGGCCGCCGTAAACTATATCACCAACGTCTACCTGACGCCGGAGGTTCACCCGGACAAGATTTTGCTGCTGGCCGGTTCCTACCACGGTCCGTCCGTACAGGCTGAATACGAGTTCTGGGTCAAAGCGCCGGGGGAGAGCGAATACAGCCGGGTTTCCGCGTATTCTACCCGCTCCTGGACCGAGTACGCAGCAGCGGAGCACGGCACCTACCAGTTCCGCGTGAATGCCCGTATTGTTGGTTCTTCCGCCGATTTTGAGCGATATTATGAATGTTCTGTCGATTTTTGATTTTGTGGATGGTGTAGTGTGGAAATCTATTCCCTGAGTTTCTTCCTGCTGGTCAGCGTTGGACTCATTTTATATTATACTGTTTTCAGCCGCTGCCAATGGATCTGCCTGCTGGGGTTGAGCCTGCTGTTTTTTACCGCCAGCGGCTGGAAGGGCCTTGTTTTTCTGCTTTTCACTGCGTTAACGATCTGGCTCGGCGGCTTGCAGCTGGCAAAGCTGGATGCCGATTCCGCCGCGCGGCGAAAGGCTCCGGGCATAACCAAGGACGAAAAAAAGGCCATCAAAGCACAGGCGGTGCGCCGCAAAAAATGTCTTGTTGCTGCTGTGCTGACTGCCAACTTTCTTGTGCTTGGCTACTTCAAATACTGGTCCTATTTTGCGGAGCTGCTCTCCGGTGCATTTTCGGCCACAGCGCCGTCCTCACTGGGGCTGGTTATGCCGCTTGGCATCAGCTTTTACACGTTTCAGGCCGTCGGTTATCTGATTGACTGCTACCGTGGTCGGCACCCGGCAGAGAAAAACTACGCCCGCTTTCTGCTTTTCATCAGCTTTTTCTCGCAGCTGATCCAGGGTCCCATCAACCGCTACGGAGAGATGGCCCCGCAGCTCACTGCCCGTCACATCTGGAACTGGGAGCGTACCAAGCGTGCACTGTTCCTGTTTCTGTTCGGCGCAATGAAGAAATATGCCATCGCAAACCTGACCGCCCCGACGATTGCCGCCGTCCTCGACGGCAATGACCCCAAGCTGGCCGGTTCTATGGCACTGCTGGCCATTTTGCTGTACTCGCTGCAGCAGTATGCAGATTTTTCCGGCGGCATTGATATGGTATTGGGTGTTGCGCAGCTGTACGGCATTGAGATGATGCCCAACTTCCGGCAGCCGTATTTTTCTACCTCGCTGGGGGATTTCTGGCGGCGCTGGCATATTTCGCTGGGTGCGTGGATGCGTGATTACCTGTTCTATCCCTTTGCACTGACCAAGCCGATGCAGCGCTTCGGCAAGTGGGCCACGTCGCATTGGGGCAAGCATTTTGGCCGTGTGCTGCCCGCTGCAGTCGCCAACCTGCTTGTGTTTGCCGTAGTCGGCATCTGGCACGGCCCGCAGGCGCACTACCTTGCCTGGGGTCTGTATAACGGTCTTGTCATTGCGCTGGCCGACCTGCTGGAGCCCGCTTTCAAAAAGCTCAACACAGCGCTGCACATTCCTACCGAAAGCCGCGGCTGGCACGTTTTTCGCATCGTGCGGACCTTTATCATCGTCAACATTGGCTGGTACTTTGACCGCAATGAGTTTGTGCAGGGGTGCATCTACCTGCACAACACCTTTACAAATTTCAATTTGTCCGCATTGGCCGCGAATGCACCCGGCGCTTTCGCGGCAGTCTCCGGCCCGGCCTGGGGGCTTGTCATCATCAGTACCCTTCTGGTCTTTGCCCATAGTGTGCTGAAGGAACAAGGCCGCGACCCTTACGCAGAGGTACAGCGGCTGCCGCTTGCACTGCGCTGGGGTTTATACTATCTTGTTATTTTCATGGTACTCCTCAGCTTTATCTGCGTCAATGAAACCGTTGGTTTCCTCTATGCCAACTTTTAAGAAAAGAGCTTTCTATGCAAACAAACATTCTGGACTGGCTTGAAGCCACGTCCGCCCGCTGCCCGGATGCCCCCGCTGTGGGGGATGACCAGACAGACTGTACCTGGGCACAGCTGGCCGACACGGCCCGCCGCGCCGGCAGCTTTCTGGCGTCCCGCACGATGCCGCGCCGCCCGGTGGCATTTTACCTGGAAAAATCCGTTTCCGCCTTTGCTGCCATGCTTGGCACAGTCTACGCGGGCTGCTGCTACTCGGTGCTTGACACCCGCCAGCCCGCTTCCCGCACTTTGCAGGTATTGGATACTTTGACCCCTGCATTTCTTGTTACGGACGAGGCCCACGCTGCCGCAGCCGCCGCGCTGGGGTACAGCGGGCAAATCATCCGGCTTGACGATCTGCTGGCTGCACCCGCGGACGCTGCCCTGCTGGCAGCCCGCCGCCGTCAGGCTGTGGACGTTGACCCTCTGTATATCAACTTCACAAGCGGAAGCACCGGTGTGCCAAAAGGCGTCACCGTCAGCCACCGCTCGGTGCTGGATTTTATCCCGCAGTTTGCCGAAATTTTCGGCATCACACAAAACGATATTCTAGGCAATCAGGCTCCCTTTGACTTTGACGTTTCGGTCAAAGACCTGTACACGGCACTGTACACGGGGGCTAAGGTGCAGATCATCCCGCGCGCTTATTTCAGTCAGCCCACAAACCTCATGGACTATCTGGCAGACCATGAGGTCACCATACTTGTCTGGGCTGTCAGTGCCATGTGCTTTGTCTCCATCATGAACGGCTTCAGCTACCGTATTCCTTCCCGCGTGCGGCAGGTATTGTTCAGCGGCGAAGTCATGCCCATCAAGCACCTGATGAAGTGGAAGTCCGCTCTGCCGCACGCCCGGTTCGTGAACCTCTACGGCCCGACAGAGATTACCTGCAACTGCACCTACGCCATTTTGCCGGACCGCGATTTTGCCCCGGATGAGGCGCTGCCCATCGGACGCGCGTTTCCCAACGAGAAGGTCTTTCTGCTGGACGAGAACGACGCCCTTGTCACCGTGCCCGGGCAGGCAGGGGAGATCTGCGTTTCCGGTACGGCGCTTGCCCTCGGCTACTATGCTGACCCTGTGCGCACAGCGCAGGCCTTTACCAAGAATCCGCTGAACACCAACTGGTATGAGCGTGTTTACCGCACCGGTGATCTGGCCCGCTACGACGAAAGCGGCAGCCTGTATTATATTGGCCGCCGGGATTTCCAGATCAAGCACATGGGACACCGCGTAGAGCTTGGCGAAATTGAAGCTGCCGCTATGCGCTGCGACGCTGTGACCCGTGCCTGCTGCACGTTTGATGCCGAGCGCCAGCGGCTCCACCTGTTTTACACGGGCAGCTGTGAGAAAGCTGCCCTGCTGGCTGCGCTGAAAGAAAGTCTGCCGCCTTTTATGCAGCCGAATACTGCTGTGCAGCTGGACGAGATGCCGCTGAATAAAAACGGCAAAATTGACCGCACGGCACTGGCTGCCCTGACGAAAAAAGGAGCCCATAAATGACCGATGCTTCTTTACAAAAAATTGCTGCCACCTACGGCACACCGACGTTTGTCTTTGACACTGACGCTTTGCAGGCCCGCGTGCGCGCTATTCAGGCAATCTGGGGCAGGGAAATCGACCTTTGCTATTCCATCAAAGCCAACCCATTTCTGCTGCCTGCCATGATGCAGGTCACTGCGCGGCTGGAAGTATGCAGTCCCGGAGAGCTTTCGCTCTGCGAGAGCCTGCATGCTGCGGATGCACGTGTTATCTATTCGGGTGTTAATAAGACGCCCGTGGATATTGCCCGCGCCGTGGCCGACGGCGTCGGCACCTGCACAGCGGAATCTCTGCTGCAGCTCCGCTATCTGCAGGATGCTGCACGCAAGGCCGCCAAACGGCTGCCTGTGCTGCTGCGGCTGAACGCGGGCAGTCAGTTCGGCATGTCAAAGGAGGATCTTTTCACCGCATTGGCGCATCGCAGGGAAACACCTGATCTGGAGTTTATCGGCATTCACTACTTTGTCGGGACCCAGCGCAAAAAGCTGGTCAATCAGCAAAAAGAGCTGGCCATGCTGCGGGAACTGTACGCTGAAATTGAGCAGACCTTCGGCCTTCGTCTGCCGGAACTGGAATACGGCCCAGGACTGGCGGTGCCGTATTTTGACGGCGACGATTTTACCGACACACTGTCCCCGGCCAAAGACCTTGCGCCAGCACTGCGCGAAGTCAGCAGCTGGGTCCATCTGACCGTTGAGATGGGCCGCTTTTACACCGCCGAATGCGGTTATTACCTGACCACCGCCATGGACTGCAAGGACCACGGCGGGCAGCACTACTGCATTGTGGACGGTGGAATGAACCACCTGAATTATCTTGGCCAGATCATGGGTATGAAACGCCCGCATCTGCGCCATTTTGCTGCCCGGGCAGCTTCCGTACAGGACTGGACACTTTGCGGCAGCCTTTGTACTACGAACGATGTTCTTGTGCGCAGTATGCCGCTGGCCGGACTATGCCCCGGCGACCTGCTTGTTTTTGAAAACACCGGTGCCTACTCTGTTACGGAAGGACTTGGTCTGTTTTTGAGCCGCGACCTGCCGCAGGTCATTCTGTGGCAGAACGGCATGCCGCACCCGGTACGCAGCGAAACGCCGACCTATCCCATCAACACACCCGCTGTGTAAGATAATGTGAAAAGGAGAAATACCAATGGAACGTTTACTGGAAATTTTAAGCGAAATCAAAGAGGACGTGGACTTTTCCACCTGTACAACGCTGATCGATGACGGCATCTTGGACTCTTTCGACATTCTGCAGATCATCTCGGCCCTGAATGAGGAATACGACATTTCAATCCCCGCATCCGAAATCATGCCGCAGAACTTCAACAGCGCCGAGGCCCTTTACAAGATGGTCCAGCGCCTGCAGGAAGATTGATGTCCGAGATGCCCGAAATGCCCGAAATATAAGATAACGCTTGCATTTATTCCAAACTTATTGTATAATACTAAAAGCGGACAGGGCTGAATTGCGCTGTTTCGCGTACAGATGCAGGTCCCGCGCGTGGGCAGCCTGTGAACCATGTCAGGCGGGGAACCGAGCAGCATTAAGCGGCGCTTGCCCAGTGCCGCGGTCAAGCCTGCATCTGTACGCAAAGCAGCGCAGCCGCGTGCTCTGCCCGCTGTTTTTTGTAGCTTTGCAGGAGGTGAGCCGATGTACCGTGCCCTGTATCGAAAATGGCGTCCCCAGCGCTTTGCGGACGTGGTTGGCCAGACGGCCATCGTCACGGCCCTGCAGAACCAGATTTCTGCCGGGCGCATCGGCCATGCGTATCTGTTCACCGGCACCCGCGGCACCGGCAAGACGACCTGCGCCAAGATCTTTGCCAAGGCGGTCAACTGTCTGGACACCTCCAGCCCCGACCCCTGCGGCGAGTGTGAAATTTGTAAGGGCATTGACTCCGGCTCCGTCATGGACATCATCGAGATGGATGCCGCGTCGAACAACGGCGTTGACGACATCCGCGACCTGCGCGACGAGGTAGCCTATCTGCCGTCGGTCTGCAAGTACAAGGTCTACATCATCGACGAGGTGCACATGCTCTCCACCGCAGCGTTCAACGCGCTGCTCAAAACGATGGAGGAACCGCCCGAGCACGTCATCTTTATCTTAGCCACCACCGAGGTGCAGAAGGTTCCCGTCACGATTTTGAGCCGCTGCCAGCGGTATGACTTCACCCGCATCACAGCGGATGACATTGCCGGGCGGTTGCTCTACGTGGCCGGGCAGGAGAAGATCGAGCTGGACGAGAACGCCGCACAGTTGATTGGCCGTCTGGCCGACGGTGCTATGCGTGACGCGCTGTCCATTCTGGACACCTGCGCCGGTGTCGACAACCACGTGGACGAGGCGCTCGTCCGCCGTATGGCCGGTGTCACGGACAGGGGCTACCTGTTTGAGATCAGCGACGCCATCGCGGCAGGGGACTCCGTCACTGCACTGGAAAAAATCGCCGAGCTGCGCCAGCAGAGCGTCGATATGCGCCGCCTCTGCATGGAGCTCGCCGGGCATTACCGCAATCTGATGCTCTGCGCGCTTCCGGGCGGCACGTCGCTTCTGACCGGCATCTCGCCGGAGGAGGAGGCCGCCTACACCCAGCGCAGGGACTTCCCGCAGCGGGAAGCCATCCGAGCGGTCAATGCGTTCGGCTCGGCACTTGAGAAAATGAGCCGCGGCACTGACCAGCGCATTGAGCTGGAGCTGGCGATTTTCTCGCTGACCCAGCCCGAGACTGCCGCCGCACCTGTTATCATCCAGCAGCCCGCCCCGGCAGCACCCGCCGCGCCTCAGGCATTCGCCAGCGCGCCGCGCGCCTACACAGCAGCGCCGCCGGTACAGGCTGCACCCTCTGTAGTGCCGCCCGTGGTACAGCCACAGAGCGTTCCCGCCGCTGCACCGGATGATGTACCGCCGCCCATTGACGATGACCCGCCGTTCCTGCAGCCGGAGCTGAAGCCCGCCCCGCAGCAAACTCCCGCGCCGGTACCGCCAGCACCCGCTGCCCCGGCCCCGCGTAAGGCCGAGCCGCCGCGGCAGGCAGGCCCGCTGGAGCCGTTCGCCTTCTGGCCCGCCGTGCTGGCCGATTTGGAGGAGAATGATGCAATGCTCATCTCCTTTTTGCGCGGCACCAGGGCCTACTGTGACGGCAAGCGCGTGCTGTTTGAGTGCAGCGACGCCTTCCGCGATTATATCCGCAATAACCGGGAGGTCAGCAAGCGTCTTAAGGAAACTATCTACCGTGTATCGCGCACCAAGTACAGTATCGGCCCCTATGAGGAGCCAAAGACCGACGACACCACCGCTGCCGTCAGCCTGGATGAGACTCTGCACACGATGCAGGCGCTTGGTGTCGATTTGAAAATCGTTGATAAATAATTATTTTTGGAGGATACAACCATGAAAGCAAGACTGCCCAAGGGCTATGGCCGACCCGATCCCAACGCCATGATGCGTCAGGTCCAGAAGATGCAGGACGACATCCGCGCCAAGCAGGAGGAGCTCGAAGCCAAGGAGTACACCGGCACCGCCAGCGGTGAGATGGTCACTGTCACGATGAACGGCAAGCATGAGATCACCGCCGTCAAGATCAAGCCCGAGGCCGTCGACCCCGATGATATTGAAATGCTTGAGGATCTGATTGCCGCCGCCGTCAACAGCGCCGCTGCTGCCGTTGACAAGGACTCCGAGGAGGAGATGTCCAAGATGACCGGCGGTCTGAACATCCCCGGTCTGGGCTAAGAGGCTGCCTATGTTCAACAACAATGTTGAGCCGCTGGAAAATTTGATTGACCAGTTTGCCCAGTTTCCCGGCATTGGCCGCAAAAGTGCGGTGCGTATGGCCTATCAGGTCATGTCGATGCCGCCCAAGCAGGCCATGGAGCTGGCCAAGGCGATTGAGCACGCCAAAAGTGACCTGCACCGCTGCCGCATCTGCCAGGACTACACCACCGGCGATGTCTGCAAAATCTGCGCCTCCCAGAAGCGTGACCGCAGCATCATCTGCGTGGTCGAGGGCCCGCGCGACATCAAATCGATTGAGCGCACCCACGAGTACAACGGCCTGTACCATGTGCTGCACGGCCTGATTTCGCCGATGGATGGCATCGGTGCAGATCAGCTCTGCATCAAGGAGTTGCTGGCCCGTCTGAATGACACCGTCAAGGAGGTCATCATGGCCACCAGCCCGACGGTGGAGGGCGAGGCCACGGCGATGTATATCGCCAAACTCATCAAACCTCTGGGCATCAAAACGACCCGCCTGGCCTATGGCCTGCCCGTCGGCTCGAGTCTGGAATACGCCGATGAGACAACGCTGTACCGTGCCATGGCCGGACGCGGCGAGATGTAAAAAAATTCCTGTACCGCTTTTTCCGGTACAGGTTTTTTATTGTAGCTTTATTTCAGCAGACCGTAATCCCGCAGACAGCGCTGTACACCCGTCAGGGTATCGTCAAAGCCGACACCCGCTGCCGCACGCAACTTGGCGCCGTCCATCAGCAGGCTGCGCGGCCAGTCTGCCGCTTCTATGACGGGGTGGATGTCCAGCAGCGCACAGGCGCGCCGGGCCGTCGTGACCATGTCGCAGTCGTTCTCGCTGCCAAAGTTGTACACACCGCCCGGCAGTTCCATGGCCTGGGTCAGCCGCTCCACGGCCTCCCGCACATAGGTGATGCCGCGGTAGTCCCGCATCGAAAACCGCAGCGTCTCCTGCCGCATAGCAGCGGTCAGCAGGTTCAGCAGGAAGTTACCGCGGATCGGCAGGCCGTACCCGGGCAGGTCGTGCATCCAGGCCGCCCGCAGCAGCACGGCATCGGGCAGAATATCCAGCACGCGCTGCTCCATCTCCTGCTTGTGGCGGCCATAGACGTTGGCGGGGGAGAGCGGTGTATCCTCGTCAAACGGCCCGTGCTCAGTAAGGCCCGTGTAGACCTGATCAGAGCTGAACGCAACCAGCTTTGCGCCGCTTTTTTGCGCTGCAGCCGCCATCCAGCACGGCAGCAGAACATTGGCGCGGTAGGACTCGTCCGGGTGCTTTTCGCTGTAGCCCGTGTCGGAGAGCGCCGCCGTGTGTACGATCACGTCCGGCTGCTCGCGCCGCACCCAGTCGGCCACGGTCTGCTCATCCGCGGCGGCCAGCATTCCTTTGGGGAAAGCGCACAGCTCGTACCGCCCCGCCAGCTGGGTCATGATGCGCGCCCCCACAAAGCCGCCCTCACCGGAGACCAATAGCTTTTTCATGTCTTTTCCCTCGCAATACGATTTTTGTCTTAATTGTACCGTTTTTGCGCAGCTGTTGCAAGCGGCTTGACAAATTCCGCGCTGGTTTGTATAATAAAGACACCTAAAACAAGGTGTGGATTTTTACAGTTCTGATACTACTTTTCGCCACACAACGCTTTCTTTCCGGGAAAGCGTTGTGTGGTTTTTGTTGTGTCAAAAGGAGAAGCCTATGAACGATACCTTCATGAAAGAAAAGGCGATTTTTCCGCTGCTGACCTCAATGGCCCTGCCCATGGTCGTCTCGATGCTGGTCAATGCACTGTACAACATCGTGGACAGCCTCTTTGTCGCCCGCATCAGTGAGGAAGCCATGACTGCGCTGTCTCTCGTCTACCCGGTACAGAACCTCATCAACGCGATTGCCATCGGCTTCAGCATCGGCATTGCCGCGCTGATCTCGCTGCATCTCGGTGCAGGCAACAAAGAAAAGGCTGACATGGCCGCCACCCACGGCATGGTGCTTTCGCTGATCCACGGCGTCGTGATTTCCATCGTCTGCACAGCCATCATGCCGCGGTTCCTGCGCTCCTTCACCAGCGACGAGACCGTCATTGCCATGGGCGTGACCTACTCCCGCGTTGCCTTTATGTTCGCCGTCGTCATCATGGCCGCCATGGCGTTTGAGAAGATCTTTCAGGCGGTGGGCCGGATGAACATTACGATGATCGGCCTGATGGGCGGCTCGGTCTGCAACATCATTCTGGACCCGCTGTTGATTTTCGGCATCGGCCCGTTCCCCAAAATGGGCATTGCCGGTGCGGCGCTGGCTACCGGCATCGGCCAGATGGTTCCTCTCATCTTCTATCTGATTGTCTACTTCGTCAGCCCTATCCCGGTCAGGCTGCGCTCCGGCTGCCTGAAGCCGGACGCCAAAATGGCCCTGCAGCTCTATTCCATCGGCGTACCGGCCATCCTGAATCTGGCGCTGCCCTCGGTGCTCATCACCTTCCTGAACTCGCTGCTGGCCGTCTACTCTCAAAGCTATGTCGTCGTGCTGGGTATCTACTATAAACTACAGACCTTCCTGTACCTGCCCGCCAACGGCATTGTGCAGGGTCTGCGCCCCATCATCGGCTACAACTACGGCGCGGGGGAGTATGACCGCGTCAAAAAGCTCTACCGCACGTCCATGGGCATGTGCGCCGCCATCATGGCCGCGGGCACGGTGCTCTGTCTGGCGCTGTCCGGCCAGCTGATCGGGCTTTTCAGCTCGAACGCCGAGACCATCGCCATCGGCACGTCGGCCCTGCGCATCATCTGCGTCGGCTTCATCGTCTCGACGATTTCAGTCGTCGCCTCCGGCTCGCTGGAGGGTCTCGGCATGGGCGTGCAGTCACTGGTCATCTCGCTGTGCCGTTACATCGTTGTCATCATGCCGCTGGCCTGGCTGTTCTGCCGCCTGCTGGGTGCCGACGGCATCTGGAACGCCTTCTGGGTGACCGAGGTCATCACGGCGGGCATTTCACTGGTCGTATACCACAAGAGCGTGAAGCTGAAATAAACCAACAGGAGCCTGACCACAGCCGGTCAGGCTCCTGTTTTATATAAGTAAAAGGCTTCCCCCGAGGGGGAAGTCTTTTCGTTACGCCTGCTCCTGCACGTACCGAATAAACGCATCGCGCTCCGCGGTGGTGCGCACAACGGCCGTGTACATCCAGTCGCCCATGTCCAGGCGCAGCGCCTGGGGAATGCGCTCACACATCCGCATACGGGAGCCGTACTTGGCCATGATCTGCGCATGGGTGTGCTTGTACTCATGGCAGTCGCGGCGGCCTGCGTAGACGCAGAAATACTTCGGGCCGTCCAGCTCGGCGTTGCGCACCTCGTCGTAGCAGACCATATCCGCCCAGATCTGGTAGCAGTCCACCGAGTTCGCATAGTTGATCATATCGGGCGCGTAGCCGCCTGCGGGGCGCATGTTGACCTCCAGCGCAACGTAGTCGCCCTTTTTGCCAAGACCCGGCTTGTCCTCATTCAACTGGAAAAACTCGCAGTGGAAGAAGCGGCTCTTTGCGCCGAACGCCTTGATGGTGCGGAAGCCCACATCCTTCAGCGCAGCGGGCACGGACTTCTGCGTCCAGTAGGAGAGGTCGCCGTTCTGACTGACGATGTCCAGCAGCGGGGTGGGGAATACGTTGGAGGTGTAGAACAGCGGCACGCAATGGCTGTCGGCCACACCGTCAAAGCTGACGATGGTGCCGTTGATGTACTCCTCCATAATGTACCGGACGTTATGCGGCTCGGCGTAGAATTCTTTCAGCTCGGTGAAATTGCGCAGCTTGTAGGTCGCCTCGGCACCGCAGCCGTTGTCCGGCTTGACGATGACCGGGTAGCCGACCTCCTTGATAAAGGCGCGGGCCTCGGCCAGTGTGCTGACAATATGGTAGCGCGCCACCGGTACACCCGCAGCGATGTAGCTTTCCTTCATTTTGCTCTTGTACTTGATGCGCTCGATGAAGTCATTCTTTGCACCGGTATTGATGTTGAAATCCGTGCGCAGCTGGGCGTCCATCTCCAGCCAATACTCGTTGTTGGACTCGATCCAGTCGATCTTGCCATAGTGGAAGGTAAAGTACGCGACAGCGCGGAGCATCTCGTCGTAATTGCCAAGATCATTCACGCGGTAATACTCAGTCAGGCACTGCTTCAATTCCCAGGGAATCTCGTCAAACGGAGCATCACCGATGCCCAGCACATTGACGCCGTTGCGGTGCAGACGGTCACAGAAATTCCAGTAGGTCTTGGGAAAATGCGGGCTGACAAAGATAAAATTCATCGGGTACTTCAACTTCCTCTCTCAAACTTCACACAAACCGGCGTCACACAAAGCGATTCTGTGCAGCGTCATACTCATAGCCGATCTCGCGCAGGGCCGCACACAGCGCGTCACGGTCAGTCTCCTCACGGTCACACAGCGCGTCCAAACTGGCGTCGCGATCCCGCAGTTGGGTGTTTACATAGCTCAACAGCATTACAGGGTCACGGGGGAGCATAGACCCACCTCCTAAAAAGCAAGCGTAAAAGAGAAAAAGCCGGTCACACGATGTGACCGGCATTTTTTCCTTCCAATCAGACCGCGCGGGTAACTTTACCAGAGCGCAGGCAGCGGGTGCAGGCGTAGATATACTTCGGGGAACCGTCCACGATCGCCTTCACGCGCTTGACATTGGGGTTCCAGGTACGGTTGCTCCGACGATGAGAGTGAGAAACCTTGATACCGAACGTGACACCCTTGCCACAGCAAGAACATTTGGCCATAATTGCTTGCACCTCCTTTTCAATAGCTTTAATAGTATAGCGTATACTGCGCGAAAATGCAAGTGTTTTGACAGAAAAAATTTTGATTTTTTTCATAATTTTGCGTTTTTGTTTGATTCAGGCGCTAAATATTGTGTTTTCGGTGCCTACAGGGCTTGTCTTGCCGCCATTTCTACGATATAATAGACTAAGCTTTTAATGGGGTGGTGTTACCTTTTGAACGGATTGTTGTCTCCCGCGGTGATCGTGCAGTATCTGCTGCGCGCTGTTGTCGTGCTCATCACCATCCCGTTTCATGAGTCGGCCCACGCGCTGGCCAGCCACCTGCTGGGTGATGACACTGCCGTGCGTGCCGGGCGTCTCTCGATGAATCCGCTGCGCCACTTCGACCCGCTGGGTGCCTTGTGCATGCTGGTGGGAGGCGTCGGCTGGGCCAAGCCCGTCTCGATCAACCCGTACAACTATAAGAACCCCAAGGTCGGCATGGCGCTGTCCGCCGCCGCAGGGCCTGCCAGCAATCTGCTTCTGGCGTGGGTGTCGATGATCCTGTACAAGCTGTGCTGGTACAGCGGGCTGGGGGACGCCGTGCCCATGCTGACGATGTTCCTATATTATATGGTAGCCATGAATCTGAGCCTGGCGGTTTTCAATCTGCTGCCGGTGCCGCCGTTTGACGGCAGCCGCATTGCGCTCTTGTTTTTGCCGCAGCGGCTCTATTTCAGGGCGATGAAATATGAGCGATATATTATGCTGGCCGTGCTGGCACTGGTGTTTTTGGGTCTGCTGGACGCGCCGCTGTCTTGGCTTGTCAACGGTATGTGGCGGCTGATGCTGCGCCTGACAGGCTTTGTGGAGCTGCTTTGGGGGTATTGAGTTTTTGCCGGAAGTTCTGACATTTAAAATAGAAGATTTTGAGGGCCCGCTGGATTTGCTGCTGTACCTGGTTGGCAAAAATAAAATGAACCTCTATGATGTCAACATCATGGAGCTGATCGAGCAGTACACCGCTGCCATCCGGGAGATGCAGCAGGACCGGATGGAGATTTCCAGCGAGTTCATCGACATGGCGGCGCATCTGGTGCAGATGAAAAGCGCCCTGCTGCTGCCGCGCAGCCCCGAGGCCGAGCGCATGAAGGCCGAGCTGACGGGGCGTTTGATCGAGTACAGCGCCTGCAAGGAGGTGGCCGCCCAGCTGGGCAGCCGTGCCCGTGACCTGTACACCGTAGCCCGTGAGCCGATGCCGCTGGTCGGCGCTGCCGAATACACCCGCCGCCATGACCCGAAATGGCTCGTGCAGGCGTGGTTCAATCTGATGGGCCGCAGCACCCGCAAGAAAAAGCCCACGCAGGAAAAGTTTGAGCCGCTCGTCACCGCACCGTTTGTCTCCGTCGCAAGCCGCGTCTCCCACATGCTGCGCGGCTTGCTCAAGGGCAGCCTGCAAAAAATGGGCCAGCTGTTCAGCCACGAGGAAAGCCGCAGCACAAACGTAGCGACCTTCCTGGCGCTGCTCGAGCTCATCCGCGCAGGACGCGTCAAGGTCGACGACAGCGGCACCTTGCAGCTGGACCGCACACACCGCAGAAGAAAGGACAAAACGCCATGACAGAACGACAGGAGCTCGGCTCTCTTGAAGCCATGCTGTTTGCCCACGCCGAGCCTGTGGAGACCGCCCGCCTGGCCGACGCCCTGCGGCTGGACGCCGACGAGGTCACCACGCTTTTGCAAAAGCTGCAAAAGCGCTACGATGAGCAGGAGAGCGGCATGGTCATCCTGTACTTCGAGCCTGACCGCTGGCAGATGACGACCCGCCCGTACTACGGCGAGATGGTCAAGCGCATTCTGGACACCCGCCGCAATGCGCCGCTTTCGCCCGCCGCACTGGAGGTACTGGCCGTCATCGCCTACAATCAGCCCGTCTCCCGCAGCTTTATCGAGCAGGTACGCGGCGTTGACTCGTCGTCCACCGTCACCAAGCTGTTGGACAAGGGACTGATCGAGGAGGCGGGCCGCCTGGACCTGCCCGGCAAGCCGGTAGCTTTCCAGGTCACGGACACATTTTTGCGCGTCTTTGGCCTCGGCAGTCTGGCCGACCTGCCGCCGCTTCACGGCGAGGCTGCCGAGAGCGCCGAGCCGGAGGAGACGGAAGGCGACGACGGTCAGCTGGAATGGAAGTGATTGCTTATGGCCATTCTGTTGTTCCTTCTCCGACTGATCGGCTGGGTGCTGCTGGCGGCGCTCTTGCTGCTGCTCGTCGCCCTGCTGATACCGCTGGGCGTTCGGTTTGCGTACCGCCCGGGCAGCGTGCGGGCCACGGCCTGCTACGGACCGCTGCACTTCACGCTCTGGCCGCGCAAGGGCCAGCCGGAAGCACTGAAAAAGCCCGCCTCCGCCGCACCGCCCGGGCAGACCGTGCGCAAGACGACGGACGGCGAACAGGCGTCCGTCACCGTGGAGGTCAAGCCGGACAAGCCCGCCGCAAAACCCGCACAGACCGTCGCCCGGCAGCCCGCGGCGCAGGGGAAGCCCGAAGCGCCGAAGCCTGCTGACAGTGTCCCCACTGAAAGCGCCGATGCTGAGGGCAGCGCGAAAAAGAGCGGTCTGCCGTTCGGCATCTCGGCGCGCATCAACGCCGCTATGCAGCTGCTGTCCAATGACCCGATGGCATTTGCCCGGTGCATGCTGGGCCACACAGGCTGGCTGGGGCGTCATCTGCTGCGTTCGGTGCGGATGTCCGGGCTGGACATCTTCTGGACCGTGACCGCCGACGAGGCCAGCGCCACCGCCGAGCTGTTCGGCGCCGAAATGGCGCTTGCCAACAATCTGTTGGCTCTGGTCCAGCAGTACATCCGCGTACAGAGTGACCGCCTCTGGCTCGAGCCGGATTTCACCGGTGAGCGCGCAGGGGAGCGTATCGTCTCGTTCCGTCTGACGTCCTGCGCCGCCGTGCTGCTCTGGCTCGTCATCCGGCTGCTGCACCGCCTGTGGAAGGACCCGCAGCTGCAGCCCGCTGCAAAGGCATAAACGATTTCTTTTTTCGATAAAAGGAGGAACTTACAATGGCTGAACATCCTATTCAAGGTCTGATGGGCGTCACCATCGAGAAAATCCGCGACATGGTCAACGCCGAGACCATCATCGGCGACCCGATCCATGTGGATGACACCACCATCATCCCGGTCTCCCGCGTCACCTTCGGGTTTGCGTCCGGCGGCTCCGACGTCGGCCCCAGCTCCAACAAGCAGATGTTCGGCGGCGGCAGCGGCGCAGGCGTCTCGGTCACGCCGGTGGCATTCCTCGTCGTTTCCAACGGCAATGTGCGCACCGTCCAGCTGGTGGAGAAGGTCTCCGCCGTTGACAACGTTATAGCCTCGCTGCCGGAGCTGGTGGACAAGGTCGTTGCGCTCATCAAGAAAGAAAAGCCGGTTGCTGACGCACCCGCCGAATAAGGAGTATAAATTTTAATGGCAGAACAACGTATTCAAAAGGTACTGGCCGACCAGGGCATCTGCTCCCGCCGCGAGGCCGAGCGCCTGATCGCTGCGGGCAAGGTCAAGATCAACGGCCACCCGGTCACCCTGGGCGACAAGATGGACCCCGACTATGACAAGGTCATGATCGACGGGCAGACACAGCGCATCGTGCGCAAGCGCCAGTACACCTATATCATGCTGTACAAGCCACGCGGCTATCTGACGACCCGCTCTGACGACCGTGGCCGCAAGACCGTCATGGATCTTGTTTCCGATGTGCCCGCCATGCTGCGCCCGGTGGGCCGCCTAGACAAGGACAGCGAGGGGCTGCTGCTCATGACCGATGACGGCGCGTTCATCAATATGCTGACCCACCCGTCCGGCGGTGTCGGCAAGCTGTACCGCGTCACGGTCAATCCCCGCGCCACTGAGCGGCAGATCATCGAGATGTCGTCCGGCGTTGTGCTGGATGACGGCGTCAAGACCAGGCCCTGCGTCATCCACGTCGTGGTCGATGAGCCGGGCCGCAGTGTGCTGGAGATTACCCTGCACGAGGGCCGCAACCGCCAGATTCGCCGCATGTGCTCCGCTGTCGGCCTGCAGGTCGTGCGCCTGCGCCGCAGCGCCGAGGGTCCCGTCAAGCTCGGTATGCTGCAGCCCGGCGAGTACCGTGAGCTGAAAAAGAGCGAGATCAATGCCCTGCGCAACGCAGCCATGAAATCTGCCGGCAAAGAGGAGAGCCGTGCTGCCAGCCCGGCCCGCCGTCCCGGCCCCCTTAAAAAACGCACAAATTCTGACTAAAATTGCAGGAAATTCTGAAAAATGTGCAAAATTCCACTTGTGGAAACGTCGCGAACGTAGTATAATTCAATTAAATGGCGGATTTTTTGTAAAGTATTTTTATAAAAAACAGTCAGCTTTACCATAGGAGGAAACTGTATGGCAGTAAATAAGCCCGGCAAGGCAGAGATCCTTGCAGCATTTTTTGATGACGGCACCTACTCGCCGCTGTTTACCGACGGCGCAGTGAGTGCTGCTTACGGCTGTGCAAACGGCCAGAACGCCTACGTCGTGTTTGAGGACGGTTCTCCCGTCGGCGTGCAGGATATTGAAAAGAATATCCGCGTGCTGGAGATGGCCGCCGAGACCGGCGCACCGGTTGTTACGTTCTATGATTCCACGGGTGCCAAACTTGAGGGCGGTCTTGATCTGCTCAACGCCAACGCCCGCCTGACCGCAGAGATCGCGCGCGTTTCCGGCGTTGTGCCTCAGGTCGCCGTTGTCACCGGTACCTGCGCCGGTACCAACGCCATCAACGCCGCCGCCGCGGACGTCTGTGTCATGGCAGAGGATGCCGAGCTGTTCCTGAACGCTCCGTTCAACGCTGAGGACAAGGTTGCAAACGCCGGCTCTGCCGCGTTTGCCGCCAAGGCCGGTGTCGCCGCCGTTACCGCTGCGGACGCCGTTGCCGCCGCCAAGCAGGCTGCCTCCATCGTCGCCCTGCTGCCCGCCAACAATCTGGCCGGCCCTGCGCTGTTCGACTTTGCCGCTCCCTCCAAGGCTCTTGACCTCGTCAAGTGCTCCGCGGCTGACGCCATCGCCGCTCTGGCCGATGAGGGCAGCGCTGTGGAGCTGTACGCAGGCTACGGCAAGAACATCGTCACCGCGCTGGCTACCATCAACGGCAGCGCCGTTGGTATCCTGGCCACCGAGAAGGCCGCTCTGTGCCACAAGTGCACCGCCAAGGCCGCCCGTTTCGTTCGTCTGTGCGATGCCTACAGCATCCCCGTTGTGACCGTCGTCAACACCGAGGGCTTCGGCAAGAGCGAGGGCGACGATCAGGCTGGCGGCATCCGTCAGGCTGCCCGTATGGCCGGTGTCTACGCCGAGGCTACCACCGTCAAGGTCGCCGTACTGGCCGGTGAGGCCGTCGGCCCTGCCTACACGGTCTTTGCCGCCTGCGCTGACTGGCGTGTTGCCGTGCAGGGCTGCACCGTAGCCCCGCTGGCTCCCGAGGCCGCTGTCACCGTTCTGTACAAGGACGAGATCTTTGCTTCCGATAACATCGTCAACGCCACCAAGGCCAAGGCTGCCGCCTACGCCAAGGAGGTCTGCAGCGCCAATGCCGCTGTGGCCAACGGTGCTGCTGACGCCATTGCCGATGCTGCCACCGCCCGCGGCGCTGTCGCTCAGGCTCTGGATATGCTGGCCAGCAAGCGCACTGTGCGCCTGGCTAAGAAGCACGGCAATATCACGCTGTAATCATCAACCTTGAAATAGGGAGGACTTTTCCATGAAAAACCTGATCGTTACCGTTAACGGCGTTGCTTATAATGTCACCGTTGAGGAAGGCACCGGCGCTCCCGCTGCCGCTGCTGCTCCTGTTGCTGCCCCCGCAGCCGCTCCGGCTCCCGCCGCTGCTCCTGCACCTGCTGCCGCTCCTGCCGGTGCCGCCGGTGCCGTCTCCGTCACCGCTCCCATGCCCGGCAATATCCTGGATGTCAAGGTCAAGGCCGGTGACTCCGTCAAGGCTGGCGACACCCTGCTGATCCTCGAGGCCATGAAGATGGAGAACGAGATCAGCGCTCCGCAGGACGGCACCATTGCCAGCGTCAATGTGCGCAAGGGCGACGTTGTCAACTCCGGCGACCTGCTCATCACCATGAACTAATAGAAAGGCCGGGTGAATCACATTGGCTAAGAAACCCATTAAGATTACTGAGGTCGTCCTGCGTGACGCCCATCAGTCTCTGCTGGCCACCCGTATGACCATGGACGAGATGCGCCCCATCCTGCCCGAAATGGACAAGATCCCGTATTTCTCCGTTGAGTGCTGGGGCGGCGCTACGTTCGACTCCTGCATCCGCTTCCTGGACGAGGATCCCTGGGAGCGTCTGCGCATCCTGCGCAAGGAGCTGCCCCATCAGAAGCTGCAGATGCTGTTCCGCGGCCAGAACATGCTGGGCTACCGTCCCTACGCTGATGACGCCGTCGAGTACTTCGTCCAGAAGTCCGTTGCCAACGGTATTGACGTCATCCGTATCTTTGACGCGCTGAACGACCCCCGCAACCTGCAGACTGCCATCAAGGCAGCCAACAAGGAGGGTGCCCATGTTCAGGCCTGCATCAGCTACACCCTGAGCCCGGTACATAACAACGAGTACTTCGCCAACTACGCCAAGACTCTCGAGCAGATGGGCGCTGACTCCATCTGCATCAAGGATATGGCCGGCCTGCTCAAGCCCTACACCTGCTATGAGCTGGTCTCCGAGCTGAAAAAAACCGTCAAGATCCCCGTGGACATTCACAGCCACTACACCGCAGGTTTGGCTTCCATGTCCATCCTGAAGGGCATCGAGGCTGGTGCCGACATCGTCGATACCGCTATGAGCCCTCTGGCTCTGGGCACTTCTCACATGCCCACCGAAAGCCTGGTCGCCGCTCTGCAGGGCACCGACTACGACACCGGTCTGGATCTGAACCAGCTGAATGTCGTCCGCGCTTACTTCAACAAGCTGCGCGAGAAGTACATCGCCAACGGCCAGATCAACCAAAAGTCTTTGGGCGTTGATGCCAACACCCTGCTGTATCAGGTTCCGGGTGGCATGTTCTCCAACATGCTCAAGCAGTTGAAGGACGCCGGTAAGGAGGACAAGCTCCAGGACGTTCTGGAGGAGATTCCCCGCGTCCGTGAGGATGCCGGTTATCCGCCGCTGGTCACCCCGACCAGCCAGATCGTTGGTACCCAGGCCGTCTTTAACGTCATCATGGGTGAGCGCTACAAGATGGTCACCAAGGAGTTCAAGGGCCTGGTTCACGGCGATTACGGCAAGACCCCAGCGCCCATTAAGAAGGAGTTCAGCGACTTCATCCTGAAGGGCGAGCAGCCGATCACCTGCCGCTTTGCCGACACCCTTGAGCCCGAGATGGAGAAGCTGAAGGCCGAGGCCTCCAAGTACGCCATCCAGGAGGAGGACGTTCTGACCTACGCCATGTTCCCGCAGGTCGCGCCCAAGTTCTTTGAGAAGCGCAACGCCCGTCTGCAGGGTGTCGATGCTCTGCACGCCGACTACGAAAACAAGTCTCACCCCGTCTAAGTAAAAGAATTGCCGCTCCCGCTCTGCCGCGGGAGCGGCTTTTGTTTACCGCGCCACAAAAACTGCGTGAAATATTGCAAAATCCCGGCGTCAGCCTTGCATCTTGCGCCCAAAAATAGTAAAATATAAAATATATGTGCTTATGAGGTGTAGGTTATGGTTTTGAGCATGACAGGATATGGCCGTGCCGGTGCGCTGCTGCATGGCCGTGACATCAAGGTTGAACTTCGCAGCGTCAACGCGCGCTTTTTTGAGTACTCCTCGCGCCTGCCGCGCTCCTGCGCATTTCTGGAGGACAAGCTGAAAAAGCTCGTCGCCTCCAAGGTCAGCCGCGGCAAGGTAGAACTGAGCCTTTCCATCCAGACCGTCACGGCGGCGGATACCGTCGTCACCGTCAACTGGCAGCTGGCCGAGGGCTACCGCGCCGCGCTGAATGCGATGGCCGAGCGGATGGATCTGAAAAACGACGTCTCCGTCGGGATGCTGTCCCGCTTCCCGGACGTGCTGACCCAGACTGCCGCCCCGACGAATGAGGACGAGCTGTGGGAGGACGTCAGGACAGTGGCCGAGCAGGCCGTGGACGCCTTTGTCGCAATGCGCGCCGTCGAAGGCGAGAAGATGAAGGCCGATGTTGCAGGCCGCCTGACCACGATTGAAACGCTCGTCGCCAAAATCGAGGAGAACAGCGCGGGCCGCGTGCAGGCCTACAGCGATAAGCTCTACGCCCGCCTGCAGGAGCTGCTGGGGGATCGCAGCATCGACGAGGGACGCCTTGTGACCGAGGCCGCGATTTTTGCGGACAAGACCGCCATCGACGAGGAAACCGTCCGTCTGCACAGCCATGTGGCGCAGTACCGCGAGATCCTCGAGCTGGACGAGCCGATTGGCCGCAAGCTCGACTTTTTGACGCAGGAGTTGAACCGCGAGTCCAACACGATTGGCTCCAAGTGCCAGGACGTAGCCATCACGCGGCTGGTCGTCGATCTGAAATCCGAAATCGAAAAAATTCGCGAGCAGATTCAGAACATCGAGTAACGGAGGTTTGCCATGAAGCTGCTGAACATTGGCTTTGGCAACATGGTCAATGCCGACCGCATCATCGGCATCGTCAGCCCGGATTCTGCGCCTATCAAGCGTCTGGTGCAGGATGCCCGCGAGAAGGGCGCACTGATCGATGCCAGCTACGGACGGCGCACCCAGGCCGTGCTCATCATGGACTCTGACCATGTGATTTTGTCCGGCATCCCGCTGGAAAGCCTGACCGGGCGTGCCAACGAAGAAACTGAAGAAAAGAGGAAGTAACGATGAAAGGTGAAAAATATCTGTTTGTTGTCTCCGGCCCTTCCGGCACCGGCAAGGATACCGTTGTTGCCGCTCTGCTGAAAAAGCACCCTGAAATTCAGCACACCGTCTCCGCCACGACCCGCACCCCGCGTGAGGGTGAAAAGGACGGCATCAACTACCACTTTATGTCTGTAGCTGATTTTGAGGATCATCTGGCCCATGACCAGATCGTCGAGCATACAAAATACTGCGAGAACTACTACGGCACGCTGCGCAGCGAGATCGAGGGCCGCATGAAGCTGGGCATCCCGGTCATCCTCGTCATCGAGGTCGAAGGCGCAGGCAACATCAAGAAGATGTACCCCGGTGCAACGACCATCTTTGTGCTGCCCCCGGATATGCAGGAGCTCGAGCGCCGTCTGCGCTGCCGCGGCACCGAGGATGAGGAGACCATCCAGCGCCGCCTGAAGCGTGCCGAGGCAGAGATTGCAAACTCCGTCAACTACGACGAGCATGTCGTCAACATTGAGGTCGACTCCTGCGCCGAGAGCATTTATTCCATCATCCAGTTCAAGCTGCAGCACGGCAGCGACGAATGAGCCTGCTGCTGGCCCAGGCTGCCGTCAACGACGCGAACATCCACTTTGACAAGCTGTACTCCTACCGCATCCCCGCGGAGCTGGCCGGGAGGGTCTTTCCCGGCAGCATGGTGCTGGTGCCGTTTGGCCGGGGCAGCAAGGCCCGGATGGCCGTTGTGCTGGCTGTCGGGGAGGTGAACGAGAGCGACGCACCCAAGGGGCTGAAAACGCTCTACGATGCCGCCGCCGAGGATGCCCGCCTGACGCCGGACCTTCTGGAGCTTGTACGCTTTTTAAAAGAGCGCACCTTCTGCACCTGGTTCGAGGCCGTCAAGGCAGTCATCCCGTATGGCGCACAGTACCGGCCCGCTGTCGTGGACGGCAGGCACGTCATGCAAGGCCGCCTGACCCGCTCTACGGAGCGCCTGTACACGCTGGCGGGGGCGCTTCCGGAAAAGCCAAAGCCCGGCCCGCGCCAACTGGCCGCTGTCGCCGCCCTGCAAAACGGTCCGCTGACCGCGCGGCAGCTCGACGAGGTCGGTATTTCCCGGGCAACGCTGGACGGCCTTGTCAAAAAGGGCGTGCTGACCGCCGCCGAGCAGGACAAGGCCATCGACCTGTTTGCGGCCATCCCGTTTGACCCGCAGCCGCTGGAACTGTCCCCTGAACAGCAGCAGGTTTTTAACGATCTGCTGCCGAATCTGGAGGATGCCAGACCCCACGCGGCACTGCTGCACGGCGTAACCGGCAGCGGCAAGACCATTGTGTTTCTGCGGCTTATCCAGCGCACGCTGGAGCTGGGCCGCCGCGCACTGGTCCTGGTGCCGGAGATCAGCCTGACACCGCAGATGATACGGCGCCTCAAGTCCACCTTCGGCAGCCGTCTGGCCGTGCAGCATTCGGCGCTCAACAATACCGAGCGACTTTTGCAGTGGCGGATGATCCAGCAGGGAAACGCCGATATTGTCGTAGGTACGCGCAGTGCAGTGTTTGCGCCGCTGCAAAACCTTGGCCTTATCATCATGGATGAGGAACAGGAGCACACCTACCAGAGCGAGTCCGCCCCGCGCTTTGACGCCCACGATGTTGCCAAAAAGCGCGCGGTCATGGAAAACGCCCTGCTGCTGTTTGCCTCGGCCACACCACTGACCGAGACCTACCACGCCGCCGAGAGCGGCAAGCTGCAGCTGGTGCAGCTGACCCACCGCTACGGCGGGCGGCCTCTGCCCAGCGTCGATTTCATCGACATGCGCGCCGAACTGGCCGCAGGCAACCCGCGCGAGGTCAGCGTGCGGCTGGCGAGGGAGCTGCAGGAAAACCTCGACAACGGCGAGCAGAGCATTCTGTTGCTCAACCGCCGCGGCTACCGCACCATCGGCATGTGCACCACCTGCGGCCATGTGCTGAAATGTCCGAATTGCAGCGTGCCGCTCGTCTATCACAAGCCGCAGCAGGCACTGTTGTGCCACCACTGCGGCCACACGGTGCACCCGCTGCCGCAGACCTGCCCCGAGTGCGGCGGCAAAATCAGCTACAGCGGCTTCGGCACCCAGCGGGTGGAGGAGGAGTTGGCCGAGCTGCTGCCCGGTGCGCGCATCCTGCGGATGGATCAGGATTCCACCTCCCGCAAGGACGCGCACGAGACGATGCTTGCACAGTTTGCGCGGCACGAATATGATATTCTGCTGGGAACCCAGATGGTCGCCAAGGGCCTTGACTTTGAAAAGGTCACGCTCGTCGGCGTTTTAGGCATTGACTCGCTGCTGTTCGGGCAGGGCTTCCGCGCATACGAGAGCGTGTTCAGCCTTATCACCCAGGTCGTGGGCCGCGGCGGGCGCGCCGCACTGCCCGGGCGGGCGCTGATCCAGACATCCGTGCCTGACCACCCCGTTTTGCAGCTGGCCGCCGCGCAGGACTACAAGGGCTTCTACCGGGAAGAAATCACCTTCCGCCGGTTCAGTCTGTACCCGCCGTTTTGCTCGTTCGTGGTCGTCGGCTTCATCGGTGACCAGGAGGGGGCCGTGTTCATCGCAGCCCAGCGGTTTGGCGCACTGCTGGGTCAGCACGCCGCACAAAAGCCCAATATCCCGCTGCGCATTTTAGGCCCCGCGCCGATGAACATTACGATGCTCAACAACAAATTTCGCTACAAGCTGACGCTGAAATGCCGCAATGACGCGGCGTTCCGCGCGCTTTTGCACGAGACACTGGACGCCTACGATGCAGAAAAGCTGCCGCAGAAGGCGTCCGTGATCCTCGATTTCAATTCTGATGGTGATTTATAACATTTGGAGGTTATTTTTATGGCACTGCGTACCATTGTGCAGGACGGCGACCCGATCCTGAAGAAAGTCTGCCGCCCCGTTACCAAGTTTGATGATCGTCTGGGCACTCTGCTTGACGATATGAAGGAGACCCTGCTGGCCGCGAACGGCCTGGGTCTGGCCGGCCCGCAGGTGGGCATGATGCGCCGCCTGTTCATCTGCCTGGATGACCGCGACCTGCCCGAGGAGGTTCCCGCGAACTACGAGTACAAGTTCATTGAGTTCATCAACCCCGAGATCCTCGAGCTGAGCGACGAGCAGGTCGAGCTGTACGAAGGCTGCCTGTCTTTCCCGGGACATAACGGCGCGATCAAGCGCTCGAAGCACGTCAAGGTCAAGGCACAGGACCGCCACGGCGAGTGGTTTGAACTGGAGGCCGATGACATGCTCGCCCGCTGCATCCAGCATGAGAACAACCATCTGGACGGCATCACCATCATGGACCTGGCCGAGCATTTCTATGAGGACGACTACCCCGAGGAAAACGAGGACTAAAATTTATGCGCATCCTGTTTATGGGAACTCCTGACATCGCCGCCGAAAGCCTGGCTGCCCTGCTGGACGCCGGGCATGAGGTCTGCGGTGTCTTTACCCGCCGCGACAAACCCGTGGGCCGCAAGCAGATCCTGACCGCGCCGCCGGTCAAGCAGCTGGCTGTTGAGCACGGTCTTTCGGTCTACCAGCCCCGCACGCTGCGGGACGGCTCGTCCGATGAGCTAATCAAAGAGTTGGCGCCCGACATCATCGTCGTTGTGGCCTACGGCTGCATCATCCCGCCGCAGCTTCTGCATGCGGCGAAGTACGGCTGCATCAATCTGCATGTCTCGCTGCTGCCCAAATACCGCGGCTCCGCGCCCATCCAGTGGGCCGTGCTCAACGGTGACGAGGGCACCGGCGTGACCATCATGCAGCTTGACGAGGGGCTGGACACCGGCGACATCCTGATGGTGGAGCCGGTCACCATTGGCCCCGAGGAGACGAGCGGTGAATTGTTTGACCGCGTCAGCGCCGTGGGTGCCGGAACGCTGGTCACCGCGCTGGAAAAAATCGAGGCAGGGGGGTTGACCCCGCGCAAGCAGGATAACGCTGCCGCCACCATGGCCCCGCCGCTGACGAAGGACATGGCACAGTTCGACTTTACGCAGGATGCCGCCCACATCCACAACTGGGTGCGCGGCATGAACCCGTGGCCCGTGGCGTGGTTCGCGCAGGACGGCAAGCGCATCAAGGTGCTGGAAAGCCGCCTGGCCGAAAACCCGCAGCACGCAGCCCCCGGCACCGTGCTGGCCCTGAAGCCGCTGACGATTGCCGCTGAAAACGGCGCTGTTGCGCTGCTGACTGTCACGCCCGAGGGCGGCAAGCCGATGGCGGGCACGGCCTGGGCCGCGGGCCGCCGCCTGAAAGCGGGGGACAGCCTGTGACGCCGCGCCGTCTCGCCGTCAAGGCCCTGATTCATCAGGAGCAGGCAGGCTACGCCAACCTTGTGCTGGACGCCGAGCTGAAAAAGTGCACGCCGCCGCTGGATAGCCGCGACGCCGCCTTTGCCGCGCGCATTTTTTACACAACACTCGAGCGTCTGCCGCTGCTGGACTATCGTATAAATCAGTTTCCGAAAAAGCCCGTCGCCAAGCTGGACGCGCCGGTGCGCGCCGTGCTGCGGGCGGGACTGGCACAGGCACTGTACATGAATGTACCGCTGCCCGCCGCTGTGAATGAATCGGTCAAGCTGACGCGGGCACTGGGAAAATCCAGCGCCGCAGGCATGGTCAACGCCGTGCTGCGCCGCGCCGCTGCCGCCGATGTCTCCGAGGCCGATTTTGCCGACCCTCTGGACCGGCTCTCGATCTACTACTGCCTGTCCCGCCCGGTGGCCGAGCTTTTCTATGCGCAGTTCGGGGCGGAGGCGTTCCCCCTGGCCGCCGCATTTTATGAAAAGCCTAAGACGACGATCCGCGTCAACACACTGCGCACGAACGATACCGACCTGACCGCGCTTTTGCAGCAGGAGGGCCATACCGTGACGCCCGGCCCCTGGCCGGGGGCGCTGGTCGTGGAGTTTGCCGGTTCGCCCGCCGCGAGCGCGGCATTCAAAAAAGGGCTTTTCCATGTGCAGGGGCTTGCCAGCCAGTTTGCCGCGCTCTGCGTTGACGCACAGCCGGGGCAGCAGGTGCTCGATCTCTGCGCCGCGCCGGGCGGCAAAAGCCTGACGTTGGCCGAGGCTATGCAGGACAAAGGCCAGCTTGTCAGCGGCGAGTTTGTGCCCACCCGCGTGCCGCTTTTGCAGCAGGCGTTTGACCGCTGCGGCATCACCTGTGCCGTAGCGGTTGAAAATGACGCCACACAGCACAATTCCGACTGGCCAACATTTGACCGTGTGCTCTGCGATGTGCCCTGCTCGGGTTTGGGCGTTATCGCCAAAAAGCCGGACATTCGTTACAAGGATTTGGACGGGATAGAGAATCTGCTCGCTGCCCAGCAAAAAATCCTGCAAAACGGCGCAGATTCACTTGCCGAAAATGGCCGTTTGGTGTATTCTACCTGTACAGTGAATGATAAGGAGAATCAGGCCCAGGTTGAGAAATTCCTCTCCGCCAATCCTGATTTTCACGTTGTACTGCCAAAGACGGCGCTGCCGGGGGCGGACATCACGCCGCTGGGCACGCTGTTTTTGCCCCACAGAGCCGGGACGGACGGTTTTTTTGCCGCCATCCTGGAACAAAACTGACTGTAAACTCGTTCTTATAAAAGGAGGTGACCCCGCATGGGCGAAAAAATCTGCATTTCCGACTTGACGCTTGACGCGCTGACGGCCTACATCGTGGGACTGGGTCAGCCAAAATTCCGCGCCAAGCAGATTTTTAAATGGCTGCACCAGAAGCTTGTGACGGAGTTCTCCCAGATGACCGACCAGCCCAGGGCGCTGCTGGCCCAGCTGGAGGAGCAGTGCACGATTGCAGCCCCCGTCATCCGCCGCCGCCAGCAGTCCAGGGACGGTACGGTCAAGTATCTTTTGCAGCTGGCCGACGGCAACTGCATCGAGACCGTGCTCATGCGCTACAAATACGGCAATACTGTCTGTGTGTCCACCCAGGTGGGCTGTGCGATGGGCTGCCGGTTCTGTGCCTCCACCCAGGCGGGCCGTGTGCGCGACCTGACGGCAGGGGAGATCGCGGCGGAAATTTACACCGCACAGAAGGACACCGGCGAGCGCGTCTCCCACATTGTTTTGATGGGCATCGGTGAGCCGCTGCACAATTTTAATAATGTGATGGACTTTCTGGAGATCATCTCCTGCCCGGAGGGCGTCAACATCGGTATGCGCAGCATCAGCCTGTCGACCTGCGGCCTTGTGCCCAAGATCGACGAGTTGGCGAAGCGCCATCTGCAGCTGACACTGTCTGTCTCGCTCCATGCGCCGGACAATAAGATCCGTTCCGGCATGATGCCGGTCAACGATGCGTTCCCGCTGGAGCAGCTGATCCCGGCCTGCCGCCGCTACCAGAAGGAGACGGGCCGCCGCATCAGCTTTGAGTATTCGATGGTGCGCGGTGTCAATGACAGCAGTGAGATGGCGCAGAAGCTCGCCAACCTCATCAAGGGCATGGGCGCGCACGTCAACCTGATTTCCATCAACCCCGTGGACGGCAGCCCCTATTCTGCCACCGACGATGCCAATGTGCACCGCTTCCAGAAGGAGCTGGAGGCACTGGGCGTCAACGCCACGGTGCGCCGCCGTCTGGGTACCGACATCAGCGCCGCCTGTGGCCAGCTGCGCCGCGAGGACGCGCAGGGAAAATAAGTTTTGCTCCGCAACGGAGCAGCGGAAAGGAACCAACCCGAATGAAGATTGCCGCGATCACGGACATCGGCAGCTGCCGGCAGGAAAACCAGGACAATTACTGTGCGCAGCAGCTGGCAGGCGGCACCGCCTGGGGCATCGTCTGCGACGGCATGGGCGGTGTCAACGGCGGGCGCATTGCTGCACGCATTGCTACCGACACCATGCAGCAGTATTTTGCCCGCCACATGAAGGCCCTGCAGCCTGGCATGGAAAAGACTTTCATCATGCGCGGGTTCGACATAACGAACCGCGCCGTGTATGAAAAGTCCACCTCTGACCCCGAGATGCAGGGCATGGGTACCACCGGCGTCTGCGCTTATGCCAGCCGCGGCATGGCCCATGTGGTGCACGCCGGGGATTCCCGCGCCTACCTGTTCCACGCAGGCGGGCTGCGGCAGATCACCCGCGACCACTCGATGGTGCAGCAGCTCGTCGACAGCGGCCAGATCACGCGGGAGCAGGCTGCCGTCCACCCGCAGAAGAACCTCATCACCCGCGCGCTCGGCGTCTCGGCCAACATTGTGCCGGAATACAACCGCTGCGAAATAGAGGAGGGGGACATCCTGCTGCTGTGCACCGACGGCCTGACGAACATGGTCGCGGACGATGACATTGCGCAGGTACTACGCGAGGTTCCTTTTTTTGATGCAACCAGCATTTTGGTAGACCGCGCCCTGCAGGCGGGCGGTCAGGATAACATTACGGTCCTGCTCATGGGCGTGGAAGCTACGGAGGTCAACAATGGATAATCTGATCGGCAAACGGCTGGATGGCCGCTACTCAATTGAAAGTCTCGTGGGTGTCGGCGGCATGGCCAATGTCTACCGCGGCACTGATTTAAAAACGGGCAACCAGATCGCCGTCAAGGTATTAAAAGACGAATTTCTGGACAATGAGGAACTGGTCCGCCGCTTCAAGAACGAGTCGAAGGCGATCTCCATTCTGAGCCATCCCAACATCGTCAAGGTCTATGACGTCTCTGTCACCGACAAATTGCAATACATCGTCATGGAATATGTGGACGGCATCACTTTAAAGGAATATCTCAAGCAGCGCGGCGGCGCCCTGACCTGGAAGGAGACCGTGCACTTTGCCACCCAGATTTTGAGTGCTCTGCAGCACGCCCACTCCAAGGGCATCATTCACCGCGACGTCAAGCCGCAGAACATTATGCTGCTGGCAGATGGCTCCATCAAGATGATGGACTTCGGCATCGCACGCTTCTCCCGCGCACAGAGCCAGACCGTCAGCGACAAGGCCATCGGCTCGGTGCACTACATCAGCCCTGAGCAGGCCAAGGGTGAGCGCACCGATGCCCGCACCGACATCTACTCTGTCGGCGTTATGCTGTACGAGATGCTGTCGGGCCGCCTGCCGTTTGACGGCGACGGTGCAGTGTCCATCGCCATCATGCAGATTTCGGAGAAGCCGAAGCCGCTGGCCGAAATCGCACCCCAGACCCCGGCAGGACTGCGCCAGATTACCGAGAAAGCCATGGAAAAGGACCCCGACAAACGCTACCAGAGCGCCCAGGAGATGCTGGCCGCTATCGAGGAATTCAAGCGCAACCCGTCCATCCAGTTTGCGTATGAGTACCGCAGTGCCGAGGACAACCCGGAAAGGAACATCAACCGCGTGGTAAGCAACACAAAGCCCAGCCCGAAATCCACCAGCATCCACACGGGTGACGCCCGTCGTGTCGGCACCTCGAACCCGGGCCGCAGCAAATCTGCCCAAAAGAAGAAGAAAAAGGCGTCCAAGGGCTTTTCCCTGCTGCCGATCTTCTTCGGCATGGCCGTGGCGTTTGTCATCGGCGCTGCCATCCTGATCTATCTGATCTTCACCAATTCCAGCAACCTGCTGTTCTCTAACCGTGCCGATGTGCAGGTCATCAGCTTTGTGGGCATGACAAAGGACGAGTTCCTCGCCACCGACTACAACAACCTGCTGCGCGCCGAATTCCCGGAGGAGTATTCCAGTGAACCCGCGGGCACGATCATCCGCCAGACCCCCAAGGCCGGGCGTACCGTCAAGGAAAAGCAGCGCATCGTGCTGACCGTCAGCCTGGGCACCCAGTACGTCACGATCCCCGAGACGAAGAACATGGTGGCCGAGGATGCCGAGCAGACCCTGAAGGATATGGGTCTGCGCGTGACCAAGAAGCCCATGTCCGACAACTCCGTGGCCAACGGCGCTGTTGTCTACACCCAGCCCGCCGCCGGGGAGACCGTCGAGGGTGACTCCACGGTCATCCTGTACGTCAGCCGCTCCGAGGTAAGCAAGGAGAGCTCGGTCCCGAGCCTGACCGGCAAGACCATTGAGGAAGCCCGCAATGAGGTCAAGGGGCTGAACCTGTCCATCCGCACAATCGAGCAGGCCAGCGAACAGCCCGCGGGCACGGTACTGAGCCAGAGTCCCGATGCCGGTTCCACGGTCCGTAAGTCGAGCGTCATCACACTCGTGGTGTCCACCGGCGTGCCCGAGGTCGTCGCCACTCCCGAACCAGTCGAACCCACTGTGAACGAGGACGGTACCGTCACTGTGCAGGAGAGCTGGTGGCCGAGTGCTGACGGCAGTCACCAGATCCATCAGCTGACCGACGGTACCATGTGGAATGAGAACGGCCAGCGGTGCGACGCACAGGGCAACCCCATTGCCTGATGTGGGGGAAGTCATGGCGTATATTACAAAGGGCATCGGCGGCTTCTACTATGTAAAGACGCCGGACGGCATCGTCGATTGCAAGGCGCGCGGCATCTTCCGCAAGCGCGGCATCACGCCGGTGGCGGGAGACAACGTCACCCTGTCCGACGACGGCACAATGATCGATGAGATTTTACCGCGCAAAAACGTCTTTATCCGTCCGCCGATTGCCAATCTGGATATTCTGTTCATCGTTACCAGCACGACCCAGCCCGTACCCAGTACGTTGGTGCTGGACCAGCTGGCCGCCGCTGCCATCTACAAGGATGTGCAGCCCGTGCTTGTGGTGACAAAATCTGATTTGGCTGCTGCCGATATGCTGCGCACCGCCTACACGGGCAGCGGCATCCCGCTGGTGCAGCTGAACTATGAGACCGGCGAGGGCCTTGACGAGGTCAAGGGCTATATTGAAGGGCATCTCTGCGCCTTCTGCGGCAACTCCGGCGTCGGCAAATCGACGCTGCTCAACACGCTGGCCCCCGCGCTGCACCGCGAGACCGGGCAGATCAGCCAAAAGCTGGGCCGCGGGCGGCACACGACCCGCGAGGTCGAAATTTTTGAGATTTGCGGAGGGCGTCTGGCTGATACGCCGGGCTTTGCCAGCCTGGAGGCGCAGAAGCTCTGCCGCATCCCGAAGGATGATCTGCAGCACACCTTCCCGGAGTTCGGGCCCTATTTCGGGCATTGCCGCTTTACGGGCTGCTCCCACCGCAGTGAGACCGGTTGTGCTGTGCGTGAGGCTGTTGAGGCCGGGACTATCAGCAAAACGCGCTATGCAAGCTACCTTGCCATGTATGAGGAAGCCAGCGCACGGAAGGAGTGGGAGAAATGAGCAGGCGTGCCGTGATTCTTTCCGCCGTGCCGGTTTCCACCGCACTGTGCCGCTATGTGCAGCCCGATGATTTTGTTGTGGCCTGCGACGCGGGTTACCGCAATGCCGAACGGCTTGACCTGCGTCCCGACCTCATCGTCGGTGACTTTGACTCCGCCCCGCAGCCCAAAACCGAGCACGAGACCATTGTGCTGCCCCATGTGAAGGACGATACCGATACCCAGTATGCCGCCCATTGGCTGCTGGAGCACGGCTATGACGAGATCACCCTGCTGGGCGCTCTGGGCGGGGCACGGCTGGAGCACACGCTGGCCAACCTTGCCACCGGACTGTATCTTGCCAAAAACGGCGTGAACGTCCTGCTGGCCAACGAGCGCAGCGAACTGCGGTATCTTGTGCCGGGCCGTGAGCTTATTTTGCAGCGCAGGGACTGGAAGTATCTCTCCCTTTTCCCGATGGAGGGTCGGCTGACCGGCGTCTGCATCCGCGGCGCGTTCTACCCGCTGGAAAACGCCGTGCTGACCGCGGACTATCCGCTCGGCGTCAGCAATGAGTTTATCGCGGACACCGCACAACTGCAATGCTCCGGCGGCTGCGGTCTCGTTGTGCTGACCCGCGACGATGCGTAACACCGCAGCACTGCCCGGCATAGTATGGCGTACACAAACACGGAAAGTGAGGTGTATGCCATGCATGTGGTCGTAGTTCGCTGCCCGCGCGCCTTCCGTTGGATCTTACGCGCAGCCTTCAAGGTCTGAATCCAAATTTTTCCCCTGCCTGTTCCGGGCAGGGGCTATTTTTTTGCCCTGCCGCATATAATGCCCCAGAACATAACCGGAAAGGGGCAAGCAATATGGAACTCAAGGTGTTCAAAGACACCATCGCATCCTACGGCGGACGCTGGGAAACACGGCTGGAGCTTCCCGTGGAAACGGAGATTCTGATTCCCGACTACCTGCCCGCCGTATTCAAGATCGTCAAGTGCCTGATCACGCCCGTTGTGCTGCAGAACCGTGTGTCCGGCGGACGCTGGCAGAGCGAGGGCTATCTGCGCTGCACCGTCTACTACCAGAGCGAGGAGCCCGGCACGCGCCTTTTGCGCACCGAGCAGAAATTTGCCTTTGAAAAACTGGTCGAGCTGCCCGCCGGGCAGTACGCCGACGGCCCGGCCCAGGTCTGGGGCGAGCCGGAATACTGCAACTGCCGCGCCGTCAGTGAGCACCGCATCGACCTGCGCGGCGCGTACATCCTCTGCGCCGCAGTGGCCGTGCGGCGGGAGTCCGAGCTGCTGACCGCACTGGCCGACTGCGGCATTGAGCAGTACACCCGCACGATGCAGGGCCTGCAATGCGCCGTGACCGAGGAAAAAACGTTGACTGCCGAGACCGCTGCGGCGCTGCCCGGCACCGGGGAAAGCGTGCTGGACATCACCGGCAGCTTTGCCGCCGGCAGCGCAGCGCCGGCCACCGGGCAGGTCAGTGTGCAGGGGACGCTGCAAATTCAAATATGCAGCCAGAACACCGACACCGGCGAGCTGACCGTGCGCAGCAAGGATCTTGCCGTGCAGCAGACGCTAGAGCTGCCCGGCGTGACCGAGGACGACACAGCCCTTGTGCGCGGCGAGGTGCTGGCCTGCACACTGAGCGCAGTCGACGGCGCAGGGGAAGCGTCCCTCTCGGTGACCTGGAAGCTGCGCGTCGAGGTCTGGCGCAGCGTGCAGCACACCGTCGTGGCCGACGCCTACTCCACACTCTGTAAGACCCAGACCGTACAGACGGTCTGCCGCCTTTTGCAGAAAACCGCGGATTTGACCGGGCGTATCCCGGTCACGCTTGACGACGACCTGCCCGACGCCGAGGGCACTGTTCTCGGCTGCTTTGTAACGCTGGGCGCCCTGTGCGCCGCACAGGCTGACGGCAACAAGGCTGAAACACATTTAAAACTACTGGGCAAGGGGACTGCGCATGTGTTCATCAGCGATGCCCGTGGTGAGCTGACCTGCTACGACAAGGCGTTTACCTGGCAGCCTGACGGCCTCTGGCCCGGCAGCACTGACGGTGCGTGGCCAAGTGTCGGGGCCTCCGTCGCGCGGGTCGCCAGCAGCAAAAACGGTGCACGGCTGCGGGTCGATTTAGAGATCGAGATCAGCGGCGCCCTGTTCCAGGCGCAGAGCTTTGACGCGCTCTGCGGCGTGGAGCTGGGCGAGGAATACGACGACAGCGACGGCCCGGCCCTCTATATTTACTACGCCCGGCAGGGGGAGCGCATCTTTGACATTGCCAGGCGCTACCATGCCCGCGCGCGTGACCTGGCCGTCGCCAACCATCTGGACACCAACGGTGACCCGCCGCAGGAGCTTACGACGGACACCGCCTGTCTGCTGATCCCCGCAGCGCTGTAAAGGAGGGACACATCCGTGACACAGGATCAAATCTACCAAAACATTGCACAGCGCACCGGCGGGGACATCTATCTCGGCGTCGTCGGCCCGGTGCGGAGCGGCAAAAGCACCTTTATCAAGCGGTTTGCCGAGCTGATGCTGCTGCCGCGCATCAAGAACGAGGCCCGTCGTGCCCGCGCCCATGACGAGCTGCCCCAATCCGCCGCCGGGCGCACTATCATGACAACGGAGCCGAAGTTCATCCCCGAGAAAGCTGTCAAACTCGAGCTTTCGGGCGGCGGCAGCTTCAAGGCGCGGCTCATCGACTGCGTCGGCTACATGGTGGACGGTGCGCTCGGCCATGAGGAAAACGAGGCTCCGCGCCTGGTCAAGAGTCCCTGGTTCGACCACGAGGTCCCGTTTGACCTGGCCGCCGAAACCGGCACCCGCTGCGTCATCCGGGAGCACGCCACGGTGGGCCTCGTCGTAACGACGGATGGCTCCGTTGCCGACCTGCCGCGGGAGGCGTATCTCGACGCCGAGCGCCGTATCATCGCAGAGCTGGACGGCATCGGCAAGCCGTATATCATCCTGCTGAACTGCGCCGAGCCGGACAGCGACGATGCACAGCGCCTTGCCGCCGAACTGGCCGAAACCTACGGCCACGCGGTTCTTCCGCTGAACTGCACGACGATGACCGTCGAGACCCTCGACAAGCTGCTGCAAACGCTTTTGTACGAGTTCCCGATCCGCGAGATCGCCGTGCAGATGCCCGCCTGGGTCACGATGCTCGAAAGCGGGCACTGGCTGCAAAGCGCGGTCTACACGTCCATGCTGGATTTTGCTGCCTCGGTGCACCGGATGGCCGACCTTGCAGGCAAGCGCCCTCAGCTGGGGTGTGAATACATCACCGCCGCCAGCCTGACCGGCATGGATTTGGCCAGCGGCAGTGTCAGCATCACCGCTGCCGTCGCCCCGGATATTTTCTATAAGATCCTCGGTGAACAGACCGGGCTGGACATCGTGGACGAGGCAAGCCTTTTGCCCTGCGTCGTCAGCCTGGCCCGGGCCAAGCGCGCCTATGACAAGATCAAATCTGCCCTTGACCAGGTCGAGGCCACGGGCTACGGCATCGTCATGCCGGGCATTGATGAATTGACATTGGAAGAACCCGAAATCGTCCGGCAGGGCGGGCAGTACGGCGTGCGGCTGTCGGCCAGCGCCCCCAGCCTGCACATCATGCGCGCCAACATCCACACCGAGCTTTCGCCCACCGTCGGCAGTGAGCAGCAGGGGGAGGAGCTTATCAAAAGCCTGCTGGCGGACTTTGAGACCGACCCCGGCAAGCTGTGGAGCACGAATATTTTCGGCAAGAGCCTGAACGAGCTGGTCAGCGAGGGCGTGCAGGCAAAGCTGCTGCACATGCCGCAGGAGGCACGCAGCCGCCTGCAGCAGACGCTTGAGCGCATCATCAACGAGGGCTGCGACGGGCTGATCTGCATTCTGCTGTGACGGAGGAGTTATGTTCAGACGCATTTCCAGGCAGGAGCGTGAGCGCCGCGCCGCCAGGGCCGAGCTGGAAACGACCTTGCAGGCACTGCGCTCGAACGAGCGCGCCTTCACGGAGGCGCAGGACCCATTTTATATTGACCAGCTGACCTACCAGCACGCCGCGCTGATGTGCCGCTGCCGGGCGCTGCTTCGCACACTGCGGGCGGAAGGGGAGGAGCCATGACCGAATATTGGCCCTGTCTGCTCGCAGCTGTGTGCGCCATCGCCGTACTGCGCTGTGCCGCCCGCCAGCGGCACGGAATGCGCAGTCTGCTGGCAGGGGCCGTCTGCGGTCTTGGCGCGCTGGCCCTGCTGGGCCTGTTGGAGCCGGTGACCGGCATTGCGCTGCCGCTGAATCGCTTTACGGCGTTCTTCGCGGGCGTTTTGGGCTTGCCCGGCGTGACGGCCCTGCTGATTTTGCGGCTGCTTTTATAAAATGCCTTGCCAACAGGGCGGAAGTATGCTATACTCTTTTAGAAAACGAGTGGAACATACGGCGGCGGGACAGCCCGCAAGGGCTGCCTGAGGAAAGTCCGGGCTTCACAGAGACAGAGTAACTGCTAACGGCAGCCGGGGGTGACCCCAGGGATAGTGCAACAGAAAGAAACCGCCGCGAAAGCGGTAAGGATGGAAAGGCGAGGTAAGAGCTCACCAGCGCACTGGCGACTTTGCGGCTATGTAAACCCTGCTCGAAGCAACATCCGTATGGGACATTATGCGGAGTCTCGCGCGTCCCGGTGATGGCGTGAGCCTTGCGGCGACGCAAGGACAAGATAGATCGTCGTTTGATACAGAACCCGGCTTACGGTCCAGTCGTTTTTTCTTTGTTTTTGCAAAAGCACATCTGTTTTTTGGTGCAGATGTGCTTTTTTGTATTTTTCTGCATAAAAAAGCGCACTATCTGGCAAAAAGTGCTTGTTTATTTCAGATAAATCGTATATAATGTAGTGTACGCCTGTGGTTGTGCCAAGATAGAGGGTGGCACGCACAGGATTATGAAGGGAAACGTATATATTTTATTTAGGGGGATCGTACTTATGGCTGATTACTTTGCAATGGATCACAACGAACTCACCGCTGAAAAGACCGCGCTGGAGGCCCAGTACAAGAAGTTTCAGGACATGAACCTGAAGCTGAACATGGCCCGCGGCAAGCCCGGCCCTCACCAGATGGATCTGGCCATGGACCTGCTCAAGATGGACAACTACATCACCGACAACGGCTTTGACGCCCGCAACTACGGTGAGCTGGAGGGTCTGCCCGAAGCCCGCGCACTGTTTGCCGATGTGTTCGGCGTGCAGCCCGGCGAGGTTTTCGTGGGCGGCAACTCCAGCCTTCAGCTGATGTACAACCTGGTCGCCATCGGCATGATGTTCGGTTTCCAGGATTCCCCGAAGCCCTGGGGCCAGGTCGAGCACCGCAAGTTCCTCTGCCCCGTGCCCGGCTATGACCGCCACTTTGCCATCACCGAGGAGATGGGCTTTGAGCTGATCTCCGTGCCCATGAGCCCAGACGGCCCCGACATGGACATGATTGAAAAGCTCGTCGCCGAGGATGACACCATCAAGGGAATCTGGTGCGTGCCGCAGTACTCCAACCCCGACGGCTACACCTACAGCGACGAGACGATCCGCCGCTTTGCCGCGCTCAAGACCGCCGCCCCCGATTTCAAGATTTTCTGGGATGAGGCGTACATCGTCCACCACCTGACCGATGAGATCATCGAGACGCCGGTTTTGCTGAACGAGGCCAAGAAGTACGGCAATGAGGACCGTGTCTTTATGTTCACCTCCACGAGCAAGATCACCTTCCCGGGCGCGGGCATCTCCGCCATCGCCTGCAGCGAGAACTCGATGAAGTACATGTGCAAGCGCTTCTCGACGATGATCATCAGCTACGACAAGATGAACCAGCTGCGCCATGTCCGTTTTCTCAAGAATAAGGCCGGTGTCCTGGCCCACATGGCCAAGCATCGCCGCCGCCTGGTGCCCTGCTTTGACGCCGTCAAGACCACCTTTGCCGAGGAGCTGACCCCCTGCGGCAACATCGCCCACTGGACGAACCCGAAGGGCGGTTACTTCATCAGCCTGTACGTCATGCCCGGCTGCGCCAAGCGCGTAGCCCAGCTGTGCAAGGACTGCGGCCTGACCCTGACGGGTGCCGGCTCTGCCTACCCCTACCACAAGGATCCCGATGACTCGCATCTGCGCATTGCGCCGACCTACCCGAGCCTGACCGAGGTCGAAACTGCTTCTGCACTGCTCTGCGTCTGTGTGCGCCTGGCAGTTGTTGAAAAGCTGCTGGCCGACCAGCAGTAAAATATAATCCCGCCCGCCGGTGCGGGCAAGTTTTTTGGAGGTTTCTATGAACAGAAAAGGGAAGTCATGGCCGTTGTTCGTCGTGGCAATTTTGATCGTGCTGTTCTCCCTGACGGCCATCTTGGGTGTGAGCTATACCTACGGCGACACCAAGAATGTCTACGTCAAGGGCGCATCTGACATCCGCTTCGGCATCGATATCCGCGGCGGCGTGGACGTTACGTTCATGCCTGCCGACGATGTGGAGGCCACCGATGCCCAGATGACCGCAGCCAAAACGGTTATCGAGGACCGCCTTGTCGGCCTCGGCATCACCGACTACGAGAGCTACGTTGACAACAACAAGAATCGTATCATCGTGCGTTTCCCGTGGAAGAATGACGAGGCGGACTTCAACCCGCAGACCGCAATCGACGAGATCGGCACCACCGCCAAGATGGTGTTCCGCAAGGGCTCGTCCGCCACGGGTGAGGAGATCCTGAGCGGTGACGACGTGGCTTCCGCAAGCGCTGCCTACAACGAGACCGAAGGCTGGGTCGTCCAGCTGAAGTTCAACTCTGCGGGCGCATCTGCCTTTGCCACGGCCACCACCGAGCTGGCAGCCAGCAACGGCACGATCTCCATCTGGCTGGATGATAATAACATCTCCACCGCCACGGTCAACGAGGCCATCACCGGCGGTGAGGCCATCATCAAGGGCAACTTCGATCAGGACAGCGCCTCCACGCTGGCGAACCAGATCAACTCCGGCTCTCTGCCGTTTGCCCTGTCCGCCGAGAGCTACTCCACCATCAGCCCGTCCCTGGGTGCCAAGAGCCTGGACGTCATGGTGCAGGCCGGTATCATTGCCTTCATTTTGGTCGCGATCCTGATGATCATGCGCTACCGTCTGCCTGGCACCATCGCGGTCATCTCCCTGATGGGCCAGGCCGCCGCCACGCTGGCTGTTGTGTCCGGCTATTTCACGGTTTTCCCCGGCTCCACGCTGACGCTGCCCGGCATTGCCGGTATTATCCTCGGCATCGGCATGGGTGTTGACGCCAACGTTATCACCGCCGAGCGCATCAAGGAGGAGCTGTCCAAGAACAAGACCCTCGAGGGCGCTGTCAACAGCGGCTTCAAGATGGGCCTGACCCCCATCATTGACGGCAACGTGACCATCGTCATCGTCGCCGCCATCCTGATGGGCGCCTTTGGCCCGACGGACGGTTTCTGGGCCAAGGTCTTTAACCCGATCTTCTACTGGTTCGGACCTTCCACTGCCGGTACGATCTACTCCTTTGGCTTCACCCTGCTGACCAGCGTTCTGCTGAACTTTGTCTTTGGCGTCTGGGCGACCCGCGTTATGATTCGCGGCGCTGTCCACTTCAAGCCTCTGCGCAAGGCATGGCTGTTCGGCGGCAAGAAGGAGGGTGGTGCCGACTTCAAGACCCCGTCCATCAACTTCATCGGCAACCGCAAGAAGTTCTACACCTTCTCCTGTGCGCTGATTGCTGTCGTGCTTGTGTTCTGCGGCATCTTCGGCGTCAAGATGGACGTCGAGTTCAAGGGCGGTTCCATGATCACGCTGGCCTATGAGGGCGACGCTGACCTGAGCGACCTGAAGTCCACCATCGGCGCCGAGCTGGGCAAGTCCAATCTGACCCTGCAGACCGGCTCTGATATTTCCGGCAACCAGACCCTGACTGTCACCCTGCCCGGCAGTGACACGCTGACCACCGAGCAGCTCGACAACCTGCTGGCAACCATGAATGAGCAGTACCCCGACAACAACTTCGTCCAGAATGAGGTCAGCAACGTCGATGCCACCATCGGTAAAGAGTTCCTGCTCAAGAGCGTTGTCGCGCTGGTTGCGGCCTGCGTGCTGATCCTGCTCTACGTGGCCTACCGCTTCCGCAAGATCGGCGGCCTCAAGGCCGGTTCTACCGCCATTGTGGCTTTGCTGCACGACATGTTCGTCGTCTTCGGCGTCTTTGTCCTCCTGCGCATTCCTCTGAACGGCAACTTTATTGCTGCCCTGCTGACCATCCTGGGCTACTCCATCAACGATACCGTCGTTATCTATGACCGTATCCGCGAGAACAGCGCCCTGTACGGCAAGAAGCAGATGAGCCTGGCCGAGCTGGTCAACCTGTCCGTCAACCAGAGCTTTGCCCGTTCTTTGATGACCTCCATCACGACCTGCCTCGCCCTGGGCGTTGTCTGCGTGGTCTCGGTCATCTACCGTCTGGACAGCATCTACTCCTTCGCGTTCCCGCTGCTGTTCGGCATGGTCAGCGGCGTCTACAGCACGATCTGCATCGCCACGCCGCTGTGGGTCGACTGGAAGAACAAGAAGAAGGCTGCCAAGAAGGCCTGAGCTTGTAGAAAAGGAGGGAACCCGATATGAAATGCCCCTATTGCGGTGAAGTTGACTCCAAGGTCATCGACTCCCGCCCGACGGAGGACGGTGAAAAGATCCGCCGCCGCCGCGAGTGCCTGAACTGCAAAAAGCGCTTTACCACCTACGAGATCGTTGAGACGGTCCCGCTGATGGTCGTGAAGAAGGATCGCTCCCGCGAGGTCTTTGACCGCCAGAAACTGCTGAACGGCATGCTGCGCGCCTGCGAGAAGCGCCCCGTCAGCTACACCCAGCTGGATGCCGCCGTGGACCGCATTGAGCAGCAGCTGCTCAACTCCTATGACCGCGAGGTTTCCTCCATCCATATCGGCGATCTGGCCATGCAGGAGCTCAAGCAGATGGACGATGTCGCCTACGTGCGCTTTGCCTCCGTCTACCGTCAGTTCAGCGATGTCAACACCTTTATGGAAGAACTGAAGGATATGCTGGACAGCCGCTCAAAATCCGCTGAAAAATGATTGCCGCACCTGTTCGATCTGGGTGCAGGCGCGCTGCGTCTCCATCTCGAGGTCTGCCAGGCTGTCGGCCTCGGCACAGGGCGGCAGCACGGCCAGCGTCTGGTTGAGCTGATCCAGAATATTGCGGCGCACAAGCAGGCCCAGGACCTGAGTGCTGCGCAGTGCCCGGTTGGCCGCACGGCTGTACGCGCGGCGTGCGGCAGGGTAGTCGCCCTGCTCCGCCAGAGCGTAGGCTGCTTCAAGCTGCCGCTGCATTCCGGCTGTGGTGCGGTCCACATACTGCCCCGCCCGGAACAGCAGCACGCACAGAGCCAGCAGAATGATTGCGGCATACCAATTTCGCTTCATACGCACACCTTTTCAGGCCGCCCCTTTCGGGGCGGCCTTTTTCTGTATCAGAATGGATTTTTTGCCGTTGTAGAGCAGCAGCAGAACCGCCTCGCGGGTCGTCTGCTCACGGCGCAGCAGTGCATCCAGCGCTGCCGCATCCATGCCGAAGAACGCAAGATTTTCCTTGTAAACTGCCTTATCGATGAGCAGCGGCAGCATAGGCGGCTCGCCGCCGTCCTGCGGCATTGGGGCCGCTGTGATGCTGCCGTTTGGCTCGATCACGCCCCAGTAAACATCCTTGGGGGAAAAGATGTCCTTGCCGCGCAGGGCCTCGGCCAGGTCGGATGCCGTGATGCGCAGCTGTGCCAGCTCGTCCTGCAAAATTTCCCCGTTGCGGATGATCGTCACCGGCTTTCCCAAAAGCAGCTGGGCATATTTCGGGCAAAACCAAACCAGCGTGGAGTTCAGAATTTCAAGAGCCGTGATTAAGAAAATCGGCACCAGGCTAGCCGAGAGCGGTAGATCCGGCTCGTCAATGCAGATGGATGCGACGTTGGAGATCAGCAGCGTCGTCACCAGCTCGGCGGGCTGCAGCTCTCCCAGCTGGCGCTTGCCCATCAGCCGCATGGCCACCACCACAGCCAGATACACCAGCACCGTGCGCACAACCGAAGAAATCATCCCGGCACCTCCTCATAAATTCCCGCAAAGGCGGCCACACTATCCTGCGTGAGAGGGGGAGAACCATGACGCAGAAACCGCTGTACCGCTCGCTGGATGCCAACCTTGCGCTTCTGGAGGAAATGTTTGGCCGTTCCGACGATTTTTATACCAAGCGCCTGATGCTTGCCGGTATCCCGTGCGCTATCGTCATGTTCACAGGGCTGTCCTCGCCGGAAAAGCTCTGCCACATGGCGTTGGACATGCTGGACCGCGACCCCGCCATGTTGGGCGGCGGGGAGGGGCTGTGCGACTATCTGCTGACCCAGAGCCGCGTCCCCGCCGAGCCTGACGCGGTGGAGGATCGCACCGCGCTGGTGGAGCTGCTCTCCAACGGACTGTCCGTTTTGCTCATCGACGGCGTGCGGCGCGGCGTCGCGTTTTCGACGCAGGAGATGCCCCAGCGCTCGATCTCGACGCCGATGAGCGAGGGCAACCTGCGCGGCCCGCAGGAGGCATTCACCGAGCTGCTACGCAATAACATTTCGCTGCTGCGGCGGCAGTTCCGCACCGGAACGCTTGTGGCAGAAATCTCCACCGCCAGGACCCGTGCCAAGACCGAATACTGTCTGTGCTACGACAGTACCCTGGCCCCAAAAGAAACCATCGACGCTCTGCGGGAGCGGCTGGAGCAGGTGGAGATTCCCGTTCTGCTGGACAGTGCCTACTTTGCGTCGTTCCTCAAGCAGGACAAGCTGAATCTTTTCCCGGCAGCTGCCTACACCGAACGCCCCGCCACGGCCTGTGCCCGCCTGTGTGAGGGCAAGGCCGTCGTTCTTGTAGCGGGCTGTCCGTATGCGCTCATTGTGCCCAGCTTTTTTGCCGAGCACTTCGAGTGCCTCGACGACTACGCCTCGGGCGCAGTGTTCGCCGGACTTATCCGTATTTTAAAATATCTCGCCTTCCTGCTGGCCGTGTTCGGGCCGGGGCTCTACGTCATGGCCGTGGCCTTTGCGCCGGAGATCATCCCTATCCGGCTTTTGACCAAGCTGGCACAGGGCGAGGCATCCACGCCGCTGCCGCCAATGCTGGAAATGCTCTGCGTAACGCTGCTTTTAGAAATCGTCCGCGAGGCCGGGCTGCGTGCGCCGCAGTCTATCAGCCACACGGTCAGCCTGGTCGGCGCGCTCATCATCGGCGAGACCGCTGTCAGCGCGGGCATCGTCAGCGTGCCGGTTTTAACGATGGCCGCTGCGGCGACGATTGCCACGCTGGCTGTGCCGTCGCTGTATGAGCAGTCGATCCTGTTCCGCTTTGCCGTCATCGTGCTGGCCGGGTGCTTCGGCGTGCCGGGGCTGGCCTGCGCCGCACTGACGATTCTGGCAATGGCCTGCGGCAGTGAGCCGTTCGGGTACGACTATCTCTACCCGCTCATGCCGCCGGGCCGGGCCAGCGTGAGGGATGGCTTTGTGCGCAGCATCTGGAGCCGCCTTGCCAAATCCGGGGAGGTGATCAGCCGCCATGAAGCGTGAATGCCCCAGTCTTTTCGCCGCACTGCTCGTCAGTCTGCTCGTCAATGTGCTGCTGCGCAGCCAGACCGCCTACTGGCCGCGCGCCGGGCTTTTCAGTGCGGTGGTCTGTGCGCCGCTGCTGGCGGGCGTCGGCTGGCTGTTTGCCCGCAGCTGGCGGCTGGCCGCCGACCCCGTGTACAAGCTGCTGTTCGGCGCGCTGCTCGTCTACACATCGGTACTGGAGCTGCTGCGGCTCTGGCAGCTGGCGGACCGGCTCTATCCCGGCGCGGTCACGCTGACCTCGGTCTGTCTGCTCGTTGTGCTGCCTGTTGTCTATCTGCGGCGGGTTTCGGCGCTGTCCCAGACGGCCTATGCCGTGCTCTGTCTGCTGGTACTGGCAACCGTCGCCATGCTGGCATCGGTGCTTCCGCGGCTGTGCATCGTCAATCTGCAAACTACCGCACTGACACAGGGCGATTTTCTCGCCGCCGTCAGAGACCAGCTGACGCTCTACCCGGAATACCTGCTGCCCGCGCTCTGGCCCGAGCAGGACAAGCGTGGCCGCCATACGCTGCTGCGGCTGGCCGCGTGGGCACTGGCGTTTGACGTGGGGATGCACCTGATTCTGGAATTGTTCTACGGCGCGGCCATGCCGCTGCGCATCGACCCGGTGCACGCCGCCGCGCGATGCGGAGCACTGTCGATTTTCAACCGGCTCGAGTGGCTGCAATTTATTCTGTGGGTCATGGCCGTCACGGTCAAGCTGGCTCTCTACCTTTATGCGCTGGTGCGGCTGCTGGGCGGGCAGAACAAGGCCGAGGACAGCGCCGCCGGGTTGGATCGGTTTCCCCTGTATCCGGGCGGCGTCTGGCTTTTGTGCGCGGTTCTGCGCAAGCTCGATTTAGATGCGGCCCTCTCACTGCGCAATGTGCTGACCTGGAGTTTTGTGGGCTTGACCTGGATAGGAGGTGCCGCCGCATGTCTGTACCGAAGGCTAAGGCGCTGCTGACCGTTTGCGCCGCGCTGCTGCTCTGCGGCTGCGGGCAGGCGCTCTCCGAGCGGGAGATCGTCCGCGCTGTGTTTTTTGCGCGGCAGCAGGGGGCATACTCCGCCTGTCTGCTGCTGGCCGATCAGAACGCAGAGAGTGACGGCGTGCAGTACAAAACCGTGTCTGCCCGCGGGGACACCGCCGCGCAGGCGCTCCACCTAGCCGAAGACGCTCTGCCGGGCCGGCTCTACTACGGGCTGCTCGACCTGGCCGCACTGCCGCCGGGCTGTGATTGGGCCGACGCGCAGACACTTGGCACGCTGCTCTACGACAAGGCCCAGCCCGCGCCGGAACTTTCGGTTTTTGTGCTGGACACCGCCGACCACAGCTGGGCCGCGGACGCTGCCTCCCTGTATGAGGACATGAAGGCCGTGGAAAGGGAATACGACCTGCACTGCGGCTTGCAGCAGCTTTTTACCCAGGCGGACGGCTGTGCAGCGTCCGCCTACCGCGCTGACAGCGGGTATGACTTTGCGCTGCTGGCAGCAGACGGAGCTTCCGTGTACGTCTCCGGTTTGCAGGCTCAGCTGGCTGCGGCGCTCTGCGGGCAGACGGGCCGCTTCTTTACTGCCTTTGCGGGAGGGCAGGCCGTCTGTGACACCCGGGTCAACGTCACAGCGGAGGATACCACCGTGCAGCTCCATCTGAGGGATACGGATTTTCAGCCGCTGGGGGCGTACAACGAGGATTGGCAGGCACTGCTCTGCACCGAATTGCAGCAGGCGTTCTCGGCCCTGACCGCAGACGATGCCGCTGATTTTTTCCATCTGCAATTCTGGCACGTCAATCTGTGGGGGCCCGGCAGTGCTCTGCCCGTGCCGCGGCTGGAAATCCTATTTGAATAGGCACAGAAAATGCCCGGCCATTTCTGACCGGGCATCGCTTATTTCTGTCAGGAGAGCGTTGACGGACGGGAAATATAGATCAGATTTGTGTCTGCGATAAAGGTCTGGAAGTTGTAGAGCACCAGCACCTCGTCATAGCCCTCTTTTTCAATTGTGGAATCCAAGCCGTACTTGAAGTTGCGGAAATCCACCACACCGATTTTCGCGTAATTCTCGGTCAGGTAGGGCACAAAGCTGTTCGCGTAGCTGTCCTTGACCACCAGAATACTGCCTGTGCCTCGGCCCTCGATCGTTGAATAACCGTTGTTGCCGTCCAAAAAGGCGGCGTACTTATCGCGGGTGTCAAACTTCTGCACATTCACGATGTTTTCAGTCGTTTCCGGCTCGTAGGCAGCCTCGCCCGTGATTTTGTAGATCGTCATCAGGCTGTCGAGCGGGTAGTAGGTGATTTCATCGTTTTCGACGTTCCACAGCCGCGTGGCCGAGTAGTGGGTGCCCTGAAAGTCTGTCACCGTGATCGGCTCATGCGCGGCGCGGTCAAACGGCGCCAGGCCCTTAAGGCTGCAGAACTGCTCATAGGCACGGTACGCGCCGTTGGGCGTCCAGTGGTGGTCGGTCTTGAAATACAGGTATTCGTCCTTCAGGTCTGTGAACGTCCCGCGCAGGTCGATGACATCGGCGCTCTGGCCGACTTTGGCAAAAATATCATCGAGCATCGCGTTTTCATCCACCATCGGTGCGCCTGCGGGCAGTTCCTCCGGGTAGATGACGCTGGCCGACGGGGCCAGCAGGAAGGTGACCTTGCCCGGGTGGTTCGCGGCAAACTCGCTGACGGCCTGTACGTTCTTGGCAAGCTGCTTCCGGGTGGCGTCGTCCACCGTGAACAGCTTTGTGAACATCCATCGGTCCTTACCCAGCAGAATGCCGCCCTCCTCCGCCTTCCGGAACAGCACCTCGTCCGCCGCGCGCTGGGTGTTGACCGCTGCGTCACGCAGGGAGAACTGATCCTGCATCCAGCGGGCAAAGCCGCTCTGCCAGCTGCCGTCCAGCAGTGCGCTCATGCTGAACGCCGGGAGCTGTGCGGCCTTGCGGTTTTCCAGCTCGAGCTGCGTGCGCTTGGGCCACACAATATTGACGAGGGAGAACCCGAACAACAGCACGGCGCAGAGCACCAGCAGCGGATACCCCGCACGGCGTCTGCCGCCGTTTTTACGGTACACAACCTTTGACATTTGTCCGTTCCTCCTCTCAGAAATTCGCGTACAGCGCGGTAGCGTTCGTGGCGGCCACTACGTAGCAGACGCACAGCGCGGTCAGCAGGGCAAACACAAGGAGCTTTGCCACAGTATTTTTGCTGATTTTCTCCCACAGCCAGTGCGGCAGCGCGGACGAGCAGACACAACCCAGCACCAGCAGCACACCGTAATTGCGCAGGTAGTACACAGGCGAAATGCCGCCCTGGGGCACAAACAGCTTTTGCAGCAGCAGGCCCAGCGGCGCGCCGGGCTGGTTGGCCGTAAAGATGCCCCAGCCCAGCACCACAAAGAACAGCGTATAGATATGCGGCCAGACCTTGCCCTTTTTGAGATATTTCAGCAGGAAGTTTTTTTCAATCGTGAGCAGCACAAAGTAGTAAAGGCCCCAGGCAATAAAGTTCCAGCTGGCCCCGTGCCAGATGCCGGTAGCAGCCCAGACCAGGAACATATTGAGCAGCTGGCGCGCCTGGCCCTTGCGGTTGCCGCCCAGGGGAATGTAGATGTAATCCCGGAACCAGCCCGACAGCGTAATATGCCAGCGCCGCCAGAATTCGGTGATACTGCCCGAGATATACGGCAGGTTGAAGTTGGCCGGACAGTCAAAGCCGAGCAGTGCGGCCAGGCCGTTGCTCATCTCGCTGTAGCCCGCAAAATCAAAGTAGAGCTGTAAACTGTAGGCGATGATGCCCAGCCACGCCAGCGGGGTCGAGACATTCGTCAGCCCAACGCCGCCCGCGCCGATGATGTCGGTCCAGAGTGCGCCGATGGAGTCCGCCAGAATGACCTTCTTCGCAAGGCCGAACACAAACAGTTCTGCGCCGTGCTCGGCCCTTGCCGGCGTGCAGCGGTTCGCGCCGTCGTGCAGCTGGTCGGCCATCTCGCGGTATTTGACGATAGGCCCGACGATCAGCTGCGGGAAGAAAAGCACATACACTGCAAATGTGATGAAGTTTTTCTCCGGCGCAATCTTTCCGGTGCAGACGTCGACCTCATAGCTGATGATCTTGAAAATGTAGTAGCTGATGCCCAGCGGCAGCACCGTGCCGATGTTCAGCGCCGCCAGCCCCAGATGCGCGACCTGGTTGACCGTGTCGATCAGGAAGTTGGCATACTTGAAGTACACCAGCACGCCCAAATTGACGAGCACCGCTGCCAGCGGCAGCAGACCGCGCAGTTTGGCCTTCGCCCGCGCTGTCAGCAGCGCCCACAGGTAGTTAAAGACGATCAGCACGGCGATCAGCGGCAGGAACGCAACACCGGTCCAGCAGTAGAAGATGAGGCTTTCTGCCAGCAGCACTGCATTTTTGGCGCGGCCCGGCACCAGATAATACAGCAGCAGGGAAAGCGGCAGGAAGCAGAACAGGAACACCACACTGTTAAAAACCATGGCGGACTCCCTTTCTTTCGGTGAATTTCATCGTTAGCAAAAAAGGCCGTTGCCGAACGGCAGCGGCCTGCAGGGTACAGGGATCAATCAGAAGTTCAGCGCAGTCTCCAGCGCGGTATCGATGGGGGCGTAGTCGGGGTTGCGATACCGGCAATGACGATGGCAACGATAGTTGCCGTTGGTCACAATGCGGGGCATCCTTGGCCAGTGCGACCTTGTCGGCAAACTCGGCGTACAGGTCATTGGCGGACAGGCTCTCCTTGTAGGCTTCCAGCTCTGCCTTGACGGCATCGACCTTGCCGTCCTTAGCCTGGGCACAAAGCGAGACCGCAGTCCGCCTGGTCGTTCGTGACATCGCCCTTGTAGCCGACGAGGTTGTCCATCGTCAGCATCAGCTCATTCTCCACGGAGAAGTCATCCAGCGCACGGGGGTTGGCGATGGGGTTCACAGCCTCGATGGCGGCAACAGCGGCATCAAGGTTTGCGGTGTTGGCTTCATCGCTCACGACGATGTCGGTCTCGCCGTCCGCGCCGCCGATGATGCTTTCCGCAGAGGAGGCTGCCTCGGAAGATGCGGCAGCGGAAGTGCTCTCGCTGGCGGCGGGGGCAGAGTCAGCGGAGGAGCCGCAGGCGGCCAGCAGCATGGCGCAGCACAGAATAACGGGGATCAGTTTTTTCATAGGTCAGGTTCTCCTTTTATTATAACACTGTGGTTATTTTCCTCACGTATGGGCATAGCTTACCCTATACTTTTATAAGGATACACTATTTTCCTGTTTTTTTCAAGGCGTTTCTGGCAAAACCTGCCGCGATACCGGCACAGAATATGTAAATTTTTTATGCCTTGACAATCCCTCCGCGGCAGGGTATAGTCAAAGAAAATTGTAATTTGCGGGGGGTATGCCTGTGCGCAGTCAAAAAGCCCGGGAAACAGCCTGGACCGGGATGCTGTTTGCCTTAGCCATCGCGCTGTCCTATCTGGAATCGCTCGTGTCGCCGCTGCTGGGGCTGATGCCGGCTATTAAATTAGGACTGTCCAACATCGTCGTCATGTACGCGCTGCTGTTTCTGCGCACCCGCACGGCGCTGCTGATGGTTGTGTTAAAGGCGTTGTTCGCCTTTCTGACCCGCGGGGCCACCGCCGGGTTTCTGTCGCTGTGCGGCGGGGCGCTGTCTCTGGCCGTCATGCTTGTGCTGCTGCAGCTGCCGGTCAGCGGGTATATCTTCTGTGCCGGTTCGGCGCTGGCCCACAATCTGGGGCAGCTGGCCGCGGCCGCCGTGCTGCTTTCCAGTGCGATGGCACTGGGCTACGCGCCGGTGCTGCTGGCGGCAGGGCTGATCGTGGGCGGCATCAGCTGTATTTTGTCCCGGGCGCTGTTTGCCGCACTGCCGAAGCAGGCCGGGCAGCAGCGCCGGGGGAGTCCGTTTCAAAAATAAGAATCTTTCTTAAAATTTTTATTTTGCCTATTGACATTTATGCGTACATGCCGTATAATAAAGCCATCGACACAGGAATGTGTCCTAGGAGCAATTACAAAATAACAGGAGGCAATTCTTATGACTAAGTATGTTTGCACCGTTTGTGGTTATATCGCAGAGGGTTCCATCCCCGAGTTCTGCCCGGTCTGCAAGGCCCCGGCATCCAAGTTCATTGAGAAGAAGGACAACACCTACGTCACCGAGCATGTCGTCGGCATCGCCAAGGACGTTCCCGAGGAGATCAAGCAGGGTCTGCGCGAGAACTTCAACGGCGAGTGCAGCGAGGTCGGCATGTATCTGGCCATGAGCCGTGTCGCTGACCGCGAGGGCTATCCCGAGATCGCCGAGGCCTGGAAGCGCTACGCCTTTGAGGAGGCTGAGCATGCCTCCAAGTTTGCCGAGCTGCTGGGCGAGGTCTTGACCGACAGCACCAAGAAGAACCTGCAGATGCGCGTTGACGCCGAGTGCGGTGCCTGCGCCGGCAAGATGGATCTGGCCAAGAAGGCCAAGGAGCTGAACCTCGACGCCATCCACGACACCGTCCATGAGATGGCGAAGGACGAGGCCCGCCATGGCCGCGGTATGCAGGGCCTGCTGGACCGCTACTTCAAATAATCACTGACCAAGCTGCCCGACGCCCCGGAGCCTGAACGCTCCGGGGCGTTTTTGCATAGGATACGCGGGGGTGGTACTATGCGGCGGTGCAGTGCAAAAGACAGGCGGCAAGCCCGGCGGCGCGGTTTCTGCCTGTTGGCCGTTCTTGTACTGGCTGCGGGGGTGCTGTCCCTGAACCGCTACGTCAACACCGTCGTCAAGCCGACACTGCACGAACTGGCCGAATACGAGGCCCGCTCTGCCGCCGTGCAGGCCATGAACCGCGCCGTTGCTGCGGAGCTGACGCGCTCCCCGGCGCTGTGTGACGCGCTTTTTACACAGGGCTCCGGGCTTGTCAGTCTGGACGCCGCAGCCGCCGGGGCCGCGCAGACCCAATTTGTCAGCGCCGTGCAGACCGAGATGGACGCTCTGCCGGAGATCTGCTATGCCGTCCCGTTCGGCAGTCTGACGAACAATTCACTGCTGAGCGGCCTTGGCCCCGGCTGGCTGCTGTCGATCCGGCCCCAGGGGTATGTGCAGGGGGAGATACGCGAGACAACGCAGTCGCTTTCCATCAATACCACACGGTACAGCGCTGTTTTGCAGCTGTCCGTCACCGTCAACATGATTTTGGACGGCAGCACGGCCACGCTGACTGTTGCGGCGGACTATCCGCTGGCAAGCCTGCTCGTCTGCGGTGATACTCCGAACGCCTATGCCTCCGATTTTGATTGAATTTGCCCCCGCAGATGTGGTATACTAAGCTGATACCAACAAACGGAGTGTAGCAATATGGAATTAGAGCAGGCCCGCAAACGCGCCGAAGAGCTGCGCGTCATCATAGAAAAAAACAACCGCTTATACTACGACCAGGACGCCCCCGAACTGGAGGATTTCGAGTACGACGCTTTGAACCGTGAGCTCAAGCAGATCGAAGCCGAATACCCCGAGCTGGTCACGGCCAGCTCACCCACGCAGCATGTGGGCGGCACGGCCAGCAGCAAATTCAGCAAGGTGACCCATGCCGTCAAGATGGAGAGCCTGCAGGATGCGTTCTCGTTTGACGAGCTGCGGGAGTTTGACACCCGCGTGCGGGAGGCAGGCATCCGGCCCGAGTACGTCGTTGAGGCCAAAATCGACGGCCTGTCTGTCAGCCTTGAGTACCGCATGGGCCAGCTGGTGCGAGGCTCGACCCGCGGCGACGGTGTCGTCGGCGAGGATGTGACCGAGAACATCATGACCATTAAGGACATTCCGCACGAGCTGCCTGACGCGCCGGACTTTCTCGAGGTGCGCGGCGAGGTATATATGCCGCACTCGGCGTTTTTTAAATTAAAAGAGCAGCAGGAGCTGGAGGACAAAACGCCGTTCAAGAACCCCCGCAACGCGGCGGCCGGCTCACTGCGTCAGAAGGATTCCAAAATCACTGCGGAGCGCGGGCTGTCCATCTTTGTCTTTAACCTGCAGCAGTGCGAGGGCCGTACCTTCAAGACCCACCGTGAGACGCTGGACTATATCAAATCACTGGGTTTCCCGGTCTCTCCGCGGTACAGCGTGTTTGAGAATATCGAGGATGCTATTAAAGAAATTGAAGCCATCGGCGGTGCCCGCGGCACGCTGGAATTTGACATTGACGGCGCGGTCATCAAGGTCAACGACCTGGCCGCCCGCCGCACCCTGGGCAGCACGAACAAGTTCCCGCGGTGGGCCATTGCGTTCAAGTATCCGCCCGAGGTCAAGGAAAGCGTCGTGCGCAATATCGAGGTCACCGTTGGCCGCACCGGCGTGCTGACCCCGACGGCTGTGTTCGACCCGATCTTCCTTGCGGGCACCAGCGTTTCCCGCGCGAGCCTGCACAACGGCGATATTATCGCAAACTTAGGCGTCGGCATCGGGGACACCATCAAGGTGCGCAAGGCGGGGGACATCATCCCGGAGGTCATCGGCGTATCGGCCCGTCTGCCGGGCAGCAAGCCCTTTGCCATGCCCACGACCTGCCCGAGCTGCGGCGCACCCGTGGTGCATTTGCAGGACGAAACAGCCCTGCGCTGCGTCAACCCCGAATGCCCCGCGCAGAGCCTGCGCAACCTCATCCACTTTGCGTCCCGCAACGCCATGGCCATTGACGGCCTGGGCGAGGCTGTGGCCGTACAACTCATCGACAAGGGGCTGGTCTCCACGGTAGCTGACCTGTACACCCTGACCGAGGAGCAGCTGCTTACGCTGGACAAATTCAAGAAAAAGAGCGCACAGAACCTTTTGCACGCAATCGAAGGCTCGAAGCGCAACAATCTTGATAAGCTGATTTTCGGCCTTGGCATCCGCAACATTGGCGACAAGGCCGCCGCGCTGCTGGGTGAGCATTTCGGCAGCATGGACGCCCTGCGCCAGGCCACTGCCGAGCAGATGTGCGAGATCGACGGCTTCGGCGAGGTCATGGCCCAGAGCGTGCTGGAATTTTTTGCAAAGGACGGCACAACCGACCTGCTGAACCGCCTTGCGCGCGACGGCGTGAACATGCAGTGGACCGGCGAGAAGAAGGGCACCGCGCTGGCCGGTATGACGCTTGTCGTCACGGGTACGCTGCCGACACTCTCCCGTCAGGAGGCCGAGGCGCTCATCACCCAGAACGGCGGCAAGGCGGCTGGCTCGGTCAGCAAAAAGACGAGCTATGTTGTGGCCGGTGAGGCCGCAGGTTCCAAGCTGACAAAGGCGCAGACGCTTGGCATCCCCGTACTGGACGAGGCCGGACTGTATAAACTGATTGAGGATAACGGGCAATAAGGCGCGGGCGGATATGGAATCCGCCCCTACATGCCGTGGTCCGCTCCTTTCTCCGTAGGGGCGCATTCCATATGCGCCCGAAAACAGCACACACCTTTCCTCAGGGCATCCCACCACGGGATGTCCTCTTTTTTGTTCTACCCCGCGCCGCCCCCTCATACACTGGCAGTGTGAGGTGAAGAAACGATGGACGAGTACTACCGCATTCTGGAAAGCCTGCCGCCCGCACTGCGCACACCGCTGGCCAAGCTGGATGCCCACTATGCGCCGCACATTCAGGAGATCCGTCTGCGGCTGGGCCAGCCCGTACAGTTCACGATTTGCGGCAGACTGTGCCCCGCGGCCAAATTTCTGCCCGGAACGGGTCTGCCTGCCGCGCTGGAGACCGACACCCTGCGGGACTGCTTTCTGCAGCTCTGCCGCCGCTCGGTCTACGCCTATGAGGACGAGCTGAAGCAGGGGTATTTCACCGTGCAGGGCGGCTGCCGCATCGGGGTAGCGGGCTGCCGCGGGCCGGGCGGCTTTTCCGCCGTAACGTCGCTCAATCTGCGCATTGCGCGCTGGCTGACCTGTCCGCTGCCGCCCGAGCTGGAGGCACTGACCGTTGCCCCCACCGGCGGGCTGCTGCTGGCCGGCCCGCCGGGCAGCGGCAAGACCACCCTGCTGCGCTCTCTTGTGCAAAAGCTCTGCGAGGGGGACGCACTTGTCAGCGTCATTGATGAGCGCGGCGAGCTGATGGCCTGTGAGGCGGGCAGTCTGCCCCGCGCAGCGCAGATTCGGTGCGATGTCTACGCCCGCTGCACCAAGGCCGAGGGTATTGCCATGGCGCTGCGCTGCATGAACCCGCAGGTCATCGTCTGTGATGAGCTGGGCACGCCCGGCGATACCGAGGCCGTCGCACAGGGGGTCGCCTCCGGCGTTGTATTCTTTGCCACGGTACACTGTGACGACCCGGCGGGACTGCGCAAAAAGCCGGCGCTGGCCGCGCTGCTGGATACCGGTGCCTTTGCAAAGGCCGCGTTCCTGTCCGGGCGCTCCCGTCCCGGCGCGGTGGCGCAGTGGGTGACGCTGTGACGCTGCTTTTGAGGCTGCTCGGCACGCTGCTTTTGCTTTTGGCCGGGATGGGCGGCGGCTTTGCCGCCGCTGCCCGCGCCGAGAACAGCCGCCGCCAGCTGCACAGCTTTGCCCGCCTGCTTACATACCTGGCCGAGCTGCTGGACGCACAGGCGCTCACCGGACCGGAGCTATTACGCCGCGCAGCGCAGGACCCGGCGTTTGCCGTTTTTTGTCCCGCACCGGGGGAGAGCCTGTCCGCGCTGACACCGCCTGCCTGTATGCCGGACGCACTGCGGCATGAGTTGCAGTCGAGCCTTTCCGCCGCCGAGGAGGCCCCGCGCCAGACAGCCTGTGCCGCGCTGCACCGCCTGGCTTCGCGCTGTGAGGCGCAGTCTGCGGAGGCCGCGGAGCACTGCCGCACGGCCCGGCGGCTATGGCCGCGGCTGGGGGGCTGTCTCGGCGCACTGGCCGCCATTTTGCTGTGGTAAGGAGTGGCCCCTATGGACATCGACCTTGTTTTTAAAATTGCCGCCACCGGCATCATCGTGGCCGTTCTGAATCAGCTGCTCATCCGCTCCGGGCGTGAGGATCAGGCCATGATGACCACGCTGGCGGGGCTGATCGTCGTGCTGTCGATGCTGGTACGGCAGATCAGTGACCTGTTTGTGCTGATCAAAGCCTTGTTTGAGCTATGAGCTATGATGCTGTTGTGCAAGCTGGCCGCCGCGGTGCTTGTGGCGGCTGTGTTGACCCTGCTCCTGAAAAAGGACCAGCCCGCGTTCGCGTTCCTCGTCTCGGTCTGCACCGCCGCGGGGCTGCTGGCCATCGTTGTGCGGCAGGTCCAGCCTCTGCTCGACTGGCTGCGCACGCTGGACGGGTATTTTCAGGGGCAGAGCCCGGCAGTGCTTTTGCAGGTGCTGGGCATTGCGCTGGTGGCGCAGCTTGCCGCCGACACCTGCAAGGAGTCCGGGCTTTCCGCGGCGGCTACCGCCATCGAGCTCTGCGGCAGGGTGCTGGCGCTGTTGCAGGCGCTGCCGCTGCTGCAATCGCTGCTCGGCTCGTTTGCGGCCTATTTGCAGTAGTGCTTTTGCTGGCCGTACCGCCGCCTGTGTTTGCGGACGAGCTGTCCGGCGAATTGCCCAAAAGCACTCGGGACATCTTGGACGAAGGCGGCACTGACCTATCCGACGCCGCCCGCTGGCGCTTTTCCGATTTATGTGACACCTTCGGTGCCTGGGCCGCCGAGGGTTTGCAGCCCGCACTGCACCTTGCGGCACAGTCCGCCGGGTATCTGCTGCTGGCGGGGCTGCTGGGCCTGCTGGCCGGGGACCCGTACCGCGCCTATGTGGAGATCCTCGCGGTGCTCGGCTTTGGCACGCTGAGCCTTTCCGCTGCCATGCAGCTGACCGAGCTTGTCGCCGCGACGGCGCAGGACTGCCGCACCTATCTGACTGCCTTTGTGCCGGTGTTCAGCGGCCTGGCCGCCGCGGGCGGGCAGACGTCGGGGGCGCTTGTCTACAGCGGCATGTTTTTTGCCATGTCCGGGTTTCTTTCAGCCGTCATCCAAAAGCTGCTTCTGCCTGTCATGCAGCTGTATTTCTGCTTTGCGGTCTCGGCCTGCCTGTGGGACAACCCCGGCATGGGGGATGCCGCCGCGCTGTTTTCCCGCTGCCTGCACTGGCTGCTCAAGGGCTGCGGGGCGCTGTTCAGCCTTGTGCTGGGGCTGCAAAGCGCACTGGCGGCCACGGCGGACAGTGCGGCCCTGCGGACCGGTAAGGGGTTATTGCAGGGTGTCATTCCCGTTGTCGGGGACGCCGCATCCGCAGCGCTGACGGGCGCTGCCGCCGCCGTACAGCTGCTGAAGGGTTCTCTGGCCCTGGCGGCGCTGCTGGCACTGGCCGCACTGTTTGCCCCGGTACTGCTCCAATGCCTTGCCTGCGCGCTGGCCTTTGCCGCCGCGGGCATCCTGGCCGGGGCCACCGGTCAAAGGCAGTGCGCACAGCTCTGCCGCCTTTACTTTGAGGGGGCACGGCTCTGCGGGTCCATGCTGGTGCTGTATTTCTTCATGATCTTTCTGTCTACGGCGCTGTTGCTGCTGGCGGGGAACGGGGGCTTGGGATGACTTCACTGCGTCACATAGCGCTGGGGTGCTGCGTGCTGTCCGCGCTGGCGGGCATACTGCGGCTTTTCTGGCCGGAGAATGGCTTTAAATCCGTCATAAATGCCGTGCTGGTGCTGTATATTTTAACAGTGGGCGTGCAGCTGGTGCACGGTCTTGACTGGGACGGCCTTGTGCGGGAGCTGCGCAGCCTGCCCGATGGGCAGGACACCGCCGACTACTCCGATTACAGCCGGGAACTTGCGCTGGCCGCCTCGGTGGATGCCGTGCGCGAGGTTTTGCGGAACGCCGGAATCAACGCTGCGGTCAGCTGGCAGAATGGCGTATGTGTCATCACACCCGTGGACCCGCGCGACAAGCCCGCCATTGAGGCCCTGCTCGCCGTCAATGCGGGGGAGCTGCCCTGGTGCTTTGCGGAGGCTGCCCCATGACCGCCCGGGAGCGTCTGGCTCCGCTGGCCGCCCGGCTGCGCGCAACGCTGGCAGATGAAAAGCAGCGGGTAAACCTGCTGGTCTGCATGGGGCTGGCCGGGCTGTTGCTGCTGGCGGTCTCGTCCTGGCTGCCCGCGGACAGCAGCACGCAGAGCGCCGCGCCAGCCGCCATGACCGACAGCACCGCCGACTATGCCGCAGAGCTGGAGACCCGCCTGACCGCACTGATCTCCCGTGTGGAGGGTGCGGGCAAGACTGCCGTCATGGTCACGCTGGAATCCGGCAGCGAGAGCATCTATGCTACCGACACCGACAGCGACGGCAGCTCCACCCATGTACTTTTGGGCAGCGGCGGGGCGGACGGCCTTGTGGAGACCGTCGAGACGCCCCGCGTGCTCGGCGTCGCCGTTGTCTGCGAAGGCGGCGGCAGTGCTGCCGTGCAGAGCCGCGTCACCGCCCTGGTGCAGGCACTGACCGGCATCGGCACCAATCATATCACCGTTGCAAAAATGGCATCGGCCAACTAGAGGGAGGAACACCATGAAGCAACTTTCTGCCAAGCTGAAAAGCCGCGGCGCAACTGCCGTCGTTCTGACACTGGCGCTGGGAGCCGCCGTGTACCTGAACTGGTCCTTTTCCCGCGAGGCCCCGCCCAGTCTGGTCGTGTCAGACACCGCCGGGGAAGCCGTGGAGACCTCGGCCCAGGCCGCCGAGCCAGTCACAGACCCGCTCGTGCTGGAGACAGCTGCCGGGGCCGATACGCAGATGATGAGCGCTGAGGAAACCTCCAACAAGAACTACGGCGAGGCCCAGCTCGTCAGCGTAAACAAGGACTCCGGCACCGAGTTTTTTGAGTCCGCCCGCTTAACGCGCAGCAAAGCGCGGGATGAGGCGCTGGACACCCTGAAAAAGTCCCTGAAGGACACCAAGCTGACCAGCGAGGAGAAGGAGCAGCTGACGACCCAGCTGAGTGACCGCATCAGCAATATCACGCTTGAAACCAAGCTGGAAACGCTCATCAAGTCGAAGGGCTTTACCGACTGCGTGGTGAATCTGGAGGGCAGCAAGGCCAATGTGACTGTCATGACCGAGAGCGACGCCCTGACTGCCGAGGAGGTCACCCGCATCCGCGACGCACTTTTGAGCCAGTGCAAGGGGCTGACTGCACAGGACATTACGATTGTAGAGGTAAAATAACTGAACATTCTGTTGCAAACCGTGCTGTTTTGTGGTACACTGATTTATATTAGTAGAACTATGGCCGCAAGGCCGTTTGCAACGGGAGGGTACACACTATGGATGTACACAATACCATCGGCGGCAGCTTACAGATCTCGACCGAGGTTATCGCAAAAATTGCGCGTCTGGCCGCGCTGGAGGTTGACGGTGTTGCCGATGTAGCCACCGGCACCAGCCAAAACGTCCGCTCGCTTCTGGGCCGCACCGGCCTGCAGAAGCCTGTCACCGTCGTCATGGAGGACGGCATTGCCACCGTCACGGTGCACCTCACCGTTGTGTACGGCAGCAAGGTCATGCCCCTGTGCGAAAAGGTGCAGGAGAACGTCAAGCAGACGATCCAGAACATGACGGGCATCACTGTGTCCCGCGTGGATGTTCTGGTCGTGGGCCTGACAGACGCAGCCGAAAAAGAGTAAAGGCAATACCGCACAATTCCCGCCTTACGGCTTAAGCGCCGCTCCGGCGGCTGCGGCACGGCATCTGCGTTGTCAAAATGCTCGATAAGACTCCAGTATTATCTGCGCTTTTGGCTTAGCAGCTGCCGCACCTCGCTCGCCGTATCGGCACTTAGAATTATGCGGTATCGCCTAAGAGAATCAAGGAAAGACAGGAACTTTACGTATGGAGAAAAAGCTGACCCGCCGCGAATCCCGCGAGACGGCCTTCCTGACGGCGTTTGCCGCCACGTTTGAACCCGAAGAACCGACGGTCCCCGCCGAGGAGCACGCCGCCCCAGACGCATTCGCCAACCAGCTGCTGGCCGCCATGAACGACCACGCCGCCGAGCTGGATGAGATCATCACCGCCCACCTGAAGGGCTGGACGCTTTCCCGCGTGCCCCGCGTGAGCCTGGTTGCCCTGCGCCTGGCCCTGGCCGAGATGCTGTACGGCGACGAGCAGAAGCCCGGCGTCGCCATCAACGAGGCTGTCGAGCTGGTCAAGAAATACGGTGCCGAGGACGACTACCAGTTCGTCAACGGCCTGTTGGGTGCCGTTGCGCGTGAGCGCGGCGAGACCCCCGAACCCCAATGCTGACGCTGGGCATCGACACCAGCAATTACGCAACCTCTCTGGCAGTGTTTGACACAAACGCCGGAGAGGTTGTTTGCGATTGCAAAAAGTTTTTGCCCGTCAAGGAAGGGCAGCTCGGTCTGCGGCAGAGCGACGCGCTGTTCCACCACACGGCAGCCCTGCCCGCCATGCTGGCGGAGCTGGGCGCAAGGGCCGACCTGACGCAGGTCAGGGCCGTTGGCGTGTCCGCCAGGCCGCGCCCCGTGGAGGGGTCGTATATGCCGTGCTTTCTGGCCGGTGTCAGCGCCGCGACGGCGTTCAGCCTGTCCCGCGCGCTGCCGCTCATCGCGCTGACCCACCAGCAGGGGCATATTGCCGCGGCGCTGTACGCGGCGGGGGATTTCACGCTGTTTGAGCGGGAGTCACTTGTATTTCATGTCTCCGGCGGCACCACCGACCTTCTTTTGTGCCATGGGGCCGAGCGCATCACGCCGCTGGGCACAAGCAGCGATCTGTACGCCGGACAGGCTGTGGACCGCCTCGGCGTCAAGCTGGGCTTTCCGTTCCCGGCGGGCGTCTATATCAGCGAGCAGGCCGCTTTGTGTAAAGAAAAAGTCCATCCCAAGGTCAGTGTACACGGGCTGACGTGCAGTCTGTCCGGCCTTGAGAACCAGTGTGCAAAGCTGCTGGCCGACGGGCATGACGCGCCCTATGTCTGCAAATACTGTCTGCTCTGCGTGGGCGAAACGCTTGTGCGGATGGCAAACAACGCCCTGGCCGAGCATCCGGGTCTGCCCGTAGTTTTTGCGGGCGGCGTTATGAGCAGCGATCTGATCCGCACCTATGTGACGAACCGCGTGCCGAACGCACATTTTGTACCGGGAAAATTTTCCAGTGACAATGCCATTGGCATCTCGATTCTGGCAGCGAGGGAGTGTGGCGCATGGCCGACTACATCAATGTAACCAGCCTGAACCGGCTGGCAAAGCGCGTATTGGAGCAATGCGACCCGCTGAACGATCTGATCGTCTGCGGGGAGATTTCCGGCTTTACGCGGCATTACAAGAGCGGGCATCTGTATTTCACGCTCAAGGATGAGAACGCCTCCATCAAAACTGTCATGTTCCGCTCCCAGGCACAGCTTTTGAACTTCGAACCGCAGAACGGTATGCTGGTGCTCGTCTACGGACGCGCCACGATCTATGAGCGGGACGGCGTGTTCCAGCTCTACGCTGACTATATGAAGCCCTTCGGCGCGGGTGCCGCGCAGATGGCGTTTGACGCGCTGTACAAAAAGCTGGAGGCCGAGGGGTTGTTTGCGCCCGAGCGCAAGCGCCCGCTGCCCGCCGTACCGAGGTGTATCGGCGTTGTCACGAGCAAGACCGGCGCAGCGTGGCAGGACGTGCAGAACGTCATTGCCCGTCGCTGGCCGATGGTGAAATTGCTGTTGGCCCCCGTCAGCGTGCAGGGCATCGAGGCTGAAAAGAGCATCGTGGACGGCATCCGCAGGCTGGACCGCGATCCGCGGCCCGACCTGATCCTGGTCACCCGCGGCGGCGGCAGCAAAGAGGATCTGTGGGTGTTCAACTCCGAGCGTATCGCCCGCGCGGCAGCCGCCTGCCGCAGGCCGGTGGTCTCGGCGGTAGGGCATGAGATCGACACATCGATTCTGGACTATGTTGCCGACCTGCGCGCGCCGACACCGTCCGCCGCGGCGGAACTCTGCGTGCCCGATCAGGGGGATGTACGGCAGAAAATATTCATTTTGCAGCAAAATATTCAAAAAAATATACAGAATCGCTGCAATCTATGCTATAATAGGTTTAACCAGCTGGCCACGGCGCAGCTTTTGCAGCGTCAGCACCAGCAGTTAGACCGCCGCGGGCAGGAGCTTGCCATTACGCAGGCCGCTGTCCGGCAGGCCGCACAGCGCCATGTGCAAGATGCCCGGCGCACCCTGCAAAGCGCCGCTGCGGTGGCGGAATCCCTAAGCCCTTACGCGGTGCTGGCCCGCGGCTACGCGCTGCCGGAGCAAAACGGCGCGCTCTGCGCCGTCGAAACACTGCGTCCCGGCGAGGCCGTGACGCTGCGCGGCGCCAGAGCCGCCGCCGAATGCCGCGTGGAAGCGGTACACACTTTGGAACAAAAAACAGGGGAGTGATACCCGATGAAGCAGCCCAAATCCTTCGAGGAAGGCATGGACCGCCTGCAGGGACTTCTGACCCAGCTGCAGGATGAAACCACACCACTGGCTGATTCCGTCAAGCTGTACGCCGAGGCCGCCGGGCTGATCCATTACTGTAATACAGCGCTGGACAAGGCCCGGCTGCAGGTCGAGGAGATCGACGCCAGCCTTGCCCCGGATGTGGAGGTGCCCCATGACGCATGAGGAATATAAGCAGCAGCTTACCGCTTGGGCCGGTCTGACCGAAAAGCGTCTGGCCGCGCTGTGCGATGAATACCTGCCGCAGCAGTCTGAGCTGGGGCAGGCCGCGCGCTACAGCCTTCTGGGCGGCGGCAAGCGGGTGCGCGCCGTGCTGACGCTGGCCGCCTGCCAGCTGGCCGGTGCCGACGCTGCCGATGCGCTGGACTATGCCTGTGCGCTGGAAATGCTGCACTGCTACTCGCTCATTCACGATGATATGCCCTGCATGGACAACGATGATTTCCGCCGCGGACGCCCGAGCTGCCACAAGCAGTTTGGCGAGGCTACAGCCCTGCTGGCCGCGGACGCACTGGTCACGGCAGCGTTTGAGGTTCTTGCTCATGCAAAGTGCTCTGCCGAGAGCCGCATTGAGGCCGTGCAGCTGCTGGCCAGAGGCGGCGGGGACCGCGGCATGCTCTACGGCCAGGAGCTGGACAAGCATTTTGAAACTGTGCGCGCCGGTGAGGCCGAGCTTTTAAACCTGCACGCCCACAAAACCGGTGCGCTCATCATTGCCGCCGTCGAGCTGGGCTGTGCCGCCGCGGGTGTGCGTCCCGACACGGACACCCGCAAGGCGCTGGTGCGCTACGCTGCCGAGCTTGGCCTGGTTTTCCAGATCGTCGATGACATTCTTGACGTCACCTCTACGACGGAGGAGCTGGGCAAGCCCGTGGGCAGCGACGCCGACAACGACAAAACCACCTTTATCACGCTGTACGGTTTACAGGGCGCACACGAGGAAGCCGAGCGCCACAATGCCGCAGCGCTGGCCGCGCTGGATGCGCTTGGCCCCGGGGCAGATTTTCTGCGCCTGATGGCAGCGGAGCTGCTGGAACGTAAGAAATAAGGATGTGATCCCATGCCACTGCTGCGCGCTGCGCTGAGTTGGAATTTTGTGCTGGCTACGGCGATCTGTGCATCGCTGCTGGCCCAGCTTATTAAGGTTCTTCTGAATCTGTTTATCTTCCACCGCTTTATTGCCGAGCGTATGTGGGGTGCGGGCGGTATGCCCAGCTCCCACTCGGCCACGGTCTGCGCCATGGTCGTTGCCACGGGGCGGTACTGCGGCGTCAATTCCCCGCTCTTCGCCATTGCGGCGGTTCTGTCCATTATTGTCATGTATGACGCCATGGGCGTGCGCTACGAGACCGGCGAGCAGGCCAAGGTGCTGAACCGGATGTTCACCGAATGGATGGATCAGGGCTTTGAGCAGTTCCAGCTGCCCCACGGCAAAAAGCTGAAGGAAATGGTCGGCCATACGCCGATCGAAGTTGTGACAGGTGCGGCGCTCGGCATTGTGCTGGGCTTTGCCATGCCGATGGTGTAAAAACGAGGTGCGTATATGAGCTATCCCTTGCTGGAGCGCATCAATGCGCCCGGAGAAATAAAAAATCTGCCCGCGTCCGATATGCCCGCCCTGTGTGAGGAGATCCGGCAGTTTTTGATCAAGAGCGTTTCCGAGACCGGCGGCCATCTGTCGTCGAACCTCGGCGTTGTGGAACTGACGGTGGCCCTGCACCGCGTGCTGGACTTTCCGCAGGACAAGCTGCTGTTTGACGTCGGCCATCAGTGCTACACCCACAAGCTGCTGACCGGGCGGCGCGAGGGCTTCGCTCAGCTGCGCTGCAAAAACGGCATTTCCGGCTTTCCCAGCCCGCGGGAGAGCGATTGTGACGCCTTTATTGCCGGCCACGGCAGTGCGGCGCTGTCAACGGCCATCGGCATCGCCCGCGCCAAAAAGCTCAAGAACGAGCCGGGCAAGGTCGTGGTCATCGTTGGCGACGGTGCGTTTACCGGCGGCATGGTCTACGAGGGCATGAACAATGTCAGCAAGCTGAACAATCTGATCGTCATCCTGAACGACAACAAGATGTCGATTTCCAAAAATGTCGGCCAGATGGCGAATTATCTGACCAAGCTGCGCACCGACCCGAAGTACTCCCACGTCAAGGCCCACATGGAAACGACGCTCGAGCGCATCCCCGTGGCAGGTGACGCGCTGGTCAGGGTCTTGCAGGGCGGCAAGCAGCTGATCCGCCGCGGCATCTACAAGTCCACGATGTTTGAGGAGATGGGTTTCCAGTATATCGGGCCCATCGACGGCCATGATGTGGGCATGCTGACCCACACGCTGACGAACCTGCGCGGCGAGCAGTATGCGCCGGTTTTCCTGCACGTCGTCACCAAAAAGGGCAGGGGCCTGAAGCCCGCCGAGGAGAATCCCGGCGAGTTCCACGCCGTATCGTCCATCGATTTGAACCATCTGACTGACCCCGAGCTGTCACCGAAGGATTCCTTCTCGTCTACGTTCGGCTGTGCGCTGGCAGATCTGGGCGACGACGAGCCGCGGCTGTGCGGCATCACCGCCGCCATGAAGTACGGCACCGGCCTGAATTTCTTCAAGCACCGCCATCCCGGGCGCTTCTTTGACGTCGGCATGGCGGAGGAACACGCCGTCACGTTTGCGGCGGGCCTGGCCAGCCAGGGTCTGCTGCCCGTGGTCGCCATCTATTCCACATTTTTCCAGCGTGCCTACGACCAGATCATCCATGATGTCAATCTGATGCAGCTGGATGTGCTGTTCGCTGTGGACCGTGCGGGGCTGGTGCCCGGCGACGGTGCCACACACCAGGGCATTTACGATGTTGCGTTCTTCTCGAATGTGAACATCCCGATTTTTGCCCCCGCCAACTATGCGGAGCTGCGCTACTGGCTGACCTATCTTGTGCGCAAAGCACACGGCCCGCGGATGATCCGCTATGCTCGCGGCGGCGAGAACCCCGCACTGGCGGCGCTGCCCTGCACAGGCGCGCGCTACGATGTGCTGGACCCTGTCGATGGCGCCCGTGTCGCGCTTGTCAGCTACGGTGCAGAGACCGAGGAGATCATTGCCGCCAAGGATCTGCTGGCCCAGCATGGCGTGCAGGCGGACTGCGTCAAGCTGACGCAGCTTTACCCGCTGCCGGTCGGTGTGTGCGATACACTGAAGCACTACGACACGATTTTGTTTGCCGAGGATACGGTGCGCACCGGCGGCATCGGCGAGCAGCTGGGCTTTGCCATGCAGCAATGCGGCTGGCAGGGCGAATTCCTGCTGCATACCGTAGACAACAGCCATCTGCTGCACGCCAATGTGCCCGAACTGCGCAAGGATCAGCAGCTTGACGCCGCGGCCCTCTGCACAGATATTTTGAACGCTTTAAAGGAGAAACAGGCATGAGCAAGATTCGCCTGGATCAATACCTGTGCCAGAACGGACTGGTACAGAGCCGTGAGCGCGCCAAGGCGCTTATCATGTCCGGCATCGTCTTTGTCAACGAGCAGAAGGTCGACAAGGCCGGTGAGATGATCGCACCCGACGCCAAGGTCGAGGTGCGTGGGCATGACATCGGCTATGTCAGCCGCGGCGGCCTCAAGCTGGAAAAGGCCATGCAGGTCTTTCCAATGCGTCCGGACGGCAAGGTCTGCATGGACATTGGCGCGTCCACGGGCGGCTTTACCGACTGTATGCTGCAAAACGGCGCGGTCAAGGTCTACGCCGTCGATGTGGGCTACGGCCAGCTGGCGTGGAGCCTGCGCACCGATGCGCGCGTCATCAATATGGAAAGAACGAACATCCGCAATGTAAAGCCTGAGGACCTGACAGAGCCGGTTGCGTTCTTCAGCGTGGACGTTTCGTTCATCTCGCTCAAGCATATCTTCCCGGTGGCAGACGCTATCTGCACGCCGGACGCTGTCGGCGTCTGCTTGGTCAAGCCGCAGTTTGAGGCCGGCCGTGAGAAGGTCGGCAAAAAGGGCGTCGTGCGCGACCCGGCTACCCACCGCGAGGTACTGAAAATGGCCGAGTGGTATGCCATGGCAAACCACTTTACCCCCGCGGGCCTGGACTTTTCGCCCATCAAGGGACCCGAGGGCAACATTGAATACCTGATGTACGTCCAGCACTGCGATACCCCGCAGCCGCTGCCGGAGGGCTTGATTGAAAAGGTCGTCGCAGCCTCCCACAATACGCTGGACAAAGCGCCCAATCTGCACTGAGAAAGGACCCTGACACAATGTCGGTTTTGCTGATTCCCAACCCGACCAAGGACACCGGGCTTGCCGTTACGCGGCAGGCTGCCGCTGTGCTGGCCGGGCTGGGCGTGGCGGTCTTGATGCCGCAGCCCTTTGCGAACGAATTTGGTTCTGCCGGGCTGACGGGTGTGCATTTTCTGCCCGAGGCAGATGCCTACCGCGCCGCCGATCAGGTCGTGACCATCGGCGGTGACGGCACGCTGCTGCGCGCCGGGCTTTCCTGCATGAAGCACGGCAGGCCCGTTCTGGGCGTCAATCTTGGCCGCACCGGCTTTCTGGCGACCTGCGAGGTCGGTGAGCTTACGGCCAAGCTCAAACGGCTGGCCGCGGGGGAGTTCACCCTTGCCAGCCGCCGTCTGCTCCACGCCGAGGCCCCGGCCCACGGTTGGCAGGCTGACGCCATCAATGACCTTGTGGTGTTCGGTCAGACCCGGCTGCACCCGATGGATTATAAGGTGTACTGCGACGGCGCATTGGTGGGCAGCTACCGCAGCGACGGCATGATTCTGGCAACGCCGACGGGCTCCACCGCGTACTCGTTCTCGGCGGGCGGGCCGATCCTGGACGCCGCCGCGGACGTATTGGTCCTGACGCCGGTCTGCGCGCACAATGTACACGCCGCGCCGCTTGTGTTTGCGGCTGACCGCCATCTGAAAATTATCGCTGATGCCGAAAACCGCGACGGCAGCTTTGCCTGTGCGGACAGCAGCGCCCAGTGCGACCTGCTGCCGGGTGAAAGCCTGCTGGTGACCGGCTGTGGGCAGCGCCTGCGGTTGATTGCCTTCGACGACGCGGAACAGTTCCATGCGATTGAAAACAAATTGATGAGGAGATGATCCCTGTGAAAAGTGCACGTCATCAGGCAATTCTTGACCTGATCGAACAGCACCCTATTGACCGGCAGGAGGACCTGCTGGCCCACCTGCGGGAGGAAGGCTTTGACGTGACGCAGGCCACGGTATCCCGCGATATTCGTGAGCTGCAGCTGGTCAAAACAGCCACCGCTGACGGGCGTTACCGCTACGTGCCGGCGTCTGCGTCCGGCAAGGTAACGCATTCACCCAGCCGGTTTGAGATGATTTTCCGCGAGTCGGTGCTCAAGGTGGATTACGCCGGGCACATGGTACTGGTCAAGTGTTTTTCCGGCATGGCCAACGCTGCGTGCGAGGTGTTCGACGCCAAGCAGTGGGACAATGTCGTCGGCACGCTTTCCGGCGATGACACGTTCTTTATCTTGATGCGCAGCGAGGATGACGCAGCCGCCATCTGCAAGCAGCTGCAGCAGTACACCCGCCGCGGGTAATTTTAACGACAGGGAGGAGCTGCCCCATGCTGGCAAGCCTGAAAATTGAAAATGTAGCCGTTATTGAAAAAGCCGAGGTGAATTTTACCCCCGGCTTTAACGTGCTGACAGGTGAGACCGGTGCCGGTAAATCCATCCTGATCGACTCCATCAATGCGATTTTAGGCAACCGCACCTCGCGTGAGCTGGTGCGAAGCGGCGCACAGAAGGCGTGCATCTGGGCAACGTTTGAGAGTATCCCGGCCTCCGTCAAAAAGCAGCTGGAAAAATGCGGCTACGAGGTCACCGACGACCTGCTTTTGTACCGCGAGATCAACGCCGAGGGCAAGGGCAGCTGCCGCGTCAACGGCATGCCCGCCACGGCGGCGGTGGTGCGGGACATTTCGTCGGGGCTGCTCTCCATCCACGGCCAGCACGACAGCCAGAGCCTGACAAACCCGGCACTGCATCTGGGGCTGCTGGATCAGTATGCCCAGAACCGCGATTTGTTCGCCGAGTATTACCGCCGCTACCGCGAGCTGGTCACGGTCAAGCGGCAGCTGGATGCCCTGAACGCAAGCGAATCCGACAAACAGCGCCGCATTGAGGCGCTGACCGCCGAGATCGACACCATCGACGCCGCGGCCCTGCAGCCCGGCGAGGAAAAGACGCTGCAGGAGCGCAAGAACGTCATCACCCACGCCCAGAGCATTCTGGCGGGCATTACCGCCGCCCATCTGGCGCTGGCCGGTGACGAGGACGGTGAGCAGGCGGGCGCGGCAGACCTCTTGGGCGGGGCCGTTGACGGGCTGCAGAACAGTGCGCGGCTCGACGAGTCGCTGACGGCCATGTCCGAGCGGCTGAACGACCTGTACTACAGCGCGCGCGAGCTGGCTACCGACCTGGCAGACCGGCTGGACGCCTACGGCTTTGACGCCGGGGAGCTGGACCAGATCGAAACGCGGCTTGATACGATCTACCGCATCAAGCAGAAGTTCGGCATGGAGGTCGACGAGCTGCTGGCACGGCGCGAGGCCGCCGCTGCAGAGCTGGAGACATTCCAGTCGTCGGGGCAGAAGATTGCCGAGCTGAAAGCGCAGATGCAGACGCTGTATGCCGCCGCCAAGGAGGCTGCCGAGAAGCTGACCCAGAGCCGCCTGAAAGGCTTTGCTGCCATGAACAAGGAGATGAAGGCGGCGCTGGAATTTCTGAACATGCCTGGCATCCGCTTTGCGCTCAAGCATACGCGGGGGCCGCTGTCCTCCCACGGGCAGGATACCGTGGAATTTTTGATTTCGACGAACCCCGGCGAGGAGCCGAAGCCGCTGGCAAAGATCGCGTCCGGCGGTGAGCTTTCCCGCATTATGCTGGCGTTCAAGAGCGCGCTGGCGGACCGCGACGCGCTGCCGACGGTCATCTACGATGAGATCGACACCGGCGTTTCCGGCCTGGCCGCGGGGCGCATCGGGCAGCTGCTGCACCAGACGGCCAGGGGGCATCAGGTGCTTTGCATCACCCACACGCCGCAGGTCGCTGCGTTTGCGGACAACCAGCTGCTGATCCAGAAGAATGTCCGCAAGGACCGCACGTTCACCGAGATCCACACGCTTGACATGGATGGCCGCGTGGAGGTGCTGGCACGGATGATCTCCGGCGACAAGGTCAGCGAGTTGAGCCTGGCCAGTGCGCGGGAATTGATTGAGAAATCCAAATAGCCCTCGCGCCGGCTGCGGGCCGATGCAAGCATCGGCCCCTACAAGGAGCGGGCGCATTCTATATGCACCACCCCTTGACAACCCGTGTTGGATATGATACAGTATCTTTTGTTAAATGCAGTGATGGGAGCCAGTACCCGTCTGTTATGCTTCAGAGAAGCCCCGGTTGGTGCAAGGGGTCGGCAGTGCAGGCGGCGGAATACAGCCCGGAGCAGCAGGCTGAACGCGAAAGCCAGTAGGCTGTGCCGTGTGCGCACGTTACAGCGCTTGGGGTGTACGCAGCCCTTTGTCTGCCGCACCCGCGAAGGCCCGCCGCCGTGAGGGACGGGCAAACAGAGGTGGTACCGCGAACTTTCGCCCTCTGCCAAATTCACATTTGGCAGGGGCTTTTATTTTTGCCCTTGCCGCAACAAACGGAGGTAAAACTCATGACGATTTATGACGAACTGAAGGCCCGCGGCCTGATTGCCCAGGTCACCGACGAGGAGGAGATCAAGGAGGTCATCAACAACGGCAAGGCCACGTTCTACATTGGCTTTGACTGCACGGCGGACAGCCTGACTGCCGGTCACTTTATGGCCCTGACCCTGATGAAGCGCCTGCAGCAGGCCGGCAACCGCCCCATTGCCCTGATCGGCGGTGGCACGACGATGATCGGTGACCCGTCTGGCCGTACCGATATGCGCAAGATGCTGACCAAGGAGGACATCGACCACAACGCCGAGTGCTTCAAGCGTCAGATGGAGCGCTTTATTGAGTTCGGCGAGGGCAAGGCCCTGATGCTGAACAACGCCGACTGGCTGCTGGACCTGAACTACATTGAGCTGCTGCGCGAGGTCGGCTCCTGCTTCAGCGTGAACAACATGCTGCGCGCCGAGTGCTACAAGCAGCGCATGGAGAAGGGCCTGTCCTTCCTCGAGTTCAACTACATGATCATGCAGAGCTACGACTTCTACCATCTGTTCCAGAATTACGGCTGCAATATGGAGTTCGGCGGCGACGACCAGTGGAGCAACATGCTGGGCGGCACCGAGCTGATCCGCCGCAAGCTGGGCAAGGATGCCTACGCCATGACCATCACGCTGCTGACTGACTCCCAGGGCAAGAAGATGGGCAAGACCGCGGGCAACGCCGTCTGGCTTGACCCCAATAAGACGAGCCCGTTCGAGTTCTACCAGTACTGGCGCAACGTCGGCGACGCGGATGTGCTCAAGTGCATCCGTATGCTGACCTTCCTGCCGCTGGAGCAGATCGACGAGATGGACCACTGGGAGGGTGAGCAGCTGAACAAGGCCAAGGAGATTCTGGCCTACGAGCTGACGAAGATGGTCCACGGTGAGGAGGAGGCCGAAAAGGCGCAGGCCACTGCCCGCGGCCTGTTCAGCGGTGCCGCCGACCACGAGAATATGCCCAGCACGAAGCTGGACGCCGATCTTGTCAAGGACGGTGGTGTCGGCCTGCTGGCCGCCATGGTCGCTGCGGGTCTGTGCGGCTCCAATCGTGAAGCCCGCCAGCTTGTCCAGCAGGGCGGCGTCCTTGTCGACGGCGAGAAGGTCACCGACCCGAAGGCTGTTCTGACCGTTGACGCGCTGAATAAGGGCGTCGTCATCAAGAAGGGCAAGAAGGTTTACCACAAGGTTGTGCTGTAAAGCAGGGCTGCTTTACAGAAATTCTAACACATAAATACAAGGCCGCAATCCTCCCGCCCACACCACAAACGGTGTTGGACAGGGGATTTTTGTATGGTATACTGGAACAAATCGGAATTTGTGGAGGATAACTATTGTGGATAAAGCAGTTATTTATATACATGGAAAAGGTGGTAATGCTGAAGAAGCTATTCATTACAAACCACTCTTTAGTAATTGTGATGTGATTGGTCTCGACTATACTGCACAGTTTCCATGGGAAGCAAAAGAAGAATTTCCATTACTTTTTAATTCAATTTATAGAAACTACAAGACTGTTGAAGTAATTGCCAATAGCATTGGAGCGTATTTTGCTATCAATGCCTTATCAAATCAGCAAATAGAGAAAGCATATTTTATTTCGCCCGTTGTAGATATGGAAAGGCTTATTGCTGATATGATGATTTGGGCAAATGTTACAGAGGATGAACTCAAAGAGAAAAAAGAAATTCAGACAACCTTTGGAGAGACCCTTTCATGGGATTATCTTTGCTATGCAAGAGAAAATCCTATTATATGGGAAATCCCAACGCACATTTTGTATGGTGAAAAAGATAATCTTACCTCTTATGGAACGATACTTGAATTTGTACAGAGGACTAATTCAACACTTTCTATTATGAAAAATGGAGAGCATTGGTTTCATACGGATGAACAAATGAAATTTCTTGATGAATGGATATAAAATCTTCCAAATAAATTCCAGTTTGTGCGTCGGGGCGTCGAGAACGCCGCCCCGACGGATTGCAACCCACAAAAAGGTGCAGCCCTGCAAAAGGGCTGCACCTTTTTTGTGATGCCTATTTTCCTCAGCACTGGCGCATCAAACGGACGTAAAATTTCACGGCGCGTCCTACGGTCTCGACACGGATACGCTCGTTGTTGCCGTGCGGGGTGCCGCACTCCTCAGCGGTCAGGTCGGTTATTAAAATTGCACTTTTCCGGCTGCAAATGTTTTTATACTGCGCATACTTGCCCCCGGGCGTGTTTTGGGCTATAATAAAGAGAGTATCGACTTTCAGGAGGCATCCATGCCCAAAGAAAAACTCAAAACCATCTACGTCTGCACCCAATGCGGCGAGACCAGCCCACGCTGGCTGGGGCGCTGCCCGTCCTGCGGCGCGTGGAATACCATGACCGAGGATGTCGTAGCCGAGCCTGCCAAAGCGTCCTCCGGCAAGGCCGCCGCTGCGCCGCGTGTAACGGGGCAGACAAGCCTTGTGCCGCAGAAGCTGAAAAGCATCAGCACCACCGAGGAAAAAAGCCGCATCGTGACCGGCATCAGCGAACTGGACCGGGTCCTGGGCGGCGGTATCGTCATCGGCAGTGTAACGCTGATCGGCGGTGAGCCGGGCATCGGCAAGTCCACGATTTTGCTGCAGCTCTGCGGCGAGGTCAGCAAAACCAAAAATGTGCTCTACGTCACGGGCGAGGAATCGGTGCGGCAGATCAAGCTGCGTGCCGTCCGCCTGAACGTACCCGAGGACAATATCTCCCTCGTTGCCGAGAGCGACGTGGACGAGATCTGCGGTCTGATCGAATCGATGAAACCCGATTTGGTCGTTATCGATTCGATCCAGACGATGCGCTGCACGGATATTTCGTCGTCGTCCGGCACGGTCAGTCAGGTCAAGGAGAGCTCGGCGCGCTTTTTAAATGTAGCAAAAACGCTGGAGATTCCAACCTTCATCGTCGGCCATGTCAACAAGGACGGCGCGATTGCCGGCCCCAAGGTCATGGAGCATATTGTGGATACCGTGCTTTACTTTGAGGGCGACAAGACCTTGCCGTACCGCGTGCTGCGGGCCGTCAAGAACCGCTACGGCTCCACGAATGAGATCGGTATGTTCGATATGACAGGCCGCGGCCTTGCGCAGATCGAGAACCCGTCACAGGTCATGCTGGAGGGGCGGCCCATCGGCATCAGCGGCACCTGCGTGGCCTGCGTCATGGAAGGCACGCGCCCGGTGCTGAGCGAAATTCAGGCGCTGGCGACGAAAACAAGCTTTCCCAGCCCGCGGCGCACGGCGAGCGGCTTTGACTACAACCGCATGTACCTGCTTTTGGCCGTGCTGGAAAAGCGCGCCGGATACGCCTTTTACAATCAGGATGTCTACATCAACATCATCGGCGGCCTGAAGCTGGACGAGACTGCCTGCGACCTGCCGGTCTGCATCGCGCTGGCGTCCAGCCTGCTTGACCTGCCGGTAGACGAAAAGACCATCGCCATCGGCGAGGTCGGCCTCGGCGGCGAGGTGCGCAGCGTGACCCATCTGGAAACGCGCCTGCGCGAGGCACAGCGCGTCGGCTTCGACACCGCCATTGTGCCCAAGCACAACCTGAAAATGATTGACTCTTCGCAATTTCCCGGCTTGAAGCTCGTGGGCGTGTCCTACCTGCGGGAAGCCATCAACGCAATAAAATTAAAGTGAGGAATGGACCCATGCCCGAACAGAACGAAAAGAATCTCCCCAAAGCACCCGCCTTCAATCCGAAGGTCAAGGAGACCATTGCAGCCTTCAAGGAGAACAACAACCCCAAAAATCTCAATGACATCCTGAACGAGCTGGTACGCTCGCCGCTGCTGGCCCCCGCCGTGTTTGACCTGCAGGGCCAGCCCGCCCCCAAGCCGGAGGCCGATGGCCGCGTGCAGCTGCCCAAGGAGACCAAGATCAGCCTGGTAATGGTCACCAGCCCCGAGGGCAAGCGCTACTACCTGGGCTTCAGCGATTGGGACGCTGTGCACGAGTGGCAGAAGGCACAGCCCAAAGCCGCACAGCAGATCATCCTGCTGCGCTTTGATGACTACGCCAACATGATCGCGAAAAACGCCGAGGCCAGCGGTCTGGTCATCAACCCCGGCGACAATAGTCTGCGCCTGGAACGCCCGCTGATCGAGTCCGTCAAAAAGACGAAGGACGAGGTTTCCCAGAAGATTGCAGCGCAGCTGGCCGAGCAGCAGGCCCGCCGCATCCATCCCGGCGACAAGGTCACGCTGGTCGAGCCCAGCATTCTGCCCGACGCCATGATCGACCCGGTCTGCGCGGTGCTGGCCGACGCCCCCGGTGTGGGCTCTGCCTATCTGTCCGTTATGATCGTAAACGGTGACGCCCGCAGCTACCTGCTGGTGCTGGACGGCCCCAAGGACGAGAAGCTGTTTGCCTCCGTAGCACAGGCCGCCCGCCCGTACCTGCTCAGCCGTGAGAAGAAGATGGATCTGAACATCACGACCTCGATTTCTCCGCTGGGCCAGCAGGGTATGCAGGGCAGCGAGCCGTTCTACCGCAAGGGCATTGGCCGCGTGATTGAGGAGGATGACGACGAATGAGCGTAAAGCGTCTGCTGGACTGCACCCCCAGCGAGCTGGCCCGGTACACCAAGGCGGAGCTGCTGGACGCGATTGCGGGCAGTGAGGGCCGCGTACTGGCGTGCGAGACCATCGGCCTGACGCCTCCGCTGCTGGTGGACGTGACGAATGCGGAGTATGCAGCCTCCCTGAGTGCTGACATTCTGCTGCTGAATATGTTTGACGTGCAGCACCCTGTCATCAACGCACTGCCGAAGGTTCCCGAAGTCGAGACCGTGCGGGAGCTCAAGCGTCTGACCGGGCGCGTCGTGGGCATCAATCTGGAGCCCTGCGACCTGCAGGCCGCCAAAAGCAACGATGGAACGCTCTGGAAAATGAGCGGCGGACGCTTGGCTACCGTAGAAAATGCACGCAGGGCCGCCGAAATGGGCGTTGATCTGATCGTTCTGACCGGCAACCCCGGCAACGGCGTCAGCAATGAATTGATCGTAGAAGCGCTGAAAGCGATTTCTGCCGCCGTCGGTGACCGCGTGCTGCTGGCCGCCGGCAAGATGCATGCATCCGGCGTAGCAGGGGAGGGCGGGGAGAAAATCATGACCCCCGCCGACGCCGAGGCCTTCATGGCAGCCGGTGCGGATATTATTCTGCTGCCGGCACCCGGCACGGTACCGGGCATCACACAGGAGTACGCGCACAGGCTGATTGAGGTCGTGCACAGCCGCGGCAAGCTGGCACTGACGGCTATCGGCACCTCGCAGGAGGGCGCGGACGTGGCGACCATCCGCCAGATCGCACTGATGTGCAAGATGGCCGGTGCCGACATCCACCACATCGGTGATACCGGCGTGCCCGGCATGGCCTTGCCGCAGAACATCATGGCATACTCCATTGCCATCCGCGGCGAGCGCCACACCTACCACAAAATGGCACAGTCTGTCAACCGCTGATAATAGCAAACTGCCCGCAGGAATTTTGCGTTCCTGCGGGCAGTTTTTTATTGCAGATTGCGGTAATACTCGGACTGACCGTCGTAGAGCGTCTTTTCCTGCAATTTATCGATCATATTCAGCCTGACCTTTATCATGGCAATCGCAGCCTCGTTTTGCGCGGCGTTCCAATCCTGCTTCAGCAGCAAAAGGCCGCGGTAATAGTCCTCGGTGCGCTTCATGCATTCGCGCAGCAGGTCGATTTCATCGGGCGTCAGAGCCAGACTGATTTTTTGCTCGTCTGCAGCAGCAGGCTCGGGCGGCTTTTTCTTTGCAAACAACGTCATGAATAGCAAAGCGCCGTTCGGCAACCCGGCTTTTGGGGGCTTCGTTATCGTTTTTTCCGTCCAGTTCCGAGCTCCGGTTCCGGTTTTTTCGCACCCTCCCTGCTTTAATGTCTCCCTATATTTCGCTAAATTTGCATTTAGCGAAATATTATCACTCGCTAAAATCCTGTTGCGGACGCCCTCTCCCACAGCGAAAAGCAGCATTGCATGATTATACATTCATATACGGATTATCAATGCTTTGTAATATGAGTAGCTCTTTGCGTTTCTTATAAGTTGGTGAAATTGACGAGGTGTTGCCTGCTGTGCTACAATAAAAAAGCAGAAGCATTGTTTCCGCGTGCTTCTGCAAATCAATATGTTAAGTTGAGGGCTTCCATGAGCAGTTATATTGATGTGGTCCACCCGGAGCGCCATGCGCCGTACCTGGATATTCCTGATGATGTGGTTGACTACCTGCATTACCTCGATTTTGTAAAGCTGCGCTCCCCGCGCACCGTCAACGGGTACTATCTAGACCTGCGCGGCTTCTTCCGCTATATGATGCAGCGCTGGCAGCGCGTGGCCGACGATACGCCGCCCGAGGAAATTGATCTGACCGGCATTACCACCGCCGACATCCGAACGATCACCAAGCACGATATTTTTGATTTTCTTGACCATGCGCGCAGTGCTGACAACGGTCCCAAGGCCCGCGCACGGAAGTTGAGCGCCCTGAAGGGCTTTTTCAACTATATGTGTACGCAAGTCAATCGGCTGCCCGCGAACCCCACGGAAAACATCAGCCTCGGCTCGCCGGCCAGGGCTCTGCCCAAATATCTGACTCGGGACGAGGCCGTCACTTTGTTAAGTAATATACAAAGTGATTTTTACGAGCGTGATTACTGCATATTGACGTTATTTTTGAACTGCGGCATGCGGTTAGCCGAGCTTGTCACGATTGACATGGGTGATTTTCGCGATGACACGATCCGCATTGTCGGCAAGGGCAGCAAGGAGCGGCTTGTTTATTTGAATGACGCCTGTCTGGATGCGCTGCAGCGCTATAAAAAGGTGCGCACTTCCCTGCCGAACCTTGTGGACAGGGACGCTCTGTTCGTCTCCAAGCGCACCGGCAAGCGGCTGTCTGCGCGTCGGATCGAGCAAATCGTCGCGCGCTGTCTGCAAAGCGCCGGTCTGAGCGGACGCGGGTTTTCCCCGCACAAGTTGCGCCACACCGCCGCCACGCTTATGTATCAGGGCGGCGTCGATATGCTGGCCTTGAAGGAGATTTTGGGACACGAGAACGTCTCCACGACCCAGATCTACACCCACATCAACCGTGAGCAGCTGAAAAAGGCTGTAGCCGCCTCCCCGCTGGCCACCCAGAAATACGTGGAGCAAAAGCCGTCAGCGTCCGACGCCCCCGATTCCCATGACGGCGAGTACAGCCCCGACGGCAGCGAAAGCCGCTGACAGCGCCAGCGCCGCGGCAAAACGGACTGCCAGCCGCCGCGCTGTGCCCGGTGTCTCCCGTGCAGCACGCCCGCGCAGCGCGCGGAAAAGTTCCATCGCCAGCCGCACTGCCCAGCCTGCCAGCCACAGGCAGAGAAGCAGCGTACCCACATCAGAAAGCAGCGTGTCCAGCCGATAGCGCAGCAGAGCCGACGCACCGCTTTGCGCTGCCACTGACGCCGCGCAATAGCCCAGGAACAGCCCGCGCGCCGCAAACAGCAGCGCCAGCAAACCGACACCCCACACACAAAAGCCGCACAGCAGCACCAGTATCAACTGCAAAAGGCTCACCGCAAGCTGCGCCCCGAAAGCTGCCGCAAGGCTCGTACCTTCGGGGCGGCTTGTGTAGTAGGCCGCCAGCTGCTGCCCCAGAGGCGTTGTCCCGCTGCGTCCCAGCCAGATGCCCGGCAGGTAACCCGCCAGAAATATCACGCCAAATGCCAGCGCCGCCCCGCTTTCCGTCTGCGGCGTATGTTCCCGGTGCGGGCGCTCTACCGCGGGCCGCAGCATCGGCAGCCCCGGGCGGCGCAGCGCCGTCTGTGCCGCCCGCATCAGCGGCCCGCCCGTAGGGCCGTCAGTGCACCGCCCAACAGGCCCCCTAGCAGCAGTGCCAGCGGCAGCATGGCGTTGCTTCCCTGCCAATCCAGTCTGCCGTTTGCCAGCAGCGTTGCCGCCAGCAGACAGACCGCGTAAAACGCCCCGCAGCCCAGCCCGCACAGCAGCAGCCTTTTCTGCAATCTGCGGGCCAGCACGGCAGCGGACACAGCCGCCCCCACTGCCGCCGCCATACAGGCCATAGGCCGCACTGCGGACAATGGCAGCCCTGTATGCGTCAGCAGAAACGCCGCCAGCGCCAGCAACAATATGCACACGCCCACACCGCAGCCAAAGGACAGCAGCAGCGCCGCCACTGCTGGATTTTTAACGCCGGTTTTTGGTTTGCGCAGATTTTTAGCCATAACAAAACGCCCCCTTGCACAGTCAACACTATGCAAGGGGGCGTGGGTTTTATGTCAATTACTTCTTGACGGGGGTGGACTTGCTGTCCTTACCGGTGTCCAGCTTCTCCACAGAGGAGATTGCGGAGCGGCGGAAGCGAATCTTCGTGCGGTCACTGCCGGTCTCGATGACGATGGTGTCATCCTTGTCCGCAATGGCGCAGACGATGCCGACGATACCGCCGATGGTGGTGACTTTGTCGCCGATCTCGATGGAGCTGCGCATGGCAGCATCCTTCTTGTCCTGGCGCTTCTGCGGCAGGTAGATCAGGACGATCATGAACACGATGATAAGGATCATCGGCAGGAAGCTCAGCAGCATTTCAGCCGTGGTAGCCGTGCCGGTGGCGGCATTCAGAAACTGGATCATAGCAAGTATACTCCTTAAAAATACGATTTCTTCTATTATATCGGATAAATGCGCATTGTGCAAGCATTTTGCCGGAAAAATCAGATGCGGGTATCAAGTTTATGCACATAGGTGTCGTGGAACTGCTGGAAGGTACCGTTGTCCAGTGCCTCGCGGATACGCTCCATCAGGTGATTGTAGAAGTACAGGTTGTGCATGACAGCCAGGCGCATGCCCAGCAGCTCGTCCGCCTTCTGCAAATGGCGGATATACGCGCGGGAGAAATTGCGGCAGACCGGGCAGTCACAGTGCGGGTCGATGGGCGACTCGTCGCGCTCGTATTTCAGGTTCTTGATATTGATGATGCCGTCCCAGGTGAACAGATGCCCGTGGCGCGCGTTGCGGCTGGGCATGACGCAGTCGAACAGATCAACGCCGCGGTAGACGCCCTCAATAATGTTGCCCGGCGTGCCGACGCCCATCAGATAGCGGATTTTGTTTTTCGGCGCAAACGGCTCTACGGCAGAGATGATGTCATACATGACCTCGGCGGGCTCACCGACGGCCAGACCGCCGATGGCGTAGCCGTCCAGATCATACTCGGCGATCTGCTTCATGTGCTCAACGCGCAGGTCGGCGAACGTGCAGCCCTGGTTGATGCCGAAAAGCAGCTGGTCGGGATTTACGGCCTTTTCCTCATGCTTCAGGCGGTTCATCTCGTCCTTGCAGCGCAGCAGCCAACGGGCCGTGCGGGCGCAGCTGTTCTTGGCGTACTCGTAGGTAGCCGGGTTTTCGACGCACTCGTCAAAGGCCATGGCAATCGTAGAGCCAAGGTTTGCCTGAATCTGCATGCTCTGCTCCGGTCCCATAAAGATACGATGGCCGTCGAGGTGGGAGTTGAAGGTCACGCCCTCCTCCGTAATATGGCGCAGCTTGGCCAGACTGAACACCTGAAAGCCGCCGCTGTCGGTCAGGATGGGGCCGTCCCACTTGGTAAACTTGTGCAGACCGCCCATCTCAGCCACGAGTTTGTCGCCCGGGCGCAGGTGCAGATGATAGGTGTTGCACAGCATGACCTGTGCGCGGATGTCCTTGAGGTCCAGCGCCGACAGACCGCCCTTGATGGCGGCAGCCGTGGCAACATTCTGGAACGCAGGGGTCTGGACCGTGCCGTGCACCGTGGTAAATTCGCCGCGGCGGGCAGCCCCTTCCTGTTTGATAAGGCGGTAAGGCATAGCTTTCTATCTCCGTTTAAAATATTTCATCGAAAACGGCGGCGCAGGGGGCTTTTTCCCTGCACCGCCTAATAGATTATTATAAAAGAAAATCAGTGGTTCGTCAACTGTAAATCGGCAGGATCACCACCCCCGCCGGGAAAATTATTTTACCCTATAGCGCAAAATGGTTTTGAGCCTGTTTTTTTCTGTGCGGGTGGCATTGCTCAGGTAGATTTCCCGGTGGCCTTTCTCCGTGTGCGTCAGGCTGTGGGCGTGTACAAATTCGTCCATTTTTGCGAAAGAAACCGGCTCATCGTCATACGCGCCGACATGCAAAAGCTGCACACAGGTTTCGCCCGGCAAGGTGCCGAAGCGGACTTCTTCCAAGAGCGGGTTTGGTTTTCGGTGTTTTGTACGTTCCAGCGCATCGCACACGCCGTCCTCTCCGACAAAATCCGGCTGGCGGATCACGAGAGTGTAGCGCAGCTTTTCCTTGATGAGCTCGCAGTTCTCAATTTTCTGCCAGACGCCCTCCAGTGGGTACACGGCAAAGTCGTCATACTCGCCTTTTGCAGTCTTTTTGTAAGCCATTTTGACCGCATAGGCCACGGAATACAATGCCGATACGCGGTTTGAAAAATCCGTGTCATTCGGGTTTCCTTCACCGTTTATCATGATGCAGCTTTGTGTCGGAACCGTCACCAAGACCGGGGTTGTTTTTGCGCCGTAAAGCTGCTTTTCCTGCCTTCTCCATTCGTATTTCATAAAAAGCGCCTCCTTGCGCTTTTCAGAATACCGCAGAAAGCATGACACCCCCTGTCATGTTTTATATTTTTCTGCCATGCGGGTCAGCTTTTCTTTCATGCTGCGCCGCAATTCGTCGGGTTCCAGGATTTCAACTGCGTCACCATAGGACAAAATGTAGCTATACAGCGTTTTTTCTGGCATATCGACGGTCACATACAGGCTTCCCTGCGCATCCTTCTCCACGGTATCGGTTAATTCGTCATAGACGCGGAAGGCAGCCGCCGGGGAGAATTTCAGCCTTACCGAGATCAGCCGCTCCTGCTGTATCGTCGGTTTTAGCTCCGGGACATCCGCCTTCCTGCGCAGGAAGGTCTCCGGCAGAAGCGTCAAATCCTTGATGCGGGTCAGCTTGAAAAAGCGGTAGTCGTTTCGCAAAAGGCAGAAGCCGTACAAATACCAGTCCTTGCTCTTGAAAATCAGCTTGACCGGTTCCACCGTGCGGACAGTGCCGCCGCCTTCGCCCGCAAAATACGAAAAGCTGACCCTGCGGCAGCTGAAAACAGCCCTTTTGAGCTCGTCGAACAGCTCCGCACCCGCCGTATTTTTGTGCCAGTCGGAAAAATCGACCTCGATCCAATTTGCGCCCTGCATCCGGAAAAGCCCGCCCAATTTGGTAAGCAGTTCATCGGTCCGGCTGTCTTCCGCTACAGCAAGGCCCTGCAGTGCCATCAAGATTTGCTCTTTTTCCTGCGGCGTCAGCAGCGATTTCTCCAGCACAAACTCCGGCAGGATAAAAATACCGCCGCCCTTTCCCTGCACAGTATAAATCGGTATCCCGGCAGCACTGATGGCATCCAGGTCGCGGTAAATCGTTCTTACCGATACTTCAAATTTTTCTGCCAGCTCGGGGGCCGTGGCTCTGCCCTTGTCCAACAGATGATACACGATTTTGAACAGTCTGCCCTGCTCCATACAGTGCCCCCTCGCATCACAACAAAAGCGCCGAAGATCTGCCCCGGCGCTTTCGCAAAAGATATTTTCTGTTACCGAATGAACATCGCATCACCAAAGCTGAAGAAGCGGTACTTTTCCTCAACGGCGACCTTGTAGGCGGCCATCGTCTTGTCGTAGCCGTAGAAGGCAGCAATCAGCATGATAAGGGTGCTCTCCGGCAGGTGGAAGTTCGTAATCAGGCCGTCGATGGCTTTCAGCTCGATGCCGGGATAGATGAAGATGCTGGTATTCCCGCTGCACGGCACGATCTTGCCGTACTTAGCCCAGACAGATTCCAGCGTGCGGCAGCTCGTTGTGCCCACGGCAATGACGCGGTGGCCCGCGGCGCGGGTCTCATTGATGAGCTTCGCCGTCTCCTCGCTGACGGAGTACCACTCGCTGTGCATCTGGTGGTCCTCAATGGATTCCTCATTCACGGGACGGAAGGTGCCCAGGCCGACATGCAGCGTGACCTCGGCAATGTTGACGCCGCGGGAGCGGATCGTATCCATCAGCTGCGGGGTAAAGTGCAGGCCCGCGGTGGGCGCGGCGGCGCTGCCCAGTTCCTTGGCGTAGACGGTCTGGTACTGGCTCTGATCCTCGAGTTGCTTCGTGATGTAGGGCGGCAGCGGCATCTTGCCGAACTCGTCCAGCTTCTCGTACAGTGTCTCGGTGTCGTAGGTAAAGGTTACATACTTATTGCCGTCAGGCAGCGTCTCATCCACCACGGCGGTCAGGCTGCCGTCGCCGAACTCCACTTTCGTGCCCGGCTGCATCCGCTTGCCGGGGCGGGCCAGGCACTCCCAGGTATCGCCCTTGACCTGACGCAGCAGCAGCAGCTCGCAGACAGCGCCTGTGGGCACCTTGGTGCCCATCAGGCGGGCAGGCAGAACCTTGGAGTTATTGACAACGAGCAGATCGCCCTTTTCAAGATAATGCGGCAGCTCATGGAATACCGAGTGCAGGATCTTATCATTTTTGCGGTCCAGCACCATCAAACGGGCGGCATCGCGGGGGTCGGCAGGCTCCTGCGCGATCAGCTCCTTCGGCAGGTCGTACCAGAAATCTTTTTTGAGCATTTTTGTATCATCCTTTTTTACTTTAAAGCGTTATTGCCTTGACATTCTTATGTGGGAATATTATAATGAATCCAAACACAGAGGCGCGAAGCGCATCAGTACCGGCTTTCATCATGCTCTGCCAGGGGCGAGAGCCGGGAAAGGGTTCTTCGCCGAAGAAAATGCGCGGCACGCATTTTCTGGGTCCGCAGCCGAACAGGTGCGGGACTGTCACGCTGTAAAACAGTGTGTTGCGCTGTGCTATATGCAATATGATATTATATTGCATTTTGTGCCGGTTTTCAAGCCGGTTTTTTTATTATCTGTGCAAATTTCCGTGGGAGCCGCATAGATATAAGGAAGGGTATCGCGAAAGGAAGGTCTCAGTCGGGATGAAACAGTACAATGTTGGTGTTATCGGTGCAACCGGTATGGTCGGCCAGCGCTTTATTACGCTGCTGGAAAATCACCCCTGGTTTAATCTGGTTGCCCTTGCGGCCAGCGCACGCAGCGCTGGCAAAACCTATGAGGAGGCCGTCGGCAGCCGCTGGTTGATGAAGACCCCCATGCCCGAGAGCGTTAAAAAGATGGTCGTGCTGGACGCCGCCAATGTGGAGGAGGTCGCCGCCAAGGTCGATTTTGTCTTTTGCGCCGTCAACATGAAGAAGGACGAGATCAAGGCACTGGAGGAGGCCTACGCCAAGGCCGAGTGCCCGGTCGTGTCCAACAACAGCGCGCACCGCTTTACCCCTGACGTGCCGATGGTCGTACCCGAGATCAACGCCGACCACGTCGACATCATCCCTGCCCAGCGCAAGCGTCTGGGCACCAAGCGCGGCTTTGTGGCCGTCAAGTCCAACTGCAGCCTGCAGAGCTATGTGCCTGCCCTGCATCCCCTTCGCAAATACGGCATCTCTGACGTGCTCGTCTGCACCTATCAGGCCATCTCCGGCGCAGGCAAGACGTTTGAGACCTTCCCCGACATCCTCGACAACGTCATTCCCTACATCGGCGGCGAGGAGGAAAAGAGCGAGCAGGAGCCGCTGAAGCTGTGGGGCCGCATCGAGGGCGACAAGATCGTCTCGGCCGAGTCCCCCCGCTTTACGGCCCAGTGCCTGCGCGTGCCTGTCTCTGACGGCCACATGGGCGCGGTGTTCGTGCGCTTTCAGAATAAGCCTTCTAAGGAAGAAATTCTGCAGGCCTGGAAGGAATTCCACGGTCCCGCACAAGATCTGAAGCTGCCCAGCGCCCCGAAGCAGTTCCTGCATTACTTTGAGGAAAATGACCGCCCGCAGCCCAAGCTGGACCGTATGCTGGAAAACGGCATGGCTGTCAGCATTGGCCGTCTGCGTGAGGATAACCAGTACGACTACAAGTTCGTCTGCCTGTCCCACAACACGCTGCGCGGCGCTGCCGGCGGCGCGGTGCTGCTGGCCGAGCTGCTGGCTGCCAAGGGCTATTTTGACTGATCGGCTGCGCATGGCAGCCTTGGTGTAAGGAGAATTCGTATGAAGAGACCCGTATTTACCGGTGCCGCCGTGGCGATCATCACCCCGATGAACACCGACGGCAGCGTCAACTATGACGAGCTTGGCCGCATCATCGACGACCAGATTGCCCACAGCACGGATGCCATTGTCATCTGCGGCACGACGGGTGAGTCCCCGACGCTGACCGACGAGGAGCACACCGAGTGCATCCGCTATACCGTCAAAAAGGTGGCAGGTCGCGTCCCGGTGATTGCGGGTACCGGCTCCAACGACACGAAGTACGCCATCTGGCTGTCCCAGCAGGCTGAGGCCGACGGTGCCGACGCACTGCTGCTGGTCACGCCCTACTACAACAAGACGAGCCAGGCGGGCCTGCTGGCCCACTACACAGCCATTGCGGACGCCGTGCATATCCCCTGCATCCTGTACAATGTGCCCAGCCGCACGGGCTGCAACCTGACGCCCGCCACGCTGGCCGAGCTTGCGAGGCACCCGAACATCAACGCCGTCAAGGAGGCCAGCGGCAACATCAGCCACGTGGCCGAGATCGCAGCGGCCTGCGGTGACAGCCTGAACATCTACTCCGGCAACGATGACCAGATCGTGCCGCTGCTGGCTCTGGGCGGCAAGGGCGTGATCAGCGTGCTGTCCAACGTAGCCCCGCAGTACACCCATGACATCTGCGCCAAATGGTTTGCCGGTGAGACTGCCGAGAGCCTGTCCATGCAGCTCAAGGCGGTGCCTCTTATCAAGGCACTGTTTGCCGACGTCAACCCCATCCCGGTCAAGTGGGCCATGAACCGCCTTGGCTGGAATGCCGGCGACTGCCGTCTGCCGCTCGTTGCGCCCTCCGCCGCAGTGCAGGCGCAGTTGGAGACTGCCATGCAGGAGTTCGGCCTGCTGAAATAATTTCACAGCCGACCCACTGCCATGCCGCGGGTCGGCTTTTTGCTTTTGCACGACTTTTGCATGAAAGGAACAATAACACATGACGGATATTATCATTCAGGGCATCTATGGCCGTATGGGCCGCGCACTGGTCGAGAAGATCGGTGCGCGCGAGGATTGCCGCATCGTCGCCGGTGTGGATCGCGAAGCCGGTCGGATCGGCGAAATCCCCGTTTACGCCGGGTTTGACGCACTGCCCTGCAAGGGCGTCATCATCGATTTTTCCTCACCCGCCGGGGCGGTTGCAGCAGCGCAGTACGGTGCCGCCAACGGTCTGCCCTGCGTCATCTGCTCCACCGGCCTTTCCAGGGAGGATGAGGCTGCACTGGAGGCTGCCAGCACCAGGACGCCGATCTTCCGCAGCGCAAACATGTCGGTGGGTGTCAACGTGCTGATCGAGCTGGCCCGCCAGGCTACGAAGATCCTGGGCGGCGAGTTTGACATTGAGATCATCGAGAAGCACCATCATAACAAGCTGGACGCGCCCAGCGGCACAGCGCTGATGATTGCCGACGCCATCAACACTGAGGCGAACGGCAAATATGAGTACGTCTATGACCGCACGCAGGTTCGCCAGAAGCGCGGCGCACAGGAGCTGGGCATCAGCTCCATCCGCGGCGGCGGCATTGTGGGCGAGCACGATGTGCTGTTCTGCGGCCCCGACGAGGTCGTGACGCTGAGCCACAGCGCGGGCAGCCGCGGCGTCTTTGCCGACGGTGCCGTACAGGCTGCGCTCTATATTGCTGCGCTGGCCCCCGGCTATTACACGATGACCGACCTGCTGCGAGGTAAACTGATATGCGAATGAACGGCAACGACCTTGCCGCCTGCGCGGTCATCGCACTGGGCGTCGGCGGCGTAGTTGTCGGCTCTCTGCTGGGCGTCGGCAATCAGGCTGTGACCCTGCCCGCGGTCAATCCACAGCCCGTAGTCGTGGATATGCCGGCAGAGCCGGAATCAACCGCTACACCGGAGCCGACCCCCGAGCCAACGCCCACCGTCGAGACCGTGCACTTTTCCGCTACGGGCGACGACCTGATTCACGATGGTATCTTTTTGCAGGCTAAGGAGCGTGGCGGCGACCACTACGATTTTGACGCCGCCTACGCAGCCATGCAGGGCTACTACAACCAGTTTGATGTGAACTGGCTCAATCAGGAGACGCTCGTCAACGACGAGTTCGCCGCCAGCGGCTATCCGATGTTCTCCACCCCCGGCGAGATCACCGACACGCTGTATAATTTGGGCTTCCGCGTCTTCAGTCTCTCCAACAATCACAGCTACGACAAGGGGGCGCGGGCATTGAGGCATCCATGGCACACTGGGCTGCCATGCCGGACGATGTGGTCACAATGGGCTTTTACAATCTGGAGACCTATGACAACTACGCCTACCAGACCGTCAACGGCATCACGTTCGGCTATCTCTCCTATACGGAGCACACCAACGGCCTGCCCACGCCGTCCGGCACAGGCTATGGCGTTGTGTATCTGGACGACCATGAAACGATTGCCAAACAAATCGCTGATATGCGCCCGAACTGCGATGTTCTTATCGTCAGCGCCCACATGGGCACCGAGGGCACGCACGAGGTCAACGACTTTCAAAGGGAGACTGCTCAGTGGCTGGCCGACCAGGGCGTCGATGTCATCATCGGCACCCACCCGCATGTAGTACAGAACGCCGCATGGCTGACCGGTGTGAACGGCAACACGACCTTCATCGTCTACAGCCTTGGCAACTTCATCAACGCGCAGTCCTCGCGCGATAATGTCATCGGCGCGATTCTGAACGTGTATTTTGATAAGACGACCCAGCCTGACGGCAGTGTGAGCATTGCCATCCGTGACCCGAAGCTGCACTGCGTTATCAGCCAGTATGAGGCCGGGTACAAGAATATCCGGGTCATCCCCTACAGCCAGTACACAGACGAACTGGGTGCAGCACACGGAGAGTTCACCCTCTCCCGCGAATACATAGAGAGCATGCTCCGCAGCACGATTGACGAGGAGTTCCTCACGTTAGATTGAATGAAAGGATGATTTTTATGTACGGTGTCAGCAAGATCAGCAGCGAGCAGAACATTATGCTCACCACCTTCCCCGGTGCCCAGTACAGCGCACAGAGCCTGGCCGAGCACCTGGACGTTTTTGCCAAGGCCGGTATTGTAGTCGATATGATCTGCCAGAGCGCGCCCCGCGGCTCCGCGGTGGATTTCAGCTTTACGACGAGCTATGACAACTTTGCCGCCGTTATGAAGGCTCTGCCCGCCGCAGCCAAGGCCAATCCCCCGCTGGTCTCCGGCGGCTACAGCAAGATCAACCTCTTTGGTGAGGAGATGGTCACCAGCTGCGGCGTCGCCGCCCATGCGCTGGCCGCACTGGCCGGTGCAGGTATTGAAATTGTGCTCATCACAACGAGCGACCTTGACATCTCCCTGCTGATCCGCCAGCAGGACGAGGACACCGCCCTCGATGCCCTGCATAAGGCGTTTGAGGTCTGAGCTATCCCCTTAAACAAAAAACGGGGCTGTTGCACATGTGACAGCCCCTCTTTTATTCGTAGAATCGAAAAATAAAAAGCATGTTTTTGTGAAAATAAAAGCATGTGCAACAGATTTCCTTGAAAATCAGAAATTTTCAATGGATTTGTGATGCACATGCTTTTTCCTATTGTTCGATTATATGTCTAATTCTTAGGGGCGATTCTGCACTTTCATCCAAAACGATGTGCAACAGCCCCATTTTTTATTCTGCCTTTTTAAAGCATTTTGCCGCCAGGAACGGCAGGAACACAATGGCGTACTGCACGGCGGCAGAGGCTACATCGCCCCAGCCGATGATTTGATTGGAAATATCCGCCGTACCGGTCCAGACCAAGACCATGCTGTTGTTTAGGTAGTGCAGCACCACGGGGAGCCAGATATTTTTGCCGCACTTCTCATACGCAAAGGTAAAAAATACACCGAGCGTCACGCAGACAACAAGCTGTGCGGCAATGCTCTGCAGTGAGGTGTCGGGGCTGTAGAAGAAAAGATTCAGCGGCAGATGCCACAGCCCCCACAGCACGCCTACCGCCAGTGCGCCGCGCCGTGCGCCGAAGCGGCCTTGCAGGGCTGGCGTCAGGTAGTAGCGCCAACCGTATTCCTCGCCAAAAAACGGCAGAAAGCTCAAAAAGAAGTTCGGTACAAGCACCACTGCCATAACCCACGGTGCAGATGTGCGCCAGTAGGCCAGATATTCAGCCCAGCTATCACCGCCCTGCATCGCCATCGAAAGAAAGACCATAGCGGTCTTGACCGCAAGGAAATAGACGCAGATGACAAGAGCCGTCAGCAGCTTGCCGTGCAGGCGCAGACCGTAGTCTTCGCGCTTTGTCTTTTTCTCGGTCAGCAGGAAGATCCAGCCCAGCACCGACGCGATAATGATGACAAAGTTTGCAATATTCAGCCAGCCCTCCTGCGGCAGGAACGCAGACAGAACGCTCATGGCGAGCATCAGCGCAGTGGCCGCGATGTGCAGGATGTAAAACCGCTTTGGCGTCCCCTGCCGTCTTGCCAGCAAAAACGCCAGCATAACGCCCGCTGCCGGGTAGAACATCTGGGCGTTGGCAAAAATCGAGGTGTCCCGCCCGTTTTGCAGGCAGATGTACAAAAGCGGCATCATCAGAAACGGAATTGCGTAAGCACAGAGCGCAAAGACAGTCAGCTCTTTTTTATTCGTTTTCATCGTCGTCCTCCTTTGGGTTTTCCAACTCAGCGTGTCGTTTTTTGTAAGCCTTCATGCTGAGCTGCAGCAATGCAAAGCACAGCACCCAGGTACAGACCCCCATGATGACCGCCTGCAGCACCGCAATGCCCGCGCCAAACTCTGCAAATTTGATAAGCCCCCACACAAGCACGGCAACACCGCCCACAACGGACACAGCGGCATTGGTTTTCGTGTTCGCCTTAAGGTGGCGGTCCCAGATACCGGCACGCAGATCACTTATGACCGAATAGGCGCACCCCAGCATAAAGATAAAAAATTCCGCCGCCATCTCCCGCGGGGTAAAGCCCAGCAGACTTTCGATGATCAGCGCCGCCAGCAGCAGCACCCACAGCGCCCAGAAGCCGCAGGACTCAATTTTTAAAAGGGTCTGCTTTTGCATTTCATCAAGATTGTCGCGCTTAAAAAATTCTTTTATGTTCATCGCTCATTCCTCCCAGAACAGCTCGTCCAATGTCTTGCCCAGCACCTTGCAGATGCTGCGGCAGAGGTTGATGGTGGGGTTGTACTCGCCTTTTTCGATTGCATTGATGGTCTGGCGGGACACGCCCACCGCCGCCGCCAGATCCGCCTGCGTCATATCGCGCACGGCGCGGGCGGCCTTCAGCTTCAGATTCTTTGCCATTGCCTTCGTTTCCTTTCCTCTTGCTGTGACTTTACTATAGCACGTGCCTTACATTATGTCAAGTATATATTACTTTTTGAAAAATAAACTTTCCCTACAAAACCCACGCTTGCGGCAATTCGCCCACTGTGCTATGATAGTTTTTATAGACTATGATAAAGGAAGTTTGGCTATGAAGTACAGCTTTCCCGCTTTTGAAAACGGCTTTATCCGTGCTGCTGCGGCCAGCCCCGCCCTGCGCGTGGCCGACTGCACCTACAACGCCGACCAGATCATCGGCGTCATGCGCGAGTACGCCGAAAAAAATGTGCAGCTGCTCTGCCTGCCGGAGTTTGCGCTGACCGGCTACACCTGCAGTGACCTGTTCTTGCAGGATACCCTGCTGCGTGGGGCCGAGGACGGCCTTGCCGCGATTTTGAAAGCCAGCGAGGGACTGAACGTCGTTGTCCTCGTCGGCCTGCCTGTGCGCCATAACGGCAAGCTGTACAACTGTGCGGCGGTGCTCTGCAACGGTGAGCTGCTGGGTCTGGTGCCGAAAGTACACCTGCCCAACTACGGCGAGTTTTATGAGAAGCGCCACTTTATCCCCGGTATGCGTGAGCCCGAGTGCATCGAGCTGGCCGGGCAGGAGACGCTGATCGGCACGAACCTTCTGTTTGCCTGCAAACAGCTGCCCGCCTTTGTGCTGGCAGCCGAGGTCTGCGAGGACCTGTGGTCTCCCATCCCGCCGAGCTGTGCCCACGCACTGGCCGGGGCTACCGTTGTAGCAAACCTGTCCGCCAGCGATGAAACCGTCGGCAAGGCAGCCTACCGCCGTGCGCTGGTCTGCGGGCAGAGCGCACGGCTGCTGTGTGCGTACCTCTACGCCGACGCAGGCCACGGCGAAAGCACCACCGACATGACATTTGCGGGCCACAACCTGATTGCCGAGAACGGCAGTCTGCTGGCCGACGCTGCACCGTTTGCGGGCGAGGATGCCGTGACCGAGCTGGACCTGGGCCGCATGGTGCAGGAGCGCCAGCGCAACACGACGTTTATGCCGGAAACGAACAGCTACGCCACTGTGGAATTTGAGCTGCCGCCCGTGGATCTGGCGCTGATCCGCCCTGTCTCCTGCACGCCGTTTGTGCCGCAGGACGCCGCGACCCGCGCCGAGCGGTGCGAGCTGATTCTGCGCATCCAGGCCGAGGGCCTTGCCAAGCGCATGGAGCACACCCACGCCAAGTGCGGCGTGCTGGGTATCTCCGGCGGGCTGGACAGCTGCCTGGCCCTGCTGGTGGCCGTGCGCGCCTGTAAGGTGCTGGGCCGCGACGCGAAGGATATTGTGGCCCTGACGATGCCCTGCTTCGGCACGACGAAGCGCACCCGCTCCAACGCCGAGATTCTGTGCGAGGCTTTGGGCGTGACGTTCGGCGAGATCAACATCACCGAGACCGTCAAGAGCCACTTTGCGGACATCGGCCAGCCCGCCGACAAGTACGATGTCACGTTTGAAAACTGCCAGGCCCGCGTGCGCACGCTGGAGCTGATGGACTATGCCAACAAGAACGGCGGCTTTGTCATCGGCACCGGCGACTTAAGCGAGCTGGCGCTGGGCTGGGCCACCTACAACGGCGACCACATGAGCATGTACGGCGTCAACACCGGCGTGCCGAAAACGCTGGTGCGCCATATTGTGCAGTACGTGGCCGACACCTGCGGCAATGACACGCTGCGGGACGTGCTGGTGGATATTCTGGACACCCCCGTCAGCCCCGAGCTGCTGCCTACCGCCGCAGACGGCACGATTGCCCAGCAGACTGAAAAACTCGTCGGCCCGTATGAGCTGCACGACTTCTATCTCTACTATGTGCTGCGCTTTGGGTTCAGTCCGACAAAAATCTACCATCTGGCCCGCACAGCCTTTGACGGCCGGTATGAGCCGGAGGTCCTGCTGGCGTGGCTGAAAAATTTCTACCGCCGCTTCTTTGCCCAGCAGTTCAAGCGCAGCTGTCTGCCCGACGGCCCGAAGGTCGGCTCGGTCACGCTGTCCCCCCGCGGCGACTGGCGCATGCCCAGCGACGCCTGCAATACGCTGTGGATGGCAGAATTAAAAAAACTGGAAGTCTGATCGCGTTACGCGCGTATAAAAATGCCCGGAACCACTTGCACGGTTCCGGGCAATTTTTATAGCTTTTTGATTTCGGCGTTCAGTGCGTCGTAGGTGTAGAGTGTGTTGAGCACCTGCAGCAGTTCCTTTTTGCTCAACCGCGGCGGCAGACCGAGGCGGCGCAAAAACACCCGGCGGTTCTCGGCGCTGTTGGCCGTGCCGGAGATGCCCCAGTCGTACAAATCGGTGTACGTGATGGAGCGCGACTGGGTCGTTTTCTGCTGGCAAGCAGTTTTACTTGCCAGGGCGTTTTCAAGGCCCTGTACAATCAAATCGTCGGATACGCCCTCGACGCCGAGCAGTCCCTCCTTGCCGGGCTCGGCCTTGCGTGACTCCTTGCCCGCAATCGCCGGGACGTAGGCCTGCAGGACATGCTCCGCGCCGACAAGACCCGTGACAAAGTGGCGAATCTTGAACCCAGCGGCGTCGGAGTCTGTCAAAATGATAAGCCCCTGCGCTGCAGCAATGCGCTTGAGCAGCCTTTGCAGTGCGCCGTCCTTGAACACCCGGAAGCCGTCCGTCGTCAGGATCGTGCCGTCCACGATATTGCTAAGGCGTGCGGCGTCGTATTTGCCCTCCACCAGCAGGGCTTGTTCCAATTTCAGCATTTATGCCCTCCCGGCCAGCGCCAGCTCACACAGCGCCTTCTGCATTAAAAGGTCGGCGTCCAGCTTGCTGCTTTTCAGGTCGGTGTCCAGTCTTTGCAGAATGTGCAGGCATTCCTCCAGCTGGGCACGCTTGAAGCGCAACGCGGTTTTTTCGGTAGAATTGAGGCGGTAATTCCAATTGCCCTTGTAGCCAAAGTCCTTGGCCACATCGCCGAGGCCCCGGCGGCTGCGGCGGCCCAGCAGCACGCGGTACAGATCCAGATAGTTGCTGATGAGTGCGCCGGTAATCATGATCGGCTCGTTTTGCAGCGCCAGCAGCGTTTTCAGCTTTTGCTGGGCCTTATCGGCCTGGCCGCTCGTCAGCAGCTTGACCATATCGAACGTGTCCGCGTCGAGCGTGACCGTGCCGAGCCGGCTGACCATTTCTTTTGTAATTGTGCTGTAGTTGGCCAGCGCGGCCAGCTTTTCCACCTCATTTTTAAGCAGGAACTGATCCTCGCCGCAGCGGGCCAGCAGCGCAGCTTCGGCGCCGGGGGCAAAGTCCGCACCGGCCTCCTTCGCCCAATCACGGGCCATGGCCTGTAAAGCCGCGCCCGTGGGGCGGTTGAGCTGTACACAGTAGCCGAGCTTCTCGCAGCTGGCAATGAGCTTTTGCTCCCGCTTGCCGGGGCGCAGTTTGCCGTAGCTTTCCTCGATGATGCTCGTCAGCACAAAGATGGCGTTCTCGGTGTCGGCCAGCGTGTCGCAAAGCTCCTGCAAATCCTTGTCGGAATAGGTTGACGGACGGATCAGCGGCATGAGTACCAGGCGTTTGCCGCCGAAGAATGAAATCGTACCGGCAGCTAGCACGATCTCCTCCACCGAGGGGGTCGGCCCGTCCAGCACCGTCGTCTCGGGGTCGTCGCGGTTCAGATATTTCAGCGTCTTCTGCGCCGCCGTGTGGACGAGCGCCTCGTCCGATGCGTAGAAATAGTAGAGCGCGCAGCCTGCCTTCAGGCGTTTTTCCAGCTCCTTTTCACTGTACAGCAATCGTCTGTGCCTCCTCCCAAATCATGCTGCGGCCCGGGCGCAGGGTCAGTCCGGGCGTGTCCTCGCCATAGCGCAGGGTGCAGCCCGCAGCGTCGTCCAGCCAGCGCGGTGCGGCAGCGGTGTACAAAATTGCGTCGGGCCGCACGGAATCGGACAGCGTGCCCGGTGCGCAGAGGACATCCACCCGCACCGGCTCTGCCAGCTCGAGCCTGCCTGCCCCCACGGCAATGTGCCGTTCCCCCACGCCCAGCACAGCGAGGTTTGCGCTTTTATTATGATACAGGTCCAGCGTCAATCCGTCAAGCACCGGACGGGTCGTAATGTCGGCAAGCTCCTGCACCGTCACGACCTCTGCCGCGGAAAATTCCATCTGCGTCGGCTTGGCGCGCAGGTCAACGACCAGCGCGGGCTCCTGTCTGCTGCGCCCGGCCAGATAGTTCTGCACGGCGCTCCAGTTGCTCTCCCCGCCGCGGAAGAACACCACAGCCTGCCCGTTCTGCACGCAGACGACGCAGGGATTGTTGGATGCGCCGACCAGATTGATCTGCACAACATCTCGCTGCATCCAGACACCCAGCCCCACGGCCAGCACTGTGCAGAGCGCCGCCGCGGGCAGATAGAGCCGCAGCCGCCTGGCATGCCAGAAGCAGACCGCCAGCGCGCCCAGCACAGCCAGCGCAAACAGCGTGTACCGCTGCGGCAGACAAATCGACGCAAACGGCAGTGCGGCGCAGCACCGTACCAGCCAGAGCAGCCCCTTGAGCCAGAGACTCAGCACGAGAGCGGTCAGGTTCGTGATTGCCGCCAAAAACGGCACGGCGCTGCACACCAGCAGCAGGATGCCCAGCTGCAGGGCGGGCTGGACCATCCAGACGACCAGCAGGTTGCAGAGCACCCCGACCAGGCTGGCCGCCATGCCGTGGGCCACCAGCACCGGCAGCGTGCCAAGGCTGGCAAGCACTGCCGTTTGCACAGGCTCTGCCACTTGGCATAGCGCCTTGACGGCGGCGGGCTTGTCCTGCGCTGCGCGCTGCTCGGTGCGGGCCAGTGTTGCCGCAGCCTGCACGCCCAGCACGGCGCAGAACGACAGCTGAAAGCCAAGGTCGCACGGCGCATAGGCGTTTTGCAGCCCCAGCAGGATGGCCGCAAAGCTCGTTGAGGTCAGCAGGTCGGGCGGCAGCAGGAAGAAGTCCCCCACCAGCGCCACCAGCAGCACGATCCCAGCACGCGATACAGAGACCGGCATTCCGGTCAGCAGCAGGTAAAACAGCGCCGCCGCAGCGCGCAGCAAAATCAGCGGCTTATAAAATTTCCATTTGCGGCCAAAGCCCAGCAGCCCGCAGAGCAGCGCCAGATGCAGCCCAGACACGGCCAGCAGATGCGATACCCCCGCCGTGCGGAAGGCCTGCTGCACGCTGTCATCCAGGCGGCTTTTGTCCGCCAGCAGCATGGCGGCCTCGATGCCGCCCAGCTGCCGCGGCAGCCAGCGGCGCAGTGTGGCCGACCAGCGCTGTCGAAGCCGATACAGCGCAAACCGCGGCGCGCGGCTGGCGTCCAGTGGGTGGTAGCTGCCCAGATACTCCGCCTGCAAATAGACACCCTTGCTTTGGCGGCTCAGGCGGTATTTGTTGTCGGGCAGCTCGGTCAGCGCAAATTTTGCAGTGAACCGCTCCCCCGCACTCTCGCCGGGAAAGGACGCGCACTGCACCTTTACGTTGGCCGCCCTGCCGTCAATTTCAGTCAGCCGCAGCGTACCGCGCAGGCGGCTTTCGCTGTAGGAAGCATCGGCGTCCGTCTCCACCACCGCCGTGCAGGTCACGGTCTGCCCGGCCAGTGCCTTGACGACGGGCCGCACCCATACAAGGGTAAACGCCAGAAACCACGCAAGACCGCACAGCGCACCCAGTACCGGGATGGCGCTGTCTCTGCGGCGTTTTATCCATAATAGCGCCAGGCATACCAAAAATGCCGCCGCGGGCACACAGACCAGCGGCGGCAGAATGGCCGCAGCAAGCTCAGCCCCGGCAAAACCGAGACCAAACCAACCGAGCTTTCGTTTCATTGCTTAGTGCAGGAAGAGCGGCAGCGGCTCCAGGAAGAAGATGTCGGTGCGCTTGGCAGCGTCGCCCTCAGCGAGTGCTGCGCAGCAGCCGACTACCGTGCCGGTGCTCTTGGCGGCCAGCGTTTCCAGTGCATGCAGGGAGCCGCCGGTGGAGATAACGTCATCCACGATCAGGATGCGCTTGCCGTCCATATACTCGATGTCCTTCTTGTCGATGACCAGCGTCTGCTTACCGGCAGTCGTGATGGACTGATCCTCGATGATGACAGGCTCACGCATATACAGCTTCGGACCTTTGCGGGCGGGGATCCAGTATTTGCCGCTCTGGCGCGCCATTTCGTAGGCCAGAGGGATGCCCTTGGCCTCGGCGGTCAGAATCACGTCAAACTCGGGGGCTTTTTTCAGCAGAGCTGCGGCGCATGCCTCGGTCAGCTCCACATCACTGAACATGATGAAAGCGGCAATATCCATGTGGTCATTGACCTTGCAGATGGGCAGCTCACGGGTCAGACCCGCAATGTGCAGTGTATAGGTATCTGCCATGTTAGTTTACCTCTCTTTATTGATTCACAAGTGTTTTGTGCAACGCCCGGCATCAGCCCGGAGGCCATGCAAGGCTGCGCTTGGCCAGCACATGAAAGTGCAGGTGCTTAACGCTCTGGCCGCCGTCCGCGCCGACATTGGTCACAACGCGGTAGCCGCTCTCGTCGACGCCCAGCTTTTTGCACAGCTGCGCAATGACCGCGTAGATGTGGCCCAGCAGCGCGGCGTCATCCTCGGTCAGGGCTGCGGCAGACGCAATGTGCTGCTTCGGGATGACGAGAAAATGCACGGGGGCCTGCGGGTCGATGTCGTAGAACGCCAGCAGCTTGTCGTCCTCAAACAGCTTGTTCGAGGGGATCTCACCTGCGGCGATCTTGCAGAACAGACAATCCTCCATCCGGAATCCCTCCTTTGCAGTGGATTTTATGGCAAAGAATTACTGATTCATTTCCGCCTTGACGATCTCGGGCACAGCGTTCAGTGCGTCGTCGATCTTGGACGTGTCGCGGATACCGGCCATAGCGAAGTCGGGCTTGCCGCCGCCGTTGCCGCCTGCGATAGCGGCAATCTTCTTGACGAGGGCGCCTGCCTTCAGGCCGCGGGCCAGGGCGTTCTTGGAAACGCCGACAGCCATCATCGTCTTATTACCGTCGCTGCCGATAAGCACGGTCACGGCGTTGGGGGCCTTGTCGCGCACCTTATCGACCATGTCGCGCAGGGTATCGGCACCGGTGCCGGTCAGGTAGGCGGAGACGATGCGCACGCCGTCGATGTCGGCGGCGTTCTCAAACAGGCCGTCGATCTTGGCGGCAGCCATCTGGGCCTTCAGGATTTCAAGCTGCTTGGCGGTCTCCTTCAGCTCGGCAGTCAGTGCCTCGGCGCGGGCCGGAGCGTCCTTCAGGTTGTTGGCCTTCAGGGCAACAGCAGTCTTGGCCAAAATCTCGGTGCGGTCATCCAGCAGATCCAGCACGCCGAAGGCGGTGGTAGCCTCAATGCGGCGGATACCGGCAGCCACGCTGGACTCGCTCAAAATCTTGAAGCAGCCGATCTGTGCGGTGTTCGTGACATGGGTGCCGCCGCAGAACTCGGTGCTCCAGCCGCCGGCGTCGACAACGCGGACGACACTGCCGTACTTCTCACCGAACAGAGCCATAGCGCCCATCTTCTTGGCTTCCTCGATGGGCAGGTTCTTGACGGTGACGGGCAGAGCCTCGTATATCTTCTCGTTGACGCGGCGCTCGACCTCGGCCAGCTCGGCGGGGCTGACGGCGCTGAAATGCGTAAAGTCGAAGTGGGTGATCTGGTCGTCCTGATAGCTGCCGGCCTGATGGACATGCCCGCCCAGGACCTCGCGCAGGGCCTTCTGCAACAGGTGGGTGGCGGTGTGGTTGCGGCAGATGGCGGCACGGCGCTTCTCATCGACGGAAGCGGTAACCTCGTCGTCAACGTGGATGGTGCCGTCCAGCAGCTCACAGGTATGGACGAAATAGCCCTTCGGGGTCTTTTTGACCTGGGTGACCTTCAGCTTGGCGTCGCCGCTGACAAGATAACCGTGGTCAGCGACCTGGCCGCCCATCTCTGCATAGAACGGGGTACGGTCCAGCACGACCAGCACGCCGTCCTTGGTCTCGCCCGCCTCGTCGGTGGCGATGGCATCGACGAGCTCCTCCCCGTCGGACAGAGCCAGAACCTTAGCCTTCTCGGACAGGGTCTCGTAGCCGTCAAACTGGGTGGGCTCGGCGGTCAGCTCACCGAACAGGTCGGCGCTCCAACCGGAAATATCCTTGGCCAGGCGCTCGGCGCGGGCGCGCTCACGCTGCTTGGTCATCTCGATGTGGAACGCGGCCTCATCGACGGCAAAGCCCGCCTCGGCGGCGATCTCACGGGTCAGGTCGAGCGGGAAGCCGAAGGTATCGTTCAGCTTGAACGCCTCGACACCGGACAGGACCTTCTCATGGGCCTCCTTCAGGCGGCCCATCATGCCGGTCAGGATGTTCAGACCGGCGTCGATGGTGCGGCCGAAGCGCAGCTCCTCGGTGCCGATGACCTTCTTGATGTAAGACTCATGCTCGCGCAGCTCGGGGTAACCGGCCTCGCTGGACTCGATGACCGTTTCGACCAGCTCGGTCAGGAACGGGCGGTTGATGCCCAGCATACGGCCATGGCGGGCGGCGCGGCGCAGCAGACGGCGCATAACGTAGCCGCGGCCCTCGTTGGACGGCAGGATGCCGTCGGAGGCCATAAAGACGGTGGCACGGATGTGGTCGGTAATCACGCGGATGGAGATGTCATCCTTCTCGTTCTCGCCGTACTTCTTGCCCGAGATGCGCTCGACGTGGTGCAAAACGGCGGCAACGGTATCGACCTCGAACAGGTTGTTGACATCCTGCATGACGACGGCCAGACGCTCCAGGCCCATGCCGGTATCAATGTTCGGCTTGGCCAGCAGCTCATAGTTGCCCTTGCCGTCGGCATCATACTGACTGAACACGAGGTTCCAGATCTCCATGAAGCGGTCACAGTCGCAGCCGACGCCGCAGGTCGGCTTGCCACAGCCGTACTTCAGGCCGCGGTCATAGTAGATCTCAGAGCAGGGGCCGCAGGGGCCGGAGCCGTGCTCCCAGAAGTTGTCCTCCTTGCCCAGGCGGACCATGTGGTCCTCGGGGACGCCGACTTCCTTCGTCCAGATGTCGTAGGCCTCGTCATCCTCCTGATAAACCGAGATGTACAGGCGGTCAGCGGGAATCTCGAGTTCCTTGGTCAGGAACTCCCACGCCCAGGGAATGACTTCCTTCTTGAAGTAATCCTGGAAGCTGAAGTTGCCCAGCATCTCAAAGAAGCAGCCATGGCGGGCCGTGATGCCGACGCGCTCAATATCCGGGGTGCGGATGCACTTCTGGCAGGTGGTCACGCGATGCCGCGGCGGCTCTTCCTGGCCGAGGAACCATTTCTTCATGGGGGCCATGCCGCTGTTGATCAGCAGCAGGCTGGGGTCGTCCTTCGGAACCAGCGGGAAGCTGCCCAGACGCAGGTGGCCCTTCGTCTCAAAATAATGCAGGTACTTTTCGCGAAGCTCGTTCAATCCGGTCCATTGCATAGGTGTTGTTCTCCAATCCATAAAATTGCGATGCAGGGTCCGCCACAAAAAATTACAGCCCACGCCCCAATACAGGGACGAAGGCTGTTATGCTTCCGTGGTACCACCCGGTTTGCAGCGCCGCAAGAATATAATACAACAGCACTGCCGCTTTGTGTCTGCGTTAACGCCGCAGGTACGCTCGGCTCTGCGCCGAAAGCTCCGGGGTGGCTCTGCCGTGCTTCCGCGTGAAAGCCTTGCACCAAACGGCTTTCTCTCTGAGGGACGGAACGGACGGCATTGGCCCTTTCATCGCTATTTTCCTTTTTACAGGCTTATTATATGCCGTTTTGCGCCGCTTGTCAACTGATTTTTCCGCATAAAAGGTCATAACTGCGCAAAAGCTAACGCAGAGAGGAGTGTTTTTTATGGCTGACGTTTTTCCGGAGGTCGGGCAGGTCGTGCTGACGAGCCTGCTGTCGCTGGCCGCGATGTTTATTTTCACCCGCGCGGGCGGCAAGCGGCAGATTGCGCAGATGAGTCCGTTCGACTACCTGAACGCCGTCACGGTGGGTTCCATCGGCGCAGAGCTGGCGACGAATCTTGAGCAGTGGTGGCGGCCTTTCTCTGCGCTTGTGGTCTATGGGCTGGTGACGTGGTTCGTGCACTACACTGCCTGCAAGAGCAACGCTATGCGCAGCCTTTGGAGCGGACGCAGCCTGATTTTGATGGACGACGGTGTTATCCTGAAAAGCAGCCTGCAGCGCGCTGCCATCGACGTGAACGAGTTCCTGGGTCAGGCCCGCGTGGCCGGGTACTTTGACCCGAACGAAATAGAAACGGCAATTTTAGAGACAAACGGCCAGATCAGCTTTCTGCCCAAAAGCTGCAGCCGTCCCCTGACGCCCGACGATATGCAGCTGCACCCGGACGCCGCCAGCACCTGGTATGACCTGATTATAGACGGCCATCTCATGCAGGACAATTTAAAGGCTGCAGGCCGCGACGAGCGCTGGCTGGACGCCCGGCTCCACGCGCAGGGCATCGGCCAGCATGGCGAGGTGTTTTACGCGGCGTGTGACAAAGCGGATGGGTTCTTTGCATGCAGGGTGCGCTAATAATCGAATATGTAAAAAAAGACCTGCCAGAATTTTCTGACAGGTCTTTGTGGTGGAGAATACCGGGATCGAACCGGTGACCTCTTGCATGCCATGCAAGCGCTCTCCCAGCTGAGCTAATCCCCCATAGCTGGCGTCGCCTCGGTGCGTTTGCTCCTGACGACGTTTGCTATTATAGCAAACCTTTTTTCAAATGTCAACAGGTTTTTGCAAAAATCTTATAAAATAAAAAGTTTCACAATGCCAAAAGGCCGCATTCCCTGCGGAATGCGGCCCTGCAAGCTGTACTTTTAGATGGAGATCGCTTTGGCGATCTCGATCATATCGCGGTCAATCGTCTTGTGCATAGACAGTGCAACGTTGACATCGTAGTCAACGATCTTGTCGCCGGAGACGGCAACAACACGGTTGTAGATGCCCTTGTCCAGCAAATCAATGGCGTGGTAGCCCATCAGCGAGGCGTTCACGCGGTCACGGACCGTCGGGGAGCCGCCGCGCTGGATGTGGCCCAGAACGGTTGCACGGGAGTCAACGCCGGTGGCCGCCTGGATCTGGTTGGCCAGCTCCTGCGCACCGACAACGCCCTCGGACACGATGATAATGAAGTGCTTCTTGCCCGTGACCTGGGTCTGGCGCATACGCTCGAGAATATCGCGCTCAAAATCGAACGGGATCTCAGGCAGCAGAACAGCCACAGCGCCGGTAGCGATACCGACGTTCAGGGCAATATAACCGGCATGATGGCCCATGACCTCAACGACAGAGCAACGGTCATGGCTCTGGGTGGTGTCACGCAGCTTATCGATGGCCTCGACAGCAGTATTCATAGCCGTATCGTAGCCGATGGTGTATTCGCTGCAGGCGATGTCGTTATCGATGGTGCCGGGCAGGCCGATGCAGGGAATGCCCTGGTTGGCCAGCGCACGGGCGCCCATGAAGGAGCCGTCACCGCCGATGACGACCAGTGCGTCGATACCAAGCTCCTTGCAGCGGGCAAGACCCTTGGCCTGTCCTTCCTTCGTCTTGAACTCCAGGCAGCGCGCGGTATACAGAATCGTACCGCCACGGTGGATGATCTCCGATACGCTGCGGACGTTCATTTCATAAACTTCGCCGTTGATCAGGCCGTTGTAACCACGCTGGATGCCCATCATGCGGTAGCCCTTGCTGATGCCTGCACGAACAATGGCACGCACAGCGGCGTTCATGCCAGGTGCGTCACCGCCGCTGGTGAGCACACCGATCGTTTTGATTTCCTTAGCCATAAAGCGAGCCCCTCCTATTTCGGGAACTATGGACCCGCCTGAACCACTACGATTTATTCAGGCGTGGTCATCACGTTACAATAAATTTTTAACAATCTCGCGACCATACACATTATACCACACTTTGCGCCCTGAAATTATGGATAAATCGCGCAAAACGTATGGATTTATTTTGCAGAGCGTTCAACATCCTGAACTTTTACACAGTCCTTGCCCAAAATGCGCTCCAATTCGGCGCGCAGAAGCGGGTCGTCCTTTACCGCCATGTGCCGCGCCAGCATGGCCCTGCCGGTATCTTGGAAGCGGAAATACACCCGCACCGTGCCCCCGTCGAAAATGTTGCAAAGCAGGTTTTCTACCTTGTGCATCTGCGCGCTGTCGCGGGAGGGTACGGTCAGGAAATACCCGGCGGCCCCTCCCCCGCTTGTCTCACGCTTGACGCGCTCCACGCGGTTCATGCCAAAGTTTTTACCGGGGTCGTAGGTCTCGATGGGCTGCACGCCCTCGACGATCAGGCGGGCGGCCTCGTCCTCCTTGACGGAGACGCGGCCATTGGCGACCACAACGGCGTTTTCCTGCAAGGCCGCGCGGCACTCGGCCAGGATGCGCGGGAACACCAGCAGCTCCATGCTGCCGGTCAGGTCCTCGACGGTGGTAAAGGCCATCAGCGTGTTGGACTTGGTGGTCATAATCTTGTTTTTGACGATTGTGCAGACAAGCGTCACCGTCTGGTTGTCAAACCGCTTTGCGTCCTCGCCCAGCAGCTGAGCAATCGTGCAGGTGGAAACCTGCGCGATCTGGGCACGGTAGGCGTCCAGCGGATGGCCGGACAGGTAGAGGCCGGAGACCTCCTTCTCCATTTTCAGCAGATCAGAGGCGGAATATTCCGGCAGGTTCGGGACCTTATAGTCGTTTGCGGGTCTCTCGTCCTCTCCTCCGCCCATCAAACCGAACAGGTCCATCTGTCCGTCCAGATTCTGGCGGGCGTCGGTCTCGACGCTTTTCAGAATACCCTCGACGCTCTCGAGCATACCGTGGCGGGTCGGCTCCAGAGTATCGAATGCACCGGCTTTGACGAGGTTCTCCAGCGCACGGCGGTTGAGACCCGTGCCGTGCAGCCGCTTGCAGAAGTCATAGAGGCTGCTATAGGGGCGCTCGGCACGCTCCTTAATGACGGCCTCGATCAGGTCGCGGCCCACGCTCTTGACAGCGTTCAGGCCAAAGCGGATCCGCTCGCCGTCCGCCGTGAAGCCGCCGCGCGACACGTTGATGTCAGGCTGCTGGACCTTTATCCCCAAGCGCTGGCACTCCGTCGTGTACTCAATGACCTTGGATGTGTTGTCGAGCACGCTCGTCAGCAGCGCCGCCATGAACTCATGCGGGTAGTGGCATTTCAAATACGCAGTCTGGAACGCCACGTAGGCGTAGCAGGCGGCGTGGGATTTGTTGAACGCATACGACGCAAAGCTGATCATATCGTCGTAAATTTCGTTGGCAATATTTTCCGGCACGCCGTTGGCAACACAGCCCTCGCACTCCTTGCCCGGCTCCTTGCAGCCGTGGACGAAGTGCTCACGCTCCGCCTCCATGACCTTGAGCTTCTTTTTACTCATGGCGCGGCGGACGTTATCAGCCTGGCCAAAGCTGAAGCCGGCCAGCTCGCGGCAGATCTGCATGACCTGCTCCTGATAGATGACAACGCCGTTCGTGACATCGACGATGTGCGCCATCTGCGGCGTCTTATAGGTTACATGGGACGGGTCCTTGCGGTTGCGCAGATAGGTCGGAATGGAGTCCATCGGGCCGGGGCGGTAGAGCGAGATCAGTGCGATAATGTCCTCGAGGTTTTTCGGGCGCATGCCGACAAGCACCTGCGTCATGCCCGTGGATTCAAGCTGGAAGATACCCTCGGTCTCGCCCTTTGCCAGCATCGCGTAGGTGTCGGGGTCGTCATAGTCGAGGTTCGCAATGCGGAAATCCGGGTCCTTGCGGCGCACGGCCAGCTCGGTATCATGGATGACCGTCAGCGTGCGCAGACCCAGAAAATCCATTTTCAAAAGACCCAGACGCTCGATCTCCACCATGTTGAACTGGGTCACGGGCAGGCCGTCGTTGGTGGACAGCGGCACATACTCGGTAGCGGGGTCACGGGTGATGACGACGCCCGCCGCGTGGGTGGAGGCGTGGCGCGGCATGCCTTCGACCTTCAGCGAGGTGTCGATCAGCTCATGTACCTGATTGTCGGCGTCGTACAGCGTCTTTAAGTCGGGGCTGACCTCCAGCGCCTTTTTCAGCGTCATTTTCAGGTCTGTGGGGATGAGCTTTGCCACACGGTCCACGTCCTGATAGCTCATGCCCATAACGCGGCCCACATCGCGCACGGCGGCGCGGGCGGCCATCGTACCGAACGTCACGATCTGGGCCACATGGTCGCGGCCATACTTCTCGTTGACGTAGTCAATGACCTCCTGACGGCGCTCGTAGCAGAAGTCAACGTCAAAGTCGGGCATTGAGACGCGCTCGGGGTTCAGGAAGCGTTCAAAAATCAGATTGTACCGGATGGGGTCTATGTCGGTGATGCCGACGCAGTAGGCCGCCAGACTGCCCGCGCCGGAGCCGCGGCCCGGTCCGACGGGGATGTCGTGGCTTTTGGCGTAGTTGATAAAGTCGTAGACGATAAGGTAGTAGTTCGTGTAGCCCATCGTCTTGACGACATTGATCTCATAGGTCAGACGCTCCTTCAAAGCGTCCGTGACCCTGCCGGGATAGCGGAGCTCGAGGCCGTCCCAGCAGAGCTTTTCAAAGTATTCCTGGTTCTCCATGCCGTCCGGGGCCTTGAAGTACGGCAGCTTTGTCTCGCCAAAGGTGAACTCGAAATTACACTGCTCGGCAATTTTGTTCGTGTTCTCGCAGGCCTCCGGCACCATCGAGAACAGGTCGTACATCTCATCGGTGGATTTCAGGTAGAACTCGTCGGTCTGGAACTCCATGCGGTCCACATCGTTGATGGTCTTGCCGGTCTGGATGCACAGCAGAATGCTCTGCATCTTGGCGTCCTCTTTTGTGATGTAGTGGGCGTCGTTCGTTGCGACCATCGGGATGCCGGTCTCACGCGCTAAGCGGATGAGCTGCGGCAACACGGCCTGGTCCTCCTCAAGGCCGTGGTCCTGCAATTCGATATAGTAGTTTTCCGCACCAAACAGGTCACGGTACCACAGGGCCGTCTGCCTGGCGCGGTCGTAGTCCCCCGCCAGCAGTGCCTTGGGGATCTCGCCCGCGAGACAAGCAGACAGGCAGATCAGGCCGTCGTGGTATTTTTCCAGCAGCTGCTTGTCGATGCGGGGCTTTGAGTAAAAGCCCTCGGTAAAGCCGGCGGAGACCATCTTGATAAGGTTCTTGTAGCCTGTCTCATTTTTGCACAGCAAAATCAGGTGGTTGTTGCCGTCGATGCGGTTGACCTTATCAAACCGGGTGCGGGTCGCTACATAGACCTCACAGCCGATGATCGGCTTGATGCCTGCGGCCTTGGCGGCGTCAAAAAACGCCACACAGCCGTACATGACGCCGTGATCCGTGATGGCACACGCCGTCTGCCCCATCTCCTTCAGTCGGTCAAACATCCGGTCAATGCGGCAGGCACCGTCCAGCAGGCTGTACTCGGTATGCACATGCAGGTGGGTAAATTGTCTTTGGGTCGTTTCAGGCATTCGTTGCTTCCTTTTCGGTAGGCTCCGGGGCAGCATCCAGACGGGCGGCGGCCTCCTGGATCTTCTTCATGCGGTGGGAAAGTCCGGCCTTGCTGACCGGCGGGTCAAACTTCTGCGCAAGCTTGGCCAGCGGCAGGTCTGGGTACTGCATCCGCAGCCTGGCGGTGTGGCGCAGGGTCTCGGGCAGGGTGTTCAGCGCCCCCGCCGCCTGCAACTTTTCAATCGCCAGCTGCACCTGCACGGCGGCATTCACGCTTTTGCTGATGTTGGCCGTCTCGCAGTTGGAAAGGCGGTTCGTCTTGTTGCGCATTTCATTATACATGCGCTGGTCCATGATGCGCATGGCCGCGCCGCCCGCGCCCATAAAGGTCAGCAGATCCTCGATATGATCCGCCGCCTTGATGTAGATCGTGTTCGCGCCCTTGCGCAGTGCGCGGTGCGGGTGGAAGTTATGCTCCGCCAGCATGGCCTCCAGCTGTTGGGAAAGGTAATGCCGCGTGGAGAGGAACTCCAGATTATAGCTCTTTTCGGGGTCTGTCATCGTGCCGCAGCACAGAAACGCCGTGGCGATGAACGCCTGCATACAGTTTTGGCATTTGAAGTTTTCCGGGCGGATGCGCAGGGTCGGCTCCTTGCCGGTGTGGCCAAAGAGCGCCAGCATTTTGGCGACCTCGTCAGGGTCCTTCACGCTGAACTCATACACGGGGCCGGTGGGGCGCTCCTTGCTGATGACCGTCCCCTGCACGCCGCAGCGGCGGTAGAGCTTTTGGGCAAAATGGGCCACGCCCTCATTTTCGGTTTGCAGAACAACGCCGCGGTCATCAAAGTATTTGCCAAAACAGGCCACCGCATACGCGGCGGCCATGTTGCAGCAGGGCTTTGAAATTTTGCGGCGCAGTATTTCGTTTTTCACTTCTTGAGAAAAGCTCAAGGCGGTGTTCTCCCTTATTATAGACTTCGGTTCACGTCGCGGTGCTGTACGCTGGGTGCGTAGCCGAGCTTCTCGCAAAATTCACCGATCTTACGCGCAAAGGTGATGGAGCGGTGCTTGCCGCCGGTGCAGCCCACCGCGATCATCAGCTGGCTCTTGCCCTCCTTCACGTAGAGCGGCAGCGCGTATTCGAGCATATACTCATAGCGGTGCAGCAGCTCTTGCGACTCCTCGGAGGCCATGACGTAGTCAACGACCTCCTGATCCAGACCGGTCTTGTGCTTGAGTTCCGGCACATAGAAGGGGTTTGGCAGGCAGCGCACATCGAGCACGAGATCTGCCTCCTGCGGCAGCCCGTACTTGAAGCCGAAGGATACGACCATCAGCTCCATCGGGCTTTCGCCCTTGTCCAGGAACAGGCTGCACACTCGCTCCCGGTTCTGCGCCGCCGAGAGCAGCGACGTGTCAATGACATATTTTGCCTTATCGCGCAGCGGCTGCAGAAGGCGGCGTTCCCGCGCGATGGCTTCGGTGATGGGAATTTTCTCGGCGGCGGCCAGCGGGTGCTGGCGGCGCGTCTCCTTGTAGCGGCGCTGAATGGCCGCATCGTTGGCATCCAGGAAAAGAATATCGTAGTCGATCTTCTTTTCATCAAGGTCGGCCAGCGCATCCTGCAGCTTTTCAATGCTGCGCACACCGCGCACGTCCATGACGACGGCAACGCGGTTCAGCTGGTTTTCGCCCTGCAGGGCGAAGTCCACGATACGCGGCAGCAGCGCCACCGGGATGTTGTCAATGCAGAAAAAGCCGATGTCCTCCAGCGCGTTGACAGCCATCGACTTGCCCGCGCCGGAAAGGCCGGTCACGATCAGAAAATTCATCTTCCCCACCGCTCTCTTATTTTACCACGCGAATTTCGCGTTCCAGCACAAAGCCGGTCCTGGCCTCAACAACTTGCCGGACCTGCTCGGTCAGTGCGACCACGTCGGCGCAGGTCGCGCCGCCGCGGTTGATGACAAAGCCGCAGTGCTTTTCACTGATCTGTGCGCCGCCCACGGTAAAGCCCCGCAGGCCGCAGTCCTCGATCAGCTTACCCGCAAACGCGCCCTGGGGCCGCTTGAAGGTGCTGCCGGCGCTCGGCCATTCAAGGGGCTGCTTTTCCCTGCGCTTGCCCAGCAACTCCTGCATACGGGCCAGCACGGCGGCTCCGTCACCGCGGTGCAGCACCACCGTGGCCGACAAGATGCACCAGTCGGGGTTCTGCTCAAAAATGCTCGTGCGGTAGCCCATGGCCAGGTCTGCCGCAGGCAGTGTGCGCAGCTGCAAATCACTGTCAAGGAAGGTCACGCTCTCCAGCACGTCCTTCAGTTCATTGCCGTAGGCACCGGCGTTCATATAGACCGCACCGCCCACCGTACCGGGGATGCCGCAGGCAAATTCCAGACCCGTCAAGCCCAGCGTCTGCGCCTTGCTGCACAGCCGCCCCAGCGTCTGCCCGGCCCCGGCGGTGATGCGCATCGCGTCCGTATCAAGGCCGGAGTTTTCCATCCCGGACAGGCCGCGCATGTCAATGACCGCGCCGTCAAACCCGGCATCGTCAAACAGTGTGTTGGAGCCGTTGCCGAGCAGGTAGACGCGGACACCGTTTTCCCGGCAGAGCTGCAGGGTGCGGCGCAACTGCTCTGCATCCCGGGGCGTACACCAGAAGGCTGCCGGGCCGCCGATCTTAAACGTCGTGTGGGGGGCCAGCGGTTCCCCCTGCGCAAAGGGCAGCTGCTGTGCCGTCAGCGCCGCGCACAGAGCCGTGATCGTCTGTTCCTGCATGGAAACCTCCGTAGTATCAGCGTTTTATCAAATAGAACTGCCCAGTGCGGCAGCGCCGATCACACCTGCATCGTTGTGCAGCTGGCAGGCGCAGATGACCGGGAACTTGCCGGTGGTGATGTTCCGGGTCTCGTTCTCCGCATAGGCGCGGACGGGGGCCAGCAGGACCTCGCCCTGGTTGGACACACCGCCGCCGATGCAGATGACCTCCGGCTCGAACGTGTTGATGACGTTGGCGATGCCGACGCCGACATACTCGATCCAGCTGTCGATGACCTTCCGGGCGGTCTCGTCGCCCTTGGCAGCGGCATCAAAGGCCAGCTTGGCGTTGACGTGGTCGATGTCTTGGGTCATCTTCCACATAATGGTGTTCTTGTCGGCCTGCATGGCGGCCTTCGTCTCGCGGGTCAACGCGCTGGCGGAGGCGTAGCGCTCCCAGCAGCCCCTGCGTCCGCAGGTGCACTGGATGCCGTCCTTAACAATGACGTTGTGACCCATTTCACCGGCGGCGAAGTTGAAGCCGCGCAAAATCTTGCCGCCCAGGATAATGCCGCTGCCGATGCCGGTGCCTAAAGTAATGACGACCGCATCGTTGTACCCCTTTGCACCGCCCGCAATGTACTCGCCGTAGGCGGCGGCGTTGGCGTCGTTCTCGACATAGACCTTGCAGCCGAGCAGGGCCTCGAGGTCAGGGCCGAGGTTCCAGTCGTAATAGCCGAAGTTCGTGTTGAAGCCTACGAAGCCGGTGGTAAAGTTCACGCTGCCGGGCGTGCCGATGCCGACATATTTGATGTCGGCAAAATCGACCTTATTATCCCGGGCCACGGTGCGGCACAGGTCGGCCAGTGCCTTTTCCAGATCCTCCGCCGGGCGCGGCAGACGGGTGGCCCAGGTCAGCTTGCCGACAATCTCATAATTTTCGTTGACAATACCGGCGGTCATTGTGGTGCCGCCCAGATCGATACCAATCGTGTATTTGCTCATAACAGAATTCCTCCTATTTCTTCTGCACAGGGCTTGCCGTGCAGTTGTAATTCCTGTACCAGATTTTCCCGCGTCGCGTTCACGATCAGCTCCTGCGGGAACTGCATTTCCTCCAGCATGGCGTAGAGGGCCGTCAGGCCGTGCTGCAGCTGGTGGGTGCTGTGGGCATCACTGTCCACTGAAATATGACAGCCGTTGGCAAGGCAGGCCCGCAGCAGGGCGCGCATATTGGGGATGCCGTCCCTGCGGACGTTGAACGAGTTGCCGTTCAGCTCCACGACCTTGTGATTTCGGGCAAATGCCTTCGTGACAAGGTCGTAGTCATAGCGGTAGTTTTCCTGCTCGGAGTGACCGATGATGTCGACATAGGGGTTCTCGGCCACAGCCAGCCAGAGGCGGTTAGCCTCCCTGCGAGTCAGCAGACCCGGCACGCAGGAGCTATGGATGGATGCGACGACCCAATCCTGCGCTTTGAGCTGGCTTTCCGAAAGGTCCAGCCCGCCTTTGGTGTCCATGACGTTGGCCTCCGCTCCGTAGAGCATGACGACACCGCCGATTTCCCGGGGCATCGCGCTCCAGTTCTGGAAGTGCCAGGCGTGGGGCGAATCCGGCATGGCGGGCGCATGGTCGGTCACAGCCAGCGCGCAGTAGCCGATCTCCTTAGCGGCTGCGGCCATTTCCGTAAAAGTATTGTATGCGTGCGTTGCGCACAGGGTATGCGTGTGCAGGTCTGCGATCATCTGCATGGAACGGAAAAACCTCTTTTATTTTGTAATGTCGTCTGCCAGGCCCAGCTGGGTCAGCAGTTCCTTGGCGGCGTTGTAGCCCATCTCCTTCTGGCGGTTGTTGATGGCAGCCGTTTCCAGAATGACGGCCAGGTTACGGCCCGGCATAACGGGAATGAGCATGCTGGGCACCTTGACACCGAGGATGTCGTAATACTCCGTCTCCAGGCCCGTGCGGTCATAGTTCTTGGTGCGGTCCCAGGGCTCGAGCTGAACGACCATCTCGACCTCGACGCTCGAGCGGACCGAGCCGATGCCGAACACCCGCGCCACGTTGATAATGCCGATGCCGCGCAGCTCAATAAAGTGGCGGATGTTGGCGGGCGCGGTGCCCAAAATTTTGCGGTAGGATACCCGGCGCAGCTCAACCGCATCATCAGCGATCAGGCGGTGGCCGCGCTTGACGAGCTCAATGGCCGTTTCGCTCTTGCCGACACCGGAATCGCCCAGAATCAGGATGCCCTCGCCGTAGACCTCGACAAGCACGCCGTGGCGGGTGATGCGGGGGGCCAGCTCGGTGTTCAGAGTCGTGATGAGCTGCCCCATCAGAGCGGACGTCATCTCGGTGGACATCAGGATCGGTACACCGTACTGCTTGGCAAACTGCATCATTTCCGAAAGCGGCTGCATGCCGCGGGTCAGCACGATGGCCGGCGGCTGGAAGGAGAACAGCTTTTCCAGATGGGTGTTGCGCAGTGAGGTGGACAGCTCATCCAGATAGGACATCTCGGTCAGGCCGATGATCTGGATGCGTTTGCTGTCAAAGTTTTCGTAGTAACCGGCCAGCAGGATGCCCGGACGGTAGACCTCGGTGGCTGTGACCTGAATTTTATCCAGCTCACAGGGGGTGTAGGCAATCGTCAGGTTGGCTTCCTCGGCCAATTTTGCAAGGGAAACAGAGAATTCGGACACAGTGGAACGCCCCTTTCCTAGTTTCAAACATTATTTTCTATTATACCGTACCCGCCCGTTTTTGTACAGAGGGCGCGGGCGCACAATGTTAAAAAAATACCCGCTGTTTTTGTGGAAACAGCGGGCAGAGTTTTATATTTAGGGGCGCAGGGCGGCAAGGGCGGTGCGCAGCGTCCTTTGCAGCCAGAGCAGCGCGTGCGCCGCGGCAAATGTTGCGGCCAGATAGACGACAAACAAAAACGCCGTGTCCCGGCGGGACAGCACCGCCAGATCAAAGTGTGCGGCCAGCTCCTGGATCAGAACGTGATGCACAAGGAACACCGCGTAGGATATTTTGGCAAGCTGTGCGCCCACCGCGCGGGGCCACGGGCGGTCCAGCAACGGGGCCGCCAGCGCCAGCAGAATGAACACCCCGGCACCGGCCAGCGCGCAGGTGATCTTACCGTCCCAGGGCTGTGCCAGCACGGCCCCCGCCAGCAGCAGCGGGGCCAGAATATACCGTGTGCGTCCGGCGAGCGTTAAAAACGTCATGCCGAACAGAAATTCCGGGATATGCACGGCCACAAGCCGCGCGTCCCAGCCCAGCAGGTGCACCGGGATGCAGACCGCCAGCGTCAGCGCCCAGGTCAGCCTCGGCCTTTTGCGCAGCCCCCGCTGCAAAAGCGGGAACAGCAGGTATAAAAACAGGATGCTGCCGAGGAACCACTCGCCCACACAGGCAAAGTCTGTTCCGACCCAGCCCGCGGCAACGGCAAAGTTGTCGAGACCCAGAAGCGTCAGCACCAGCGTGACGGTCCTGGCCCCGCCGAAGCTGCCGGGGTGCGCCACAAACCGATAGCTGAACACGACGAACCACGCGAGCCAGAACAGCGGGTAGACAGCCCTCGCGCGCTTTTTGTAAAACTGCGCAGGGTTCTGCTCCGCCGGGACGGTCAGCGCCAGCGATGCGCCGGACACAATGAAAAACAGCGAGGAGCCGAAATCTCCCAGATAAATGCCCAGCGGCAGCGTGCTGGTAAAGAGCTTGTGCGGCAGTGTAAAATACCCCGTGACCGTCGCGTTGAAATGCACGATCAAGATGCAGATCAGCGCTGCGGCACGGACAAAATCAAGATAAAACAGGCGTTGCTTTTTGATGGGTGGTCTCCCCTTTTACTTTTGCAGTCTGTGCTTGACGAGCCGCCCCAGCTGCTTAGCTACAGCGGCAGGCTGAGCGGCGGCGGTCTCATACTCATTTAAAATATCCGCCCGCGCCGCAGACCGGGTCAGCGGCTCAAAGGCGGCGGCATAGGCACCGTTTTTCTGGGCGGTCAGGGCCAGCTTCCAGGCGTCACGCTGGCTTGTGCAGGCGGGGATGCCGTCCGGGAAGGCAGACTCCCTCACAAGCACCCAGCCGCAGTTGGGCGCGGGCGGCGGGTCACTGCCGACGGGCACAGATACCTCCTGTGCCAGTGCGTCCTTCTCCCGCAGCCAGGCGGTACGGCGGGCGGCGGTGCAGCCCTGCCACAGCGGCAGAGAGGGACTTAACACGCCAAGCATCGGATTTTTTTCAAACAAAGCAGCAGCTTCTGCCAGCAGTGTGTCCGCGTTGGCGGCTGCCTGCCGGTTATACCAGTCGGTCACGGGGTCCGCGGCGGGCTGTTCGTAATGAAGCAGCCGCAGGCCCAGCTCGTTCAGGTCGGGCGTTTCCCCTGTCGGTGCGCCGACAGGATAGCACCAGTGCAGGTTTTGGGCAAGGGCTGAAAGCGGCTGTGTTTTTAACAGCGAGACCAGCAGCAGCTCCAGCGGAAAATCCGTATAGGCCGTCACATAGTCGCATAGCTCCCGCGCGGCGAGGCCGTCCGTGCGGCGCAGTTCATCCGCATAGGGCGTGAACAGGCTGCGCCGTTTGAAAAACGGGCAGCCGCGGTTTGCCAGCAGCTCCCGCGGGCAGGCCATAATGGGGTTTACAAAAACCGGTTTCAGGTCGTCCGTCTGCACGTAGGTATCCCAGGCATAGCCCCTGGCGGCAAAATACGGCGTGAACCGCGTTTCGTGGCGGATGATAGACTGCTCGTAGCTGGTCGGCAGTGCCATTTCCTGCCAGTAGTTCCAGAAATCGTCACTGTTGAACAGCCGCGGGCGCACCGCAATAAAATGGGATTGCAGATGCTCGGGCACTGCGCCGCCAAAGCGGCGGCTCTGCATGGCGTAGTGGCGGGTCAGCCCCCAGAAGTCCAGCTCCGGGCGGGCGTCCATCGCGGTGAACATCGCCGCCAGTGAGCAGACCGGCCCGGCCAGCGTGTAGTTCATCAGGACGATCTCCTCATACTCGGCCAGCTTCTCCCGGCCCAGAGTCAGCAGAGCCTCCCTGTATGCGCCGACGTCGAAACCGACGTTTTCCCGTTCGATGCGGCCCGCACCGGACTGGCGCACCCAGACGCGGTCCGCCGGGGCAAGTGTACCGTTGGTGACGAATACGACCCTGCCGTATTTCTGCACAGCCTGTACGGCAATGCGGCAGGGCGTATCGATGCAGCCCGCCGGGTCATAGTGGAAGTAGATGACCAGTCGTTTCATGCGTTGTCAGTCCTCATAGGGGCCTTCGTGGGGGCCAAAGATAGCGCGCTTGGTGTTGATGATGACCTTGTAGGAGCCTGCGGGCAGATTGTCCCGCAGCCAGTTGCGCGCGTGACGGCGGCGGCTGTCGGAGTACGGGCCGTAGTGGCTGAATAGGTGGTGCTTTTTGTAGGCAAAGCCGGTGGCCGAGCTGACCGCACCATAGAAGGTCGTGCAGTCAAACACGCGGGCCAGCGGGCGGATCACGCCGCCCGCGTAGGCCTGCATCGTATCGTTGTGGGTCACGGCGTAGCTCTTGCTCATGACCACTGCCGGGTAGTAGCCAGCGCTCTGGGCCACAAACGGATAGATGCGCTCAATGGCATGGCTGATCGTGCCGTCCTGGGGCAGCGGCTCGGGCGGGAAGTCCGAGTGCTGCCAGCCGTGGTCAAACAGCGGTGCCAGTGCCTTGGGGCGGAACCAGAACACACTGCCGTAGGGCGCAATGGGCGATTTTTCACCGGAAACAGGCGCATCGATACCAAGGTCTTTCATCAGCTTTTTTGTGTTCTCAAAGTTCGGGCCCCAGCCGCCGGAGCACATATTCATGAAGTAAAGTCCGTGCGTCGGGTACGGCGGGCAGAGAATGCCGAGGTACGGGTCCTTCTCAAACTCGCACAGCACATTCAGCACATGAGCAGCGTTTTTGCAGACATTCTCATTGCAGACATAGCCAAAGCTCGCGCCGACGCTGCCGGGGCGGGTCTGGATGGCTTTTTTGTCGTGCATGAAGCATGCGTAGTCATAGTCCCGCAGCTGCGGGGCCAGGTCACAGAGGAAGGCGCCGACGTCGCGGCCCTGGTTCTCCACCACGGTCACGGTGACGTTGCGGACGTTCAGGTCCGCAAAGGCGGCCTCGATCTGCGGCTTCTTATCAGCACTGCTCGTCGAGATGAAAATATCCGTCTCTGGCGGGAACTTTGCCGCAAACGCCTTGCTGGAATCCAGCATATCCATGAAATACAGGTGCATGGCCAGCGCAATGCGGCGGTTTTGGCGGATGCTCTGTGCCGTTGCCTCGTCCAACACCGTCGGCTCGATGATGCGGGTCAGCGCGAGATTGCGGGTGAAATCGTGCGGGTGCATCGTGCGGATCATGTTCTTCCAGATGAGGTCCATCGGATAGTCCGTCTCGTCCCGCAGATAGTCGTACAGTTCCTGCACCGGCTCACCTGCCGTGTCGTTGAGATAGGCCTCCAGCTCGTGCATAAAGCTGCGGCGCTTGAACAGCGGGCATTTTTTCTCCCGCAATAAAAGCGTCGGGCAGACGAGCAGCGGATAGTCTGTGAAGTCCTTCAGGTCGTCGGTTTTCACATAGACATCCCACTTGAAGCCCTTATCCTCAAACTGCTTGGTGAACACAGCCTCGTATCGCTGCACCGAGTCGGTGTAGCTCTCGATCATCGGCATGTTGTCCCAGTAGGCCTGCAGCTCCGGGTTCTGCACAAAGCGCTGACGGTAAACGATGAAGTGAGACTGGATGTGTACGGGCAGATAGTTATACAGGTGCTTGCCCTTGAAGGGGTTCGACTTGGCACCGTGGTGGATGGACAGGCCCCAGAAATCGAGGTCCTGATTCTCCCACATGGCGTCGAACATCTCTTTCAGCGGGCGCACAGGACCCATCAGGGTGGAGTTCGTCATGACGATCTCGTCAAATTCCGAGAGCTTCGCCCAGCCGTAGGAATCCAGCGCGGTCTTGTACGCCCAGACGTCAAGACCCTTGTTCTCGCGCACGATGATGTTGTCGGTAAACTGCGAGAAGGCCGCGCGGCCTTGCTCGCTCAATTTGCCGTTGCAGACAACGACCAGCTCGGTCAGGTTCTTATTCAGGTCGGCAAGGTAGTAGGTGATAAAATCATCCACGTCGCCGTTTTTTTCGTAGAAGAAAAAGATGCCCAATCGTTTCATTGCGTTTTTCCTTTTTGTATGTTATGCACGCTTGCAGGTATCGTTTGCCAGAATGCAGTTGATTTTTGTCGGGTCGCCCCAGGTGCCCGGGCTATCATACGGACGGTCCGGGAACGCGCCGTAGTCGAGCTTGATCTTGTAGTTCTTGTCGCGCAGGAACTGCTCCACGCGGTCCGCCAGACTCATCGGCTTGCCGGTGCAGACATTGATGATGCCGTTGATCTCCTCCTGCACACTGGCGGCCACGATCATGTTGGCCAGTTCGTCCACGTCGATGAAGTCATAGAGGTTGCTGCCGCTCGTGAACGGGAAAGTCTTTTTGCCGTCCTGCTCGGCCTGGGTGATCTTGGCAAAGATCGAGCTGCCGTGCGCCTCGTCACCGGTGATATAGTATGCGCGCAGCCAGTGCAGCTTGCAGGGGGAATCCGCCAGCGTCAGCATCATGCTCTGGCGCAGGGCGTTCTTGGCAATGCCGTACTGGCTCTGCGGCTTGCAGGGCGTGTTTTCATTGATAGCACCCTCCCAGTAGCCGACCTCGTGCATCGTGCCCATGATGCTCAGGTCCTTCAGGCCGCCGTCGATCAGCGTGTTCAAAAACGTCACATGGCTGGACAGATCCTTCATGTGGGCGGCGGAATTATGGCGGAAGCCGTCGCGCCAAGCCAGATGGATGCAGACGTCCGGGCTGCCCAGCTTGCGGTACAGGTCGGCGTCACCGCCGAACAGCGGCACATCGCAGAACTCAGCGCGCTCGTCGACGCCCTTGAAGTTAAAATCCGCCGCAATGACGCGGTAGCCGCGGTCCAGCGCATTTTTTACGACATGGCGGCCAATGTAGCCCGCTGCACCGGTAACAAGAATCGTTTTCATAACTGTTCCTCTCTGACCGGCAGCAGATCGTAGAGCTTCTGCAGCCGCATCTGGTATAAAAGCAGTGCCATTGTTTGTTTTTTTTTGTGCCCTGCGTCGTGCAGGGTGTCCAGCAGGCTGCCCGGGTACGGGGCCAGGGCAGCCCGCAGCGTGCGCCAGGCCTTGCGGCGCAGCACGCCCGGGGCGTGTGCGTCGCGCAGCTGGTGCATCAAAAAGGTGACGGCCTGTGCGCGGCGGTCCTTCCAGACGGCCTGCAGCTCCTCCGGGCCGCACCAGCGCTGGGCGGCGTGGAATTCAGCCTCCATCCATGGCTCCAGCGCCCGGATGCGGCCCAAAAGTGCCTGCGCTGTGTGCGCGCAGGAGGTGCTCTGCGCACTCTCAAAATGGCGGTAGACGACCTGCGGGATGTAGACCGCCTTGCCGACGCGCCGGTAGGCTGCGGCGTTAAAGACAAAGTCCTCCAGCCCGTAGCTGCACCGCTCATTGAAGCGCAGCCCCAGCAGCGCCGTGCGGCGGTAGAGGGCGTTCCATACAAACTGCGGGCCGCTGTTCTCCAAAAAAGCACCGTAGCTACCGCCGCGGCCCAGCGCTATCGTGCAGGGGCTTCCGGCAGGGTGCGGCTGCTCGGCAAAGGTACCGTCCGGGCGCTGGCGCAGCAGCTCATAGCCGCCGCGCACAAGGTCGGCGCGGGTGTCCTCTGCCGTCTGCAAAAGCAGGTGCAGCGCTCCCTGCCAGAACAGGTCGTCATCGTCACAGAAGGTGATGTACTCCCCGCTCGCGGCCTCCATGCCGCGGTTGCGGGCCGCGCAGATGCCGGCATTCTTCTGGGTGATGACGTGGATGCAGGGGCACTCGCTCGCCAGCGTGTGGCAGAGCCGGTCCGTGCCGTCCGTCGAGCCGTCGTTGACGATGACGATCTCGAGCTCCGGCACCTGCTGGGAAAGGATGGATTCCACGGCGGTGCGCAGGGTCGTCTCGGCATTGTACGCCGGGACGATCACGCTGATCTTGGCCATGGGGGTACCTCCTCGCATTATTTTTTCAGTTTCAGATATAATTTTCCGTAAGGCAGCGGCAGCGGTACGGCACGCTGCAAAAAGCCGATCTTCCAGCGTGCCTCTGCAAAGTCACGCCTTGCCTGCCGCGGGTGGATCAGGTAGTGCGCTGTGTGCTGCGGCGCGGCCAGCGGATAGGTGCCACCGTCCTCAACCGTCAGGTCACCGAGCAGATCCAGCTGTAAAGCTGTCGGGCTTTCCACCAGCCGCAAAAACGGGGCAATGGCCCGCTGCGGCGGAATGGGCTGGCCGTTCAGCACGCTGTCCCGCCAGGCGGCGGCAAAGCGGCGCACGCCGGATTGGATCTGTGCAATGCGTGGCTCTGCGGGCTGCCTGGCCGTGCGCACACGGACGATGCCCCCCTTCTCCGCGCAGTAGCCCAGCGTGGCCCCGACATCCTGTGAGAGCAGGCGTTCGAGCATCGGCTGACCCGCCCAATACAGGCGCGGCGCTGGCTTGCCGTCAAACAGGAATACTTCCGTTTGGTCGGGCGCAAAGCGGGTGCGCAGCCGGTCATCCGCCGAGAGCTGCAGCCCGTGCAGCGGAAATTGCAGCAGTCGCTCTAACAGCAGCTGCGTTGTACCGCCGCTGCCGATGTCAACAAGGAAATCGCCGGGGCGGATGCCCTGCGCAGACAGATAGGCCGTGGCCGCGTCGGCGGCGTCCGGGCGGGGCAGCTGCCGAAAAAAGGCGTGCAGCGCTTCCCTGTCCGGCTGCTTCAAATCAAACTGCCTGTCCGCCAGCTCCGGCGGGCAGGTCGTGCCGCAGTATTCGGCGATCTGCGCACCGGTCAAAGTCTGCCGCGGCAGGGCGGCCAGCACTGTGGCCCAGTCCCCCGCCGCCAGAAACGCCGGAGCCAGGCTGCGGCGGGAGACCTGTAAATAGCCGGTCTCCTCCTGCGGGTAGAGCGTGTGATAGACGTCCCGCATCAGGTACATATCGCGGGCGAGGAAATACAGCCGGGCCTCCGGGCGGGCGGCACGGCGCGCGTGCAGCCATTGGCAGAATGCCGCTGCCAGCGGTCCCAGCACGGAAAAGCCGAGAGACTCACCGTCAGATCGCTGCTGCGGCAGACGGTTTTCCACAAAAGCCGCAGCGTTATCCGCAGGTGCAGGCGGCGTCGGCAGATGCCAGGCGGTGATGCCCGCCAGCGCGGCCCCGGCCACATCGGCGCGCCAGCTGTCACCGATGAAAAGCAGCTGCTTCGCCGTGAGGCCGGTTTCCTGCAAAAAGCGCTTGAACAGTCTGCCGCTGCGCTTCTGCACGCCGTAAGTGCAGGAGACAAAGCCGCCGTCAAAGCATGGATAGCCGCAGCGGCGCAGCATCGCGTCGATCTGCGTCTGCGGCAGGTACATATCGGAGATATAATAGAGCTTTTTCCCCTGCTTTTTAAGCGTTTGCACCGCATCCAGCACGGGCTTGTTCGCCGCACAGGCGGCCAGTTCTGCAGCGCACTCCGCCGCTGCGTCATAGCGGGCAAGGCAGGGGCGGGCGTAGATTTCAGCCAGCGTTGCTTCCCCGCTTTGGGCGGCGCGGGCCTCACGCTCGGCCCGGATGCGGGCAGCGTAAAAATCGTCGCCCATCAGGCGGAAAAGTCCTGTCGGCACAGCAACGTCGCGTTTTATAAGCGTGTCAAACACGTCAAAGGCGACGGCGTCAAAGTGCGCAGCCTTATGGCAAATTTGTTTTGTCAGGTTCATGGCAGGTACGGTATCTGCGGGCGGAACCGCACCCCGGCGGCAAAGCCCTTCCAGATGATTTTTATGCGCTCGGCGCGGCAGCCCTGCCTGTCGCGCAGGACCTGTACGGTGTGCCAGCTGTCCTTGGCCAGCAGCCATAGCCAGCCGGACAGTCCCTCCCGGCGGTAGAGCACCACATCGTTGCGGTAAAAATAGCGGTAGCGTGCCCAGCGGGCGGGCACATCCCTGGCAATGTTCACGACACTGGGGTTCTGCATGGCGTGCACGACCCGGCTGGCCGGGATGACATAGCAGGGCTTTGCGCGGGAAATGCGGCGGGTGTACTCCCAGTCGTCGGACCAGATGAAGAACTCGGCAATCGGCAGGCCGAACTGCCGCACGGCTTTGGTGCGCAGGAACAGCGAGACAAAGCTCGCCATCACGGCGGGGACCTCCGCCGCATCGAAGCCGTCAATATCGCGGTACATCGTTTTGCGCTGCAGGTTCATCGGCTGGTCGGTACCGTCCGGGGCGAGTGCCCTGCTGGACAGCCAGCCGCAGCCGTCGCCGTGGGCGGCATCGGCGGCCAGCAGGGCGGCCAGCGCGTCCGGCTCGGGCAGCGTGTCGTCGTCCATGATCCAGACGGCCTCACACCCCAGCTCCGCCGCGGCGCGGATGCCGTAGGCAAAGCCGCCCGCACCGCCAAGGTTTTCCCCCGGATTGCGGCAGACCAGCCCAGGCATTGCCAGCGTCTTTATATAGTCCGCCGTGCCGTCAGTGGACGCATTGTCCACCAGCAGCACCGTAAAGCCCTGCACGGTCTGGGCACGCAGGGCGGACAGGCATTGTTTGAGCAGCGGCAGACGGTTGTAGGTCACGACGATGGCCGTGACATTTCTTGCGTCAAGCATCTTTTTTCGGGAAGAATTTGCGCTTGAGGAAGGCTGTGCCCTTGTGCAACCAGTTCTGGTGCTCCATGTAAACGATGCTCAGTTCCTCAAAGCTGATGTTGTTCGTGGTGAGCCAGGCGTCCAGCAGACGCTCGCTCACAAAGCCAAAGACCCGGCGGTCATTGACCGTGTAGCCCGTCATGTCCAGCTCCCGCTCAAGTTCAAACAGAATGTCGAACAGCCAGGTGCAGTAGTGCTGCAAAAGTTCCTTCTTCATGACGAACATGTTGAAGTGGTGGCCATGGGTCTTGGACATATACAGGTCATACGCGGGCAGGTACTCGGGGCATTTGCGCGCAATGATGGCGCGGGTCACCTCCAGATCCTGCTTGTGATGGGCGTGGATATACTGGGTATAGTTCGTCTCAATAAAATAGTGGCGCTCCTTCGGCAGGACGACGTTCGTCGTAGCCAGAATGCTGCAGAGCTCCTCACGGCTGATGACACGTGACTTCTTGTCCGCAAAGCGGCTTTTGCGGCGGCTGGCAAAATAGCGGCGGTAATGCACGATGCCGATATAATCGGAATCGATGTTGTGCGCCGCCCAGTACAGGCCCGTCAGCTCGCAGAAATTTGCGTTGCGCTCCGAGATATTGTCGCCGGTATCATCGCCGATATAGCCGCAGGCCGGGTGGACGGCATGGCCCATCTGTACCGGAAGGTACATCGGGTCATCCGGCACCCAGTACGGTTTATGCGTTGCTACGATAATGGTGGTCTGCAATGTGTTCTACCCGCCTTACATACTTTCCTATACTCTTTTTCCTGGTGAGCTTGCTAAACCTATAGTATAGCGCTTTTTGGCAGGAATACAAGTTACAGAACGGTAAAAAGGTCATTCGCCCTCGTTTTCAAAGGTTTCCTGCTCCTCGGCCAGCTTTTCCCACTCGTCGTAGAGTTCCTGCTGGTGGAAGCGAGTGTCGTCAAGCTCGTCGCATTTGTCGCGCAGCAGCAGATGGTCGCGCAGGACCTCGGGGTCGTTGATCTCATTTTCCAGCTCGACAATATGCGCGCCCAGCTCCTCGATCTCGCTCTCCACCTTTTTCAGGCGGGCGCGGACCTCGGCGCGGCGCTTGCGCTGCTCCTTGCCGTATGCCTGCTTTTTGGCAGTGTCCTCGGTCTTTTGCTGCTCCTGGGTCTTGCCCGCGTCACGGTTTTGCAGGGCGGCAAAGCTCGGGTAAAACGTCGCTTTGCCGTCCTGCAGGTACATGATCGGGCAGCCCAGCGTCTGCATCAGGTAGCGGTCATGGGTGACAAGCAGCAGTGTGCCGGTGTAGGCTGCCAGCGCCTGGGTCAGGCTCTCGCGCATGTAGATGTCCAGGTGGTTCGTCGGCTCGTCCAGGAACATCAGGTTCGGGCGCTCGAGCGCCAGCTCGGCAAAGCGCAGGCGGGCCAGCTCACCGCCGGACAGCGACGCACAGTCCTTAAAGACCTCCTCGCCGCGGTAGCCGAAGCGTGCCAGATGACTGCGGACCTCGAGCTCGGTAAAGCGCGGGTACTGGTTCCAGATGGCGTCAATGACGCGGCCTGCGCGGCGGGCCTGCTGCTGGGTGAATACGCCCGGCTTGGCGCCGCTGCCCAGGCGGACCATACCGCCCGACGGACGGCGCTTGCCGTCCAGCACCTGCAAAAGCGTGGACTTTCCTGCGCCGTTGGGACCTGCAATGACGAGCTTGTCCCCGCGGTGAACGACGTAGTCCAGGGCGTCGATGAGGGTGCGCTCACCGATATGGACGCTCAGATTCTTCATGATGACCAGCTCGTCATAGGGCTCAATGTCGTACTCAAAGCGAAAGTTCAGCTCCCACGCCTCGGTGGTCGGGGCCTCGACGATCTCGAGCTTTTCCAGCTGCTTGCGGCGGCTCTGGGCCATCTTCGTCGTGGAGGCGCGCACAAGATTGCGATCCACGTAGTCCTGCAATTTGGCAGCTTTTTCTACAGCGGCGTCATGCAGCTTCTGCTGGCGCTCGTCAGCGGCCTCGCGCTGGGGCAGATAGGCCGAGTAGTTGCCGCGGTAGGTCTTGATGCTCTTGCCGCGCAGCTCCCAAATGCGGGTGCAGACGGCGTCGAGGAAGTAGCGGTCATGGCTGACAACGAGCACCGCACCGCGGTAGGCTTTCAGATAATTTTCGAGCCACTCCATCGTTTCCAGGTCCAGATGGTTCGTCGGCTCGTCCAGGATCAGCAGGTCGGGGCGCTCCAGCAGCAGCCGTGCCAGACGCAGCCGGGTCTGCTCACCGCCCGAAAGCACGCCCGCCAGCTTTGTCCAGGTGTCGGCGGGAAAGCCCATGCCGTTGAGCACCTTTTTGATCTGGGTGTCCATGTTATAAGCGTCCATCGCGTCGATGACAGCGGTGCAGTGGGCGATCTTATCGGTCAGTTCCGCATTGTGCGGGTCTGCGGCCAGCTGCTTTTGCAGCGCGTCCATCTCCTGCATGGCGTCAAGCGCCGGGGTAAAGACCAGCCGCATTGTGGCATAGATGTCCAGCGACGGGTCCAGCCGGGCGTTCTGCTCAAGGTAGCCGGTGGTCACGCCGGTGCCGAACGCGGCATCTCCGGCGTCGGGCAGGCTCTCGCCGCAGAGGATCCGCAAAAGCGTCGTCTTGCCGGTGCCGTTGGCACCGATGATGCCGATACGGTCCCCGCGCTCGACACCTGCATTTACATCACGCAGTACCTCGTGTTCGCCGAAGCTCTTGCCTAAGTTTTGAAGTTCCAACAACATAGCGGTACATCCTCAATTCCAAAATGATGCCGCCACCTGACAAACGGGCAGCGGCAGTGCGCCCTTGCCTTACAGCAGGGCTTCGTTGCTGTGGCGGCGGTTGCGCACGCCGATATTTTCCAGTTCCTCCGGCTCCATCACGATGCGGTAGAGCTCCTCATAGGAGCTCACCGTATATTTGGGCGTGATGCCGGACTTGTTTTCAAGATTGCCGGGGTTGAACCAGCAGGTATCCACACCGGCGTTCAGGCCGCCCTTGATGTCGGCCAGCAGATCGTCGCCGACCATCAGCACACGGCTCTTGTTCGTGATGCCGAGGTCACGGAAGGCATGCTCAAACAGCTTGGCGCTGGGCTTGGCCGCGCCGACCTTCTCGGAAATATAAATGCCGTCCATGTACCTGTCGATGCCGGAGGCCGCAATGCGGGACTCCTGCACGGCAATGGCACCGTTCGAGACGAGGGCCAGCGTGGCGACCTCGCTCAGCTCCTCCAGCGCGGTCAGTGCGCCGGGCAGCAGGTCGGCATGGGTCGCCAGCAGCTCCTCATAGCGGTCATTCATGGCCTTGCCCTTGCCGTTGTCGGGCAGCTGCATGGTCTGCATGAAGCGGGAGAAGCGGATTTGGAACAGCTTCTGCTTGTTCAGCTGGCCTTTGGCCAGCGAGTCCCACAGCTCGCGGTTGACCTTGTGGTAGGTATCATAAGCGGCCTCGTCGTGGGGCAGCTCGTACTCGGCGAGCATATCGGTCAAGGCCTGACGCTCTGCGGCGTCAAAGTCCAAAATCGTATTGTCAACGTCCAGCAGGACGCAGGTATAAATTGCCATCTTCGTAACCTCGTATGCTTATTGCGGTGTGGAATCGGCGGGGGTCGGCTCCGGCATCGGCGTGGGCGCAGCGGTGGGTTCCGGCGTAGCCGCGGCGCTGACAGTCAGCACAAAGACGCTGTCCGCACCGTTGTTGGCCGCATGGATGTGGTAGGTGCCGGGCTCGTTGGCCGTGAAGGTCACCTGCGTGCCCGTTGTGCGCCAGGAGGTCTCCTCGCAGCCCCAGAGCGTGTCGCCGCTGCCGTTTTCCACGGTAGCTGTCAGCGTCGTGCTCTGGCCTGCGGTCAGCGTGCCTGTGCCGCTGATGTTGATCGTGGTGGCCTCGGCCTCGACGGTGACGATCAGCTGTGCCGTCGAGAAGGTGCCGTTGATCTCAATGCCCGCCTTGATCGTGTAGGTCCCGGCGGCATCGGGCTTGAAGGTCAGGCTGCTGCCGTTCTTCTCCATCTCATCGTTGATGGACCACTGGACGTTCGTGGCGTCGTAGGCCTTGTTGCCCAGCTTGACCGCGGCATTGACAGTCAGGCTCTCGCCCTGCTTGATCTTCGTATCGCCCTTGTCCAGCGTCAGCTCGACGCGGGCGTCGTTGAACATGGCCTTGACGGAGATGTCCTTGGTAATATTGTCATAGCGGGTCGCGGTGGTGACGCCATCGCTCCACTTGTAGAACACAAAGCCCTCCGCCGCCACTGCCGTGACGTTAACGCTTGTGCCGGAGTCGGCCTGAATTTCGACGCTGGACACGCCGGTCTGGCCGTTGCCGGTCAGCGTGCCCTTGGCGCTGTCCTCGACCTCATAGCTGGCCGTGAACTTCGTCGGCGTCGAGGTCGGCACCGGCGTGTTGCTGCCTGCGGAGGCCGACGCACGCTGCGGGATGTCCGACGTGTCGGGACGGCTGTCCATCGTATTGCAGGCGTGGCTCTTGGCGTACTCCAGCAGGGCGCGTGCGCCGGAGGTGCTGAAACCGTTGGATTCAAAGTAGGTGCCCTCGCCGTAGCCGCGGGTGTTTTTAAGGGCCTCGGCGGTGTTCAGGTACTTGAAGCCCAGATCGCTGCTGGCCGCCGCAATGGCCTGGTTGAACTGGTCAATGCGGGTCTGGGTCTCGGCAGCGTTCGTGCTGTCCTCGGTAACGGGCGGGATGCCCACCGCGATGATGTCGCAGTAGGCGTAGGCCGAGCGGATGCTCTGCAGGAACTGCTTGTAGTCGGCAATGAAGGAGTCCACACTGACCGAGCCGTCCACATCGTTCGCGCCCAGCACCACAAAGACGCGGCGGGCCTTCATCTTGGGGATGGCCTGCGGGATCGTGTAGCTGCTGGCGTCCGATGCAAAGTTTACACAGGAGGTGGACAACGCCTTGGAAATCTGCAATCCCTCCTGCCCGACAAACTGATTCAGCGTGATGCGGGTGTCCTTCTGCAGCGTCACGGCGTACTGGTCACCCGCAAAAACGCTGGCCGTAATATAGGCGTCATCCGCCGCGCTCTGCGGCAGGATGGAATCCAGCGTCGTATCCAGCGGGTAGGCGTCCGGGTCGTAGGAATCCTTCCCGCCTGCAAACAGGCCCAGCTTCGTCGGCAGCACCCATGCCGCCAGAATGCTCATCACAACGGCCAGTGCGCACAGCGCCAGCACCACACACGCTTTGCGCTGTGTCGGGCTCAGGCCTTTTTTCTCCTCATTACGTTCTCTGCTCATCGGGAACGGCAACCTCCTTAATTATCGAAAGCGGGCGTACCCATGGCCACAACCCACCTAGTATACATAGTATAGATTATATCATATTTGCCGGGCTTTGAACATGGTTTTCAAAAAATTGTCACGTATTACAATTTTATTACAAGCAAAAAGCCCGGGATTTGACATCCCGGGTGAAATTGGGTTCGATTTCAGGAAAGCAGCATTCTGTCGTTGGCAAACTCGCCGTCGCTGACCTGCTCAAAGCGCTGCAGCAGGTCACTGACCTGCAGGTTCTTCTTTTCCTCGCCGCGCACATCGTAGATGACGTGACCCTCGTACATCATGATCAGGCGGTTGCCGTACTTGATGGCATCCTTCATGTTGTGGGTGATCATCAGGGTGGTCAGGTGGTTTTCCTCGACGATCTTCTCGGACAACGTCAGCACCTTGGCCGCGGTCTTGGGGTCAAGGGCGGCGGTGTGCTCGTCCAGCAGCAGGAGCTTGGGCTTTTTGAGGGTCGCCATCAGCAGCGTGACAGCCTGGCGCTGACCGCCGGAGAGCAGACCGACCTTGCTGGTCATACGGTTTTCCAGCCCCAGATCCAGCGTTTTGAGCAGCTCGTAGTATTCGTCGTGCTCCTTCTTCGTGATGCCGGTCTTGAGCGTGCGGACAAGACCCCGGCGGGCCGCCAGGGCCAGGTTCTCGTCGATCTGCATCGTCGCGGCGGTGCCCATCATCGGATCCTGGAACACGCGGCCAATGTACTTGGCACGCTGGTGCTCGGACAGGCGGGTCACATCCTTCCCGTCAATAATGATTTTGCCCATATCCACCGGCCAGACGCCCGCGACGGCGTTCAGCATCGTGGATTTGCCCGCGCCGTTGCCGCCGATGACCGTGACAAAGTCGCCGTCCTCCAGCGTCAGATCCAGTCCCTTCAAGGCGACCTTCTCATTGACGGTTCCTGCATTGAAGGTCTTGTATACATTCTTGATCTCAAGCATTGTCCTTGCCTCCCTTTTTCACGGGTACTTTGGTGAAGTATTTGCCCTTCCAGTACGGGATGGTCAGGAACACCGCCACGACCAGCGCGGTCAGCAGCTTGAGGTCATCGGTGGACAGGCCCATGCGCAGCACAAAGTTCATAACAATGTAGTAGATGATCGCGCCGATGACAGCGGCGGTCAGCTTGAGCGCAAAGTTGCGGAAGATCTTGCCGAAGATGACCTCACCGATGATGACGGCGGCCAGACCGATGACGATGGCGCCGCGGCCCATGTTGATGTCCGAGAAGCCCTGGTACTGGGACAATAGACCGCCCGCCAGCGCCACAAGGCCGTTGGAAACCATAAGGCCGAGCACGATGGTGACGTTCGTGTTGATGCCCTGGGCGCGGGCCATGTGCTGGTTTGCGCCGGTAGCGCGCAGCGAGCAGCCAAGCTCCGTGCCGAAGAACCAGTACAGCACGCCGATCAGGACCGCGCAGAAGATGAGCAGCACGAAGATCGGGTTGTTGAGCGCCAGCGCACGGACATAGCGGGCCGAGACCAGCAGGCTGTACTTGTCCACACTGATGGGCAGGTTTGCCTTGCCTCCGCCCGTGCCGGTGCCCATGATGCGCAGGTTGATAGAATACAGCGCCAGCTGGGTCAAAATACCGGCCAGAATTGCCGGGATGCCACAGGCCGTGTGGAACAGACCCGTGACAAGGCCCGCCAGCATACCGGCCAGCGTGGCTGCCACAAGGGCCGCGCCCACAGGCACGCCGTTGAGCACCAGCACCACGCAGACTGCGCCGCCCGTGCCGAGGGAGCCGTCAACGGTCAGATCGGCCACATCCAGAATGCGGTAGGTAATGTACACGCCGATGGCCATGATGCCCCAGATGAGGCCCTGCGCCACAGCGCCGGGCATGGAGTTTACCAAAGAGGTCAGGAAATCCATAAAAACATCCTCATTTCGTAAAGCACCAAAACAGCGGGGAAAGAGAGCAGCCTCCCCTTCCTCGCTGTTATGATGATTTTCAGTCGCTGTTCCGTTCAATCAGCCGATAGCCACGTAGTCGGACGGCGGGGTGATGCCCAGCGCCTCGCAGTTGGCGGCGTTGTACTTCTTGGTCACGTTCGGAGCGAACTCAACGGGCATCGTGGAGACGTCCGCGCCGTCTGCGAGGATCTTGGCAGCCATCTCACCGGTGGCGTAGCCGAGGTCGTAATAGCTGATGGAGAGCGTTGCAACGCCGCAGCCGGAGCAGATGCCTTCCTCACCGGCCACAACGGGGACCTTGGCAGGAATGACAACGTTTGCGATGGCCTCGGTGTTGGAGGCTGCGGTGTTGTCAGTGGGGATGTAGATGACGTCGGAGTTATCGGCGGCAGTCTGGGCCACGGATGTGACGTCGTTCGTATCGGTGAAGGCATAGCGGGCAACGGTGTAGCCCTCCTCGTTCAGGTAGCCTTCAATGACGTCGCACTGGTAGACGGAGTTCGGCTCTGCACTGCAGTAGAGCAGACCGACGCTCTTGGCATCCGGGAAGAGTTCCTGGATCATGGCCGCCTGCTGGTCCAGCGGAGCCAGGTCAGAGGTGCCGGAAATGTTGTTGCCGACAGTGCCGGTCCAGTCGCTGATGTCCAGCGCGGTGGCGTAGTCAGTGATGGAGGTTCCCAGCACCGGGATGTCGGCAGTCGCCTGTGCGGCGGCCTGCAGCGGTGCGGTGGCGTTGGCCAGGATCAGGTCAACGCCGTTGGAGACAAAGCCATTCACAATGGTGGCGCAGTTGGCGGAATCGCCGGAGGCGTTCTGCTCGTCAAATTTGACGCTGCCCTCGCCCAGCTTCTCGACCAGAGCATCCTTGAAGCCCTGAGTAGCGGCATCCAGCGCTTCATGCTGGACAAGCTGGCAGATACCGATGTTATAGACCTTGCCATCCGCAGCGGCGGTGCTGTCAGCAGTGCTTGCAGCAGCCTCGGTGCTGGAGGCGGTGTCCGCAGCAGAAGCGGCGGTGTCGGTGGATGCGGTGGAGCCGCAGGCGGCCAGACCCATGGTCATGGCGGCTGCCATCATAAGGGAAACTGCTTTTTTCATGTCTATTCCTCCATAGTACCTGCTGCGCAACCTTTTTGTTTCAGGTGTACACCCGCGTCTCCTCACGCGGGTCCCTCCTGCGCAGCCGGTTTAGTGCTTTAAAGTATAGCACACTTCACCGGTTTAAAGCAAGTGCAAATACGTATAATGCACCGTGAGATTTGCGAAGTTTTTTGGTTATATTGACGAATGTTCAAATTGATGCCCGTAGGGGCGGGTCCCATATCCGCCCGCGGTAGTTACCGCAGGCTGCGCGAGTACATATAGAATGCGCCCCTGCGGAGGCAAACAAAAAGCCCCAGCTTGCAAATAAGCTGGGACAACTTTCGGTTTTATTCCGCAAAGCAGGCGTTTTCCGCCTTGGCGATCAGCTCCACAAAGCGGTGGGGGTTGCTGGCTGTGCGCAGGCTTTCCACAAGGTCGCTGCGGCTCAGAAGGTTTACGAGCCGCGCCAGGATCTGCAGATGCAGGCTCTCACTGCCCGGCGGAACAGCGATCATGAACACAAGATCCACGGGTTTCCCGTCCGGTGCGCCCCAGTCAACACCGCGGCGCAGCAGCAGCGCCGAGATGCCCGGTGCGGACACGCCCGCGTTGCAGGCGTGGGGCAGCGCAATGCCGCCCCCGATGGCCGTTGTGCCGCCGAACGTTTCCCGGTAGCTGACCGCATTGTAGTAGGCATTGCCGTTGGTGATAACGCCGATGCCTTCCTGCAGCTCGACCAGAATGCCGAGCGCGTCCGCGGAGTTATCGATCTTTGCATAGAGCAGTACGCCCTTGGGGTTCATCAGTTCGCTGACCTTCATCGTCAAACCTCACGTCCTTCGGCCCTGCCGATCAGGCTGTACAGATACTCCCCCACTGCGCCCTCGGCGCAGGTACAGGTCGTCACATGGTCGGCGGCAGCCTTGACCTCTGCCGGTGCGTTGGCGACAGCCACGGCGTAGCCGGCCTCCCGCATGATCTCCAGGTCATTGTAGTAATCACCGATAACGACGGTGTTCTTCATGGATTTGCTCATGAGGGCGCACAGGTCATGCAGACCGCTGGCCTTGCTGACGCCGCTGGGCATGATCTCTAAGTAAATGCTGTTCGTGGCCAGGAAGTAGTTTTCCCGCCCGTAGTACCGCGTCTTGGCGTACTGGCCCAGTTTACGGATGCTCTCCGGGTCGGAGGCAAAGACGACCTTGACCCAGCCGTCGGGCACACTCTCCACCGGGCAGGCAATGCTGCCGAGGTGCTCGTCCACCTGATGGGCGTGGGTCACCTCATTGGCATGGATGACGAACATCTCGCCGTTTCCGGCCATGACCTCCACGCCTATATGCGGAAACTTGTTCAGGATGTCAAGGATGGCCGTCGTCGCCTGCTCGCGGTTCAGCGTCGAGCGGTGCAGCACCGACTCGGCAGAGAAATCATACAGCAGCGCCCCGTTGCAGGAGATGGCCGGCAGCGACAGGCGGATGTTCCCCAGCGCCGCGCGGATGGACTCCGGCGGGCGGCCCGTTGCCACCGTGAAAAGCCCCCCCATGCCGGTGTACAGCTGGATGACCGCGCGGTTGCAGGCGGGGATGCCTTCCTTGGCCGTCAGCAGCGTATTATCCATATCACAGATCACAAGGGTATCGCTTAGGGGTGGTTTCATGCGCGATGTTCCTTTCTTAACCGTGTCAGAAACTCTGTAAAATAGGGCGGCAGGGGCGAATCAAACTGCATCCACTCCCCTGTCCGCGGGTGGACAAAGCCCAGCTCCTTGGCGTGCAGGCACTGGCCATTCAGCGATTTGATGCAGTTTTTGGGGCCGTACACAGCATCCCCTGCCAACGGATGCCCCGTCGAGGCCATGTGTACACGAATCTGATGGGTGCGCCCGGTCTTTAATTTGCACGCAATGTAAGTGAAATTGCCGCAGCGTTCCAGCACCTGCCAGCCCGTGTAGGCATACTTGGCCCCCGCCGCGTTCTCGGCCAGGACGGCCATTTTCTTGCGGTCCCGCGGGTCGCGTCCGAGCCACTTTTCCACAAAGCCCTCGTCCTCCTTGAGGTTACCGTACACCACGGCATGGTAGACGCGGTGGATGCTGTGTACGCCCATCTGGGCGCTGAGCGCCTGATGGGCGGCATCGTTTTTGGCAACGACGAGAAGGCCGCTCGTGTCCTTGTCAATGCGGTGGACGATGCCCGGGCGGATGGCCCCGCCGATGCCCGACAGCTGCCCCGCGCAGTGGTAAAGCAGCGCGTTGACGAGCGTGCCGTCCGGGTTGCCGGGGGCCGGGTGTACAACCATGCCCTTAGGCTTGTTGACAACGAGCAGGTCGTCGTCCTCGTACACAATGTCCAGCGGGATGTTCTGGGGCCGGGCCTCGATGGGCTGCGGATCAGGCAGGTCGATGGCGTAGATTTTGCCGGGCGCCACCTTATCCTTTTTGTTGACGGGCGCATCGCCGCAGGTCACAAGCCCCTGCTCGATCAGATTTTGCAGCGCACTGCGGGACAGCGTCGGGCACTGCCCGGCCAGCCAGGCGTCCAGGCGTCCGCTGTCGCCGGGGGCTGCAGTAAGCTCAAGCCGCTCCATCTTCGTCCGCCTTTGGCTCTGCGGTCTTATCCTTTTTGAAAGAGTCCAGCAGCACGGCGAGCATCAGCAGGCCGACGCCGAAACAGACGCAGATGTCCGCAAAATTGAAGATGGCAAACCGCATGAACAGCACGTTGATGTAGTCCACGACCACACCGTTGAGCACGCGGTCAATGAGGTTGCCCACGCCGCCGCCCAGTACCAGCGTCCAGGCTGCGCGCTCTGTCAGCGGCATTTTGCGCACGAACAGCATGATAAGGACAGCCAGCAGCATGACCGACGTCATGCCGATGAGCAGTCCCTGCTTACCGGCCAGCATCGAAAACGCCATGCCGTCATTCAGGCAGTAGCGCAGCTCCACAACGCCGGGCAGCACATCCATGCTGCCCACCGGCAGCAGCGCCGCCGTGGCCCAGTGCTTGATGAGCTGGTCAATGACGACCAGAATGGCCGCTCCTGCCAGCGATAACAAACCAGAAATCATACAACACCTTATCCGAAAAAATCAGCGGTGCTTAAACGTATAAGCACCGCTGACGGTAGAGTAAATTTACTGCTTCAAGACCTTAGCGCAGCGCGGGCAGAGGCCGTCCTCACCGACGGTGGTCTCGTACTTCCAGCAGCGCAGGCACTTGTTGCCAGCCGCATGGGCAGCGCTGACGCCGAGACCCTCGACCAGGCCCTTGACGCCGCCCTCGCCCTCGACAAGGTCAACATGGGAGACGATGAACAGGTCAGCCAGCTCATCCATCGGGATTGCGTTCAGGAAGTCGTAGACCTCCTTGCTGCAGTACAGCGTCAGACCGGCCTCCAGCGCAGAGCCGATGACCTTATCGGCACGGGCCTGCTCCAGCACCTTCTTGACGTCGTCGCGGATGGCCATGATGCGGTCCCACTTAGCCTCAAACGCCTCATCGGCGGCAGCCTTGGCCTCGGGCATCTGCTCAAAGACAACATAGTCCTTCATGCCGTCCAGCTTCGGGATGTAGCTCCAGATCTCCTGGCTGGTGAAGCACAGGATGGGTGCCAGCAGCTTGGTGAAGTCGACCAGGATGCGGTACAGCGCGGTCTGGGCACAGCGGCGTGCGTGGTCATCTGCACAGTACAGACGATCCTTGATGACGTCCATGTAGAAGTTGGACATATCAATGACGCAGAAGTTGTACAGCGCGTGGTAGGCACGGCTGAAGTCGTAGTGCTCGTAGGCATCGCGCATGGTGGCGGTCAGCTTGTTGCAGGCCTCGAGCGCCCAGCGGTCGATCTCAAACAGCTGGTCATCATCGACCATATCCTTCGCGGGATCAAAGTCGCTGATGTTGCCCAGCATGAAGCGGGCCGTGTTGCGCATCTTGCGGTACGCCTCGGACAGCTGGCGGAAAATTTCCTTACCGGCGCGGACGTCGACGGTGTAATCGCTGGAAGCGACCCACAGACGGATGATGTCAGCACCGTAGTCGCGGATGATCTCACTGGGCTCCATGCCGTTGCCGGCGGACTTGTGCATCTGCTTGCCCTGGGCATCGACGACCCAGCCGTGGCACAGGACCTCGCGGTACGGGGCCACACCCTGGGTGGCGACGCTGGTCAGCAGACTGGACTGGAACCAGCCGCGGAACTGGTCGGCACCCTCCATATACATGTCAACGGGCCAGCGCAGCTCGGGGCGCTCACGGCAGACAGCGCTCCAGGTGGAGCCGGAGTCGAACCAGACGTCCATGATGTCGGGGTCCTTCTCCCAGTCGGAGGCACCGCACTCGCAGACCTCGGTCTTGGGCAGGATGTCGTTGGCATCGTACTTGTACCAGGCGTCGCTGCCCTCCTTGCGGAACAGGTCGGACACAGCCTTGATGGAGGCATCGGTGATATGGTACTTGCCGCACTTCTTGCAGTAGAATACCGGGATGGGCACGCCCCAGACGCGCTGGCGGCTGATGCACCAGTCACTGCGGTCACGGACCATACCGGCCATGCGGTCATGGCCCCACGCCGGCTGCCAGTGCACGCTGTCAATGGCCTTGTAGACGTCCTCCTTGAAGGCGTCGATAGAGCAGAACCACTGCTCGGTAGCGCGGAAGATGATGGGATGATGGCAGCGCCAGCAATGCGGGTACTGGTGGGTGATGTGCTGCACACCCATCAGATGGCCGCTCTCCTTGATGTGCTCCAAAATGACCTTGTTGGCGTCCCAGACCTTGAGACCGGAAAACTTCTCGCCCGCCTCGGCAGTCAGGCGGCCCGCGTCGTCCACGGGAACGACAACGGGAACCTGCGGATAGTGATTGACGCAGACCTCAAAGTCCTCAACACCATGTCCGGGAGCGGTGTGGACGCAGCCCGTGCCGCCTTCCAGCGTGACGTGGTCACCCAGAATGACCAGACCCTTGCGGTCAAGGAACGGATGCTGATACTGCATGAGCTCAAGCTCACTGCCGAGAACAGTCTCGGGCAGGACCTCGTACTCATCGATATGGCAGCCCTTCATCGTGGACTCAACGAGCTCGCGGGCCATGATGTGGTAGGCGTCACCGATCTTGACGAAGGCATATTCCAGATTGGGGTTCAGGCAGGTCGCGACGTTGGCGGGCAGCGTCCAGGTGGTGGTCGTCCAGATGACGATCCATGCCTTGTCCAGCGGGATGTTGTGCTTGGCCAGCACGCCGTTGGGGTCGTCGGTCAGCTTGAAGCGGACATAGATGGAATCGCACTCGTCCTCGGCGTACTCGATCTCAGCCTCGGCCAGGGCGGTGCGGTCCTCGGGGCACCAGTACACGGCCTTCATGCCCTTGTAGATGTAGCCCTTCTTGGCCATCTCGCCGAAGATCTCGACCTGGCGGGCCTCAAACTCGGGGCGCAGGGTCAGGTAGGGGTTCTCAAAGTCGCCCTGCACGCCCAGACGCTTGAACTGCTCGTTCATGACGCCGATGTGCTCGGTGGCAAACTCCTTGCAGATCTGGCGCAGCTCCAGCTTGGAGACACCGGCCTTCTTGTCGCCGAGGGAGCTCAGCGCTTTCAGCTCGATGGGCAGGCCGTGGGTGTCATAGCCGGGCACGTAGGGTGCCTGGAAGCCGGACATGTTCTTATAGCGGATGATGATGTCCTTGATGATCTTGTTCAGGGCCGTACCCATGTGGATATTGCCGTTGGCATACGGAGGGCCGTCGTGCAGGATGTACTGCGGCTTGCCCTCGTTGTTCTTAATCATCTGCTCATAGACATGGTTCTGCTCCCAGTCCTCGAGCATTTTGGGTTCCTTCTTCGGCAGACCGGCCCGCATTTCAAACGGGGTCTGCATCTTATGGATGGTGTCATTGTAGTTCTGCGCCAAAGTTTCCTACTCTCCTCTATTTATTGGATTCTTTAGTTATATCACATCGGGCGTCAGCTGTCAAAGTCAACGCCTTCAAAGTTATCGAACGCCGGGGAATTCAGCTCCTCCTGCGGTTCGTCACTTGCCTTTTTGCGGGTCGTGCGCCTGGTCGTACCGGCCTTGCGGCGGCGGGCAGGCTTGGCCTCCGGCTCGTCATACAGGCCGGAGACATCCTGGAACCGCGTCTCGTCGATGGCGGGCTCCTCCACGGGGATCGAGGCGGGCTCGGCTTCCTCCGGCTCCTCCGGGTGCGGCGCGATGGCAAATTCCACCGTGTCTACCTTTTCGCCCTGAGCCTGGGCACTTTCCGTCGGCTCCGGCACGGGCTGGGCTGTGGGCGGCTCATAGTAGGCCGTCTCCTGCATGGCGGGCATCTGGGCTGCCTGCTGTACCGGGGCCGGCTCCGGCACAGGCTGGGCTGCGGGGACCGTGTAGACCGGGGCCTGCACAGCGGGCTGCGGCTCCGCCGCAGGGGCAGCGGCCTGCTCCGGGGCCGGGGACGGCGGCGGAACGGGTTCATCCTCGGGCCGTCTGGTGTAATCGGGCAGTTTATTGATAAGGTTGATATGCTTGCGGTACATCTCGATCAGTGAACGCTTGAAGCTGTCTGCCTCACCCTTGAGCGTGACGATCTCCTGCTTGGCCAGCTCGACGTCATCGCGGGCGCGCTGCTCGCGGTCCTCCGCCTTGATGTTGGCCGAGCGGATGATCTCCGCCGCTTTCTGCTTGGACTCGTGGATAATACTGTCCCCCATGCGCTGGGCGTTGATCATCGACGTACTCAGGGAGTTTTCCATCGTTCGGTATTTTTCAATGCGCTGGGCCAGCATGACGAGCTTTTTCTGCAAATCATCATTCTGGGCAGCCAGGTCGTCCATTGCCTGGGCGACCTGCTTGAGATAATCATCCACATCCTCACGGCGATAGCCCTGAAACGCTTTGTCAAATGTGACGTGGCGGACATCCTCGGAAGAGATCATGACGGCTTTCCTCCTGTATGCGGGGCACACGGCCCCGTTATTCCCTGCCCGCAGCGCTGCGGGCGAGTCCTGCGCTCAATATTGTAAAAGGATAATGAACAGACGAATCCTTGCGGCTTTTGCGTCCGATGGCGCCAGCTTGAAGCGCCCACGCCGCGCACTCGTGAAATAATCTGCGCGTAGGCGGTCGTCGTGGCGGCCGTTC